>Ga0187847_10003385_pt1 | contig 12215 bp, 6 predicted proteins | sample June2016WEW_4_10_FD_132458 | JGI IMG/M metagenome (GOLD analysis project Ga0187847, IMG submission 132458) | Peatland microbial communities from SPRUCE experiment site at the Marcell Experimental Forest, Minnesota, USA - June2016WEW_4_10 | ecosystem: Environmental > Terrestrial > Soil > Wetlands...
ATCCCGTCCCTGGCCACCATTCTGTAAATTCTGCGTGTCCGTAGGTCGCGCTCGCCATTGAGCGCAGCGAAGTAGTATTGCCCGCGGTCCTCCGAAAGGCCGGCGTCGGCGGTTCAATCCCGTGCCTGGCCACCATTCTGTAAATTCTGCATGTCCGTAGGTAGCGCTCGCCATTGAGCGCAGCGAAGTAGTATTGCCCGCGGCCCTCCGAAAGGCCGATTAGTCGGCGGGGTAATACCGACAGGGGCCCGTCCCTTGCCGCACTATTTGCGATTCAGCGCGTCTCATCCAAGCTCAGAAATGAGCTAAATCCCTATTTTTTTCTTAGCTACCGTTCCCGCCAAGTTCCCTCTCATTCCTTGACGGCCTACTGGTTCTGGGGGCAACTCAAGATTCCTCAAATGAGCTGCCTGTCGAGGACGGAGCAAAATACTCCGGTGTCAGACTAGCCAAGCCTAGGCAAAACGGTCCCCGCACTTTCCGCAGGTTAATCGTCCCTGCAGAATGTAGATGCTTCATCCCTTTACTGGGCCTGTCGATTCGCGAATGATCAGCTCCGGCTCAACCATGATTTCGTCGCGCGGCGGCACTGTATTATGGATGCGATTCAGAAGGCTTTGTGTCGCTACTCTGCCCATCTCCTCGAGCGGCTGATTGATCGTCGTCAAACGAGGCAGAGTGAATGCCGCCGCCTTGATATCGTCGAAGCCTATTACCGATATGTCTTCCGGAACGCGCAAATTGGAATCCTTCAACGCGCGAATTGTACCGATTGCCGAAATATCGTTGAAGGCTACAATCGCGGTAAACGGCAGCTTTGTCGCGAGCAACTGCTGTGCTACCGGGTAACCCAGTTCCGGTGAACTCATATCGCGATCGAGGCTCACCACGAGTTCTGGTTTGATTTCAATGCCGAGCCGCTCGGCGACTGCCATGAGGCTCTTCCATCGCTCATCTGAGTCTGAACTAAAAGGTTGCCCGCGCATGAATGCGATTTTACGGTGTCCCAGTGCGTAGAGATGCTCGAGGGCAAGCACGGCAGCACGCGCATGATCGAGCAACACATTAGTTACGCCCTCGATATGGCGGTGGCCCGCCACCGCGACCATCGGAATCGAAACCGGGTGCTCGAGCTGCGTGTCGATTGCAATCAGCCCTTGAGCACCGCGCCCAATCAGCATCCGCGTGTACTCTTCCACCAGATTCGGCTTGTGTCGGTGATGCGCTGTAAAGTAAAAATATCCCGCCTGAATCAACTGATCGCCGATACCGCTCATCACCTGCGTGTGATAGCCATCGCCGAGTTCCGGCACCAGGATGCCGATGGTCAATGTCCGGCGGTTGCGCAGGGAGCGCGCCAGCAGATTCGGCTGGTAGTTCATGGCTTTGGCGGCAGCCTTGATGCGGTCGCGGGTGGCCTGCGGAATGGATCGTCCCGGCACGTCGTTCAAAACCACTGAAACCGTTGCCGGATTCAGCCCGAGATGTTCGGCAAGCTGCTTCAGGCTCGCGGGCTGGTGGATCCGCGGCTTCACGTATGTTTTGGCCTTCTTGTCGCTCGTGGAATCCTTCATCCTGTCTGCTCAAACCTTTTAGCAGCGGGGTTCACGGTTGATTCTACAGCGGGAAGTCGATCGCCCTGCGCGTAAAGCTGATCGACCGCAGATCACGCAGATCAAAATGACGTAGCGGAGCGAAATCAAACCTCGGCAGCGCCTGCCAAGCGGCCCAGGCGCGACCCTTTTCGACGACTGACCGGTCCAAGTTAGCATCCAGACTAGTTCGACGCGCCCGTCCATGCTCATAAGACAATCGATTAACTCAATGTAAAGCAGGAATCAGGCATTTTCTTTTTGTGCTTCATTAGACGCTTGAGGCATTGTCAATGTCAAGCCAATTTGGGGATTTATTGTTGAATATTTGGCATTTACTAAGCGCGTAGTACCGAAGAAGACGGAGCTCATGGTGCTGCGGGGCCGGACTGTTACGGCTAGAAGTCATAGTATCTATATAGACATACGATTGTCTCATCGCGACAATGTTTATTGGATGGCGGAACTGTTTTCCGGAGTGATGCGTCGGATAACCAGCACGTTGAGTGCAATCATCGCAAATCCCGCGAGACATGGAACCGTCATTCCAAGCCGGAGCGAATGAAAGTTTGCTGAGATTAGCCCCGTGACCCAGGGGACGAAGGCAGCTCCAATGCCTCCAACCGCGAAAAACCAGCCCCAAGGAGAAAGCTCAAGCAGGAAGGAAAGCTGCAACGGGTAAAGCGGACCGACGAACGCACCTGCGGCGGCGGCAGCAACGAGGATCAGTGACGGTCTTGGAGCCGCTACGATCAGAATTGCCATGGCCGCTACGCCCCAGGAGCACGCCTGCAATGCTGCCCCGCGGCCGACTTTTGCCAAAAGGCGCGTGGAAAAAACTAGCCGGCTTGCCATCTCTCCCAACCAGAACATGGATGTCGCCAAGGCTGCCCCGGCCAGACTGTGCATCCCTACGCGCTGCGAATAGGTCGTAAGCCAGCCGCTCAAAGCAGCCTCCATGCCAACCGTGATCATGGTCAGCAAAAGGAGTATTGCGATCAGACCTCTGAGGGATCCGCGAATTGCGCCGGGTTGCCCCGCGGCGTCGAAATGCGGGTCGTGGCGCTCCCTTTCATTGCCCTCCTGCGACACCACCCACACCAGCATCGCGAACGACAACGCGGCCATGGTCACGAACAGCGATCGAAGATCGCCGCGCCTCAGCAGCGGCAAAAAGCATACCGGACCCGCGGTGGCCCCGGCCGACCAGACAAAGTTCAGCCACTCCAATTTAGCAGCGCTGGCATCGCCCCAGCGATTCGCGAAGAGCAGGCTGGTCGAGGTCATGGCCATACCCAATCCCAATCCATAAAGGAAAAATGCGGCGTATGCTGCCCGGCTGCCATCAATCGCGAGCAGGCCGAGTGTGGCCGCCAGCAGCCCGTAGCCGATCGTCATTGTGTAAACGCGATTTCGCCCAGTGACAATGGCGCCCAGTGCGCATGCCACGAATTGCAGAAAAAGGAGCAGCCCAGCCTGATCGTCGCGCAATCCCCAGCGTAATGAAAGCACCGGCAACAGCACGCCCATCATTACAGTGCCTGCGCCCGTCAATGCGAATCCGGCGCTCAAGGCGATCGTCGATGACGTTCTCTGCGTGGGAACGACGGTTGCCGTTGTGGTTTCGTCGATCATGATTTTTCAACTCGTTCGTTCGCCACTTCAATGCAATCCTTCGTCGCGAATCGACAGGGCCGCTCGAGTTCTATGGAAGATTCGTGGAATGCTCGGCCGGCTTGCTTGAAATCACTCCCTGGCCCTCGCGCAGCACATAAAACCGGTCGGCAGCCAAGTGAGTCAGAATTTCTTTCTTTCCATCCGGCCATAACACCTTGACCTGATCGAGAAGCTCATGACTGCCCAACCCAAAATGGAGACGCAAATCGCTCTGCGAAAGATAGCTTCCTCCGCTTATGACCTCGCCAAGTTGCACCAGATCTCCCGCAGCCACGCGAACTCGAGCGTTCAGCGCAAGTCGATTGCAGGTGACTCCCTGGAGCTGAAAGCTGACCCAATGATTCTTCGGGCCCCCCTCAGGTCGGAGGATCATCGGCTCGCCTACAAGATTCTCCACCACCGCTTCCACGCGGCCGTCATTGAATAAGTCGCCCACGGCGAGGCCGCGGCTCACCTGGGGAATCTGGAGCGCCGGCCCTACGCGTCGGCTGATGTCCTGGAACGTGCCGTCGCCGCGATTTAGAAACAGAAGTTTCGGCTCCAGATAGCGCGTCGCCGTGTGCGCCGTATCGACTTGCGGATACACGTGACCGTTGACCTGAAAGAAATCCTGCCAGCCGCTGTTGGCGAAATCCACAAAGGCATCGCCCCAGCCAACATAACCTTGCGTCCCGCGCGCGATGCCTGAGGCGATGGAGTTATCGGTAAAATTCATGCCGCCTTCATTACTGTAGAGCGCTGTGTACTCCACATCGAAATGCGAGATAGCCAGCGATATGCGACCGGAGTGCAGGTAATCGCCGTACGCCACGCCCATGTTCGCCTGCTCCACTCCGTCCTCATTGGCCGCGACACCTGCCAACAGCGCAACGTCTTCAAACTTACGGGAGTCGTCACTCTGGTACAGATAATTCGCCTCACCGTCGTTAGTTACGAAGAGATCGAGTTTCCCGTCGTCACCGAAGTACGACCAAATTGAAGTCAGTCCGAAGCGGCGCTCGGCATCATCCACGCCAGCCTGCTTTGAAATGTCTATGAAGGTCCCATCGCCGTTGTTGTGATAGAGATTGTCCGGCAGCCCTTTTAATCCGCGCGGACCGCACTGAACGTCCAGTCCGAGGTACTTACACCCTTTGCCCGACCCGAAGACCGGCAGGTTGTCCAAACGAAAATCTACGTAATGCGACACAAACAAGTCGGCGCGGCCGTCATTGTCATAGTCTCCGAACGCCGCACCTGTAGCCCAACCGGTGTCGGCATCGAGCCCGCTTGCTTTAGTCACATCGGTAAACGTGCCGTCGCCATTGTTACGATAGAGCACCACGCCGTTGAGACAAGTAACCAAAAGATCGGGCAGGCCGTCGTTATTGTAGTCACCGGCGACGGCCCCCATCGCCCAGCAAGGATAACCGACACCCGCCTTGTCGGTCACGTCGGTAAATGTGCCATCGTGATTGTTGCGTAAGAGAACGCCGCGCGACTTAACACCGTGCAGCGCCATATTGACGCTTTGCGCATTGGTGAAATAGATATCTGGCCATCCGTCGCCATCGTAATCGATCAGCGCGACTCCTCCGCTCATAGATTCCGCAATGAACCTGGCTTCCGGGCTCGACTTATGGTCGAAGGTGATTCCGGTTAATTTTGTAATATCGACGAGCTGCGGGTAATTCGGGACAGGCCCGGTAGCGGCTTTTTCCGCCTCAGCCCTTTGGCGCTCTGCGGGGGACAGGGGTGTTGGCGTTCCCATTTGCGCGCCAATCATCTGTTCAAACGCGAGAAATGAAAGCGCAGCAGAGAGTTTCAGAATCACGATCCGCAATCTCATCGATCGGTCTGCTTCATTTCTTTTCAGATGGTTCCTCTTCCGGATTCTCGTCCGCGCGGATTTCATCCGGCTGGATGAGAAGTCCGCTATATACGGCGCGAAGCTTTTCCTTCATGTCCTTGAACTTCTGGTAAAGCTCAACTTCGCGCTTGGCGTCGTCCACGCGACCCATCTTTCTATAGAGCATGGCCAACCTGTAGTGTACGGTCGCGTTCGTCGGCTCGAGTTGCGCCGAGGCCTCAAGCAGCGGCAGTGCCTTGTCCTGCTTATCCATCCCAATAAGCACCTTGGCCAAACCCAACTTCGCATTCGCATCGCCGGGATCGAGCGCCACTGCCTGCGAATAGTCGTTGTATGCTTGCTGCGTGTCACCCTTGGTCTCGGCAATCTCCGCCATTGCGAAAATCGCTTTTTCGTCCTGCGGGTTTTCCTGAAGCGCGGCGCGATACTCCTGCTCCGCCTGCTCTTTCACTGCGGGATCGTGCGATGTGCGCAACAACTCCGCCAGTTCGAAGTGCACACCCGGCAAACGCGGATCGATTGCAATCGCCTTCCGGTACTGGGCGATCGCGACATTCGTATTCCCCTCTTTGATTTCCTGGTGCGCGAGTAATTGATGCATCTGCGCTGAATCGGGAGCCGCAAGCGAGAGCGCAATCATGGCCTCGCTCGAGAGATCCGTGAAGGTCCGGTAAGAAGCATAAAGCACTTCCGGATTGTCGGGTGCGACCTTTTTCAACTGCGCGAGGATGCCGGCCGCCTGCTCAAGATCGCCGCTGTCCGTATAGACTCCCACGAGTTCCAGGCCCACCTGCAATTTGAATTTCTGATCGTCAATCGTGGGGAAGGCTGTCTCCAGATCCTTCCGCCCCTCTGCGAAATCCTGCGCGTGTAGTTCCGCAATCCCTAAAATCCCCTGGATTTTGCTGAGGGCCGGCTGTTTCTCAACTGCGATGCGCAAATGCGGGATCGCCTCGGCCGCCTTGCCTTGAAAAAACAACAGCACACCGAGATTGCTTTGCGTTTCAACGCTGTCTGGATCGATGGTTACCGCCGTCTGCAGTTCAGGAATCGCGAGATCAGGCCGCTTTTCCGCCAGGTATCTCTGCGCTTGCTGGATATGTCTGGAAAACTCTGCCTGAGGGTAGGTTCCCGTCTGCGCCTTGCATATCCCGGCGATCAATAGCATGAGATATCCAATAACTCCTCTGATCTGCAGATTCATAACCCTCATTATAGGAGTTGCAACAACGCGATGCTTCTTGTTAAACACCGAGAGACGGCGACGAATCGCCGTCTCTCGATTAGGTGAGTGTTGGTTGAAGTTAGAAGCTGATGCGCCCGCTCAGTTCCACCGCGCGCCCGCCCACCGAAGTATTGCTTAGTTGGCTAGTACCCGTAAACGGCGCGCCTGCGGAGCCCCCGGTGAGACCGAAATTGCCGTTGCCACTTCCGCCAGGGACGGCGCTGAAGCTGGGATGATTGAACACGTTGGTCGCGTCGCAGCGAAGCGAGAATTTGACCTGCTCCCAAATCGAGAGTTCCTTCCCTCCAGAAAGAGTGAAGTTGTTGATTCCAGGCCCGACCACCGGATTTCTCTGAGCGTCGCCGAAAGCTCCGACAGCGGCTTGCGAGAAGGCCCCTTCATTGAACCAGTGCTGCCAGCTCTTGCCTCCCTGAGGTGTAAGGCTGACGCCAGATACCCGGTTGGGATATTGCGTTGAATTGCCCGCCAGGTTGTAGAGGAGTTGGCCGCCGTTTGGGACGGTCGGCTGGAAGGGATTGCCAGCCAGTTCGAGCATCGTGCCTGCAAATTGCCAGCCGCCCAACACCGCGTCCGTAATGGCGTTGTTGTTCATGAACGCCTTGCCCTTGCCGAAGGGCAGTTGATAGACCACGTACCCTTTCAGAGCCTGGCGTTGATCGAAGTTGGAAGGTCCGTAGTTGAGCGATGTCAGATTCTGCGTGAGACTGGTGGCATGCTGCCAACCCTGGAACCCGGCGTGGCTTCCCCAACCGGAGGAGTCCATGTCGTCCAGCATGTGCGACCAGGTGTAATTGAAGCTCGTACTAAAGCCATGGCTCATGCGCTTGGTGACCGCAACCTGCAATGAGTGGTAGTTCGAGACCGCGTTGTAAAGATTGCCCGTGATGTTTGTGAAATTCGAGTATGGACGAGCTGCCGCATCGTTGGACGATAACTTACTTTCAGGAACTGCGTTCAGGTCGGTTGGCATGGTGAGGTTGAACCCGTGGCTTCCCACATAGAAGAGGGTAACCACATAGTCCGTGCTCAATTCCCGCTCCACGCCAAAGTTCCATTGCTCTGCCTTGGGAACCGGAGTGTGAAATTCGCTGTAGGCGGGCGTGCTCGAGCCGTTGAACCTTCCCGGAGAGGTAGAAGCCGCCGTATAAGGCAAAGGCCCTGCGGGTCCACCACCCAATGGGAAGATTGTGCCGGTTCCGTTAAACTTGGTCACCGGATAGATGCCATTCGATACATCGGTGTAGCTACCAAAGGATGAGACGGATGAGCCCATTCCGGAGGCATAGTTATCCAGGCTGAAGTTATAGGAGTAGAGCCCGTACCCACCACGAACCGTAGTCTTGGGTATTGCCTGCCAAGAGAACCCCAGGCGCGGCATGAAGGTGGAAAAGACGTTGGCCTCCATTGCTGTGCGCCCGTTGGCATGTGTCTCCCCATACCACATGGCTCCCAGCGTGCCGTCCGTGTTCGTCACCGTCGGGTCGAAGCTGGCTTCATTCCCCTTGACTTCGCTGTAGCCGTGACTGATTTCATAGCGCAGCCCAAGATTGACTGTGAGGTTCCTGCGCGCCTTCCAATCGTCCTGGACGAACATCTGCGGCTTCTTCAGACGAGCGCCGAACTCCGGAGTGTTCTGCGCGTCCCACTTTTGCGCATAGCCAAGCAGGAAGTCGGCATACGATGAACCCGTGGCAGTGTTTGGAGCTGCGCACGTGTCCGCAGCCGGTGTGCCCGTCGGGCAATTGGCGTTCGAAAGGGCCCATTGCTGGGTGTATTGGCCACTATAGGTGAATTCCCCGGAGTGGAGGTTGCCCCACGCCGTAGAGTCGTCGCGATAAAATGCCAGTTCGCCGCCGAAGTGAAGGACGTGATTGCCACGGATCATGGTCACCACATCGGAAGGATCGAACGTCATCTCCTTATAGATGGCGTTGGTCGCCGGCCCGAGGTTGTAATAATTGTTGATGGTGACGTTGGGAAGAATATTGTACTCGGCAAATTGCCAGCCGAGCTTCGTCGGATAGTCCTGACCCGTGGTGGAGTCCGTGAAGAAGTTCAATTGGTCGGTGTATCCCATTCGGGCTTCGTTGATGGTGCGCTGGCCGATGTTCCACACGTCGGTGATTGAGGCAGTGTTGTTATCTACATCGCCCAGCTGGCAGGCGATCGGGCACGCGGTAACCGAGTTATCGCCGTTCTCTAGTTCGTCGCCCTGGTTATCGACCAGCGTCAGCCGGTTATTACGGTTAATGTCGTAGTCCATGCGCCCGAAATATCGCCGCCACGGGCGGGGCTGCGCATAACTATCGTGCCAGTTATTCTGGAGGAAGTTTGCCTTCGCTGTACCGCTCACATACTCACCGACATCATTCGAGCCGGTCGGAAACAACGCTTGGAATTTCTGGGAGACGGAGTCCTGCAGCGCGGCAGGAATCGCGTTGCCCAGCGAGGGATTTTCGCTAGCGAACGTCTTCCTAACCGGATACGGATTGCCCAAAGAATCGTGAGCGATGGTCTGGGTAGTCGGATCGTACAGGTTGTAGTAAGCGATGTTGTCGCCGTTGGTGCTGTTGAAGTTGCCGGCCATGACGCCCGCGGTGGGAAGTGTCTGGAAACCGCTGGTATTGGTGTTGTTGTCGATTCGGTCGTAGCCGAAGAAGAAGAAGGCTTTCTTCTTGAACGGGCCGACGGCAATGGGTCCACCAACGGTGAAGCCATAGTCGTTGTAGCGGAGGAACGGAACCGCCTGCGCACGGGTTAGTGTGTTCCCAAATTCAAAGGGCGCCGCATTCAAGTCATTGTTCATGAAGTACTCGTACGCGGTGCCATGAAACTTGTCGGTCCCACCCTTAGTCACCTGATTGATGATCAATCCGCCCACGCCGTACTGCGCGGAGAACGAGGAAAGGGAGATCTGGACTTCCGCCAAGTCGTCGAAGGTCGCGGGGTTGGCATTCTGGCTGTGATCGAGCGTGGTGGACGATCCGTCGCTGAGCACGTTCGAAAACGGCATATTGCCGTTAGAAGAAGGCTCTTGACCAGGGCTGGCAGCGCCTTGCTGTCCGCCTGCGGTGCCGGCGATGCCCGGTAGCAGAGTGATGAAATTTTCCCAGCTGTTGCCGCTGTTGTTAGCCGTACCCACCTGAGGAAGCTGATCCATCGTTTGTGCTTCCAGAGTCGAGGTCTGGTCGCCGCTTACGGTGTTCAACAGTGGAACATCGGTGGTGACTGTTACAGCGACTGAGACATCGCCAATTTTCAATTGTGCGTCCACGGCTGTAAGGCCCACATCGATAGTGAGAGGGCCGCGTACAAAGGTCTCAAACCCCGTTTTTTTGAACGTAAGTTTGTAGTGTCCCGCCACAATCGCGGAGGTGTCATACAACCCGTCCTGGTTGGTAGCGAAATCCCTTGAAACTCCGGTGTCCACGTCTAAAACCGTAACCGTAACTCCAGCCACCAACGCTCCGGTGGTGTCTGTCACAGTCCCTCGGATGTCGCCTGAGCTTACGGCCTGTCCGAAACTCGCCCTGCTTCCACCAACCAGCAACCAGCTGGTCAACAGAAGAAGGGGTAAAATCCATCTCGACAAAGTCTTCATGAATTGCCTCCTGAACTTCTCACATTCCGCCGTCTCGGCATAGGCGGCTCCGAATCTTTTCCGGTGCCGGACCGGGCGCGTCTGAATTCATTGGCTTAGATTGCATCACTGACAAGACAATCGGTTGTTTTAAGCGCTTATGCCAGCATTTCCGAGCGCGGGAGCGATTAGAGCACACCAAAAGATGGACTGTCAAGTCATTTGTGTGTTGTAGACAATCGTTTGAGTCAGTATGATTTCCATTAAACGATTTATCCTAGTGGGTGTGGCTATGGGGTCGTGCGTCATGCCATACAAGCGCCGTTCGGTATGCCTCATTAGAGGCAATCGCTTGTCTAAATCGATTTTCTGCGATCATAGGGGTACGGAGAAACTTTATGTGTCCCGCTTCACGTCGTGCTTTTCTTGGGAATGCGGCATCTTGCTTTGGAGCAATGGTTTGTGCCAAGGGGTTACAGTCGCGCGCCCAGCTGGCGTCTGCCGGTGGCCCACTCCGAGCCTGGCTGACGGCCGGCAGCCAGCGATACCAGGAGATTTCCCTCCCCGGTTGGCAGGCGCCAACCGGATTGCACCCTTCTGCGGGGGCTCACATGATCGAGGTCGACCCATCGCGAACCTTTCAGAGCATCCTCGGGTTCGGTGGCGCGTTTACCGATTCATCCTGCTTTCTTTTCAATCAGATGAACTCCGACGCACGTCATTGCTTGCTCCAAGAACTCTTCTCCACGGCTGGCTTAAACCTTTCTGTTGGACGCACCTGCATCGGCTCCAGCGACTATTCGCTCGCCACTTACACATTTGACGACACGCAAACCCCCGATCCCGATCTCACCCATTTCGGCATCGAGCACGACCGCGCATACATTCTGCCTACTCTTCGTGAAGCTGTCTCCATCCGGCCCGACCTTTTCTATTTCTCCACGCCCTGGAGCCCGCCTGCGTGGATGAAAACCGGCGACTCGCTTCTCGGTGGCTCCATGCGGAAGCATTTTTTCGATTCTTACGCGCAATACTTCGTTAAGTTCATCGATGCTTATAAGGCCGCCGGCATCCACATTCGCGCTGTCACCATTCAAAACGAAGTCGACACCGACCAGGACGGCAGAATGCCGGCTACTCTCTGGGGCCAGGAATACGAAGGCGAGTTCATCAAAAGCTTCCTCGGTCCCGCACTCGCCAACGCATCACTCGACACGAAAATCTGGCTCCTCGATCACAACTTCAATCTGTGGGGCCGCGTCCTGGACTTGCTCAGCGATCCCGACGTCGGCCGCTTTGTCGATGGCGTCGCATGGCACGCTTACGCCGGCGAACCCGACGCGATGACGCGCGTCCACGATGCCTTCCCGTCGAAAAGCGCCTACTTCACCGAATACGGTCCCCTTATCACAGACTCCGATTACCTCACCGGCTGGGCAAAGTGGTCCGCTTCCTATGCACAGATCTTCAGGAATTGGGCCTGCTGTGCTGTCGCCTGGAATCTATTGCTCAACGAGAAAGGCGGCCCGAACCTCGGTCCGTTCACCTGCGGCGGCGTCGTCACCATCGACTCGAAAGCCCAACAGCTTACCCGCAGCGGTCAGTACTGGGCACTTGCGCACTACTCGAAGACGGTGCAACGCGGAGCGCGCGTCATCGCAAGCAACTCATCGCTTCCCGGTGTCGAACACGTCGCCTTCGCCAATCCCGACGGCACGTTCGTTCTGGTTCTAACCAATCAGGGCAAAGAAAGCGATATGCTGTGTGTGTTCCAGGGAAAAGTTATTCGCGCGAACCTGCCTGCCGATTCCGTCCTCACGCTGCAGTGGGCCTGATCCGTCTCGGTACAGAAGTGCTCACTGTTGTGGAAATTCCGAAACCTTCGGCGTTACCCGAGGCGCGATCGACGTGGGTCCCCCCGCATCGTCGATCACGTTCTCGATCGCGCCCTTGTCGTCCAGCGCCACCGTAATCATGTGGTGGAATCGCACACCCGGCGTCACCGGCACCTCAATCGCCCTGGTCAGCACCACATTCGGGTGACGGAACACGCTATAGATTCCCAGCCCCCACGCCTCGTGCCGAGTCACGCCGTAAGCCACTTTATAAGATGCCCATCCATCCACGCCTGCCGCGCTCGTATAGCTTGCCTGGTCCGGCGGATCGTAGGGAATCTCCGATTGATAGAAATACGTCCGGCCGCCGTTCCCATTCCACAGTACCTGGTACTGCTGGTGATGCTCGACAAATAATCCATACGCTGTCACGTCC
>Ga0187847_10003386_pt1 | contig 12213 bp, 10 predicted proteins | sample June2016WEW_4_10_FD_132458 | JGI IMG/M metagenome (GOLD analysis project Ga0187847, IMG submission 132458) | Peatland microbial communities from SPRUCE experiment site at the Marcell Experimental Forest, Minnesota, USA - June2016WEW_4_10 | ecosystem: Environmental > Terrestrial > Soil >...
CTCATAACCCAAAGGTCGCTGGTTCAAATCCAGCCCCCGCAACCAAGAGACCCAAGATTCTAAACGGCTTCCGTGAGTGATTCGGAGGCCGTTTCCACGTTTGGAGGAAACTTAGGCAAATCTTGGGCCAGGAATCCCCTGTCCAGAAGTACTCCCGGCTCCCTGGCTATCGTGACCGTCGCACCTGCTTAGGCGAGCGCCTTTGCGATTGCGAAGCCGATTCCGCGCACGGCCCTCGTGATAACTGCGTTGCGACCAGCGAGCATCCATGACGCTGCACCTCCTTTTCTAAGTACACCTGGATTCAATTCATCTTTTACTCAACCAGGAATTCGCCGAGATCGTGGGCGAACTTCGCCGGATTGCGGAACACCAGAAAGTGATCTCCGCCCTCCTGTTTTGAAAAAACATAGAACGTCGAGCCCTTCAGGACCGAGTGTGCCCACTGCTGGCTGGCGAGGTTGGGACTAATATCGCCGGAGAATATGGCCACCGGCATATGGATCTTCTGAAAGATCACGTCATGCCAATCGTTGGCGCCATGGTCATAAAGCACCTTTAGCATGTACGCGGGATCGTTCTTGATCACCTGGCTGGCAAAGCCCACGGAGTTCTCGAAAGCAGGGGTACTTTGGCCTGTATTCGAGAACCTTGGGCCGTCTGCCTTGTTGGGCGCAGTTGCCTGCGGCATCAGAAACTGCGTGCCCATCCGGACCAGGTCTGCCGGGTTGGCAACCAATACGCCGTATTGTTTCTTTTCGTCGAGGGTCCACCAGGGGCGCGAGGTGATGGAGATGGGTTCATCGACGAACGCGGCCTTGTGGATTGCGCCGGAGCCGTACTGGTCGATGTAGCTCGATAGCACGGAGGAGCCCATGGAGTGGCCGCAGACATCGAACGACCTTAAGCCGAGTTGGTCGACGAACTCCTTGAAGTCGGTGGCAAAACGCGCGATGCGGTTGCCGTAGTCGACGCGCTGAGACAGGCCCTGATTGCGGTGGTCGAGTACGTAGACGTGGTAGTGCTGGCTGAGCAGATACATCACGTTGATGTACTCGGCGCCGTTGCTGGTCCATCCGGGAAGGAAGATGAGCGGCTTCCCAGTTCCGGCTTCCCAGTAGGTGAGCTTGACGCCGTCGCCGGTGACGAAGGAATTGATCTGGAAGCCAGGGAAATCTGAGAGTTTAGCGGGAAGGCCTTCGACTCTGTTGGGAAAGGCGTAGTCCTTCCCAAGCACGGCAAGAGCGGACTCCGCACACGAGAATTTTGTTGCAACTGCAAGCGTCAGGACTGCAATCGACCACAGAGTAAATCTGCGCATGACTTCTCCTAACGAGAACCGTCGATTCCTCACTACTGATTGTTTCACGGTGCGCAGCGCAGAGGATTGTGGGTTCCCAGGACTGTTGCCAGGAGGGCGAAGCGGTGGCGTCGGGCTCCGTGACAGTCCTAAAGCTGCGCTCGGTCAGAGGCGATCCGAGAGGTCTGCACCCCGTCGCTCCCCTGCTGGTGGACCTTACTGAATTAGTTGATAGCGCCTCATCTGCTCAACTAATTCCGCCAGATCAATGGGCTTCATGAGGTACGCATCGCAGAGCTCCTGAAAGCATAGGATGACCTCTTTGACGTCTTCCACTGTCGTTGTCATGATGATTTTCACGCCCGAAGTCGACAGAATTCCACTGGCCTCCTCGATGGCCCGAATACGCCGGACGGCTTCGCGCCCATCCATTTCGGGCATCATGATGTCCATGCAGATCAGGTCGTAAGGCTGATTCCTCTCCGTTGAGAGGCGAAACGCTTCCACAGCTTCTTTGCCGTTTACAGCGGAGTGGCATTCGCCGTAGCGAGATAGAAAAGTCTGCAACAGAAGCCGGCACGCAAAGTCATCCTCCGCCAATAAGATCCGCAGAGATTTTCCCTTACCATGAGCCTGGATGAGCTCAACTGTTTGGGCCGAACCGGTGGAAGATTGGTTATCGGCCAGCAGACTGTCCAGATCGTCCATGCATATTTGAATGTCTGCCTGATTGCTCGCGACTGGGTGCCGAATCAGTTCGCTCAATGCGTCAGACGCGGAAATCAAGCAGCGCACCTGTTTGGCCGTGATCGCAGTGTTCTGCGAGCGGAGAAGATTCAAGCCCTGCTCCATCTTGTATGCAAGCTCGCGGATCTTCATCAGGTCGAAAAATGCCGATCCGCCCCAGATGAAATGCACTCCTCGATAGACGCGGCTCAGCTGAGCCTCACCAGTTGGTGCTCCGCCCATCGACAGAGAAAGAAGATCCGCCTCGATCGCCGCCAAGTGTTCTCTGCAATCGGCTAAATAGTCTTGTGCTAACTCGTCATTCAGATCAATCATCGCCATTCATCCTCAAAACGACTGGTTTTCTCTTGAGCTTTAACAATCCTGTCCCATCCACGATGGTCTTGAATCGTTCAAATTCCATCGTTGCGCGGGGAAGAAGTTCGATACATCGGTTCAGGTCTCCGGCACTCCCGGCTTCTTCAATGGCCAAGGTGATTGACCGCAGGCATTCGGCGCCAACTGTTGCCGCTGCTCCCTTGAGTCCGTGCGCATGCAACCGGAGCGCCGGTGCATCTCCTCGAGAGAGCAGCCTGTGCAGATTCTTCAATTGAATGGGAAAATCATCAAGGAATCCGGCGACAATGGCGCTGGCAAGTTGGCGGTCTCCCATCAACCGTCGCAGCAAAGACTGCTCATCGAATGTGCATTCAATTGGTTCTCTTACGGCCTGCGTGAGAGGCTCCGGAAGAGCGCGGGTTCGAGCTACTCGCACCCACCTATCAAGCATCTTTGCCAATTGCGGCAGTTCCAGCGGCTTTGAAAGATAGCCATTCATTCCCGCGTTGAGGCACCGTTCCCTGGCGGAAGAGGTTACATCAGCCGTGAGAGAGACGATTGGAATCGTTGATTGAAGCGACGTGCGAATCTGGCGGGTTGCTTCGTAGCCGTCCATGACCGGCATCTCGCAGTCCATCAGCACCAGGTCATAGCCTTCGCGCTTGATCGCATCGACGGCCTCCGCGCCATTGGACACGGCGTCGGCCTTGTAGCCCAGCCTCTGCAATTGGGCAAGAACCACAAGCTGATTGGTGGGGTTGTCCTCTGCCACCAGGATTCTTTCTCCATGCCCGATTGCCGTCTCAAGATGCGGCTCAGTGGCGAGAGCATCCGCCGGCTCGCCCGCGGATGCTCTCTCGCTGGCAGTTGCACTTTCAAAAATCGCTGTGAACCAGAAAGTGGAACCATGTCCTTCGCGGCTATTCACGCCGATCTTTCCGCTCATCAACTCTACAAGCTGCTTCGATATCGAAAGTCCAAGCCCGGTGCCTCCGAACTTCCGCGTTGTGGAGGCATCGCCTTGAACGAATGGTGAAAAAAGTGCCTTCACCTGATCGGGGCGCATACCGATTCCTGTATCGCACACTGCGAAACGGACGGTCGATATGCCGTTGCTTACGCAAACAAGCTCCGCATTGAGTGCCACCTCGCCGTGCTCGGTGAACTTGACCGCATTCGCCAGGAGGTTGGAAAGGATTTGGCTCAGGCGATGCGTATCCCCTCTCAATAGCGATGGAAGATCGGGCGACGCGAATGAACTCACCTGAAGTCCCTTGGCATCCGATTGCGGCTGAACGAGCAGAAGGGCGTCTGCGATTGTCTGCTTTAGATCGAAGCTTCGCTTCTCCAGGGTAATCTTCCCCGCCTCGATCTTTGACAGGTCCAGGATGTTGTCGATGAGGGCAAGCAGCGTACGACCGCTCGTCTGGGCGACCTCAACGTATCTCCGCTGTTCGGCAGTGAGATCCGTTTCAAGCAGCAGCTGATTCATGCCAATGACCCCATTCATCGGCGTGCGTATTTCGTGGCTCATGTTGGCGAGAAAGCGGCTCTTGGCTCGGTTCGCTGCTTCGGCGCCTTCCTGGGCGCGAATCAACTCCTGCTCGTAGTGCTTTCGTTCAGTGATATCCTCAACGATTCCGACGAGTCGAATCAACTTCCCTTCGCGGTCGCGGATAGGGAATGATCTATCCCGTATCCATTTCTCCTGCCCATCCTGCATCAGAATTCGGTATTCCGTCTCGGCCGATTCTCCTTCTCTCTGCCTTGCAAAGGCCAGGCAGGCCTTTTCGAGATCATCCGGGCGAATCGCTTCCAACCGCGACGCCGGATCTTCGTAGATGCTTGCGCAGGTTTTTCCCCAGACCTGTTCGTACGCTGGACTGACGTAAAGGAATTCTTCGCGCCCCGCATCCTTGATCCAGAAAATCTCCCGAATGTTCTCTGCCAGTTGGCGAAACTTCTCCTCACTGCTTTGCAGCGCCTCCATTGCCCGTTTGCGCTCGGTGATGTCTCGAAAAAACCACGCCCGAGCCAAGTACTTGCCTTTCTGACTCCGCAGACTAGTGGAATATCGTTCGAGTGTCCGGCCGTCCTTCAATTCCACCTCACACTCATCGTTTGCGTCTGGATTGGCATAAAGTTCGTTCGCTCGCTCCAGATAGGATTCCGGATCCTTGATGCGCTCAAGGCACGCTGACAAGAGTGGGGAAATCTGTGCGCCAATGGCGCCGGCGCGCAGGGGTCTCGGAATCTGCGAGAACGGAATCTGCCACACTTTGAAGAGCCTCTCGTTGTGCGAGAGAACGTTGCCCTCGCTGTCCGCCACAAGAATTCCGTCGAGCGCGACCTCGTGAATCGTACGAATGAGAGAGTGTTGGAATGCGCGTGCTTGCTCGTCTTGTTTCCGTTCAGTGATGTCGGCACTAAGTCCGATATGTCCCATGAACTCACCGCTCGGCGATATGCGCGGTTCTGCGCGCGAGTCCCAAATCCTCCACTCCCCGTCGCCGCGCAGGACTCTTGCTTCCGCGCTGAATGAGTTGTGATTCTTCACCGCAACGGTGAACGCTGCCTCATACTTAGGCGAATCGTCAGGGTGAAGGTGCAGCTGCCATTCACCGTCTTCAAACTCTTCGCGAGTGACGCTGAAGAAATCGCGGTAGGCCTTGTTGATGAATTCAAGATTTCCATCAGCATTGGTCACCCACATAATCGACGGACTGCCGTCGGCCATGGTGCGGAAGCGCTCCTCACTCTCGCGTAGCGCTTCATCAGCCTCATGGCGTTCTGTGTTGTCTCGAAGAATGGCAGTGATCGCAGTTACCTTGCCGGACAGGTCGCGGATCGGGAAACCGGTAAGCGTGACGTGAACTTCCTCTCCGTTTGCACGGAGAATCACCCCCTCGTAATTCCTAATCGTATTGCCTTTCGACACGTGCTCCACACACTGATCCATGAGCAACTTGCGGTCTGGAAGCGAAAAGAATGTAACTTTCTGTCCAATGGCTTGCTGCGATGTCAAGCCAATCATTTCTTCCGCGCCGCGGTTCCATGTGAGAATCACACCACCCGGAGTGCAGGCGATAACGGCGTCTGTTGAACCCTCCACAATCGCGGCCAGAAGCGCTTGGGCTTCCTCTGCAGCTCGCCGATCAGACACATCGTGCTTGATTGCAATGAAGTTGACGACTTTTCCAGCCGAGGAGCGCACGGGAGCAATCCGCATCTCTTCGTTATAAAGTGTTCCATCCTTGCGCTGGTTGATCATATCGCCGCGCCAAATTTGGCCGGATTTGATGGTCGTCCACAGGTCTTCGTAAAATGCCTGCTCGTGGTGTCCCGATTTGAGAACGCGCGGATTCTTTCCAATAGCCTCCTCGCGGCTATATCCGGTCATCTTTGTGAACGCGGGATTGACATACTGAATGTTGCCATCAGTATCGGTGATCACGATGCCGTCGGCTGCCTGCTCGACGGCCGTAATCAGACCCGCCTGTTCGAAGGCTTTGTTTTCCGGAATCACGCTTCACTCCAATGAGGTTTTCTTCATGTCTATTTGTTGGCCTGTACACTCGGCAAAATCGAGTCGACACTTTCATCTTCTACGCAATCAACAATGGCGGTTGCCAAACGCAAGATTGAGTCAGTATCTTTCGTGAGCTCGCCAAAGAAGGTCACAAGCGCAGTGATCGCCTCCTCGGTGGTTCTGAGAAGCCATTGAAAATGGTCCCGCGCCTTTTCAAGACCGTCCGAAGGCATCATGCTGGTCTTCGAGCTCATCGACTCTTTTCCTTCACCTCCAACTCAATCTGAGTCTCATCTCGTGCATATCAGAATCGCTCCAGCGATTCCTTCAAGCGGCATCACCTTGTTGACCGCGCCGCACTTGATAGCCTCCTTCGGCATGCCAAAAACGATACAACTGGCCTCATCCTGCGCGATTGTCATTGCTCCTGCCGTCTTCATTTCGAGCATTCCCCTGGCGCCGTCGTCACCCATTCCTGTCAAGATGACTCCGACCGCATTCTGCCCGGCATAGCGGGCGGCAGAGCGAAACAAGACATCGACTGACGGGCGGTGGCGGCACACAAGCGGTCCATCCTTTATTTCGACGAAATAGCGTGCGCCGCTTCTCTTGATCAGTGTGTGATGATTGCCCGGCGCAATTAGTGCCCGTCCGCGCAGCACGGTGTCATTGGTCTCTGCTTCCTTAACGGTAATGCTGCATAAACCATCTAGTCGCGTGGCGAAGGCGCGAGTGAAAAGCTCCGGCATGTGCTGCACGATCACGATACCCGGGCAATCAGATGGGAATGCCTCCAGCAGAGTCTTGAGCGCCTCCGTCCCTCCCGTGGAAGCGCCGATGACTACAACTTTTTCAGTCGTCTCGAGCATGGCGTTTGTGGCACGGGAAAGAATTGCGTCCGCGGTCAGCTTCGGCTCCACGGAGTGGCTTGGGCGCAGCAGGTGCAACCGCGCCCCTGCCGCAGCTTTCACGGCTTGGCAAAGCACGATGCACGAGTCCTCAAGGAATTGTTTCGTTCCATAGCGAGGTTTGGTAATGATATCGACCGCCCCGTATTCAAGAGCCTTAAGAGTACTTTGTGCAGCATCTTCGGCAAGGCTCGAACAAATCACAACCGGTATCGGGTGTTGTGCCATGATCTTTTTCAGAAAGGTCAGTCCATCCATCCGCGGCATCTCGATATCCAGGGTGATGACATCCGGCACTTGTTCAGCAATCCGCTCTGCAGCCACAAAGGGGTCGCCGGCGGTTCCAATAACCTCGATCTCCGGGTCGGACGCAAGCACTTCACTCAGCGTTTGACGAACTACTGCGGAATCGTCCACAATCAGGACGCGAATCTTCGGTGTGCTCATCCGTTCGTCTCCTTTGCTCCACGACGCCGTGATGGATGCCCCGAAGTATGCTTGAGCCTGCGAAGCTGGACTTCGCCATTTCCGGTATTGAAATGAATGTTCAAGCCCGATTTTCCTCGCAGGCTTGACGCAGCAACTTGAAGACCCTCAGTGCGTAGAACCTCTAGTGCCGTATTGCAATTTATGCTGCCGACGGTATCTCGTATGGGGGCATCCTCGCTCCCGAGCAATACGTCGGCGCCCCCAAACAGCTTTACCTGCACCTCCGTGCGATCAGCACCCAGTCCGTCGAATTTCCGCGCGAGATCGCGAATGCAAAAGTCCACATAGCGGTAGCCGACTTCTGGATTCACTCCCAGTGAATAACCATCGGGACACCTTGGCAGCATGGCATGGCAGAGCGCACCGATGCCGAGCCTCTTACTCCAAAAGGTAACGCCGACGCATGATCCGAGCAGTGTTCGGATCATGGTGGGTTCGCGAGCGAGATACATCTCGCCTGGTTGCAGATAAACCTCTGCCAGCTCGGCTTCATGGTCTGGCATTAGCTCTCCTGTAAAGGGCCGGCGCTATCGGAAGTAGAGGAAGGTCCATTCCATGCAGCGTCTCGGAGTGGCCAACAAAGCAATACCCTCCGGGCATAAGTTGCTGGATCAGTTTTTGGAGAATCTGCTCTTGGGTGGCCCTGTCGAAGTAGATGATGACGTTGCGACAGAAGATCATGTCTGCCTTCTCAGTCATCCTATAGTCAGCGTCCTTGAAGTTCAATCGCCGGAACTCGACTAATTGGCGCAACTCGGGCACAACCCGAAGGAGATTTGAACTGCGATCGCGGCTGCGCATGAAATACTTTTTGCGTAGATCAGATGTAACAGGCCTCACAGCTTCCTCACTGTAGATTCCCAAAGCTGCCTTCTTTAGAACCGTGTTGGAGAGATCAGTAGCGAGAATTCGAAACTGAAAACCGGGATGGGTTAGTCCAAACTCGCTCATCACGATTGCAAGCGTGTACGGCTCTTCGCCGGTTGAGCAGCCTGCGCTCCACGCCAGAACCGGCCGCTCGCAGCCTTTTCGAGCGATTAGTTCTGGAAGAGCCTTCTGTGTCAGGAACTCGAAGTGTTCCGGCTCCCTGAAGAAGTCGGTCTTGTTTGTCGTAACCACATCGAGAAAATGTGCGATCTCATCTTTCTGACCCTGGTGACCGAAAAGGTATTCGCAATACTCTGAAAATGAAGCAAGGTTCAGGCTCTTGAGCCTCCGCTTGATGCGAAGTTCAAGCATTGTTTTCTTGTCGATATTCAGATTTATGCCCGATTGCGCGTAAATAAAACTGCGCAGCCGGCCAAAATCGGAATTAGATATTGCTTCGTCGCGGCTGCTCATAGGTTGAAAGGGGGCGCCTGCGCGCCCCGTCCCTTTCCTCATACTGGGGTCAATGCGTCGTCAAGCTGCTGTTTTGATGCCTTCAACACCGCGCACGGCCACCAGTTCTTCGGCAGAGAAAACGCGGTCGATGTCCAGAATCATGATGAACTCCGACTCGCGCTTTCCCATGCCCTTGATGAAGTCGGTCCGGATTCGCGTGCCGATTCTCGGCGGCGGTTGAATCTGGTCCGGCTCAAGGTCGATGACTTCCTCAACCGAATCTGCCAATGCGCCAATCACAAATGATTCATTTTCAAGCAGCACTTCGACCACCACAATGCAGGTATTTCTTGTTTTGACGGTCTTTGACATCTCGAAGCAAAGTCGAAGATCGACAACCGGTACAACGCTGCCCCGAAGGTTGATCACACCGCTCATAAACTCCGGAGTCCTGGGAATTTCGGTAATTGTCGTGAAATCGAGCACCTCCCTCACCTTGGCGACGTCGGTGGCGAAAACCTCATTACCAAGTTTGAAGGTCAGGTACTGCCGCGATTCAGTAATCTCGGTGACGCTCATATTCCGCTCCTTTCGCATGTTGAACGCGCGCGGACCGCTTGCGGCCCGCGCCGGAATTGATTAATAACGCTCAAAGCCTTTGTCAAGGTCGTCTTCCTTGTCTTTGAGCCTGAGGCTAACCCCGGACTTGGCTACCGCCTTGAGGCCGGCAGGGACAGAGTGGCCGTTTGACCTCGTGGCTCTTTGAGGAGCGGCATTGTTGTGCTTCTGAGCCCTGGCCTGCTGCGGTGGAGCGTGGCCCTCATCCCCAGTGCGGAAGAAGCCCAGTGCGCTGACAAGCTGATCGGACTGGCCGGTCAACTCCTCTGTAGTAGAAGCCATCTCTTCGGAAGCGGAGGCGTTCTGTTGGATCACCTTCTCAAGTTGCTGAAGCGCCTTGTTGATCTGCTCGGCGCCAGTATCCTGCTCCCTGCTTGCGGCTGTGATCTCCTGAACCAGTTCAGCGGTTCTCTGGATATCGGGCACGAGCTTGTCGAGCATCTCGCCCGCTTTCTCCGATACCTTGACCGTCGTCCCTGAGAGTTGGTTGATCTCGCCGGCTGCCTTTTGACTGCGCTCGGCGAGTTTGCGAACTTCCGCGGCAACCACTGCAAATCCCTTGCCATGTTCACCGGCGCGCGCTGCCTCGATGGCCGCGTTGAGCGCCAATAGATTTGTCTGGCGGGCAATTTCTTCAATGATGGAGATTTTGCTGGCAATCTCCTTCATCGCAGCCACCGCCTCCAGCACGGACTTGCCGCTCTCCTGCGCATCCTTCGCCGACTTGTTGGCTATCTTGTTGGTTTGTTGCGCATTTTCCGCATTCTGCTTGATGTTGCTGACCATCTCCTCCATGGAAGATGAAGCCTCCTCGGCGGAAGCTGCCTGAGCAGTGGCTCCATTGGACACCTGCACTGAGGCCGTGCTGATGGACTGGCTAGCTGACGATACTTCACCGGCGATTGCCCGAATATCCGATACCGTTCGGGTCAGGCCGGCGACCATCGACGCGAGAGCTTGCATCAACTTGTCTTTATCGGAACGCTCTCTGAGGACCACCGTCAGGTCGCCATCAGCGATCTGCTCGGCGGCGGCTGTGATGTCGTTCATTGCAACGATGAGCGCATTCAGGTTGTTCTTGATCGTATTGAAGTCGCCAAAGTACGTGTCTGTAATCTGGGCTGGGATGTCGCCCTTGCTGATTAAATCGACGTACTTGGCGGATACATTCAGTGGCGCAATGACTGCGTCGAGAACCGCATTCACACCGAGCACGATCTCGCCATATGCGCCGCGGAACTGATCCGTCTTACCGCGCTCTGACAACTGCCCTGCGCGGGCGGCTTCGGTCAAGCGTCCAAGCTCCCTTTGCAGTCCCTGTAGAACGCTGGCAACGTTGTTGATCGCCTGTTTCATCTTCTCGTGATCGCCCTTGTATGTTTGGGCAATCAGTTCATCGATCTTTCCGTTGGAAACCTGGGTTAGAATACGGTTGCCTTCACCAATGGGCAGCAGAATCGCATCAAGCATGGTGTTTACACCGCGCACAATTTCGGCATACGCGCCCTGGAACTGCTCTGGTTTGCCGCGATCGGAGAGTTGCCCTTCCTTGGAAGCGTCAGTGAGGCGCACCAGTTCCTTCTGTAGACCTTGCAGAACCCCAGCAACGTTGTTGATCGCCTGTTTCATCTTCTCGTGATCGCCCTTGTATGTTTGGGCAATCAGTTCATCGATCTTTCCGTTGGAGACCTGGGCTAGGATACGGTTGCCTTCGCCGATAGGCAACAGAATGGCATCAAGCATGTCGTTAACGCCGCGCACAATCTCAGAGAATTCTCCTTGGAACTGCTCTGGCTTGCCGCGCTCGGAGAGCTGTCCTTCCTTCGAAGCAGCGGTAAGGCGCAACATTTCTTTGCGCAGGCTCTGTAGGACTGTCGCAACGTTATTGATAGCCAGCTTCATCTTCTCGTGGTCGCCCTTGTACGTCTGGGCAATCAGTTCGTCGATCTTTCCGCTGGAGACCTGCGACAGGATGCGGTTGCCTTCGCCGATGGGCAGCAGAATCGCGTCGAGCATGGTGTTCACACCGCGCACGATCTCTGCGTATGCGCCCTGGAACTGCTCCGCCTTGCCGCGATCGGAGAGTTGCCCTTCTTTCGACGCTTCAGTCAGGCGGGCCAGTTCCCTCTGCAGACCTTGCAAGACGCCCGCAACATGGTTGATCGCCTGCTTCATCTTCTCGTGGTCGCCCTTATATGTCTGGGTAATCAGTTCATCGATCTTGCCATTGGAAACCTGCGCAAGAATGCGGTTGCCTTCGCCGATGGGCAGAAGAATGGCGTCGAGCATGGTGTTCACTCCGCGCACGATCTCCGCGTATGCACCCTGGAACTGCTCCGGCTTGCCGCGATCGGAGAGTTGTCCATCCCGTGAAGCTTCAACAAGGCGAGCCAACTCTTTCTGCAGTCCTTGCAGAACGATGCCCACATTGTTCACGGCCAGTTTCATCTTTTCGTGATCGCCCCTGTAGGTTTGGGCAATCAGCTCATCCACTTTGCCGCTCGAGATTTGGGCTAGAATACGATTGCCCTCGCCAATCGGCAGCAAGATAGCGTCGAGCATCTCATTGATGCCCAAAACCATTTCGCAATGGACCCCGGTGAGCTTGTCGGTCTTGCCTCGCTCTGAAAGCCGGCCTTCCTTCGACGCATCGACAAGACGCGCAATCTCGTGAGATACAAGCTGCATCTCGGCATCCTGCGCCTGTTGCCGTTCGTTCCGCGCGTCTTGGATGCCATCTGAATTCGCGCCGTTTCCGTTGTGCACTCCGTGAGACCTGGAGTGTCCCTTCACAGCTGTTGTTGGCATAATTCTCTCCATCCTTTGAAACTGAAATCGTTGAAACGTTCGCTCTTTTAGTTAGGGGAACGATGCGAGCTAGTCTGGATCGTCCCTAGGTATTGGTTTCGCTGCGTCCGGCACGCCCAAAGATTCAAGGAGACTTCGACAGCAAGCCGTCCTTTCCGCGATTCTTTGCCGCA
>Ga0187847_10003387_pt1 | contig 12210 bp, 13 predicted proteins | sample June2016WEW_4_10_FD_132458 | JGI IMG/M metagenome (GOLD analysis project Ga0187847, IMG submission 132458) | Peatland microbial communities from SPRUCE experiment site at the Marcell Experimental Forest, Minnesota, USA - June2016WEW_4_10 | ecosystem: Environmental > Terrestrial > Soil >...
AAGGATCGCGAGGCTCATTCGCCTTGGAGAGGTTGTTGGAAACAACGTTTTCCGGGGAGCCAAGTTTTCGAATTACGACGCGATGCAGGTGTTTTGTTGACGGCATCGATCCGCCACGCTGGTCGCCGTTATCTCCAACATTCGCAGGTTCTTGGCGACCGGCGTATCTCTCCGGTCTCGCGACAGAAACCTGGACGTAGCCAAGTTAATGCTTCCCGTTGAGCGCTCTCGGCCGTTTTTCTCCGCATTCTCTTGTTGACAGGGCGCGCTTGTTGACTGCGGGGTTAATCTTGATCCCCAAAACCCAAGTGCGGCAATACCGAAGAACTCACAGGGTAGCTCGACGAGACGATCGCGTAGTCTCGTGGAAGGCGATATGCACGAGCGCGTTCAGTGCAGCTGGATAGCGGATTTGCGAGCCACTGAGGTTTTCATGTCATATATCCAGCGGCATTCAAGCCACTAATAGACGAGACACAAAAAAGGAGGCCATTTTGATCTCTCGATTCCTCTTGCCACTCCTCGCGGGAGCGGTCCTGTTCGCCCAGGGGCCCTGCGCCAAAGCACAACCGCTGGACTTGAAAGTTTTTCTGAACCTCTCGGACGCGCAGATTCAAGGATTGGTTCAGCTCCAACTGCAAAAAGGGCAGACGCTACAGCCAGTGGTGCAACAAGTGGCCCAAGCCCAGCAGCAGCTCCAACAAATCCTCGCTTCGCCGAATCCAGACCCCGCCACTGTCGGACAGCTCGTGATTGCCATAACTTCTCTCGGGCAGCAGGGTCAGCAGATCACTGGCAGCTTCCAGCAACAGGCGTCCAATCTTCTGCAGCCCGATCAGCAAACGAAGTTGCCGCCTCTCCAATTGGCTCTGGAATTGCATGCCGCCGCCCTACAGGCAGTGTTTCTGGGACTTCTGAATGCGCCATGATGAAAGCGGACCTGCATGTCAAGCATAGCCGCCCAGCCGATCGCCGCTGCACGCAACGTGACTGAACGGCCCCATGCGGCTGCCTTGGCTCTCGACGACGCTGGGCTACGCAACGCTCTTGAAGCGCACCATGTTGAAAGCTACGGCTGGGCGTTGAGCTGCTGCCGGCGGCAAAGTGAGCAAGCCGAGAACGTACTGCAGCTCGCCTACCTGAAAGTTCTAAGCGGCAAAGCTGTTTTCGATGGAAAATCCAGTTTCAAGACGTGGCTGTTTGCAGTGATCCGTAAGACCGCCGCCCACGAACGCAGAATGGAACTATTGCGAAGGCTACGCATGAGTCAGATTCCAAAGGCACTCGACGGGCAACCTCCAGAGGAGCCGTCCGGCATCGAGGTACGAATGAAGGATGCGCTGGGAAAGCTTCCTCGACGGCAACGGGAGGTGCTGCAGCTCGTCTTCTACCACGATCTTTCGATCGTCGATGCTGCCAAAGTCATGGGTGTTGGAATCGGGTCCGCGCGAACACACTATGAACGCGCGAAGAAACAAATGCGGCGGAGGCTTACATGAGCTCCGAGGTGGACAGTCGTTTGAGGGCGCATTTCGCGAATCTCCGCGAAGAGGATCGAATTGCCACTCCGCCATTTGGCCCGATCGCGGCTGCGGCCGCTGCCTCTTCCCGCCGCGGCTCCTTCCTCGGGATTGCTCTTGCTGTAGTATCCTTGCTTGGCATCGCCGTGATATTTGCCTTGCGAACCCACCGCTCAACGGATGCGGTCCCGCGCCAGCTCGCAGCTTGGTCGTCACCGACCGCGTTTCTTCTGGAAACTCCCGGCAAACAGCTTCTGAATCAGACACCAAGGCTCGGAGAACCGCTAATCCATGCTCAAGCGGCCGGCCAGGATGGAGCCAAATGAAAACGACGATTCTTACACTGCTTTTTTTTGGTTTCCTCGCCGCCCAGCAACCTCCCGAAGATCCCTTGCGAGACATCCTGTTCCCACCCGAGGCCGTCATGCAGCACCAGCAAGCAGTCGGACTGAGCGACGAGCAGAAGAATAGTCTCAAAGCTGAGGTTCGCCAGGCCCAGCTTAAATTCACAGAGCTTCAATGGACTCTGCAGGACGAGATGGAACGCCTGGTCGCTCTGCTCAAACAGTCCAAGGTCGACGAGAAGCAAGCCGCTGTGCAGTTAGAGAAGGTTCTGGGAGCAGAGCGCGAAATCAAGCGCGCCCAGCTCATGCTTCTCATCCGCATCAAGAACAACCTCACTCCGGCGCAGCAGACTCAGCTTCGTGAGTTGGTTGAAAAGTCGAAGGTAAGATAAGTGGGCCCGCGCTCCCGGCTTTCTGTGACCACCGTTTCGGGCAATGTTCACTGTCGACGCCGCAAAAAGAGGGCCGCAGCATGGCCACTGAATCGGCCGGGCGCCTTCTGTTAGGTTTCTTTAGAATCACCAGTGGCGCTGTAGACTTCAAATATGAACCTGATGAAAATGTTGGCCGAGCTGCGCCACGAACGCGAACAGATCGAAGAGGAGATTATTACGCTTCAGCGATTAGCGCGCGCGAGGGGAAAACGAAGGGGTCGGCCACCAGCCTGGACGGTGAACGTCAGGAGACGAGGACGTCCGCCGGGTTGTAATGTCGCTCTCGGGGGCACAATGGACAAAGCCGTTGGGCAGATCCCCGACTGTCCTCGACATGCCAACGTGAACTGGTAGGCGACCTGCCTCCTGCATTCTGGTATTCTTAATCGAGGGGCGTTTCCCGTCAGTCAGGTGCTGGCTTCTTATAATTGATCCGACAGTCAATTGTCCAGGGGTCCGACTCGGTTTACGCGTTGGTGTGCAAGCTCCGGTGGTCCTTAAAAGCCACCATGGAGAAGCCTGAAGACGCTCGGGGGGCTCCGCCCTTGAATTCTGGGGTCAACGACGGGAGTTAGCATCACTTGGCGTGCCGCGCTCCTTTTTCCATCCCCTCTCAGTAAATAATGAATATTCTTTTTATCGGCGATATTTTCGCTTCCACCGGCCGTGGCTTGGTTGCGCGCTACCTGCAGGAGATCATCTCTAACGAAAAGATCGACTTCGCCGTCGCCAACGCGGAGAATTCCGCGGGAGGGTTCGGCATCACCCCGCTCATCGCCGAGGAACTTTTCTCCATCGGCCTGGACGTGCTCACCACAGGCAACCATACTTGGGACAAGAAAGAGATTTTCGATTATCTGCCGCGCCAGCCTCGCCTCCTGCGTCCCGCGAACTATGCACCGGAACTGCCGGGTGAGGGCGTAATCGTGCGGAAGGCGCGCAACGGCGTGGATGTAGCCGTAATCGATCTGCAGGGACGCGTTCACATGCCGGCCACGGATTGTCCCTTCCGCAAGGCGGACAAGATTATCGAATCGCTCGATCCAAACGTGAAGGTCCGGCTGGTGGATTTTCATGCGGAGCTCAGCAGCGAGAAAATGGCAATGGGCTGGCACTTGAACGGACGCGTCTCCGCGGTGCTGGGCACGCACACTCACATCCCTACCGCCGACGAACGGATTTTATCGGGCGGCACGGCCTATCAAACGGACGTCGGGATGACTGGGCCGTACGATTCCATAATCGGCTCGGACAAGAATCTGGCGCTGCGTAGATTTCTCACTGCAATGCCGATTCGGCTGGATAGCGCCAAGACCGGCGGGGAGTTGCACTCGACCATCGTGACAGTGGACCCTTCCACCGGACACGCGCTGGGCATTCGCAGGTACACTCGTACCTAGTGAAAATCCCGAAGCTTCGTTGGTGGATTGCCTTCCTGCTGTGCCTCTCGACATTAATCAACTATCTGGACCGCCAGGCCATCGGCGTAGTCTCGGTGGACATCCGGCGCGAGTTCTCGCTCAACGAGCAGGACTACGCGCAGATCCTCACGCTCTTCTTTCTGGCCTACGCCATCATGTACGCCGGCTCCGGTTATATTATCGACCGGCTGGGTACGCGCCGCGGCTTTGCGGTGTTCATTTCCGGCTGGTCCATCGCGCAATTGCTGCACGGTTTCGCCATCGGCAAATGGAGCCTGGGGACTTGCCGGTTTCTACTCGGCCTCAGTGAGCCGGGTGCCTGGCCGGCCGCGGCGAAAGCGGTCTCCGAGTGGTTTCCGGCTTCCCAGCGCGCACTCGCGATGGGAATATTCAATGCCGGCTCATCGCTCGGTTCGGCTCTTGCACCTTATACGGTCGCGATCATCACGCTGCATTACGGCTGGCGGTATGCGTTCGTTTTTACCGGACTGATTGGCATCGCGTGGCTCGGGCTGTGGCTGATACTCTATCAGCCGCCGCACTTGAATCGTTGGCTGCGTGCGGACGAGTATGCGAAGCTGAAGCCGCTGCTGCCGCCTCCGGATGAAGCTCGTCCAGCCTCGGCCGAGCGCGTTCATTGGCGGACCCTGCTAGCCGCGCGAGGCTGCTGGACTCTGATCCTCACGCGCTTCTTCACGGACCCGGTGATTTACTTCGTAATCTTCTGGCTCCCGGAATATCTGCGCAAGGAGCGAGGATTCAATCTCACGCAGGTGGGCAAATATTCCTGGGTACCGTTTGCGTTCGGAGGCATCGGCTACGTCCTGGGCGGTTGGCTCTCCGGCCATTTGATGCAGGCCGGTTGGGCGCTTCCGCGAGCGCGCAAATTCGTAATGGCTCTAGGAGCGGCTGTGATGCCGATTGCGATTGTCGCTCCACTGGTGCCCACCGCAGCGCTAGCTATCGCCGCGACATGTTTCATTACATTCGGGCACGCCCTCTGGGTCGCGAATCTGCAGACCATCCCCACCGATCTTTTCCTTCCCCACGAGATCGGAACGGTTACCGGCTTCTCAGGCTCGGGCGGCGCGGTAGGCGGAATGCTGGCCAGCCTCGGTACCGGCTACATAGTGACGCATTTTACTTATGCGCCGGTGTTTCTGTTGGCGGGCCTGATGCACCCGCTGTCCGCGGTGCTGACCTACGTCCTGTTACCGGACCGTTTTTTTCGAACCCGCAATGGTAGCTAGTGGCTGGCGCCAATTTCGATCGTGAATGCACTCGTCGCGCTCTGCTTCCCGCTATCTTTCACCAAATCACTCCGGAACTGCTTTGGAGCTAGAGTCCGGGAGGCAGGGTTCCTTTCGTGACCGACCAAGTATATGGCGCGGTCCCGCGGGTTGCCGCGAGCGTCTGCGAGTAGGCCAAATTGCATGGCCGCACTTAACAATACGTAAAGGGCTGGAGAATTGCCTCATGACCGGCGAAACCGGGCCCCAGTCCGCGAAAGCTGACCGGGGCCGCGGCGGTCTGGCTTCAAACGGACTTTTGGGTCAGGCGATTGCGACGTCGAGCAAAGCCGGCGAGACCGAGCAGCCCGGAACCCAACAGCATGAGAAAAGATGGCTCTGGAACGGTGCTTGCTGGACCGTTGTCTACCAAAACGACGTTATCGAGGCCGTTCACATTATCATTGCCGGGAGCTCCGTTGAGAAATTCCAACGTAACCGAAGGGTCCGGCGCCACGAACGGTACGGTAAACTGCTCCCAGGTCAGCGTTGTCGAGTTCGTGCTGCTGTTGGTGTAAGCGCCCCCGACCCCATTAATGGACAGGTTCACCGTGCTGGTTGGTCCGTCAGTAAGTCCGGGGTTATCGACATTTCCAACCCAGAATGTCAACGTGTACTTGTCACCTATGGTGGTTGAGACTGTTTGTTCGACGCCCTCGGTATCGGAGTTTGAAGCGTCTCCCGTCAGGTCCAGCCAAAAGGATCCTTGCTCGGCGGGGTAGGATATGCCACTCTCGACATCCGTGGTGCTCACGACAGAGACATCGGTCGCAGCGGCGCCGACGACCGTCCAACCGGGGATACCGGTCGAGCCGGGGCCGAAATTTTGGAAACTTCCCGCCGAAACCGCTGGCGTGGTTGTACTTTCAAAGCTTCCATTGGTGATGAGGTCGGCGCGCGCATCTATCGCGGCAAGCACAAGCCAGATCGTAAGAAAAGTTGACGTTTGTTTTATTGGGCTATTCATTGGGCTATCTTGTTCAGTCTGGTCCTGCCTCTTGGAAAAGGGCAATAGATGAGGCGTGCGAATGGTGTGCAAATGGTGTGCACACGCTGAGTTACATTCTTGTACATTGCAGTAGTTGCGTGGTTTATCTAACATGGAGGAGGATCGGAGACAATGTGCAGCCGGAAGCCCCATCGGATGCGGTACGCGCGGAGCTAGCTCGGGTTTTGTCGAGTTCCGTCCTGGCGTTGTCACCCCGGCAGGCTGAATTGTTGAAGTTTCTGGTGGAGCAAACGCTTTACGGCCATGGACACGAGCTGAAGGAATCCGTCATTGCGGCTGAGGTTTACGGAGACTCGGACTACGATTCAAAACGCCAGGCGAACGTCAGGAGTGAAATCCGCCGGCTTCGCCTGGGTCTGCTGGAGCACTACGCAAATCGAGACGCGCCGCCGCCGATTCGGATTGAGATCCAGAAAGGTAGCTACCGCCCGCAGTTTCTCGTGGAAGATCCGGCTGTCTCTCGCGACCGGCCGGCCAATGTTCGTCTCCCAGCTGAGCGCCGCCCAAGCTGGGCGATTCTTGCTACTGCCGCTATTGGTGTGGCTCTCCTGCCGGTGGCTTTGGTAGAAATATCCCGGACTCAGGTACACCGCGTGGCGCCAGCCAGAGTGGAAAGCGCCCTGGTACGCAAGGGGCGCCATTTCCTCCAGCTTCGTACGCCAACTTCGCTCCAAAAGGCCCTGGCTTGTTTCGAGCAGGCGATCCGTGAAGATTCGACCGACGCCCGAGCTTGGGGTGGCCTGGCGGAAACACAGGCTGCGATGGTCGCCCGCGGTCAGGTCCGGCCCGCCATCTACGCGCTCAGCGCCACCAACGCAGCTCATCGCGCCCTCGAGCGCGATGCATCTCTCGCCCAGCCGCACCTGGCATTGGCAACCATCAAGACCTACTACGAGTGGGATTGGCTGGGCGCCGAGAACGAGTACCTGGAGGCAATCCGGCTGGATCCGGCGGACGCCGATAACCATCGCGGTTATGCGATGCACCTGCTGATTCTGAAACGATTCGACGAAGCTCGCAGCCAGGCGAAACTGGCCCAGCAGCTGGATCCGGTGTCCTTCGCCGTAAACGAAGGGATGGAGATTGTTGACTTATACTCCGGGCGATTGGATGAAGCAGCGGCGGAAGCCAGGAACCTGAAGGAGCTTTATCCCGACTTTGACGTCAGCAAGATCCTGCGAGTGATCTATCTCGAGGAAGTGCACCATGGAGACACCCAGGCGCGCCAGCCGTTCGTCCTCATAACTACGCTCCGATCTCAGGCGCCCACCTTGGATGGAAGGTTGATCAGGACCGCCCTCGCTGCGGACAATCAGCAATGGCCAGAGGCCAAGCGAGGCTATGAGGACATGGTCCGGCTGTCGATGTCCACGTATATCCCGCCGACCACTCTCAGTTTGCTGAAGGGTAACGTGTTCGGATGGAAGGGTGAATTGTTCGCGACCGCTTACAAGGAGCACGATCCAGCCCTGGTGTGGTGCCGGTACCTGGATTCTGCGCCTTGGGCTGGCGGTTCCGATCTTCCCGAAGTAGTTCGCAAAATGGGTCTGCAATAAAGATCAATTGGAACCGTGCCTGAACCGGCCAGCCTTTTCGGCAAGTTGATCACGCGGCTACGCTCCGCGTACGGCCGCCCGAAACCGCCCAAATCCGATCCGTTTGAGTTGATCCTCTGGGAAAACGTTGCGTACCTGCTGAGCGACGAACGGCGGGAAGCTGCATTCGAAGCGTTGCGCGAGCGCGTAGGCCTGACGCCGAAATCAATTCTCGCGGCGCCCAATGCCACTCTGCTCGAAATCGCGAACATGGGCGGTATGCGTCCCGAGGTCCGCGTGGAACGGCTCCGCACCATCGCCCGCATTACGCTGGACGAATTCCAGGGCGACCTTCGCAAGGCCCTCAAACTGCCGTTGAAACAGGCCAAGAAGGCTTTGCGGCTGTATCCGAATATCGGCGAGCCGGGCGCCGAGAAGATTCTACTGTTCTCGAAGAGCTACGCCGTGCTGGGGCTCGATTCGAACGGCCTACGAGTGCTGCGCCGGATCGGCTATGGGCAGGAGTGCAAGAATTATTCGGCCACTTACCATTCAGTCGAAGAAGCCGTAGCGGGCGAGATCGGCCAGGAGTGCGGTCCGCTGATCGAAGCCAATCAGCTTCTGCGTCGGCACGGCCAGGAACGGTGCAAGCTGAATGCACCGCTGTGCCGGATTTGTCCAGTGACGGATCTCTGTACGTTTTACAAGAGAGCGAAGGCATAGCGTGGCGCGCGCCTCATGTGGCACCAGGAGCTGGGCGACCTCCCGATTAGAGCTTTTCAAGAATCCGCTTCAGATTCCTTTTGCCGTGAAGAACACGTGCAATCTCCAGGCGCGGGCGCGGGCGATAGACGATCATATATGAATAAACGGAGAAGAACAGCACAGGGTGGGAAGATAGATCGGAACGCTTATGCCCAGATTCTGGGCGAGAGTTTCGAACGCGCCATAAATCTCGGTTTCCACTCGGTTGGCGACCTCAATACCGGCTTGCGCGTAGAGGTATCGCCAAACTTCGAAAATGTCTTCGGTCCACTTTGGGCGAGACAATATAACCGCTCATGAAGAGCGCTTGCGGGTATCAATCCAGTTGGCTTTGTTCTCCTGAAGGCGAATACGCGACACGTCGCCCGGAACGCCTTCGCCGCGGTCGAGTTGCGTCAGGCCTTCTCCGATCGCGTAATGGATGGCCTCTTTATTTTCGTGAAGCAGGTGCTCCTCGTCATGAAGCAGTTGAATGGCCCGCTCGACGAACTGCTCGATGCTTTGATAGCCGCCGCGTTCGATGTCCTTCTGGATCAGTTGCTCCAGCTCAGGCGTAAGTTGAATAGTCATAGAGGTCCAATGCGTCACGCTTTGGTGACTGTCAACCTCATCATGGCAGAAGGGACGTGACGCGCGCAAAGGACCTCGTCTACACTTAAGAAAAGTTCTTGGCGATGGAAGCGATCTTCACAGATATCAAACATTCGCTGAGGATCTTAGCCCATAATCCTGGGTTCACTTTCGCAGCCCTAGTCGCCCTGACGCTTGGGATTGGCGCCAACACCGCCGTGTTTTCCATCGTCAACGCGGTCTTGCTGAGGCCGCTGCCTTATCCTGAGCCGGACCGCATCGTCATCCTTGCCACCTCTTCACCCGAAGGCTCGTGGATATCCGCGGCCTCGCCCGTCCAGTTCAACCTTTTGCGCGAACAAACCGGTGCGTTAACGACTATTTCCGCGTACCGGTACGGCGTGGTAATCATGACAGGCGCCGATCATCCCCAGCAGATCCACTCCGCATTCGTCAGCGCAGATCATTTCCGGCTTTTTGGCCAGACCGTTGCACGCGGCCGCGTTTTTTCAGCCGATGACGATCGGCCCGGCGCGGGAAATTTCGCCGTCCTCAGCGATAGGTTTTGGAAGCGGTCTTTCGGTGGCGATCCTCACATCATCGGCAGCACGATTTCGCTCAACGGACGATCCTATGAAGTGATCGGCATCATGGCTCCAGGTGTCGAAACGGAACCTCCGGCCAGCTATGACAGGGCCAGTGCACTAGATCCAATCGATGTCTGGATGCCTTTTCAAATCGATCCCGCGAGCAATGATCAGAGTGGCTACTTGAACGTGGCTGCTCGCCTCAAACCGGGTGTTTCACTTCAGACAGCCGCAGCGCAAATGCAACTCGCAACCCAGGAATTTCGCCGCAGATTTCCTCGCGGCGAAAGTTTGCCCCCGAACGGTGTCTTCACGGTAAAACTGATGAGAGACGCCCTCGTCGGTGAAGAGCGTTCGTCCCTATTGATTTTTTTTCGGTGCTGTCACCTGCGTACTATTCATTGCTTGTGCGAACATTGCGAATCTCTTACTAGCCCGGGCCACAGGGAGGAAGCGTGAGATCGCCATCAGGGCGGCAATGGGTGCCCGGCGCGGCCGCATCATTCGTCAACTGCTGACCGAAAGCGCAGTGCTATCGATCGGGGGCGGTGTGCTGGGCACCGTTCTCGGAATTGCCGGAATCCACGCTCTTCTCGCGCTTAACACGGTGACTATTCCGCGCGTTGGTTCTAACGCGGCTGCCGTCACAGCCGACGTTACGGTCTTAAGCTTCACGCTTCTCGTTTCGCTAACCACAGGCATCGTGTTTGGCCTCATCCCCGCCTTACAGGCCTCTCGCGCGGATCTAACCGAAGCTCTGAAAGAAGGTAGCGGCCGCTCGGGCACCGAATTTCGCCAGAACAAGATCCGTTCGCTGCTGGTAATCAGCGAAGTGACGCTCGCGTTTGTCTTGCTGGTGGGCGCAGGCCTGCTTGTCCGAACATTCGTCGCGCTACGCTCCGTGAATCCAGGCTTCGACGCGCGCAATGTATTAACCATGCAAGTCTCACTTACCGATCAGCGCTTTCAGAAGTCCGCAAAAGTGGTTGAGCTGGTAAGAGACAGCATTCAGCGCATCGGCGCCCTGCCCGGAGTAACCTCCGCAGCATTCACCTGTTGTTTACCACTGGAGAATGTCACGGCGGGTGATGTGATCGTCGTCGGCCGGCCACTGACCGGACGTTCGCATGGTATGGTCAACGTCGCCACCATCTCGCCGCATTACTTCGACGTCCTTAAAATCCCAATCTTGCGCGGCCGCGCTTTCAATGATCGCGACCAGAACGGAACAACCCCCGCGGCCGTTATCAGTGAAGCCATGGCTCGCCGGTACTGGCCAAAGGACGGGACGTTCGGCGATCCTCTGGGGGCGAGCCTCAGCTTCCCCGATGTCCCCAATGTCACCTGGCAAGTGATCGGAATCGCGGGCGATGTGCATTCCGATGGAGTGACCACCAGCGCCCCCGCCATCGTGTACTTTTCTATGGCGCAGGTTCCGGACGATCTCAACGCTTATCTCGTGCTCAGCCCAATGGCGTGGATCGTCCGCACACGCCAGCCGTCGCAGTCTCTCATCGCGGCGATTCAAAATGAGTTCAGCAAAGTGGCTGTCGGTCTACCTTTGCCGGCCGTCCGTTCCATGGACGAGGTCTTGCGCCGATCCACTGCCGGCGACGAGTTCCACATGGTCTTACTCACGACGTTTGGAGGCTCGGCGTTATTGCTCGCGGCAATCGGCATATACGGATTCTTTGCATACACCGTGCAGCAGCGCAGGCGGGAAATCGGAATCCGGCTGGCGCTGGGGGCGCAGTCGAGTGATGTTCGCAATATGGTTATGTTTCAAGGGATCCGTTTAGCGCTAATCGGCATTGGCTTTGGGATCCTCGGCTCGCTCGTGCTCACGCGGGTCATCGCGGGATTTTTGTTTGGCGTTCAGGTTTACGACCGTGTGGTGTTCATCGCGATCCCTGTTTTCCTCACTGCTGTTGCTATCGCGGCTGTGTGGTTCCCATCCAGGCAAGCTGCGCGGATCAATCCCATTGAGGCGTTGCGCTATGAATAGAACCCATTGCGAAAACTATTTGCGGTCAGTTGTGGGAAATCGGCATACGCCTGGCGCCGGGGGCGCTGCAACAAAAAAATCAGTCTCACGATGAGTTAAACCAGCTCGTAGTATTCGCGATAGTCGATCGGCACTTCAAGCAAAAATGGGATTCGTTTGGCCAGCGCCGTTTCCACGCACGCCCGCACTGCCCGAATGCTGGTGGCTCGCTGGCTCGCAATTCCGAAGGCTTGCGCGATCCGGGCGAAATCGGGAGGGTTGAAATCCACTCCGTATGGAGTAAAGCCACGGCGTTCGGCGCTCACTCGGATGAGACTCAAGCTGCGGTCGCAAAATACTACGATGATCACGGGCAGCCCGAGCTCACGGATCAGCGCCAGATCGTGAACCATCATGAGCATCCCTCCGTCGCCTACCACCGCAAGCACCGGTTTATCCGGCTTCACCAGTTGCGCGGCAATCGCTGCCGGGATTCCGAAGCCCATGCCGGAAAGCCCGTTGGACATCAGGAAAGTGCCGGGCTCATAGCATCGCCAGAACTGACCCATCACCAGTTTGTGCGATCCCACGTCCGAAGTAGCGATACCATCGCGCGGAAATACGGCACGCAGCTCTTCGATGAGTCGCAGCGGCGAAAGCCCTAGGTTGGATTCCAGCGGCGCACGCTGGATCGCCGCGCGGCGGGCTTCGAGCAGCTCCGCGGGCCACGGCTTCGGATTATCGATTGCCTC
>Ga0187847_10003392_pt1 | contig 12198 bp, 11 predicted proteins | sample June2016WEW_4_10_FD_132458 | JGI IMG/M metagenome (GOLD analysis project Ga0187847, IMG submission 132458) | Peatland microbial communities from SPRUCE experiment site at the Marcell Experimental Forest, Minnesota, USA - June2016WEW_4_10 | ecosystem: Environmental > Terrestrial > Soil >...
AGAGATCATATAGAATGGCTGCAGTATATCCATGAGGGGCTACAGACCGTATCCGTCGTTCCCGGTCCATCAGGTTTGGTTGCATTTATGCGTTTGCCGTCGCTCAAGTTTCTCAAGACCTTTCAAATCGCGGCGAAACTACAGAGCTTCAAGGCCGCCGCCGAGGAGTTGTTCGTCACTCCGTCTGCGGTCAGTCACCAGATCAAGGCGCTAGAGGCCCAGCTCGGAGTCACGCTGTTCGAACGGGGCGCGCGCGGGGTGCGCACGCTCGCGTTGACCGACGCGGGCGCGCACTACCTCGAGCACATCAACGAGATTTTCTCGAAGCTCGAATCGGTCACCGAGCAACTGCAGATTCGCTACGGGCGCACGATCATCCGGCTCAACGTGCCGCCGTTCTTCGCCAACGAGATGCTGCTGCCGCGGCTCGCCTCGTTCTCCCAGGCGCGCGAGGAGACGGATATCCGCATCGAGACGACCTTTTCGGCGCCGAAGACCCATCCTCCCGAAGCGGACCTCTCGATCGTGGTCGGTGCAGGACCATGGGAGGGCCTCACCGTCCACGAATTGTTCGCGCAGAGCTTCATCGCGGCGTGTTCACCGTCGTTTCTGCTCGATAATCCGATCGACCGTTATGCCGATTTGAACGGTAAGACGCTGCTCGTGCACGAGGAGCGGCGCGAGGCCTGGGAGCGCTGGGCGCTCGGGCTCGGGATCGAGCCGATCAAACCCAATCGGCTGGTACGGCTCGATACGATGTCTGCGGTCGTGATCGCTGCGGAGCAGGGCGTCGGCGTCGCGCTGGTGCCGTCGCGCTTGAGCGCGGATCGCTTCGTCGCCGGTGGGCTCGTCAAGCTGTTCGACGCGGAACTCGCGACCAACGAGAGCTACGTGATTTTGCAGCGGCCCGAGGATCGGGAGCGCGAGGATCTGCAGGAATTCACGCAATGGATCCTCAATGAATGCCGCGCGGAAACCAACCGCATGATCGCCTAGCGTATGGTGAGTGCCGCCGGCGATGCAGCCGGGCTGGAGTTCGTCGTCGCGGTATCGGAAAACGACGTGATCGGCCGGTTGAACACCTTGCCGTGGCACCTTCCTGCGGATCTGCGTCGCTTCAAGCAGATCACGCTCGGCAAGACGGTGCTCATGGGCCGCAAGACCTACGATTCGATCGGCAAGGCCCTGCCGGGGCGCCGCAACCTCGTGCTGACGCGCTCGGGGCAGGCGCTCGCCGGCGACGTCACGGCGGTCTTTTCGATCGACGAGGCGCGCGTTGCGAGCGGCGCCGATTCGGTGCTCATGGTGATCGGCGGCGCGGACGTCTTCCGGCAATGCCTGCCGCTCGCGCGCCGCATTCACTTGACGATCGTGCATACCGTGATCGCCGACGGTGACGCGACCTTCGACGCCTGGCGCAGTCCGGAGTGGCGTGAATCCGGGTGCATCCGCCATGAGGCCGATGACAAGAACCCCTACGCTTACTCGTTCGTGACGCTCGAGAGAGCCTCCGCGATCGGCGGCAGGTAAGTCTCGATCGCGCTTGCCGCGCGTTCGAAATCAACCTCCTCGAGCGTCGCGGCAGCCGCCGTCAATTCCTCGAGCAGCCGCGCTTGCAGCAGTCCGCGCTGCTGCGCAAGCGCATAGGGGATTTCGTGATGGAACATCACCATCGAATAGCGCGGGATGAACCGCGCTGGAAAGCGCCGCTCGAGCTCGAGCGACAGCGCATGCCTAAGCCGGAATCGCGCGTCGGCGACGTGTTCGCGCATTTCGAGGTAGTTCTCGAGCGATATTGCCGCAATCGCATCGGTATTGGGCTTGCGGCTCGCAGTGAAATCCTCGAACCGCGCCTCCCAACCCGCGTGGCGGCCGACGGCTGCGTCGAATTCAAGGCAGTCCTCGAAACAGCAGTTCATACCCTGGCCATGAAACGGCACGATCGCGTGCGCGGCATCGCCCAGAATCGCGGCCGAGTCGCGCACCTGCCAGGGCGCCGCATACACGGTGCCGAGAAGGCCCGTCGGATGTTGCCGGAACTGCTCGCCTGCATTCGGCATCAGCGCGACGGCGTCGGGAAACTCGCGCGCGAGAAATGCATCGATCGCGCGCGGCTCAGCTAGCGCCGCGAAGCTCGTCGGGCCGGCATTCGGCAGAAACAGCGTCGCGGTGAAGCTGCCGTCTGCGTTCGGCAACGCGATCAACATATAGCCGCCGCGAGGCCATATGTGCAGCGCGTCGCGCCGCATTGCGAATTCGCCGCTCGGCCGTGCCGGAATCGTGAGTTCTTTGTAGCCGTGATCGAGCGGCACTTCGCTCGCATCGATGAGCTTGGCGGCGTGCATCTCGCGTCGCATGCGCGATCCGCCGCCGTCGCAGCCGAGCATCGGCTGCATGGGTACCGTCAGCAGGCGGCTCGTGCGCAAATCGCGGATCCGGGCGACCCCAGCGGAGAAATCGGCGGCTTCGAGGCGATGTTCGAACTCGATCCGAACATCATGCTCGCGCACAGCGATGTCCACGAGCGCCCGGTCGAGCCGATGTCGGGATATCGAGTAAATGACTTCCTGTGGGCGCGTTCCGTACGGCTGCAGCGCGGTGCTGCCGCGCAGGTCGTGGATCAGACGGCCGGACATCGGCATGAGGGCGGGTGCGAGCTGTGCGTAGACGCCAACGCGTTTCAACGCGGCGATTCCGCGATCCGCGAGCGCGAGGTTGATCGAGCGGCCCGCTTCGCCGCCGTCGCCCCGCGGGTCGCTGCGACTCTCGTAGATCGTCACGGTGAAGCCGCGACGCCGCAGCAGGATCGCGAGCAGCACACCGGTCGGCCCGGCGCCGATGATCGTGAGTTTGCTCATGCGCGCGCGGCGCGAGCGAGCGCTTCGACCGCTTGCAGCGCGTCGGTATACGAATTGTAGAGCGGCGTCGGCGCCAGGCGCAGGATATCCGGTTCTCTCCAGTCTGCGACGACGCCCGCTTCGCTCAAGCGTTCGAAGCAGCGTTTCGCCTGCGCCGGCGTCCCACGCAGGCGGATGCTCAGCTGGCAGCCGCGCGCTTCAGGTTGCGGCGGCGTGATGATTTCTGCACCTGCGGCCAGGTGAGCGTCGATCGCACGTTGCAGGAATGCCGTGAGTTCGAGCGATTTGGCGCGCAGTCTATGCAGGTCGGCACGCTGGAAGATCTCGAGCGATGCCACCAGTGGGGCTGCCGATAGGATCGGCGGATTGCTGATCTGCCATCCTTGCGCACCGGCCAGAGGTTTGAAATCGGGGCCCATGAGGAATCGCGTGTTCTTGTCGTGCCCCCACCAGCCGGCGAGGCGCGGCAGATCGAAGCGCTGCGCATGGCGTTCGTGCACGAAGCAACCGCCGATCGCGCCGGGCCCGCCGTTCAGGTATTTATAGCTGCACCAGACCGCGAAATCCGCGTTCCAGTCGTGTAGCTCGAGCAGTGTGTTGCCGATTGCGTGGGCGAGGTCGAGCCCCACGGCCGCGCCGCGGCGGCGCGCGCTCGCGATGAGCGGCGCGAGTTCGAAGGCCTGGCCGGTCAGGTATTGCACGCCCGGTAGCAGCACGAGCGCGAGCCGGGGTCCATGGCGCTCGATCGCCGCGATGAGATCCCCGGTGCGCAAGTTCTGTTCGCCTTGCCGCGGTTCTATCTCGATCAAATGCGACCCGGCGTCGAGACCGTGCATGTTCAGCTGCGAGACGATCGCGTATCGATCCGACGGAAACGCCGATTTCTCGATGAGAATGCAATCGCGGGCGGCGTCGGGCCTAAAGAAGCTGACCATCATGAGGTGCAGATTGACGGTCAGGGAGTTCATCGCGACCACCTCCTCGGGGGCCGCGCCGACGAGTTGCGCGAGCGGTTCGCTCAAGCCTTCGTGATAGCCGATCCAGGGACTGCGCGCCGCGTGGTGGCCGAGCACGCCGAGTTGGCGCCAATCCGCAAGCTCTTGCTCGACGCTCGCCGCCGCCGCTCTCGGCTGCAGGCCGAGCGAGTGGCCGCATAGATAGATCGAACGGCGCCCGTCGGTGCTACGCGGGTGGTGAAATTCGGCTGCGAAGGGCGCCAGTGGATCGGCCGCATCGCGGGCGTGCGCCTCCGCCAGCGTGGTCACGCCGGCGGCGGCTGCATCACTGTGCCGCAGGCGCCGCAGGTGCGGCGTTGTACGCTCGAATAAAATCGCGAGAACACCGCGGGCAGCTCGGTCTCGATGTTTGCGACCGCAACGCGCTCGGCGTACAGAAGATGACCGCAATTCTCGCAATACCAGGAGAACCCGTCGAGTTCCTGCGGTCCGCGCCGGCGTTCGACGACGATGCCGACGGTTCCGCTCGGCCGCCGCGGCGAATGCGCGACCTCGGCGGGCAGCAGAAACACCTCTCCCTGGCGAATCGGCAGATCGACGATGCGGCCGTCCTCGGCGATTTTCAGCACGATGTCGCCCTCGAGCTGGAAGAAAAACTCCTCGCCGGGATCATGGTGAAAATCTTTGCGCGCGTTCGGGCCGCCGATCGCCATGACGATCAATTCGCTGTCCTGATAAAGCAGTTTGTTGCCGACCGGCGGTTTGAGCTGATCGCGGTGGGCGTCGATCCAGGCCTGCAAATTCATGGGTGGGGTGAGCCGCATACCCCATTATAACCGCAGCTAGCCGGCGCGGGCGGATCCGCAGGTGATCGACACCGGCTTGGCGTCTGCTTGGTCCAGGCGCAAGGCCGTGAGCGCGCCGCCCCAGACACAGCCGGTATCGAGTCCGATGACGTCGCGGTCTTGATGGAAACCCAACGTCGACCAATGTCCGAAAATGATGCGCGGCCCGCGCCAGCGCGCATGCTCCGCCGCGTACCAGGGCACGAGCTGCTTCGAAGCCATCTTCGCGGGCGAACCCTTGGTGCGCAGCGCGAGCCGGCCGTGCTCGTCGAGGTAGCGCAGGCGCGTGAAGCTGTTGACGATGAAACGCAATCGGTCCATGCCGTCTAGGTCCGCAGACCAGAAGTCGGGCTTGTCGCCATACATGTGCGCAAACAGCGCTTCGGGTCGCGATTGCAATGCGCGCTCGAATTCCCGCGCGCAAGCTTCAGCGGTCGACATGTCCCATTGCGGCGGCAGGCCCGCGTGCAGCAGCGCAAGCTTGCGCTGCCGGTCGAAGTGCATCAACGGTCGGCTGATCAGCCACGCGAGCAATTCGTCGCGATCGGGCGCCTGCAGAATCTCGTCGAGCGTATCGCCGTTGCGCAGGCGTGCGGCGCCGTGCACGACCGCGAGCAGATGCAGATCATGATTGCCGAGCGTGACGATCGCGGCGTCACCCATCGCGCGAATCCGGCGCAGAACGCCGAGCGACTGTGGTCCTCGATTGACAAGATCGCCGACGAACCAGATCGTGTCGAGTGCCGCGGAGAAGTTCAGGCGGTCGAGCAAAAGGCCAAGTTCGCGATCACAGCCCTGGATGTCGCCGATCGCATAGAGTGCCATCGCCTAGTGCAACACTCCGGGCATGGCGAGCCGAAATGGCGCAATCGGCGCGTCGAACTGATGGCCGTCGTCGCCCATCATTTGGTAGCTGCCCTGCATGGTGCCGACCGGGGTTTCGATGACGGCGCCGCTCGAATAGCGAAACCCCTGGCCCGGCTTCAAATAGGGTTGCTCGCCGACAACGCCGTCGCCGCGCATCTCTTTGACGTTGCCGTTGGCGTCGGTGATGATCCAATGACGCGTGAGCAGTCTCGCAGGTACGGGTCCATCGTTGCGAATCGTGATCGTATAGGAGAATACGAAGCGCTTGTCGCGGGGGTCGGATTGTTCCTCGATATAGGAGGTTTCGACATCGACTCGAATTCTTGGGTTCGCGGGATCGGGTGCCATGATTTTCATCGCATCACTTCAAACGAATGGCCAGCACGTCGCAATGCGCGGCGTGCAGGATCGTATCTTCGGTGAAATTAACCAGAATTGCGAGACCGTGCCGCTCGCGGCTGCCGAGAACGATCAAGTCGGCCTTCGCTTCCGCGGCCGCGCGCAGGATCTCCGCCTTGGTGTTGCCGGCCGCGACTTTGCAGGTCGTACGCTCGAGCCCCAGGCGTTCGGTCAAATCCGCAAGTCTCTGCTTGGCCCGCTCGATCAACTCCTGCTCGATGTCGGTGGACGGCATCAATGATTCACCCATCGGATCGATCGGTACGAACTCGACGACGTGCAGCGCGAGGATCTCGGCGTTGGAGTAGGCAGCGATGCGTTGACCCGCGCTCGCGACTTGTTCGCTGCCGTCGGTCAAATCCAACAAGAGCAATAGTTTCTTGTAACCCGCCATTCCTTTCGAGTATAGCGGAGTGGGGAATCAGCTATGGGCTTTGTAGCGCGGCTGCCGCGAGCTTGCGGTGGTGGAGGGCCGCGAGCCGGCCAAATTGGGCCGGTGCGAGCGTCTCCGGCCGCAAACCGGAGTCGATGCCGCAGGTCTCGATGTCTTCGGCCGACAGCAGGCCTTTGAGCCCATTGCGCAAAGTCTTGCGGCGATGCGAGAAGGCGGCGCTCACGATCGCTCTGAGCGTCTTGTCGCTGCCGATCTCGAATCGCGGCTGCGGGCTCGGCCGCAAGCGCACGATCGCCGACCAGACCTTGGGACGTGGCTGGAACGCGCCCGGCCCTACGTCGAACAGATGCTCGACCTCCGCATAGGCCGCAAGCATCACCGTCAAGCGGCCGTATTCCTTGCCGCCGGCCTCGGAGGCCATCCGATCGACGACTTCCTTCTGCAGCATGAAGTGCATGTCGGCGATCGCCGTTCGCTGGTCGAGCAATCGAAACATCAGCGGCGTGGAAATGTTGTAGGGCAAATTCCCGACGATGCGCAGGGGCTCGCCGTCGCCGCGCAGCTGCGAAAAATCGGTGTCCAAGACGTTTTGAACGTGGACCGTCAAGCCGTCGCGGGCGCGCCGATCGGCCAGCAGCGTTTGCGCGAGATCGCGGTCGATCTCGACGGTCTCGAGCCGTTTGGCGCGCGCGAGCAGCCCCCAGGTCAGTGCACCGCGGCCGGGACCCACTTCGACGATGCGTTGACCGGGCTGCGGCGCAACCGCATTGATGATGCGCCCGATGATCCCCGGATCATGCAGGAAATGTTGTCCGAAGCGTTTACGTACCGACATCGCCGGTATTTCCGCCGGTCAGCGTCACCGCGAGCGTGAGCGCGGCCCGCAGGCTGCCTGCATCGGCCTTGCCGGTGCGCGCCAGCGAGAGCGCCGTGCCGTGGTCGACGCTGGTGCGCAGAATCGGCAGTCCCAACGTGATATTGACGGCGTTGCTGAATCCGACGTGCTTGATCACGGGTAAGCCCTGATCGTGATACATCGCGATGATCGCGTCGGTTTGCGACAAGAATTGCGGCGTGAACGCGGTGTCCGCGGGCACCGGACCCGTTATGTCCAATCCTTCGGCACGCAGCTGCCGGATGGCCGGCTCGATCACGTCGATTTCTTCGCGGCCCAAATGCCCCGACTCGCCGGCGTGCGGATTGAGGCCGAGCACGGCGATTCGCGGTGCGGACAAATTGAAGAGGCGCCCCAAATCCATGTGCACGATGCGCACCGTGGCGAGCAGGCGTTCCTGCGTGATGGCTCGGGGCACATCGGCGAGCGGCAAGTGGGTGGTGACGAGCGCCACACGCAAATCGCCGCTCGCGAGCAACATGACCGGCAGCGCCGCGCGCGTGCGACTCGCGAGATATTCCGTATGGCCCGGAAACGCGAAGCCTGCATCCATGAGCGTGCTCTTTTGCACGGGCGCGGTGACCATCGCCGCGAATTCGCCGTTGGTGCAGCCGTCGCAGGCTCGGTCCAGCATCTGCAGCACGTACTTCGCGTTACGCGCATCGAGATGGCCCGCGACGACCGGTACGGCGGTCGGGATGTGCAGCACGCGCAATGTTCCCGCCCGATGCGAGGTCACCGCGCTCGCCGATTCGTAGCGTTGTATTTGCAGCGGCAATCCCAAGGCGCTGGCCGCCGACATCAGCAGGTCCGCATCGCCCGCGACCACGAGGTCGGCATCCCAATCGGATTGCGCGAGCATGACGCAAGCGTCGGGGCCGATCCCCGCCGGCTCGCCCGAGGTAATGACGATCCGCGGTTTGTACACTACATCTTGATTTCGACGAACGCTTCGTCGCGCAATCGCCGCAGCCAAAGCTCCGTCTCTTCATCCGCCTTGCTTTCGCGAATGGCCGCGAACGCCCGTTGGCGGCGAACGTCGGCCGTATTGTCGTAGGTGCGCGTACCCAGCATCTGTACGATGTGCCAGCCGAACCGGGTCTTGAAAGGCTCGCTGATCTCGTTGTCCTTCAGATCCGCGATCGCCTTGTCGAACTCCGGCACGAACGTTCCCGGACCGCTCCAGCCCAAGTCCCCGCCGTCGGGCGCCGAGCCCGGGTCCTGCGAGGTCGTCGATGCAATGCCGGCGAAATCCTCGCCGTTCAGGATGCGCGTGCGCAGCTTGCTGAGCTTCTCGCGCACCGTGGCATCGTCGTCGAGCTCGTTCGGCTTCAGCAGAATGTGGCGAAGATGAATTTGATTGATGATGACCTGGGCTTCGCCATTGCGCCGATCATTGAGCTTGACGATATGAAAGCCGCTCGGTGTGCGTACGGGATCGCTGACGTCACCCGCCTTCATTTTGGTCACCAATTCGAGGATGAATTGCGGCAGCTGGCTGCCCTTGCGCCAGCCGAGCTGACCGCCGTCGAGCGCGGTTTGGCTGTTCGAGTTCGCGATCGCAAGCTGCCCGAAATCCTCACCCTTGGCCGCGCGTTCCGCAAGATCGTGCGCCTTGCGCGTGATCTCCTCGATCTGCTGCGGCGTCGCCGCTGCGGGAAGCGACAGCAGGATGTGCGACACGTTGAACTGGTCATTGGCCGCGGCGCTGTCCTGTCGGCTCAAGAATTGCTCGATTTCGTGCGGCGTGACGATGATGTGTGCGATCACGTCGCGCTCGCGCAGCTGGTTCAAGGTCAGTTCCTTGCGCATCGCTTCGCGATATTGCTTGTAATCGATGCCTTGCGCTTGCAACGCGGTCGGCAGCTGATCGAACGGAATTTTGTTGCGTCCCGCGATTTCCTGGAGCGCTCCATTCAATTGCTCGTCGGAGATCGACATGCCGATGCGCTTGGCACGCTGGATTTCGATTTCCTGGAGGATCAGACGGTCCAAGACCTGTTGCTTGAGCACGTTTTGCGAGGGCAGAGCGACCTTTTGTTCTTGCAAGCGCTTCGTGACCGCCTCGATTTGGTTGTCGAGTTCGCTCTTGAGCACCAAGCCCTCATTGACGATCGCTGCAATGCGATCGAGCATCTCGCCGTGTACGCCGATATCTCGCGTCTGCGCCTGGGCGAGTCCGCCAATGAGGCTCGCAGCGCCAATAAAATACATTGAAATCAATAGATTACGCATATAATCGAGTACTCGCCGCTAGGGTGCTTGGTCGACCGCGGAGTATCCGCTAATCGATCGTTCGAGGAAAGAGTTTGATGTTTTTCCGACCGAGCCCAGCCCGATCAGTTCCAATTGTAAAGCAATCGACTGGTTCAATGAGGGCGCCTCGCCGGGCCGGTTGTCGACATAACGGCGCTCGACGATCTGGATGCGCCAGCAGCAGCTCTTGTACTCGATGCCGGCGACTTGCTCGATCGTTTGGTGGTCCATGATCGAGTAGACCAAACGCCCGACCGCATTCCAGTGGCTCGCAATCGGCCATGCGAACGAGCCGTCCCATTGCTCGAATGTGTCGTGCTGGTACCGATATGCAATATTGATCACGTGCTGCGGGTCCGGGCGGTATTGGAGCGAAACTTCCGATTTTTGCGTCTGGGTGATGTACGGGTTCCAGACGTAGTCGAGGTTGACGCTCCAATTCTTATAGGCGGTCACCGATACATTACCGACCAAGTCGGACGCGTTGAATTCCTCGGGCGGCGGCAAGCACGAGTAAATGACGGTGGTCGCGGTCGTGCCGGGCGCGGTCGCGGCGGGCGCAATGAAGCCGGGCAATCCGGCTCCCGGAGTGCTGATGCCCGGTATGCCGATTCCGGGTATGTTCGAACCCAGCGCCGCCGTGCTGAGCGCCGCCGCGCCCACCGGGGGTTGCGGCGTCGTCGTCGCGGATTGGTATTGGCAAGGCAAGGATACGCGCGGCACTTCGAAATAACGGATCTGGCCCAGTGTCGCCGACAGGAATTGCTGGCCCGAGGTCTGATCGAACAAGCGCGTGGTCAGCGCCATGCTGAGCTGATTGGCGTCGCCGATGCGATCATCGCCGACAAAGCGATTCGTGCGAAATAATTCCGACAGATTGAGGTCGGGCAGCGCGCTGTCGAAAACCGGCAGACCATCCTGATCTCGGTAGGGTACATAGCTGTAGACCAAGCGCGGTTCCAGAGTTTCGGTGCGTTGGCCTGCGCTCCCGGCGTCCCGTTCGAAGATCAGCCCCGTGTCGAGTCGTCCGTAGGGCACCGAGCGAGACGGCGAACTCGAGTCGCCGGGAGTCGGGTCCTGCAAGCTGTACTGCGTCAGATGCCAGCCGACCGCGGGCTCGAAGAAATAGCCTGCCGTGCGATCGGACCAGCGAAACTCCGGAGACAGATCGAGGCGTATGCCGGAGGGACCGACGTCGCGCAGGAAATTTACCGCCTCGCCATCGACGACGAATTCGAAATTGGTGGCGCCCAGCGGAAATATGCCTTCCGCATCGACGCGCGGTACGCGCGAATACGGCCGATTGTCGAGGCCGGGATAGGGATTGGCGGGCACCGTGATGTCGATCGTCTGGAAGTTCTGCAATTCGCCTTGCACGCGCCAATAGTCGTCTTGGTACTTCAGATCGGTGCGCCGCTCGAGATAGGTCACGCTGGTCTGCTCCGAACCCACGCCGAAATCCGTGAAGTAACTGTTATCACTGACCGCGGCGATATCCACTTCGCCGCGCAGTCCCGACTTGAAATCCGTGGTATCCGTCAGGTGCATGTAGCCGCGGTCGGTGCCGGTTTGCGAGTCATGCGGCAAATAGGTGCCTTCGATCTGACCGTGCGAATTGCTCGTCAAGAAGCGAAACTCGGCGCCGAGTTCGACGCCGCGCGAGGAAAGGATTTCCGGGGTCAGCGTAAGGTCATAGTTGGGCGCGAGATTGAAATAATAGGAGACTCCGATTTCATAGCCGTTCGTGCCTGAATGGTCGAGCACGGGGACCAGGAAGCCGCTCTTGCGCTCATCTCCCAGCGGAAACGATAGATAGGGCGTGTACAAAATCGGTATGCCTTTGAACTGCATCCACGCGTGATGCGCGACGCCGACTTGCTTGACCGTGTCGAGGTTGATCGAAGAGGCTTGCAGCATCCAGTCCTGGTTGCCGACCGGGCAGGTCGTGTAGCGCACTTGCTCGAGCGAGATCTTGCCGCCGGGCTGAACCGCAATTTCACCCGCGGTACCGCGGCCGCGGCGGTCGAGCAGTTCGAATTCGGCGTGGTCGAATTCGCCGTCGCCGGACTGGTTGTAGCTGCCGGCATCGCTCCTCAAGCGTACCAACGGGTCCTCGAAGTCCACGTTTCCTTGGACCGTGATCTGACCCGTGAGCTTGCTGTAGGTCACCGAATCGGCGGTGGCGGTGCGCTCATCTTGTTTGAGCACCACGTGACCATTGAGCAAGGCAGTGTCGTCCTCGCCGACCGTCGCGGCATCGCTCTCGATATGAATCCGGTGATCGTCCGCGGCGATCTCGGCCGCTGATCGCGGCGTGTGGTGCGGCGGGGCGGGACACATATCGCCGGCGCGCGCGGCCACGGTCGCAATCAGGCAGGTCAGGAGCGCAGCGGCTCGCGCGAATGAGGCAATGCGCAATGTGGGTCGCCTTGGAGGGGTCATGTCGGCATGCGCATTATAGTCGGTATACTTGGCCTTGCCGCATTTGCGGCGTATTCGGTGCGTGAGTATGAGCTTACCTGCGACGGGCGATCTGCGCCTCGCGGCGCTGAATCGCTGGGTCGTCGATGATCTGGGATTCGCCGACGGGCGCATCGAGCCGGCGTCCGCGGACGCGAGCTTTCGGCGTTATTTTCGACTCACGCGTGACGCCTGCAGCTATATCATCATGGACGCGCCGCCCGACAAGGAGGACCTCGGACCGTTCGTGCAGGTCGCGGAAATGCTC
>Ga0187847_10003395_pt1 | contig 12180 bp, 15 predicted proteins | sample June2016WEW_4_10_FD_132458 | JGI IMG/M metagenome (GOLD analysis project Ga0187847, IMG submission 132458) | Peatland microbial communities from SPRUCE experiment site at the Marcell Experimental Forest, Minnesota, USA - June2016WEW_4_10 | ecosystem: Environmental > Terrestrial > Soil >...
ATACGGGCTTTGAGCAGCCATATCATTCCGAATTTGGACAGACAATTGTGAGAGTTATCCGTGGGGTCAATCCTGCGTATAATACGCTACCGTAAATCCACGCAGAGTTGCGGCTGGCGGGCCAGGAAGACCGCGATTGGATCGTCGTCCATCATCGCGTCCCCGGCATCTCTCAACCCGCGCTCATGATTTCTCTTTGTGCCGCCTGCCATGCGATTATCGAGCGCCTGCAGGTCCTCGATGTATGGCTCCCGCCGCAACTCGTCATCCTTTGGCGCGAGCAACATCCCGGCGCGGATTATCAATTGCCCTTGCCCTTCAATCCTTTCGAGCAGTGCGCTGCCGGCATCGCTCCCTTCAACCCAAAAGTTGTGGAACTCGCTTGGCGGCTTTCAGAAAGCGAACGGTGAACCAATGAAACGAGCGCGACAAAAACCTTCAGCCCTGCTACACGACCTTCGCATTGCCGCAGTACGCAAAGCGCGGCAAGAACATTCAGCCTACATCGCCGAGTGCGTGTTCTTTGAAGCAAGCGAAGAACGGTCGGAAGTTGTTCCCGTGCGCGACCAAGCCAATGGCCTCGAACATGTGAAACGGTGGATCAGTGCCCGCGGAGAGTGCAGTGCCACTGACGCCGCCGCTCAGCGGGTTCTTGCCGAAGGCGGTTTCTACCGACAAGGCTTCAAGCTTAAGCTTGAAACCACCGAATGGTACGCACTACTCTACGATGTCAAAATCGATGTCGCGGACACATGATATACAGCACTCTTGCCGTCACCGGCAAGTCCACACTCGGGTAGCGGATTGACGTTCACTGTGAGGAGCTTGTGAAAATGGCGACGAAAAAGCCGGAAAAGGGATGTGTTGCAACTTTACAGCGTTGCTGGCTGGTGGCGTGAAAGAATCGCGCAATGAGAACCCGACCCGCGATCTTCAAGTGGCGGCAGACCGAACCCGGTATCATCCTTTGTGCGGTCCGGTGGTATCTTCGTTATTCTCTGTCGCTGCGCGATGTTGAGGAACTCCTGGAGGAGCGGGGTCTCAATCTCGATCACACGACAGTTTGGCGCTGGGTGCAGTGCTACGGTCCGGAGTTGGAGCAGCGACTACGGCCGCATCTCAAGCCGACCAACAAGTCCTGGCGAGTGGACGAAACGTACGTTCGGGTGAAGGGCCGCTGGTGTTACTTGTATCGCGCCATCGATTCCAACGGTGCCACCATCGACTTCTTGCTGTCAGCATTCCGTGACGCCGACGCTGCCAAGCGGCTGTTTCGCAAGGCGCTCGGCGATCCGTCCCATCCCCAACCGCGAGTGATCAACACGGATCTGGCGCCGATCTACAGCTCCGCGATCCCCGACAGTAAGAAGGATGGAACGCTGCGCAAGCACTGTCGGCACCGACCGGTGCAATACATAAACAACATTCTGGAACAGGACCATCGAGCCATTAAACGGCGAGTGAAGGCCAAGCAAGGCTTCCGAGAATTTCAGCCGGCCCGGCGAACGATTCAAGGCTACGAAGCGCTTCACATGATCCGGAAGGGGCAGGTTCGATGGGTGACGGGAGACGACCTTCTTCGGCAGATTCGTTTCATCGACAGCCTTTTCGATTTGGCAACCTGAGGACAAACGACAGACGCTCGGCGAAAAACTTGTCTTCATCTCAAAGTTGCAACACTACCCGACAGCCTGGCACTAGATCACGCTTTTTGCCAGTGTCATTGCTGCCCTGATCACGGAACCATCGGACTCGTGGTTTGCCCTGGACTGGAATCACGATTGCGGTTGTGCGAGTATGGTGATGACTTGGGCTACCGTGCACTCCAGATCGCGACTCTCTAGTCGTAGCTTCGTCACAGAGTGGTTCTGGTGCACAGCTGTGATGAACTCTCGCATCTCGTCGTTTACAGAACGATCAGTTACTTGGACTGTATTTGAGGACAATGGACTCCGTTCCCTCTCTGACAGAGCAATTGCGATCGTTTTCCGGCGGCGATCGGGAGATTGCCGAAACTGTGCTTCGAGAAGTGCTACCGAAATTGCACCAGATCGCGATCCGCGAGTTGCGCCGTGAACGCTATGTTGCGCCCCTGTCGCCTACCGAACTGATCAACGAAGTGTGGCTGCGCAGCCTCCGGAAGGGCGGTTGGCAGATCAGCAGTCGTGACCACTTCTTCGCGATTGCCGCCCTCGCCATGCGAAGAGTGTTGGTGGACTTTGCTCGGCACCGCCTGGCCCAGCGCCGCGGCGAGGGTGAGAAGCCGGAGTCGCTCGACGAAAATGCCTCATTCGTGCGAACGGAGACCTCCAATCCAGAAGGTATCCTCCAGATCGGCCTGCTCATGGAGCAGCTTGAAAAATCTAACCTCGACGTCGCCCGCGTCGTCGATATGCATTACTTTGCCGGCTTTACCCTGCAAGAGATCTCGGAAATCACCGGGCTGACTCTTCGCCAGGTGCGGCATCTTTGGGAAAAAGGGCGAGATTGGCTGCAGGACCGGCTGGTTTAGATAACAATTAGGATAGATAAAAAAGTAAGAACATCACGTCGGGACAGCCATGGATTCTCGACCACTCAGCTCACTACATGGTCTGTGGAAGGTGATCCCAACTCCTGTGCGATTTGTCGCGCGAATTCGTTGGCGTCTTTGGGTCGCCGCGACGGGTCGAACTCGAGGGCCGAACTCATGAGCTCGATGGAGCGAGAGGACAATCCAAAACCTGATCGAGCAAGTAACTCGCGCACGCGGTCAGGCAAGTCCATCGAGGCGTCGGGCAGTAAAGTGGAAAGACGTTGGCCGGTCAGCATTTCGATTACGATTTTCGCCAAGCTGTAGATATCCGTGGACGGATCAGCATAGCCGATCGACTGCTCCGGGGCCATGTAGTAGATGGTTCCCGCGGCGCGGGAAAGCCCGTGCAGTGTTTCGTCGGGGTCGCGCACGATGGCAATCGAAAAATCGATCAGCACGAGATCCTGGCCTGCCGGACTCCCGTTACGAATCATCAGATTCTCAGGCTTCAAATCGCGATGGCAGATTCCGTGGGCGTGAATCTCGGCGAGGGCGTTCCCGGTCTGCCGAAGATAGCTCGCAGTCTGCTGAAGTGTCAGGCGGTCGTTTTCCAATCGTTCGCGTAAGGTGAGCCCGTCGACAAACTCCATCACCAGATAAGGCGATCCGGTGGTGGTTGTTCCGTGGCCATAGATTCGGACCACGTTGGGATGGTCAATCTTCTCCAGCGCGAGCACTTCTTGCTGAAAGCGCCTGGTCATCCAATCGTTATCCATCAAGTCTTTTCGGAAGATCTTCACGGCGCAGGGTCGGCCTCCTTCCTGAAGGTCCCTGCCCTCGGCAACGGTCGCGAATCCGCCGCGCGCCAGCACGCGGCCAACTTCAAAGCGGGAGTCGAGCACCGTGCCATCGAGTTGCCAGAATTCCGGCGAAAGTGCAGCCACTCGCCATTCGGCCAGCGAGGGAAGCGCCTTGTCCCTTCTGGCTTTGCGCTTTCTCCGCCAACTGCGCAAGCCCGTTGCGCCCATGCCAGCGGCAAGAGCAAATCCTGCAAATCCAAAAACCGCCTGCCACGACAACCAAATCGGTCTCAATACAGTGAAAGATTGAGACGTGATCGCCGACCACGGACCCGTGCTCAGCTGCGCCTGCACTTCCAGGGTGTGGCTTCCCCAACTCAGCTTGCCGAGGTGAATCTCAAAGTCGTGCGCTGCCTGCCAGGACGTTTGTTCAGGGAGAAGTCGATAACGCAGTCGAAGCGCATTCCGCCGGTCAAACTGGAGTGAACCAATATGGGCGACAGCATCTTTTCTGTCGGGTATCGCCGAAACCGTCTCTGCCAGCGCCGGGTTACTTCCGCCGGCAGAGAACCCGGCAATGAAAACGCTTGGGGATGGAAAGTTCGTGGCAAAGTCCTCAGCAGGTGAAAAATGCACGATCGTTGCGCCGCCGGCAAACCAAACTGAGCCATCAGGATCGGCAAAAAAAGCGTGCGTATTCGCACCCGTCGGAAGTATCCCGTCCTGCTGATCCAAACGCAGCCACTCCCCAGCCTCGGCCGCCTCGGCATTGGCCACATAGCTTGCGTGCGAGCCACGCCAAATCCAGCCCCGCCGGTCGACATCAAGAATCTCGTTGGAATTGTCGGCAATGAGTTTGTTTACGTCGTCGGTGTAGTTCCTGATTATTGGCTGGCCAGAAGTTGCATTCTTAATGAGCGCATAGGGAGAGGCTCGATAACCCATCCACACATTGCCGCCGGGCTGAACCGCAATCGATCGGCAATCGATATCGAGAAGGCCATCTTTGCTGGAGATAGACCGCCATGTTCCACCTGTCCGGAACAATAGCTCTCTGCCATCGCAGGCCCAGAGCGTATCCCGAGCCGCATCATATTCCAGGTCCGGTGTAATCTCCTTCGGAACATTCTCAGGCCTAAGAACAAGGCGATCTCCCTGTCTGGATACACGGCTGATTCCGGTTCGCCCCAGTTCTCCGCCCATCCATATCTCGCCGTCCTTGGTCCTCGCCAGTGTCGTTCCGCGGTCGAAAGATCCGGACCGGGCAACCATCGTTCCATCCACACGAATCTCGGCCACGCCACGGTTAGATGTCGCAAGAATGGTTCCGGTCGGGCCGGGAATCAGCTTCCCAACTCCATTTAATTGCTCGGTGCCGGGCAGCGTGCTCCATCGATTACGGTCTTTATCTAGGGTCGCGATCCCCAGGGAGGTGGTGAAGATTTTGTTGTTCACTCCCAAGATAGAATAAGGAGACTCCACGCCGTTTTCCTGATTCCAGTATTCCAGCCGGAAGGGGTACATGAAGCGATAAAGTCCGCTCTCCGTACCCAACCAGATCGTTCCATCCTTCGCCACCATCGCCGTGTCCAGATCCGACGGCAGGCCGTTCGCAATCCTGGCCGTATGAAACGCTCCGGGCCGGCCCAGTGCGAGATTGACCAACATAAACACCGACCCGTCCGCCGTCTCTTCCAGGTGCGCGCTGAGATCATCCTTAGCGATTGTGTCGGGGACTGACGCAACGGCCGCCATCCCCGGGCACTGATAACTCGCCGCGACTTCGGCGCGAAACCAAACGCAACCGAAGCGGTCGCGCAAAACTTTCTCCGCCAGTGGATTGCCCGCATGCTGAATCAAGATCGGTGGCGTATCGAGTCCCCGTCCGTCAGCTACCTCCTGCCTTGCCAATTCACACCAACCCCCCGGACAGGGAAAAAGCGTTGTGCCCTGCCGATCAACCGTCAGATGGTTCGCAGCTTTTTCGAATAGGCGTTCGGCTGTCCATGTTTGCTGAGTCTCGGTTTGCCGGTTCTTGTGAAAGCGATAAAGGTCGCCATATGCGGGGCGATGTTCCACCTCAGTTGCGAAAGAGGCCAGCATGGTGTCTGGAGCAACGCTCACCACGCTAAGACCGTCACCGGAAAACAATTTGTCAATATGCCCGGCTTTATATCGGTACAAACCACCGCGGCCCGTTCCGCCGCCGACATCGGAGCCCTGAGTCACGATCCAGATGGCACCTTCGCTATCTTCAGCAAAGCCATTGGGCACCTCTTTGGGAAAACCGTACTGGCGAAGAGAATAAAAGTGAACTCCATCGAAGCATAAGACGTCATCGATGGTTCCCAGCCAGATCCGCGAGCGGCTATCCTGCATCATCGTAAAAATGCCGTGCGGGGAATTAGGCACGGGCACGATGGGATATCGTTGGCCCCAGGATGTTACCGTGGCCAGCCACAACCAGCAGGAACAAGACAGCAGTCTTAACCACGGCATGCGCACACCACGTCCTGCGAAATTAACCGCCCGAGCGGCCATTCTGGAGATTGCCAACCCACTTGTTTTTTGCACCTTGGAGCGCCGCCCCGAAATTATCTCGCACTTTCTTGCGTCGGAGTGGCATTTCCCACCGTTTTTCGCGCAGTACTGTTTGGGCAACATATTTCCCCTGGCGCGCGTTCGCCAACATGGAGAGCGCGAACTTGACCTGGGAGATTTACTTAAGGGCGCTCGGGAATTAGGAGAAACACAAAATGCGTTTCCGCATGATGATAAGTGCGTCTGTTTTCTTGCTGGCAACCATCGTCGCTGCGAGGCCGGCGTCGGCCGCCTGCTCAAATGCGCCGTTTACCGGCGTTTTCGGATACTTTCATGGGCGGCTGGCCGGTCCCGGCGTGCCCCACGGTGTCGTCGGTCAAATCACCAGCGATGGTAAGGGGAACCTCACCGGGCTGTTTACAGACAGCTCCAACGGAACCCTTAGCACCGGGACCTTTACCGGCACCTATTCGATCTCGAGTAACTGCACCGGATCGTTAACATTCAGCAGTGAGGTGCTTACCCCGACCAACTTCAACATTGTTCTCGACAATGGCAAAAAGGGCTTTCAGATAATTCTCAGCGACAACAACACTACTGAGCCCGGTTTTGGCATTGCTCAGGGCACTGTTAAATGCGGACTGCCCGGGAAAAAACTGACGCTCGCCACCAACCTCTTCGGGACACTGACATCGAGCGGCGACCAACAGCGGCTGTCGGACAGATAATTCTCGACGGAAAGGGGAACATTTCCGGCAACGAAACCTTCAGTGTGGACTATACGGTTTTCACCGTTCCAATCACCGGTACGTACACGGAGAACGCCGACTGCACCGGCACGGCGCAGATTACGCCGCAGGGATTTAGCGCGACGAATTTCGCCACGGTTGTGGTGAACGAAGGCAAGGAACTGCTGCTCATCGAGACCGACACCGGCACGCTTGTAGCCGGGAACGCGCAGGAATAGAAATGCCGGGTGGGTTACTTAGCGGAAAGCAGCAGCAACCTCTTCTGCCCAGGACCCCCTGGCGAAATTCAGCTCTTGAAAGGACATCCCATGCAGACCCAGTTTACAACTAGCTCATCAGAGGCAACCACACTACTCGGAAGGTTGAAAATGAACGCTAAGAACCTAATCGAACCCACGTCTCCTTTCTTCTACCTGCTTAGCCTCTGCCTGCTCCTCGCCGTCGCGGCGTGCGCGCAGCAGCCCGACAAGGCTGCCATGGTGGAGTCCAAGAGTCCCACCTTCACCGTCATCGACGCTCCCAACGCAGGCACTAACCCCGGTCAAGGAACTTTTGCCGAGGGCATCAACACGGGGGGCGTGATCGTCGGAAGCTACTGGGACTCAAACACCACCTTCGACGGCTTCGTCCGCGCTAAGAACGGCGCCCTCACCGTCATCGACGTTTCGGGCGCGGGCTCCGGCTACCTTCAGGGAACCTCCGCCGCTGCCCTCAACACGGCCGGCGATATCTCGGGAACGTACTTTGACTCAGGCAATACGACTCACGGCTTCCTGCGCTCCACCGCCGGCGTGATCACCGACATCAACGTTTCGGGCGCGGGCACGGGCGATGACAAGGGAACTTCCGGCGGAGGCATCAGCACCGCGGAGCTCATTGTCGGTGACTACCGCGACCCGAACAATGCCCATCACGGCTATGCCCGGACGAAGAAGGGCGTTATCACCGTCTTCGATTGTCCGAACGCCGGCACCGGCAACGGCCAGGGAACCAGTGGTGGCGCCGTCAACCCAGCCGGCGAGGCTTCGGGAAACTGCATTGACTCCAGCAATGTGCATCACGCCTACCTGCGCGCCACCAACGGCACCCTCACCGTTTACGACGCCCCAGACGCGGGAACGGCCGCTGATCAGGGAACCAACGGCGCGGGCATCAACACGGCCGGGGTCGCCGTCGGATGGTACATCGACTCGACCGGCGTGAATCACGGCTTCGCTCGCGCCGCCAACGGCACCATCAGCAACATCGATGACCCGTCTGCCGGCACCGCTTCTGGAGAGGGAACCGTCGCCTTCGCCATCAACAGCAAAGGCGTCATCGTCGGATATTACATTGACTCCAGTAGGGTGCAGCACGGCTTCATGCTCGCCACCAACGGCATCTTCACCCCTATCGATCCTCCGGGCGCAGTCTACGTTTTTCCCGACGGGATCAACACCGCTGGCGATATCTGCGGATACTACATCGATGCCGACGGCGTGTACCACGGCTTCCTCTATACGCCCTAAGAGGCTGCCGAAAACTCGATATTGCACTTGATTTTGGGTGGCGCAGCGGTTTACCGCTGCGATAAGTGTCGTTTTCACCCCGGCGACGGATGGCAAGGTTGAGGGGACATTAAAGCTCAAGTCTTTTGCCGGGTCCGGCGTTTGGATCGGCGGGCTTTCAAGTTGGTGCGGTGAATTTCGACGACAGCGATACCGGCTCCTACTGCCAGAAATTTTGTCGGATTCATCGACCTAGTGAAACTCACCGGCGATTTTCCGTAAACCAAGCGCCGGTAGTCCCGTGGAGCCGGGTGGGAAGTCCCGGCTCACCGGCCGCGCCAGGGGACAGCAGTAGAAAAGTCGCTCACACGCGTTGCCTGACGGTCGTCTCGGCCCCGGTTGCGCGACCGACAACGCTGGCAGCGTCGTGTGTGCGATGGTCACTGTTGGCGGTGTAACTTTGGCGAATCGGTACATCACTGGCGCGTGGGAAGGGTTCCTCAACCTGGGTGGATCGGCGGCCGGCAACCCGAATTGCTCGTCCGTGAACTCCACTGGCAAAGTCGCCTGCTTTGCTGAGGCTTACAACTCGGAAATGAAGGCTGTCATTACCGAAAATCTCGTCTGCATGCCGACACTCTCTGCTGGAGACACGGATCGAGGCATCCTTGCAGCAGCCATACGACGGCGTTGGTTCTGGATCGCGAAGCGCGGAGTGCAGAGACAAATCCGGTCTCGGTTCGCGACGAGATTGCTTTGGTTCAGAAGACGAACGGAAGCTACCATCGCTGAGGAACAACACTAAGCGGCGTGGCGTTGGTATCGATGATGAAGTCCTCCGACTTGAGGAATCGCGACGATGCGCCCGCGTTCTGGCTTCTCCACGACTCTCGACTCTGGAGCATCCTTGGCCAGCGCGAGATGAGTTCGGGAGTGCTGGTGGTAGGAAAAATAAGTTCGCAGAATCACGCGCAACGATCTTTCGTTCCACACGATGATGTGGTCTAAACATTCGCGCCGTACAGAGCCGATCAGCCGCTCCACGTACGGATTTTGCCATGGGGATCGCGGTGCGGTAATCACTGCTTCCATCCCCAGGCCTTTGGTCATCGCTACCAAATCGCCGCCGTAGATCGCATCGCGGTCGCGCAGAAGATATCGGCACCCGTGGTCCCAGGGAAACGCTTCCCGGATCTGCTGCATCGTCCACTCCTGGCTGGGGTGTTCGGTCACTTGAAAGTGCAGCAGACGGCGCCGAGCATGCGACAACACCACGAACACAAACAGAATCCGAAAGGTTGCTGTCGGCACTACGAAGAAGTCGATCGAGGCTATCTGTTCCATGTGATTGGTCAAGAAGGTTCGCCAGGTCTGGGAAGGCGGCTTCCGCGGTCGGCGAAGATATTTGGCCACCGTCGATTGCGCTACCTCGATCCCTAACTTGAGCAGTTCCCCGTGAATGCGCGGTGCTCCCCACAACGGGTTCGCTTGACTCATGTCCCGAATCAAGTCTCGAATGTCGGCGGCTACGTTGGGTCTTCCCGGACGCCGCCGTGATTTCCGCCTCCAGTACCACGCGAACGCTCTGCGGTGCCAGGCCAGAACTGTATCGGGGCGAACGATGTGCAGACTAGAGCGCCAACCGGGCCACCATCGCGAGAGCACGACCCACAAGAGCCGGTCGGAGCGCTGGAGGCGCAAACGAGGCGGCGCGTTCTTTTGGAGAACGGTGAGTTGGTGACGAAGCGCGAGGATCTCCGCCTGCAGGGCGGCACGGGTTCGAAAACTGGAGGCTACCAGAGCGAAAAGGGCGACGAAAAGAGAGCTCATCGAGATATCACCAGGATCTCATGAATGCTCGGAACCTCTGCATTTTCAGATTGGACGGAGTTTTCGGTAACGACAGCGAGCGATTTCAATCGATTCGGAGGAATCGCCGAAACATCTGGCCTCCGACTGTTCAGGGCTTCAAATTCTGTGGCCCGCCGCAGCGCCGTAACCAACGCCGGACCACTGACACGATCTGGGCCACGACGCAATCGGTCATACGCGCTTTTGCGACTTCCAGACGGAACAGCAAGCAACCCTTCCAACTTCTCGATTTCGTCCGGTGACAGCAACTTGGACAGACGGTCCGAGAGCCGTCGATCCGCTCGCCCCTTGACCTGCGCGACTAAACGGGCCAGCGTCGTAGCTCCCGGCAGCAATACCTTACGTTCCACCAGGCGTGCGGTGGCCCCATCGAAAAGCACACTCGGTGGTTCGTCGGTCATCCAGGTCCGTGCGTAGAGCCAACGGACCAAGCGAAAGCCTTCAGTGGGATTGGCGAAATCTTGGTAATCATAGAGTTCTTGGATATGCCGAGCATGGCGTCTGCCGGTACTCTCCAGAGCATATCGTCCCAGCTCATCGATTTTCTTCAGACCTAATTATTGTGCAACGTGCTGGACCACAGCCAAGGGCGCTTCGGCCGGCTTGGACAAGAAAGTGCCCAAGAAGCGCACGGTTACCAGTTGCAGCGCAAAACCCAAACGATTCCGCTCACTGCTCAACTTCCTGATGATCGACCAGTCCCGGTCATCCAAGTAAAAATATCGAGCGAGCTGCTCGGGCGACGGATCTTCGTTGTATCGACCATACCGCGACTGCTGCGTCTTGCTGATGAAGTGGACAGGCATCGGGGTGTCTTTTCGGAAAACGAACGTCCGATGATGGCACAGCGAAGCGTTTCGGTGCCCCAATGTCCTTATTTAGGTGAGAATACGGAGGTCCATGACTGGATCATCGTTCACCGGCTTTTGCGCCCGTGAGCGTTTTCGTTCCAATAGTGGCCAAACCCCCTCATGGCTGAGAATGACTTTCGTATCAAAGGCGTTTCTGTACAGCTTTGGTTGAAGGGCCGTCGATGAAATCCACTCGGCGCTATCTTCACCCCGAAACCACGGAAGCCAAGCGGTGGCCAAGTCGTCATCCTTAGCCCGCTTTTCTACCCAGTACGCTCTCCAGTCCCTCGACAGCTCCGATACGGAAGCCAAGAAAGATGAGAGTGAGTCTGCCGATTTGGCGATAATCATTTCTTTCAGCTCCTCATAAGAGAGGGCAATCAGGCGTCCCAGGGATTGACCACCGGAACCCGCGCCTTGTCGTAGTCGCTTCGATCACGAGTGACGACCGTCAGACCGTGATGAATGGCCGTCGCCGCTATGATCAGGTCCGGCTGGGAGAATGTGTGTCCCGCTTTCCGGCCTTCCTCCACCAGAAGCCGCCACTTGAGCATGATGTCTTCCGTGACTTGCAGCACGCGCCCGTCAAACATGGGCCGCACCTTGTGCGTGAGCCAGTCATTCAACTCCGCCCGTCGATTGGGTTCGGCAACAAGCTCGATGCCGAACCGAATCTCCGCCAGGGTAATCACGCTGATATGAAGCTGGTCGAGCGGACAAGCGGCCACGAAAGCCACGACCCGTTGTTCAGGCTTTGGCCGACGCAGTTCCGACAGGACATTGGTATCGAGCAACCACGCCATTAGAACCCAACATCGCGCACAGGCAGGCGGTCGCGGGTCGGCTCAAGATCAATCTCTTTATACGGCGAGGCTTGCATCGCCGCCACCAGTTCGGCCCCCGTCAGGGCAGGCGTTCCGTTCGATGCATCGGCCTCTTGATCCGCCGGAAGCGGCGAAGATTTCAGAGCCTGCATCAGGGCATCCTCGACGGTCGGGAACGCGCCCGTCTTCATCCAGTCCCGGATGAGGGCTTCGAGTTCCGGCCTATGAATTTCAATCGTCATCGCGGCAGTCCCCCTGTTCCCAATATCGGCGCGATTGGGGTCGATTTCCTTTCGCCATAACCAATTGTAGCGATTTCCGTGGCACGGTCAAACAGCGACGACAGGCTCAACTTTCGGCTTGTTCGGCCCGGTTCCGTCATTCGGCCTCTTCGCAGTGTGTCGTTTTTCCCTATTGGGGTTCTTCCTCAATTTCGGTGCACGGACATGAACTTGATCATCTAATGTCAAAGCAATGTCCAATGAATTGAGCGCACAGGATTTACTGCCACCCGGGATCGGTCTGACCTTGTCAGGGTTCG
>Ga0187847_10003398_pt1 | contig 12175 bp, 6 predicted proteins | sample June2016WEW_4_10_FD_132458 | JGI IMG/M metagenome (GOLD analysis project Ga0187847, IMG submission 132458) | Peatland microbial communities from SPRUCE experiment site at the Marcell Experimental Forest, Minnesota, USA - June2016WEW_4_10 | ecosystem: Environmental > Terrestrial > Soil > Wetlands...
GACATTTTCATAGCCGATTCCGAAAACGCCGCGATTCGCGAAGTCGTAGCGACGACCGGTTTTATTCAAACCATAGCCGGAATTCCTGCCACCCAAGGCGGATTCCCCACGCCGGGCTTCTCCGGCGACGGTGGACCCGCAACCAGCGCGGAACTCGATTTCCCGTCGGGTGTCTTCGTCAGTTTGACCGGCAAAGTATTTATTGCCGATACAAATAACTCGCGCATACGCGAACTGGCTCCCGCTCCGCTCACCGTAACCGTCGCGCCCAGCGCGGCAACGGTGGTGACGGGCGCCCTCCAGCAATACACAGCGACCGTCACCGGAAATCCCAATACCAGTGTGAACTGGCTCGTCAACGGAATCGCGGGCGGCAACTCAACCGTGGGAACAATCTCGACCACAGGGTTGTTTACAGCTCCGACTGCAGTGCCTTCTCCAGCCACCGTCACCATCACCGCCGTTTCGCAGGTGGATAACACCACATCGGGAACGGCTCAGGCAACGATTGCCAATCCCAGCCAGACGAATACCATCACCGTGACTCCGACGCCCGTCGACGTTTATGCGACCGCCGTGCAACCCTTCAGCGCCGCTGACAATGGGACGGCGACCACTGCGGTGACGTGGTATGTCGAGGGATCGCAGGGCGGCGACGCGACTTTTGGAACCATCGACGCTTCAGGCAACTACACCGCTCCCGCCGCCGTCCCATCGCCGGCGACCGTCATCGTCGAGGCGGTTTTACAGGCAGACCCGACCGCCATCGGCACCGCGGCAGTAACAATCGTCTCCGCCCCATCCTCTTCGCAGCCCATGGCACAAACCGTTTCACCTGGAGGGACGGCAAACTATTCATTCTCGATTACAGGTAACCCGGGACCGACGCTCACCCTGGGTTGTTTGCAAAGCTCCTTGCCGTCGGGCGCAACATGCACTTTCTCCCCCGCAACAGTTACGCCCACAACCAGCGCGCAAACGATCAAACTTTCCGTGAGCGTGCCGTCCAGTTCTGCGTCTTTGCAGAAGGCTGGCCGGCCGTCACTCGCGCCGCAACTCTACGTCATCTTCGTTCCGCTGGCGGGAGTCCTGCTTCTGGGTGCAAGACCGCGCAACTGGCGCGTCCGATTCGCGGGCCTCGCGCTTGTGATCGTCTGTCTGCTTGCCATGCTCGCCTGTGGCGGAGGGGGTAATTCGTCGGGAACGAATCCGGTAGCTTACACGATTCAAATTCAGGGGAAGGCGAACGCACAAGTGGTGAAGATCACGACTGCCGGCTTGACTGTGGAGTAGGCTGCTCCGCAAGAGCGGACGCGCGTATTCCCTCAACTAGAGGACAGCCGAATCACTTACCCGCCATACTCTGCATCGCGCGCTGTTTTCCCGCTGCGATCTGCGACCGGAATTCCTCTCCGAGTGCATACGCTTCTCCGCGAAACGGGCTTTCACGCTCTGCATTCTGAAACGCCGTCAGCGCGAGATCCGCGCGTCCAAGATGAAGTTCCACATTTCCGAGCATCAGATACAACCAATGGGATCTGTTTGATTGATCGGCCGCGTTTCTTAGAACCTCTGCCTCCTCAGCATAGCGGCCGTCCTGGTCATAGATTCGAGCCAGTGCGGCTGGCGCATTATCAGTGGAGCCGAGTTCTACCGAAGTCACGAGCTCTCGCTCGGAGTCCTTCGCATACCCCATATTCCCCAGAGCGATCCCTTTTGCATAATGCAAGAATGCATTGTCCGCAAAGTTGCCTGCAAAGATGCGTTGCGCCTTTTCCAGGCGCTGCATCGCTTCGGCATTTCGATCCAGCACCACCAGAATAGTTCCGGCATTTAACAGATATCGAAATTGCTCGGCATCCGAGGCGGTAACCGGTGGGTCCGCAAACTCCACAGATTTGCAATCGAGTTGGAGGCGATGAATGAGATCGGTCGTTTCGGGGACGACCCGCAGAAAAACCGCTCCAAATGCATCAAGGAAAACGGGGCGCCATCGCTGCGCATCGCAATAGTTGCCTAAGCTTCGTAATGCGTTTCCGCCCTCGTAATCCATGGACAAGAGTATGGTATTAATCCCCCTTGCATCGGCTTCACTGCTCCAAGCCTCTGAGTCCAGTGATTCCTCCAGTAGACTCGAGTTGCGCAACAGCAATGAGCCTCCAAAGGGTACGGAGCGCCCGTCAATATAGTCGGGGTATTCGGGCGAAAGTTTCCAAACCGCGAACCCGCCCGAATTGAAGTCATTGAACAGATTCCGGGGGAGTTGTTCCTTCAATACAAATGCCGCCGCCTGTTCAGGCGCCCACCAAGATTGTCCCGCTCCAAAGATTGAAAATGTGAAGGGAGTCCTGAGGTAGAAACGATTCGTGATGAGGTCAATGCTCCTGACACCGACAAAGCACGTGATGAATACAACCGACACGATTGCGGCAAAGGCCCTGCCCCTTGCAGACATTTCGAACCGCGTCGCAATTCCATTTTTATAAACGGAACTCAGAGTTTGCGACAAAACCGTTCCCCCGACCACAACCGCGATGCAAGCGAAACACGCCTCCATCCGTATGGCATGGAGCACCAGATAGATCGAACCCGCCAGAAGCAGAGCCGCCACGAAGTTTCGCTTGGCCAATGCACACAGTGTGGCTATGCCTGCAGCGAATACCAACCACAGGACGGCGCTCTCCGGGTCACGCCATGCTAGCGCTTTTGCAAGTGCGCCGGGTGTGAGCCGCAATCCCTGCCATTCCCAAATCCACATACTGTGGGTTTGAGCGATGCTGCCCTGCCGTGCTATCGCTGCATAGATGCGCCAACCCCATGGGTTGACGAGGGTTGCTGCTAGCGTGGCTATGAGCCAAGGCGCTACGTTTTTCAATCGAAGCAAGGCGCCGGGTCTGCGTGAAGGCACAATCGCATCCTCGAGTTCCAGCAAGATGTATGCGCCGCACATCGCCAGACCCGCAATGAATCCTAAGTGCAAGTTCACCCATAAGCACATGAGGATCGGAAGCAGCCACAACGGGCCTTCTCCCGATTGGTGATAGTGCCAGAGCAGGTTTACGTATGCCGCAAAGAGGACTGCCGTAAACATCTCAGCCCGCGGTGGAGTACAGGCGGCGATGAGTGGAACCGACAAGATCGCCAGGATCACACCGGTTACGGAAGAACGGCGCAGCAGCAGTGCGACCGTTCCCACACACGCTGCGGCCCCCAGCCATGACAATAGGCTGTAGCCGCCGATCACGTAGGACAGATAGAGAAGAATTTGCGACAGGACCGGATAAATCCACTCCGTGCCAGCGGCGGTATAAGAGAAAACATCTGTAGACGGTATGTGTCCGTGCTGGACGATCCAGCGTCCAGTTGCCAACTGCCATCCAAGATCGAAATCCCCTAGAGTGCGTAAGCCGGCAGCCAATGCGTATAGAAGTGCCAGAATAAAAAGTGCCAATCGTGCGCGCCGAAGATCGATGATTTGACGGGCATATTTCATATCTTAAGCGAGGCCGCCAAGTTCATCGGGCGCAAGGTCTCAGTTCTTTCGCGCGTGAAAGTAATATTATGCAAAGTAAACGAGAAGGCGCCAAAAGGCGTAAACACAGCCAATCGTCAGGGCAGCTAATCCCCAAAGGTCCTGCACGCCTCAATGCCTGGGGTTGACTCCACTACGCGGCATTGCGGACCCGACGGTGCCGTTCGCATTGTGTGTCACTTCATGACAGACCAACGCGCAAGTCTTGGTGCTGCCGTTGTAAGCAATGGGCATCCCGCCGTTCGGAGCAACTACATTTAAGTCGAAGTCGACGAGTCGGTCACCGCTGACGTTTCCATTTCTGCCTGCTATACCATGTGCGGTGTGACAAGTTGAGCAGGTAAAACCAGCATTGATGTGGATGGAGTGCTGAGACCAGCTTCCGTTTTGGACGATATTAGTCAGACTATGGCATTTGCCACACATCGCGTAAGGCCCATTCACCGTCAGATCCGGGTTCGGGAATAGGTTGGTAATCCGTTGGCCAGGGCCGGGGGCTTGGCTGAATTCGTAACGGCGCTCCAAGAGGTGGGTCCATTTTGAACCGTGCGGACCGTTCGGACCGACGCCGCCGAATTCGCGATTGTCGTCACTGTTGTGACAATCCGTGCAGAAAATCTGCGTGCCCATCTGTCGCCCCTGACTAGTCCCGTTCAATTGCGACATGTAAGGCAAAAGACTAGGTTGGGGGTAAGGCGAGTTGCTGGTATGCGTAACTGGATGGCTTGAGGACGCCGTAGCGGCAAACTGTGAAATCACATTCCCTGGATCGGCCGGGTTCGACACGTAGCGTACCGGGAGATATCCAAAGGGCGATTTAGTAGGCTCACCCGTGGACGTTCCGTGGCAACGAAGGCAGTTCTCGTATTGGTTCACAGCCGGCACGACAGGAGTGATTCCGTCGCTGGCAGAAATCCCATTGATCCCGGTTTGTGACGGACGAATGAGCGGCGGAGGCGTGAACGTTGTAACTTGCTGCGCGGCATGCGGGTCGTGGCAGTCAGCGCAGGTGGCATGGCGATTGTTGTTCAGAAGAATTGCCTCGGCGGTATCGTGTGTGTTATTTCCGGACGGATATGGATGATAAGAGGCCTTGGAGAATTCTGCATAAACGTTGACCAGACTTGGAATGATATTGTTGTTGCCGTTGTGGCAGGTGATGCAGTTCTGGGTGTATGGGTCCAGATTCGCGACTGGTGGGGTCGCGCCGCGCAACAGCCGCGCCGGACCATTTGCATTATGCTCCACATGACAACTCGTGCACGCGTTTTGAGCCACGGTGCTGTAGACTCCAACATTTGCGGCCGGGAGAACTGCATTTGAAAAAGTGGCATGTGCACCGGTGGGCCAACCCACCAGCGGGTTCGGCTTGCCATTGACCACGCGCGGTGAGGTTCCGTGGCAGGCAAGGCACATCGCCCCGCCCGCACTGTTTCTCACCAGGAAGTTCAGGGAAACCGCGTCGCCATTTTGAACATGCGGATTGTGGCAGCTCTCACACTCAACATTCCCGTTGATCAGCGTCACCTTTTGTAGGGGATCCTGCGTTTGCCCCTTCGATATCAAACTAGACACCAGATCCGACTGGTCTTTCAGCTTATTGAAGCTGAACGGGTGCGAGTTCTGCAGAGCGGTCCCAAGAATATCGCTCGCATTCATCTTTCCCTGCATCTGGATCTTGCCGTACGGTATCGTCTGCCCTGGAGCAATCGTTCCATCATGGCAACTCAGGCACAGGCTGCTCGGCGCGCCGATCGGTGGCTGCTCCATCGTCTGGGTTGCGTCCGTGGTGCTGCGGTAAAGGCCGTACGTCTGCGTAGAAAACGTCTGCGCCCACAGCGGTCCTTTATTGTTACCAGAGTGCGGCGCATGGCAATACTGGCAAGGAGGCAGTGCGCCCCCCGACAGTGGCCCCGGGCTGCCCGGTCCCATATTATGCGCTCCCAACACATCCCCGGAAAACTGCGCGTGCAGGACCCCTGCCCCCAGCACTAAAACCGCGCATGGTATCCAGAACTTCATTCCTACTGGCCCCCACCCTGCTCTCGTTTCCCGTAGTACTGAAACTCTTGTACGCGGCTGTTGTAAGAATCCGCTATGAACACGCTGTCGTTGTGGTCGATAAACATCCCGGCCGGCAAGTTGAACGCTCCCAGCTCTTCTCCTCTTCTCCCAAAGTAATAAAGCAGGTTCCCCAGCGCATCGAACACTTGCACTCGACTCCATGCCGCATCCACCACATACAAATGTCCTTCGCTATCGAACCCGATCCCCTTCGGCCGGAAGAACGTCCCCATATCGTCTCCGTCTCCGACATTCCCCAACGCGTATTTGAAGTTCCCGCTCCGATCGAACACTTGCACCCGGAAATTCATCGCGTCCACCACCGCCAGATCCTGTCCGTGCAGCACGATCTCCGTCGGAAAATTGAACTCCCCGTGTTCCGTCCCAGTCTTCCCGATCGTCTGCATTACACTTCCATCCATATCCAAAACGTAAATCTTGTTCCGCAGCGTGTCGGTCACATAAATCCGCTGCGCCGCCGAATCCACCGCGATCCCCGTCGGCCGCTTGAAATAGCCTTCTCCACCCTTCAGATTGCCGATGATCCGCTTAAACTTTCCTCCCGCCTCGAAAACAAAAATCCTCCCCGTTTCCGAGTCCGTCACATAAAAATTATCTTGCGCATCCACCGCCACGCACTGCGGCGATTTCATCGAGTTCTCATCCTTATCGTTGCGCGCGATGAACTTATACTTATGCTCGGCAAAATCGAAAATGTGGACGCCCATCGCCCCCGGATCCGTCACAATCGCCCGCCCCCGCGAGTCGACCGCGATCCCATACGGCCTGATCGTCTGCCGCCGATCCGGCGCTCCCGCCACCACATCGAGTACCTTCCGAAAGAAACTCCGCTTCGGCGACACGTCCTGGTCGCTCTGAAACGTTCGCACAAACGCCAGCTTCCGCCCGCCCGCCAGCAGCAGCTCGGGCCCTTGCGCCGGCTCATTCTTATCGGTTTTGGGCTTCTTTGCCTGCGCGGGTGCGCCCAAGGCAGCCGCCACCACGATGCACAAACAGAGTCGGCCCCAGTTTTCCACCGTGCATCGCCCTAGAACGCCTTGAACCATCGTTGGATTCCAACGTAGAAATTCGAATAGCTGCCCGCCGGCGTCCCCGCCGTGCTGACAAACTGATTCAGGTTAGTATAGCCCGCTGTAAACACCATCTTGCGAAACTGGTAATTGGTAAACACCAGAAACACCTTCGAATTGGTGTTCGTAGTGAGCGCCGCTGCCGTGCTGTCGTTAATCGTTTTGGAGTAACTGGTGGCGAACTGCAGCCGCCGCACCGGGTTTGCCGTAAAGCTGAACGAATAGGATGACCCGCTGTCCAGCAGGAACGCGTTGCCCGTGAGCACTGGCGTCATCGTACCCGGCGGCACAACCAGTCCGCCCGCCGTCAGCAGCGCCGTACCCGACGTATGCGAGTACGTGGCTCCCGCGTTATACATCTTGTAGATCAGTTGGGTTCCGTAGGATTCGGAATGGGCGTCCGAGCCAGGCAACTCCCCCATACCGGTGTGGAAACCGTTAAACGTGGCCATCCACCGCAACCGGCGCGTAAGCCGGCGCTGCGCATTCGCCAGGTACGAATAATTCGAAGTCGTTTGCGTAGCCAGCACTGTCTCCGTATTTTGCGAATAAGCGAAGCTTCCGCTGACCAGGAACTTGCTCCATTGTTTGTTGAAATTCACTCCCGCTACCAGGCCCGCTCCCAGATTCCCCGCGTCCGTCGCCTGATCGTTCACCCCGGCGTAGATCACCACCGTACCCCACAGCGGCTTCAGAAACCGGTAATTCACGATCGCGCTGAAGTGGGTCGCTGAGACGCTTTCGCCCAACACCTCTTGCTGGATGTGGCCGATATTGAACCCAACCGACAAGCTCTTTGTGATCACAAAATTGTCGCTGTTGCTCATCGCAATCGAGTAGCTGTGCGTGCCCAGATTGATATCCGGAGCAACCCCGCCGATGCCGATGATTTGCTGTTCCACCGCTCCCGACAGACTGCTGTCGTAATTGAACTGGAACTGCGTGGTGAACCGGTCTGTAGGCGCAAATGCGACCGTGGCAGCAATAACCTGGTTGGCGCCGGAGACCGTCGACCCGTTATTGTCGCCGCTGAAATTCGACCACCCGTAGCTCGCTCCAAACGACCCCCGCCATAGCGATAGTTTATGGTTCGCATTGAAGGCGAATTCCTTGTCATTGTCGTTCCCCGTCACCGTCTCACCGTCAGTGATCGCGGAGGGTAATTCCTCATGCGTCCAGGTATCGGTAAAGCGCGCTCCCAGATACCACCCATGCAGCTGGTAGTTGCTGAACAGGTTGAGATTTTTCGACCCGCTATGATCTTCCTGATCGGTGCCAAAAATCGATGAGGAAGAAGCATTCTGCGTGTACTGCACGCTCAAAGGAACCGCGCCCGGAATCAGTTCCGCCCACCCGATCCCGAAGCTCCGCGAGTTGCCCGAGGTAGTGAATCCCGGTGTCGTGCCGAAGCCATAGTTCCCGCTGCTGTTGAAGGCTTGGCCAAACGAAACCGACCCGGGAAAGTGGCTGCCGCTGAACAGGTTCACTCCCGCGTTGACGCTGGTCGCGTCGGTTATGGACCCCTGCCCCGAATTTGCCTGCGACCGATTGTAGACAGGATCGACGAAGAAGTTCAGGAACTTGGGGTTATAGTAGTACCCTTGCGCGACGGCATCGCCATTCAACTGCAGGCCGTGACTGGAACCAATCTGGTTGCCGTAATCCCCGTTATAGCCGAACCCGAGGTCTCCGCTCATGGTCACGCTGGTGTTGCTGCCAATTTCGACCTGAGCCCATCCCTTGCTTTCGAGCAGGACGCTCGCCAGCATCATGGTAGCCAGCATCACCCCAGACGCCAGCCGCAAACCAAACCCGCGCGCATTGTATTTAAGACTCGTCAAAACTCCCCCGCGCGTTTACTAACCTATAAAACTTGTCATCCTGAGCGAAGCGAAGGACCTATAAAACTTGTCATCCTGAGCGAAGCGAAGGACCTATAAAACTTGTCATCCTGAGCCAAGCGAAGGACCTTTAAAAACTTGTCATCCTGAGCCAAGCGAAGGACCTTTAAAACTTGTCATCCTGAGCGAAGCGAAGGACCTATGCAAAAGCTCTTGGACTCGCTCTCTCGACGTGCCCTCACATTTCCTGAATCTGCGCATTCTGTCGCAGCCGCTTGCCCAGCCCCGCTCGCAGCTGTTCGTATTTCTGTTTCTTCATATCGGACATCAGAACCGTTTTTACCGCGGCAAACGTTGCTTTCCCCGCCGGCTGATGCGCATTCACTCGAATAATCGTCCAGGCCGTGCCCAACTGAATCAGCCCGCTCACCTCGCCCGCCTTCATCTTCTGCGCCACTTTCACCACTTCCGGCGGCAGCTTCTCGCTCTTCACCAGCTTCCGGTCGCCCATATCCACCCGGTAGTCGTCTTCCGAAACCTTCTCCGCCAGCAACCCAAACTGCTCGTAATTTTTCGTTGCCTTGGCCTGTGCCAGAATGCCCTCGGCTTTCTTGCGCGAATCCTCCAACACCTGCGCGCTCGCCTTGTCCGGAGGAATAATCGAAATCGTCTGCAGCGCAAAACTCTCGCCCCGCTCAAACGCCTTCGGATTCTTTTCGTAGAAGCTCCGCGCTTCCGCCAGCGTGACCGCGCTCTTGTTGTCCACTTCCTGTTTCAGCATGGCGTCGATCAGCAGCGAGCGCTTGATCTGCTGCCGCAGCTTCGCCTCCGACCCGCCCAGTTCCGTCGCCAGGTACTGGTTGAACTCCGCCTCGCTGGCAAACTGGCCTTTGAAGTTGTGTTCTTCGCGAGCGATGCGTGCCGGCGCAATCGTCATCTTCTGCCGCACCGCTTCCTGGTAAACCAGCTCCTCGAACACGATCATCTGCAGCGCGCCTTGCCGGATTTCTTTTTCTTCTTTCTTCGGGAAGCCGCCATGCAGCTTCGCGTACGGGAACAGCGCCAGCATTTCGCGCAACAAGTCGCGATCCGTCAGCACCGCCCCATTCACCTTCACCACCGCCTTGCCGGTCACGATCAGGCTGGATGCGTCCGCGCCCGACTTTACCGCCTTGGACGCCTCCGGAAACGACGCGCTAGCCGTTGTTGCCGAAGCCGCTGCCGAAGCCGAAGTTGGAGCATGGGAAGCCACCATCTGCGCCTTGGCGCCAACAGTCACCACTGCCAATGCAGCTAAAACCACCAAACCAGCGATCTGAAATCGGTATTTCATCGAAAACTCCTAGTTAAACCACCAGAATCAACCCTTTCCCATGCACGGCGCGTGCCCTTCGGCAAGCCCAATTGGAATCCCGACAGCATCTGTTAAGTCATTTATGTGGAAAGGTTTACGTCCAGGTAAGAGGTGGGTGAAGAATAGATTCGGAGCCGGCACGCGCGCGGAATGGGCCTTCTCCCACAACGACTCAGGTGAAATAACCCAAGGCAACCCTTTGTCATCTTGAGCGGAACAAGGTCTTCGGCGAAGCCGAAGACCTTGTGGAGTCGAAAGATCCCTAATAACCGCCATACCTGATCGGAAAGCCCGTGTTAGCGAACAGCGAACAGCGATCAGCGAACGACGAAAAAGAAAACGGGGAGGGAAAAATCCCCTCCCCGCGACATCGATGAAGAAGTTTAGAACACCGTTGGCAGTGTGCCGCCATTGGCTTCGTTCGACTCGCCAAAGTGGCACTGGCGGCAGAACTGGGTCGTGGAAGCAGCCGATCCCAACGGGATGGTGACTGTGTCCGGGTTGTACGGAGCGTTGATGAAGAAGTACTTCGCGTACGTGCCGGTGGCGTTGCCCGCGATCGGGTTGCCAGCGCCTACTACCGAGTACACGTTCATCGAGTGCTGGTCGTGGCAGGTGGTGCAAACCACGTAGGGAACGTTCGAAGAATTGACCGGCGTTCCGTAGGAGTGCGCACCCTTCAACAGAACTGGAGCGCCGTAGGAGCTTACAAACTGTGCGTACTGTCCAGCATAGGTGATGCTTTGGATACCGTTGGCGTTGATGTTGTAGTTCAAGCCATTGGTCGCGTTGTTGTAGTAGGATCCCAGAACCGCGCTGATCGTCGCGCTCTCGCCGATCGGGTGATCGTTGTTGTAATCTCCATTGTCCGTGGAACTGCCTTCGTTAATCGAGCCGTCTGCGCCCAGCAAGGTCGGGATCTTCGCGTTGCCGTAAGAACTCGGCAGGGCCCCGATCTGCTCTTCAAAGGCCCAGTTCTGCATCATGGCGCCCTTCGCAACTGCGCCATCATGGCAAGACAGGCACATCACGACGCCACGCATATCGGCGTATTGCTGCGCGTTCATCGCTAATTCGTTGCCGCTCCCAGCCGTTGTCAAGAGATATCGGTTGCCGCTTCCAGTGTTGGAAATGTCGCTGAAATCAAACGTCTGGCCCCACAGTGGTCCCATGTCTTGGCCAAACAGGGCATTGTTACCTGTGTACTTGTCGATTGGTGCGCCTTGTGTGCCGCCGCCGTTGCCCCACGCGCCGCTGTGCGGTGCATGGCAGCCGGCGCAACCGCGACCGTAGTTTTGGTGAGCGCCGAGGACGTCGACCGTGGGGGCGACGCTGCCGGGTGCTCCGGACGTGGTGGGGTGCGCGCCCTGTGTTGCCTGCGCGATCATCATGGCTGATGCCATTACCACCAGAAGAAGGACTAGAGCTAGCTTTCTCATAATCTGATTGCCTCCATCAAAATTAAACTTCTTAAAACTCCGTCCTCACTAATGCACGAGGGTCACCGCTTTTCCGCCCACCAGCCGGATTTAGCAACCGTCAGCCAACTAACTGAATATAAATATGTTGTGCCGATAATCCGGCCTGATGCAGAACGCAACACCCTCCAAAGACCGTTAAGGGTGGGCCTTCTCACCATCTCCATTGAGTGAAATAACCCAAGTAACAAGCAAGCCGGGTGAAAACAGGGGTGCGCCACTTCTCGCGCTTTTCGAGAAAGCCTGCCCTGAGCGAAGCCGAAGGGTGGCCTCGCCGCACAATCCGGGGACGACGCGGCGTCCAGGATCCCCAAAGCCGATGCGATTGGGGGAAAAATACTGCGCGGGGAAGACCAAAAGCAGCTAACTCATTGATTTAAAAATAGCTTAACCTAAAATCAAAGACTTAGCGGCAACACCAAGCTAAGCAAGATTATTTACTTTACAAAAGTAGCACAGGGGGTTCACATTGATCCGTGAGCCGCTTCGCAGGTTTATCGAACGGCTTCCACGGAGGAAAGCCGTGACCCTAATCGCTGGAATGCTGTGCCTTGATGGAGTTCTCCTAGTATCTGACCGGGAGGAAAGCGGAGGTGACAGGAAGGACTCCGTCCCGAAGGTTGCCGAGTGGTACAACTCGCGGTGCTCCCTTGCTATGGCTGGTGCTGGTCATGGACCTTTATGTGACGTGGCGATTGAATATATAGGCCGTGCTGCGAAAAAAGCAGGGGATTCATTTCTCGATGATTACGAGACGGTGATTTCCGACGCATTGCGCGATCTGCACAATAAATACATTTGGCAAACAAATAGCC
>Ga0187847_10003400_pt1 | contig 12174 bp, 11 predicted proteins | sample June2016WEW_4_10_FD_132458 | JGI IMG/M metagenome (GOLD analysis project Ga0187847, IMG submission 132458) | Peatland microbial communities from SPRUCE experiment site at the Marcell Experimental Forest, Minnesota, USA - June2016WEW_4_10 | ecosystem: Environmental > Terrestrial > Soil >...
ATCCCCGACCGCTTATCCGTCGAAACCCGGTACTGGTCCACCACCCACTCCAGCGCGCTCCGAATCCCCAGCCTGTACTCATACGCCTCCGTCGGAATCCCGCTCAGCGTCAAAAACTCGTTATACCGCAACTGCGTCTTATCCTTTGACAGAGCCATCTTCTCCACGCGCCAGTCGAGCCTGCCCGTCTCCCTCCGCTCAAGCGGATACTCCGCTTGCTTCTCATACTCGATATGCAGCCTCATCAGCATCGTTCACCAATATATTCCTGCCGCTTTGTGCTGTCTTCGTCGTATGATTCTAGAAGCGTATCTGTCTAGGCAGGCGCTTACCGAGGCGAGCAAATAATGCCGATTCAGCTACTTGAGCACGCAGATAGCGTACGGCGGACATTGGCGCCGGGAATTGCGTCGGGGCGCAAATCCGCGCTTGGGCAATTCATGACGCCCACGCCAGTAGCGCGATTCATGGCTACGCTCTTCCCGCCAAGCGCACTTACTACCTGTACGTTGCTTGATGCAGGAGCAGGTCTGGGTGCACTCACATGCGCCTTCCTCGACCGCTGGGCCGCCTCCGATGGGTTCTCCTTTCGCGATGCCCAAGTAGATGCCTACGAAATCGACCCTGCTTTGCGTTTCCACCTTGATCGAATGCTGGTCCGCTACCAGCCTCGGCTCCCCGTAAGCTATCGCGTACTTCCAGGTGACTTTATCGAAGCAGCAGCAATGCAAAGCTTGGCTCCTCGGCAATATACACACGCGATCTTGAATCCGCCGTACAAGAAGATCAACAGCCTATCAAGTCATCGCCTTATCTTGCGGCAGGCCGGCATCGAAACAGTCAATCTCTATTCGGCCTTCGTTGCCCTAGCCTTGTCCCGGATGAAGCCGGGGGGGCAGGTCGTCGCCATCATCCCGCGCAGCTTCTGCAACGGCCCATACTATAGGCCATTTCGCGAATTCCTCCTGAGGAGCGCCGCGTTACGCCACCTGCACTTGTTCGCGTCACGAACCAAAGCGTTCAAGGACGACGACGTTTTGCAGGAGAACGTCATTATGCGACTCGAGTGTGCCGGGGTACAGAGCAGCGTTACGGTCTCCCACTCCGACGACGACAGCTTTAGCGATCTTGCCGCCCAAGAGCATCCCTTCGACCGGATTGTCTTTCCCGATGACCCTAACAAGTTTATCCACATCCCAACCTCGCTCGGATATAGCGCCATCGAACTGTCCAAGGGCGTCCGATTCACCCCAACGGAACTCGGAATCGGAGTCTCTACAGGCCCTATTGTCGATTTCAGATTTCTCGAACATCTCCAAGAGATGCCAGACAAGAACACCGCACCTCTCCTCTATCCAGGCCACTTCAGCGGCCAAACTACCCACTGGCCAAGAGAAGGAATCAAGCGTGGAAACGCCATTGCAATCAACAAGGAGACTAGACGGTGGCTCTACCCGAACGGCTTCTACACAGTGGTTCGACGTTTCTCGTCTAAAGAGGAACCGCGCCGTATTATTGCGAGCGTTGTGAGACCTGACAAATTCCCCGGCGCGAAACTTCTCGGATTTGAAAACCACTTGAATGTCTTTCACGAAGAAAAGCATGGCATGCCTGAAGCACTTGCCTACGGTCTGGCAGTCTTCCTCAATACCACAGCGGTTGACGAGAACTTCCGTCGGTTCAACGGTCACACTCAGGTTAACGCCACCGACCTCCGGCTAATGAAATACCCGGATCGACGCACATTAATCGCAATTGGCGAGTGCGCGCGCAGCCAGGGGATAATCCCCCAAGCCAGAATGGACGCAATTTCGCAGGGGCTCACGGGATGAACAAGAAAGCTTTGGTTGGTTCAGCTCTGCAAGTTCTGACTGCTCTCGGCCTCCCGAAAGCCCAACAGAACGAACGTTCGGCGCTCTCCTTGCTGGCCTTGCTGAACCTGCAACCAAGGAGCAACTGGTCACAGGCCGAAAGCCCGCTAATGGGAATCACTCCGATCATGGATTGGATCCGCGAACATTACCAAAAGGACTACGCACCCAACACACGAGAAACAATACGGCGACAAACCATGCACCAATTCGTTGACGCTGGCCTTGCCGTCTACAATCCCGACAATCCGACGCGACCAGTGAACAGCCCCGCGGCCGTTTATCAAATCGAGCCTCTCGCACTCGAATTATTGCGTAGCTTTGGCGCAACCGCATGGAAAGTAAAACTGAATGCTTACCTTGCGAAGCGCCAGACATTGGTCGCACGATACGCTAATGAGCGCAAGCAGAACCTTGTCCCCGTTCAGATCGCGCCGGGTAAGGTAATCAAGCTCAGTCCCGGCGAACACAGCGAGTTGATCCGAGAGATCATTGAAAGCTTCGCGCCACGTTTTGTGCCCGGAGCCGTTCTGATTTACGCCGGGGATACCGGCGAGAAGTGGGGCTACTTCGAGAAACCGCTACTCGCCGAATTGGGCGTTGGAGTCGAAACACACGGCAAGATGCCCGACGTAGTGCTGCATTATCCGGGCAGAGACTGGTTGCTGCTGGTTGAGTCTGTTACCAGTCATGGCCCCGTTGATGGGAAGCGGCACGCCGAACTGGCAAAGCTCTTTGCAGGTTCCAAGGCAGGCTTGGTTTTCGTTACCGCATTCCCAAATCGATCCATCATGAGCCGCTACCTCGGTGAGATCGCTTGGGAAACCGAGGTATGGGTCGCCGATGCCCCCTCGCACCTAATCCATTTCAATGGCTCACGGTTCCTCGGCCCCTACACCACAGCGGCAGGTTGAAGGCGTCCAGCACCGCCGCATCCACGCGCAGCGGGTTTTTGCCCGCCCGCGCAATCTGGTACTCCGGCACAACCATCCAGTCGAAGGCCCGGACGCACTTGACCAGCAAGTCCTCAAAGGCCTTGCGGACGTTCCCTTCGTTGTCGAATTTGCCCCGCCCTAACCGTTCCAGCGTCTCGTAGTAGGCCTTAACCGGCGCGTGGGTTGCCCTCAGCTTGAAGTTGCTCATGGTCTCAACCCCACTCTAAACCCCCGCCCGCCAACTCCAACAATCCATTGCCGCCATGGAACCCGCCCAGCCAACCCCGCAGGCCCGCTGACCGGGGATCCGGCCGCTAGTCCCTGATCCCTGTTCCCTAACCCCTGACCCCTGTTCCTTTTTTTGCACATAATTATCCCCCAATGGAGCACGATAAGAGATGGCGGAGATTTGCCCGGCAGGCGCAGTTCCAAATCGTCGCCGGACCCGCCTCGCACGACGAGAGGAGAACTCACCATGTCCCTGACCGCTTTAGGTCTGCTCGAATCCGGCTCCGCCTCCGCGGCGGCGCTCACAAACCCCGCCATCGCGCGGTGCTGCGACGCCTGGAGGAGCCGCTTCAAGGCCGAGATGTCGAAAAGAAAGGGCGAAGACGTTGTCTTCCCTGCACACCACGCGGACGTATCGTACCGGGACGCCATGCCCCCGCTCGTTGACGATGAAAGCATCCGCGATTTCATCGCCTGCGCTGCGCACGGCATGCTCATCGGTGCCATCGACCACAAAAGCGGCACCCAGCTCCTCTACGCCGCGCAAGTCGCACTCACTTCCATGCGCCGTGAACCGCCGCAGGCCAAACTCCCCGGAAGGCCAAAAAAGGTTACTAAATAATTAATCCCCCCACCCCCCCTTATTTTTATTTTCAAACCCTTGCAGGTAATTTTTTAGTTACGCGGTTTAACTATCTAATTCAATGACTTCCATAGGATCTTCGCAGAGAATCCCGCAAACTATGAACCTGCTTAACTGAATAGCTCCGCTCTTGGCCTTGAGCTGAGCAAGATCGCGTGCGGAAGCCGTCTCGCGCCCGGAACTGTTTTAATAACGAGATGGGTGCGGCAAAGCGGACGGCGATCATCGGCGGCGGTATCGCGGGGCTGGCGGCTGCCTATGAATTGGAACTGGCGCGCAAGGCCGGCGCGGCGGTCGAGTACACGCTCTTTGAGGCCCGTGAGCGGCTCGGCGGCGTTCTGTCCTCGGAGATCGTCGATGGCGCGGTCCTCGAACGCGGCCCGGACTCCTTTTTGACCGAGAAGCCTGCCGCGGCCGAGCTTTGCCGCGAACTGGGCCTCGGCGCCGAACTCACGCCCTCGAACGACGCAGACCGAAAAACGTACATCGTTATCCGCAACCGGCTCGTCCCGTTGCCCGACGGCTTGATGTTCCTGGTGCCTACCAAGCTGATTCCTACCGCGCTGACCCGGCTCTTCAGCTTTCGCACCAAGGTGCGCATGGGGCTGGAACTGCTGCTCCCGCCGCGGCCGTCTGCTCAGGATGAGTCGGTGGCTGCTCTTGTCAAACGCCACTTCGGCCAGGAGGCCGTCGATAGGCTGGCCGACCCGCTGCTGTCGGGAATCTTTGGCGGCGACGCCTCGCAACTGAGCGCTCGCACCGTCCTGCCCCGCCTGGTCGAGATGGAGATCGAATACGGCTCCCTGACGCGCGGCATGTTGGCCGCGCACCGCAAGATGCGCGCCAGGGCCAGGGCCGCCGCAAACAAGAACGGGGCAGTGAACGGCAATCAAGGCAACACTCGTCCGGCGGCGCGGTCCATCTTCACCGCGCTGCGCGGCGGCATGAGCCAGTTGGTCGAGGCGCTGACTGCCCGCCTTGACCCGGCTTCAGTGCGTCTCTCCACGCCGGTCAGCGGCCTCAAAAAGGTTGAAGGCGGCTGGCGTGTCGAGACGGAAGCCAAGGCGGAGTTTTACGATGCGGTGATTGTGGCCTCGCCCGGCTGGGTGGCCGGCGCGCTGCTCGGCCCGGTTGACCCCGCGCTCGGCGAGGAACTCTGCGCCATTCCGTACTCCTCGTCGATCACCGTCAATCTGATCTACGACGAGGACCAGTTGGGCCGCCTGCCCGATGGCTTTGGCTTCCTGGTGCCCGCCGTGGAAGGCCGCTCGATGCTGGCCTGCACATTTGTCCATCGAAAGTTTCTGGGCCGCACGCCGTACGGCAAAGCGGTTCTTCGTGCCTTTTTGGGCGGGATGAAAAACGACGCCCTGGTCACCGCGCCGGACGCCGAGTTGGTGGCCACCGTCCGCCGCGAACTCAATGAGATTCTAGGCGAAAGAATCATCCCTTCATCCGCCCAGCCGGAGCACGCCCAGGTTTCGCGCTGGCCCAGAGCGATGGCCCAGTACGCCGTCGGCCACCAGGAGCGCAAGCAGCGCATCATGAGCCGCGTCGCCGCGCTATCCGGCCTGCGCCTTGCCGGCAATGCCTATGACGGCATCGGCATCCCCGATTGCATTCGCCTGGGACGGCAGGCGGCGAGGGAGCTGCTGGAACGATTTCGGGGCTAAGGCAGTTCGTTCCGTCTGGGAACGGCGCTGCTCGTTCAACTTCCGCAGTACTTACCGCTCTCCATATCGCGGGCAGCTTGATCGAGGTTCTCAGGCCGGCCGAGATCGCGCCAATAAGATTCATCCGCGCGAAAGGCGACGATCTTTTCACAGTCGGCCGCCAGTCGCAGATAGGCGTCGATAATGGAAAAGGCTCCTTCCTCGCGGATCTTCGCGAAAATCCGCGGAGAGAGAACGTGGATGCCTGAAAACGCCAGAGCCTTGATGCCGAGAGCAGGCCGCGCCAATTCAGCCTGCCCAGCATTTCGGCCGCGGAGCCGGCCCTGCTGGTCAAAGAGCAGATGCCGCGAACTCACCCGGTCTTGAACTGCCAGCGTGGCCAGCGCGTCTTGCTCCGCGTGAAAGCGCATCATGCGTCCGAGATCGATCATGCTGATCACATCGACGTTATGCAGGATGAACGGCTGGTCCAGGCTTCCGGTGGAATCGAGAAAGAAGTGCGCAGCCCGCTTCAATCCGCCGCCGGTGTCCAGCAATTCCTCTTCGCGGGAGACTTCAATCCTCATTCCAAAGTTATCGTTGGCCTTCAAATAATCGCCGATCATCTCGGCGTAGTGATGCGTGTTGACAATCACCTCGCGCACGCCAAATGCGCGCAGACGGGCGAGTGTAATCTCCAAAAGCGTGCGGCCAGCCAGGGTTACCAGCGCCTTGGGCCGGTCGTCGGTGAGCGGCCGCAGGCGCGTGCCCAGGCCGGCAGCCAAAATCATCGCCTTCATTTGCCCTGCTTCCCCTGTTCCATTTTTTCAAGCTCGATATGCCGGACAACCACATCCACTCCGCCGGAGCCGCGCAGATGCCTGGCCAACTCCTCGGCCAGATACACCGAGCGGTGCTGGCCGCCGGTACAGCCGAACGACACCATGAGGTCTTTGAAGCCGCGGCGTTGATAGCTGTTTACGCTGGAATCGACAAGCGACAGGACGTTGGAAAGAAACTGATGCACGCTGGCCTGATGATTCAGGTAGTCGATCACCGCCGCATCTCTGCCGTTCAACGCGCGATACTGTTCTTCCCGTCCGGGGTTCGGAAGACTACGGGCATCGAAGACAAATCCGCCGCCGTTGCCCGACTCATCGACCGGCATCTCGCGGTGGAAGCTGAAACTGAAGATCCTCACCTTCAAACCTTCCGTGGAAGAAGCCAGGGCCTGCAACTTCTCCGAGCCGCTTATCCCTTGCAGGGCGTCCATCAGCGCCGGCAGAGCGATTGGCAGCTTGACGGATTGAGCCAGCCAGCGCAGGTTCTTCAGCGCGTAAGGCACGCTCTGAAGAAAATGCGCCTTGCGCTCATAAAACCCTCTGAAGCCATAAGCCCCCAGGGCCTGCAAGATGCGCACATAAACGTAAGCGTAGTAGTGCTCCATGAACGCATCGCGCTCGACCGGGATATAACTGGCCAGGCAGTCGAGATAGTGGTCCAGTAACTCCTGGCGCAGCTCCGGAGGCAGATCGGCCTTGCCATCGTAGAGCAGTGACGCAATGTCGTATTGCAGCGCGCCTTTGCGGCCGCCCTGATAGTCCAGAAAGAACGGCTGCCCGTCGCGCAGCATCACATTGCGGCTTTGGAAATCCCGATAGAGAAAATAGTTGGCCTTGGCGCCCAGCAGAAACTTCGTCAGGCGGCTGAAATCCTGCTCCAGTGCCTGTTCATTGAAGGTCACCCCGGCGAGGCGCAGAAAGTAATACTTGAAATAGTTCAGATCCCAGGCAATCGATTGGCGATCGAAACTCGATCGTGGATAGCAGACTTTGTAATTCAAGTCTCTGCCCGCCTCCACCTGAAAGCGCGGCAAGACGGCGACGACATTGCGATACGCTTCAATGGCTTGAGGAGCGATGGTCTCGCCGGAGCGATTTTCGACCAGGAATTCGTAGAGCGTCGTCTCGCCCAGGTCTTCTTCCAGATAGGCGCCGTGGCTCAAGTCTTCCGCATAGATCTCCGGCACCGGCAATCCGTGCCGGCGAAAATGCCTGGAGAATTCGATGAACGCGACATTCTCCTCCCCAACCGGATACACAATGCCGATGGCGCTATAGGCTCCGCCGGTTAGCCGGACGATTGCGCGTCCCGAGCCGCCGAGCTGGCCCTGAAGCGGCTGCGCGGCCTCGGCCGGCAACTGGAAATGCTGCTCGAAAAGCCGCTTAAGAACGTCCATGCATCTCTTTCCGTGAACCGCTCAGGCTACATCACAACGATACGCAGTTGGGGGAAGCGCGCGCAAGGCGCTCGAGCCGTTTCCCACACGATCAGGCTACCTGCGCCCCATTCGGTAATCGACGTAAAGGATGTGGGTTTTGATCTGGTCGCCCGCTCGGTACAGTGGAAGTCGCGCCATCCTCAACATATGCAGGATGGCGCCTGGGTTGCCATCGCTCCACTCGACAAGCGATTGCAAAGCTGTCTCCAGATTGGAAGCCCGGAGTTGACTGCTCTCCGCATTGCGGTGCGCGAATTCCAAGGCAATCTGCGGCGGCCAGTTTTTCACCTCAAGGCGCTCCGACTTGTTCGCGCACAGCGACCGCAGCGCGCCAACATCCTCCATATGCTGAGAGCGCGCGGCAAACATCACCGGGGTGCGCCCGTAATAGAACAGATCCTTGACCATGCCGGCTAACACGCGGGAGGGTGCGTCAAGATGGTCGAGAACCATCAGAAAAGGCTGCATATCGAGCGCCCGATGCACGATGCCTTTCAATGAGGATGTAGACAGAGCGCCGATGTTTCCAGGACCCCGCATTGCCCCGTCGGCTGAATGCAATGCATGGAGCAAGGCGAGAAGGAATTGGCGTGGAGATCGCATCTGCTCGACATAGAGCGTCAACGGCTGGCTCTCGACGAAGGTCCGCAGCAAACGCGATTTGCCTACACCTTCAGGCCCGAATACGAGCAGTGGTTTGCGTATCTTCGCCTGGCTCCGAAGACGGCCTAATTCTTCATCGCGCTCCACGCAAATCCGGTATTCGCGGGTCGGCTCGCGTTGTGCGGAATAAAAAGGCATTGCGGCGTGACCTCCTTATTCATCCTGCACCCTTATATTGTTGCCGCTCCGGACTGGCTAACGAGCTCCGCTGAACGGGATAAGACGAGCGCCGAAACCGCCCGTTCCAATCGGTTGAGCTGTTCAATTGCCGACCGCACTGCGGGAGATCCTTCTTCTCTGACCTTCCGCGCCCGGTCAAGCGCCTGTTCCGCAATGCGGCTGATTTCGTGCAGCAGCTTGCGGATTTCCGCCTCCAATCGCCCCCGGCTATCCTGAATGCGATTGAGTATATCGTTTTGTACGCGCGCGCTGTTTACTTCCAAAAGGCGCCGCAGAAATTCTCGAGCATCGTTCGTGATAAGTTTGCGGACGCCCACAAACGGCAAAAAGATGTCGGCGAGCCAGCGCAGCGGCGATGGAGGTTGCGCAGTTCCGATGAAGTCCTCGAAAATGAAGCTGGAACGCACGCGGAGGCCTTTCTCCGGATCGAGCGCATGGGGCATCCGCGTCAGTTCGCTGAGGCCCGCACCGGCGAGCTTCTTCAGAAAGCTGTTTCCCATCTCCACAAATCGAAGGGCCACGGCGCGATATTGGCGCTCGCCCTCTTCCTGCTCAGGTTTGAGCCAGGGCATAACCTTGCGTCGCGAGATCTCCTGGGCGAGGCGCATCAATTTGCGCCGATAATGCGGGCCAAAGCCGCGGGGTACGGGGGGTAGCGCCTCGCGAAATTCCGCCTCCGATTCCGCCCATGCGGAGCCGAAAAACCGTTTGTGCCGTTCACCGAAGATATCCGAAATCCGCTGCAGCTCCGCCATGAACAGGTAATCCAGCTCGCGCATGGAGCGCTCAGCCTCGTTGATGGTTTGCTTCATCAGCTCGATGCGCCGTTCGGATTCTTCGATTGGCCGTTGAAGCGCGTCACGGTCCTCGCCGATCATCGCCAGCAGTTGTTCGCTCAAGCGCTGAAGGCCTCGGTCGCAAGCTGCGCGAACGAGATTCCTGCCCGAGTCTTCAACCAGACGATGCAAACTCGCCAACAGTTTTTCCCAATCCCGCAGCGGACCGCGCTTTTCCATCCGTTCCGCGGCACTCACCTCAAAGACCTCGCCCATCGGGCGATGCAGCCGATGCTCCATAACCTCGCGCGTAAACTTTGCCGCCGCCGCACGCTCTGGATCGCTGGTACGGTCGGCTTTGTTGATCACCAGGATTAGATCCTGAACTTGCTTGCCGATCGATTCCACCAGCGCCAACTCCTCGCCGGCAATCGGCGGATCGGCTCCGACCACAACCAATGCCGCATCGATGTGAGGAATGAACGCCTGCGTGGCTGCCGTATTTCCGGTGAAGACCGAACCCAATCCTGGCGTGTCCACAAAGCACATGCCGGAGGACAACAAAGGGCTGGGTACGAATACTTCCGCGCCGTCCACGGCCTTTCTGTTTTCGGGGTTCAGTTCTTCGGTCACGTATTCCTTCAAGTCGATCAGGTCAACGTCCCGCCAGGAGCCGTCCCGTATGCGAACGCGCGCGTGAAGTTCGTCGCCAAACCGAATCACTGTAGGAACCGCCGTGACCGGAACGAACCCGGTCGGGACCACTGCGCGCCCGACCAGGGCGTTGAGCAGGGTAGACTTGCCTCGCTTGAATTGACCGATACAAGCTACATAGAAGCGTCCTTCGGAAATTCGCGCTGCGAGCTCGCGTGCTTCCTCGACGACAAGCTCAGCCCCAAGTTCCTGAGCCAGTTTGCCGAGGCGCAACAGGCGGGAGGCGCCATCCCCGGAATCTGTCATGGCCTTGCCTTCCCTTCAAGAGCCGCGCCCGACTCCTTGCGGAGGTAGCTCTCCATGCTTTTGACCAGGGAGAGAAGCTCGTGTATCTCTGCATTGAGTTGCTCCACCGCATCGGCAGGCACGGCCCCGCACCCGCGCAGATGGCGAGGCTTGAGCTCCTCAATGGAGATTTCGATAAAGGCGAGGTCTACCGTGATGACACGAGAAACGGGAATCTCGGGCGGTTCCGGCTTCATGCGCTGCCAGGCCAGAGTTCGCAGCAGTTGAGCGCGGAGATGGCGAATATGGTCTTCGATCTCCCGCGTCTGGGCCGGAGTGACATCGATGACGTAGTGGGGAAACGGGGATTGCGATGCAGCGGAATGGAGGGCGGCCTCGATGTCGCCGAGCAGCTTGTCGATGTATTTGCAAGTGCTGATCAGGCGTCGCTGCTGAGGCTCATTCAGTTCCCCAGGGAATCGCGCCCTTTCAATCGCAGGCTGTGCTTCGGGCATGACTCCTCCAAGTTTGTTTGCTTCGAGGAGCCATCTGCCCGGTTGAGCGGTTTCAGGTGGACTCCAGCACGCAGTCCGGAATCGTCGCGCCAGCGGCGTCCCGATCAATGCACGATCATCACCGGACAGTTGGCATACTTGAGGACGCGCTCCGAGTTCGAGCCCAGCATCCAGCGGTGAAGGATGGTGTGGCTGCGCTTGCCCAGAACGATGAGGCTGGCCTGAATCGCATCCGCGCGATGGAGGATCTGTTCCGCCGGATGGCCCACGACGACATCCGTTTCGAGTTCAATCCCTTTTTCTTGGGCGCGCACACGAATGGGGACAAAACTGCTCTCGTAGCGCTCGCGCCCCTCATCGAGAACCGCGTGGAACTCCGCGCTCTCGGCTGGTTCCGGCGGCCGGATCACCGCAACGATAAAGAGCTTGGCTTTCAAATCGCCTGCCATCGACAGGGCAACGTTCAAGGCGTGCTCCGCATGTGGGGACGCGTCGAACGCAACCAGTATCCTTTGAATTCCGACATAAACCGGGCTTCCCATGCTGATTTCCTATGCCTCTCCCGCAGCGGCCGTCCGCTGCGCAGACTGTTCCGATTGTTTGCTTGCCAACGCGTGAGGAAGAAGATGCCGGGGCAAGAAGAACGAGTTCGCAATCATGGTTGGAATCACGGCGCTGGCAATGACCGTCCCCACGATGTAGGAATACTGCGCCTGGGTGATGATCTGGTGATTGAGGCCAAAAAGCGCGGAGATGGTGCCGAAGGTGAGCCCGGTGGACATCATCAAAGTGTAGTACGTGCCGGACTTGCCTTCATAACGATGCGCGCGGACCGCCGGAAACACAACGACAGCCTTGGTAGACATCTTCGCCAGGAACAGGACCAGCATCGTCATGGGCGCGGCGATCAGCGCCGGCACCAGGACAAACGATCCGGCGCGAATGAAGTAGAACGGCGTCAGCAGCCCGAAGGTGAGCGTCCGCAGGCGGCGGATGAGCAAGTGGTCCTTGCCCACCGTCCCCGCCAGCACCATGCCGATCATGTAGGCAGGCAGGACTGCTTCGCTGCCAGCCCAGACGGCAAGTCCTCCCATGCCAAACAGAACAAAGAGAATGTACTTGGTTTCGATCTCTGAGACGCGCCCGCCGTATCTCTTGAAAAACCGCGTCGTAAGAAAGGGCAGAATCACGAAGGCCACAACGGAAACCACGACAAAGAGCAGCGTCTTGATGGTGAACGGAGAGAAGATCAATCCCAGCGCAACCACGGTTCCGATGTCATTGATGAAGCACGCGGCTAAGATCGATTTGCCGTAGTCGGTAACGTTGAAGCCAAGCTCCAGCATCACCGCATAAACCACGGCCACCGAGGTTGTGGAAAGTGCGACGCCGCAGAGCCAACTGGACATCACGGACCAGTGAAGCACGTAATGCGCGATGGCCGTGCAACCGAGAAATGGGCCGAAGAATCCCGCCAGCCCGATGACCGAT
>Ga0187847_10003403_pt1 | contig 12170 bp, 11 predicted proteins | sample June2016WEW_4_10_FD_132458 | JGI IMG/M metagenome (GOLD analysis project Ga0187847, IMG submission 132458) | Peatland microbial communities from SPRUCE experiment site at the Marcell Experimental Forest, Minnesota, USA - June2016WEW_4_10 | ecosystem: Environmental > Terrestrial > Soil >...
ACGCCTTTTTCGTAGGCGTGTTTTATCTGGCGCATTTCGGTTACGGTATCAGCTAGTTCGACGATCGCCGGGTGCGCATTTCTCCCAGTCAAGATGACGTGGACCATTTCTGGTTTGTGTTTGAGAGACTCGGCCACTTTCACCGGGTCGAGCATCCCGTAGCTGATGGCGTAATTGATTTCGTCGAGGATTACCAAGTCCCATTCGCCGGACTGGATCGCCTTCTCGGCCTCGGCCCACGCCTCTTCCACCATGCGCACATCTTCGGGATCGGGTTTTTCGGCGCCGACTTTCACGAAGCCACGGCCCATCTGCTTGAGGATGAATTTGTCTCCGAAAGCCTTGACGGCATCGAGTTCGCCGTAGTGCCACGAGCCCTTCAAAAATTGCAGCATCAGGACGCGCATTCCCTGGCCAACGGCGCGCAGGGCGGTGCCCATGGCTGCGGTGGTTTTGCCCTTGCCCGGGCCGGTATTCACGATGATGAGACCACGGCGGAGATCCGACATAAAGCCGAATTGTACGCGGGCGGGAATGGGCGCTACAAATGAGTCGAAATCACGCTTCCCGTTCAAACAGCAAGACGGGCTTCCCCTTGTAGGTCGCGCGCTGGAATTCATGGAATCCGCATTTCTCGGCGACTCGGACTGACGGAAGGTTTTCGGGCGCGATGATGCAGACAGTCCTCGGCGCGGAGAAATACTTTTCGCCCCATGCCACGGCTGCACGAGCTGCTTCGGTCGCGAAGCCTCGGCCGTGGGCGTGCGTGGCGAACGCCCAGCCGATTTCCGGGATCTCCTTGAGAGAGGGTTGGATGTCCCGTTTGAAATCGGCAAAGCCTACTTCTCCAAGAAAATTGCCAGTCGACTTTTCCTCCACGACCCAATACCCGAAGCCCATCACCGCCCAGTGGCCGGCATAGCGCAGAAACCTGGTCCAGCATTCCTCTTCGGTCTGCGGCTTGCCGACGGTGTGTTCGGCAACTTTCGCGTCGGCCCACATGGCGGCGCTGTCGAGAAAATCTTCCAGACGATGACCGCGGAGTTTCAGGCGCTCGGTTTCGAGGATGGGGATTTGCAGTGGCGAAGAGTGTGCGGCGTTCATGAGAACAGTTTAATGGGCGGGAATGGGAGAGGCTACAGAGGGCGGGAAAACTGCGCGGCTTACCCGCGGACGGCCGAGGGCGGCCGTCTCTATGCGCGCTGAAAATAAGAAGGCGGACGGTTTGGCTTCCATCCGCCTCAGGTCATAGGGGAGTAGATCGTCTTCTATTGCGTTAAGGCATTTCGACAACACGAGGCAGCTTGGGCTGATCATCTGCTTTGGCTGGATCCTCGGCGCCGAGCAAGCGGGCTGAGATTCGCAAAGCTTCCATCTCTTTGCGGACTCGCAGCAACTCTTGCTCCTTGATTCGTAGTACGTCGTACGGGTTTTTCATTGGGGAGGGCCTCACAACAAATTCAGACTGGTTTTGCCTGTCTGGAAGTACAGTAAGCCAGTTTCGTTCGGGCGTGAAGCTGCCGGAGGTGCATCGTGGCGGGCGCATCAAGTTCGCCGGCAATGGGCTGAGTGGCCGCTGCCCCGTTACTAGAAAGTTAATGACCCAGATGATAGGGATGATTTTTAAGAATGGTGAAAGCGCGGTACAGCTGCTCGAGGAGCACGACGCGGGCGAGTTCGTGCGGCAGCGTCATCTTTCCGAGGGAAAGCATAAAACTCGCGCCGCGGCGCGCTTCTTCGGTGAAGCCGTCGCTTCCGCCGATGGCGAAGAGCAGAGGGATCGCATTGAGTTGCTCGCGGTCCAGAAATTCGGCCAGCTCTTCGGACGAAAACTGCTTGCCTCGGGAATCGAGCAGGATCAGTTTGTGGCGGTCTCTGTTCGACTTTTGTCGTGCCCCTCCGGTCGCAAGGGTCAAGATTGCATCTTCGTCCTTCACGGGCAAGCCCGCGACTTCCGCATAGTGCGAGATGCGTTTTAGATACTCCGCGGTTAGAGTTTCGATCGCGGGTTCTTTCGTTTTGCCAATCCAGGCTACTTTGATCTTCATATCAACCGCAGGAGATTCAGCCGCGCGCCTCGGCTCAGGCTTTTCCTGACGCTAATATCACGTCGGCGCCGAAGCGGATTTCGTCTCCTACGCGATAGCGCTCAATTGCCGCTTTCGCCTCGGCGCGAATGGCCGGCCATTCGTCGGCTGGAACCCGCTCCAGCATGGGACGGAACGGAGCTGCTACGGCACACGCGTATTCGAAAACCTCTTCCGCATCTCCGGGCCAAGTCCAGGGAAGATGATGAAGGGATTCCTCGGCCTCAGGAAATCCGGCGGCGCTTAGCACCTTGGAGAGAGAGCCTGGATCCGAGAAGCGAAAAAGGTCGGCGCCTCCGGGTGGAAGCATGTCCCCACCTACGTGACGGTGCACAATCTTCATGGTCGTTTGCCAGTAGGGCTGCTCGCTCGGGCCCCAGGCGGCGAAGCAGGCGCGGGCTCGGGGCTTGAGGACGCGGCGAAGTTCGGCGAGCGCTCGTTGGGCATCGGTGAAAAACATCACTCCAAAGCGGCAGGTCGCGAGATCGAAGGTGCGTGCGGCAAAGGGTAACTGGTGCGCGTCGGCTTGCTGGGTGGTGAAGTTTGCGAGCTGCTTTTTTCGGGCGCGCTCGGCAGCTATCTCGAGGAGTTCCGAACTCTGATCTACGGCTGTGACCGAGCCTTTGGGACAGACGCGCTCGGCCAGGCTGATGGCGGGTTCGCCGGTGCCGCTCGCTAGATCGAGGACCCGCATGCCCGGAAGCGGACGCGCGTACTCCACCAGCGCTGCCGTGACGGCGTTGCCCAGCATTGCCGATTTTGCCTTCCACTTTTCTGCGGCCACCAGGCGGTAGGAAGAACTCCACGGGGCTGGATTCGCGGCGGACATCTCAGGCTTTCTTTTTTCGCGCCTTTTTGGGCGCGGGGGAGGCGGCTTTGGGGGTGGTCGTCGCGCGGCGCAGTTTGGCTTTGGCCATCAATTCCGCGGGCTCCAGACGCTTCGCTGACTTCCACAAGCGTTCCAGATCGTAGAACTGGCGGGCTTTCTCGGAGAAGATGTGGACCACGAAGTCCACGTAATCGAGGAGCACCCACTCCGCCTGTTTGTATCCTTCGGCGTGGGTCACGCGCAGGCCTAGCGCTTCGAGGCGCTCGTCCACGGCGTCAGCAATGGCCTGTATTTGGCGCGGATTGGTTCCGCTGCACATCACAAAATAGTCGGTGAACGCTCCGGAATCTTTTTCCAGTTCGAGAATGGTGACGTTGTCGGCTTGCTTGTCCTGACAGGCCAGGATGGCTTCATTTACCTGGAGCTTGAGGTCATTCTTTTTCTTCATACGAGATCATTGATTGTAACCCGCGGGCAGTGGGTTGCACGGCGCTGCGAGCTTCCGCCGACTCGGTTGCTCGGCTGGACGGCCGAGGGCGGCCGCGCCTACGTGGTTCTTTTGCGATACAGGGCTTGCTTCTTTATGTAATCGGCTACCTTGGGATCCAGCCATCTTGCCAGCGGCTTGCCTTGCGCGGCGGCATCGCGAATCGCGGTTGCGGAGACGCTTTGCTGAACTCCTTCGAGCAAATGCAGAGTGACTCCCGGAAGAACCAGATCTCCTGTTGCCGGCTGCTTGTGAAACGGACGCGTGACAGTTGCGGGAGGGCGCAAATCTTCGGGCAAAGATTCGGCCACGTCGCGCAAGGAATATCCGGGACGGCTGGCGACGATGAAAGCGCATTCGGCGAGAAGCGCGCGGGCCTGGTGCCATTTTGCTATGTCGCGGAAGGCGTCGATTCCGATCAGGAAAAAAAGGCGGTCGGATTTCTTCAGGGATTTTTTCAGGCTGCGGACTGTGTCGATCGAATAATTCACGGCTGCGGGACCGGCCGTCCCTGCGTGACTCGTGGTGAATTCTGGCGCTTCCAGCAGCGATGGCACGAATTCCTTTTCGTGCTGCGTTGCCAGGGCCACCATCACATAACGATGGATGAAGGGCGTTAGCGGATGTTTCTGTTTATGTGGCGGAACGTTGGCCGGTACAAACAGCACCTGCCGCAGAGAGTAGCGGGCTGCGGCGGCCTGAGCCAATGCCAGATGTCCGCGGTGGATGGGGTCGAAGGTGCCGCCGAAAAGACCTATATTCATTCCGGTATTCCCTGCTTCGTTTTTGCTGTTACCGCGCTTTGGCCGATTTTGAAGGCAATGCCCCGCTAGTTTCGTCGTTGGCGGCGATTGTTGCAAGGGTTTCACGCCATCGATTACGAACTGTGTTCCCAAAAGCATTTTTTGTACGAGCGAGTTTTGCGAAAAGCATCCTATGAGATTAGGCTGTGGGCAAGGTATTCTCCGGTTTCGAAGTTGTCCTGTGGTGGGTCTCGCAGGTGTACCTCTGGTCACTGTGCCGCCAGGAAAATGCGGTGGACTAGCGTAACTCGCTCTGCGCGCGGTCTCGCGCATAGCATGAGGCCATGCGAATGAAGCTCCCCCTCATCCGCAGCTTGGCAATCGCTCCGGCGCGCGCACCCATCCTGCGCTACGGAGTCGCTCTTCTCAGCACGGTCCTGGCACTGATTCCAACGTTATTTTTCTCCGATATTGCAGAGAGCCGTCTGGTGGTGTTTGCCGTGGCGGTGATGGTCAGCGCGTGGTACGGGGGGTGGAAGCCGGGACTCGCGGCCACCTCGTTTGCGCTCACGGTCGGCGCCTACTACTCATTTGCCGGACACCAGACTACGAGCGAGTATCACAAGGCGATCGCGCACCTCGCGTTATTTTCCGCCGTGGCGCTGCTGATTTGCTGGTTCAATGCGGCGCTCCGTGCTGCGCAAGAGAGCTTGCGGCGCTCGGAGAGCAACTTCCGCTCTCTGGTGATGAATGCCCCTTACGGCATCTGCCGGTGCGATGCCCTCGGAATTCTGCAGGACGCGAATCCGGCGATGGTGGCCATGTTCGGATATGGCAGCGCCGCTGAGCTCCGGGGCAGGCATTTGGGAAGCTTGTACGCCGATGCCCAGCAATGGTTTCACACCGCTGATTATTTTCACGCGCGGAAGGAATTCAACAACCTGACCACGGAGTGCGTGCGCAAAGACGGCGCCGCGATCGTGGCGCGTATCTCTGGACGCTCGATTCCGAATGGCAAAGCGGGAGACAGCTTCGAAATTTTTATGGAAGACGTCACGGAAACCCGCACTCTGGAGTTGCAACTCCGGCAAGCGCAAAAAATGGAAGCGATCGGGCGGCTGGCTGGCGGCATTGCGCACGACTTCAACAATCTGCTGATGGTGATCTCCGGTTACGCCGAATTTCTACTTGAGCGTTTAGGACCCGATCCGCGGCTGCGCGGACCGGCGCAGGAGATTTCCAATGCCACGCAGCGGGCCACTTCACTGACGCGGCAGTTGCTGGCTTTCAGCCGCAAACAGATGCTTGCGCCGAAGGTGCTCGACCTGAATGAGGTCGTGGCTGAGAACCTGAAAATGCTCACGCGCATGATCGGCGAAGATATCGACCTGGTGATGGTTCCGGGGCCGGGACTCGGCGCGGTGCGTGCGGATCCTGGCCAGATTGACCAGGTCATCATGAACCTGGCGGTCAACGCACGCGACGCCATGCCGCAAGGTGGCAAGCTGACGATTGAGACGGCTAACGTGGCGCTCGACGAAACTTTCGCGCGTACGCACACGCCGCTTGCCCCGGGTGACTACATCATGCTCGCCATCAGCGATACCGGTGTCGGGATGGACAACGAAACGCAGTCGCGAATCTTCGAGCCGTTCTTCACCACCAAGGGCGCGAAGGGGACGGGGCTCGGACTATCTACTGTCTACGGAATCGTGAAGCAGAGCGGCGGATTTATTTTTGTCGACAGCCAGCCGCAGCGGGGCACCGCATTTCGCGCCTATTTCCCGCGCGTCGACGGGCGTGAAGACGCTGCCGCCGCGCAGGAAGCCATCGCGCTCCCCCGGGCAGAGCATGGGAAGGAAACCATTCTCGTCGTCGAAGATGAAACCAATCTCCGGCGTCTCGCCCGCCAGTATCTGGAAACACAGGGCTACAAGATTCTAGAGGCTGAGGACGGGGCGGCGGCTCTGCAAATTGTCGATGGCTACCGGGGCACCATTGATCTCCTACTTACGGATGTGATTATGCCCGGCATGAATGGGCGCGAATTGGCAACGCACATCAGTAAGCTGCTCCCGGAGATTCGGGTGCTTTATATGTCCGGGTACACGGAAAATGCCATTGGTCACGATGGCATGCTCGATGCCGGCATCAATTTGCTGCAAAAACCATTCAGCCTTCCCGCGCTGAAAGACCGCGTTCGCGAGGTGCTGGATTCGGAACCGATTCCCCTGGAGGTTTTAATGTCATCCCACACGGGCGCGAGCGTTCTCGGAAAGAAGATCCCACCGTTCCGAGCTCGCCGGTTCAATTTGCATTTACCGCTGCGCTATCGTCCGCTGGGTGAAAAGAGCTGGCGGCCGGGAACCACCGAAAATATCAGCCGCTCGGGATTGCTGTTCCAGGCGCAGGAAACACTCCATCCGAACGTGCAATTGGAAATTAGCCTGGTTCTGCCGGCGGAGATTGCGGGACTCGCGTCCACAGAAGTCATCTGCCGCGGAGAGGTAGTCCGCTCGGTCGAAGCGCAAAAGCGAGGACAAGGACAGGGACAGAGTATGCCCCCCGCCTTGGCCGCGAAAATTTTGCAATACCACTTCCAGCACGGGACACACGTCGGCGAAGCTTAAGGGTATGGTGACGTGGAGTCGTGTTCGCGGGGCTAAGCCCCGCTGCCACACATGCTTGGCACACCTGCTTTTAGTGATCCAGCGCGGTTACTTTCGATACCCCGCTGTGCTTGGACAACGCCCGCTGGGGCTGCTACATTGCGGCCAGTACCCTTGCATCACGCGGTGAGGCTTATCTATGTCCCTGGTCGTAAAACTGGAAGACGATCTTGGCGAACGCAGTGATTGGGTTATGTTGAATGGGGTGGTGCCGGCCTCCAGCCACGCCGATTTTCTGCTGCTCAGCGGAATTGATCCGTTCGGCAAAACCGTTTTCAATCACCTGCAGATGGAAGCCTTCCTCAAGGAATGGGATCGTGCGAAAGATCGCGTGCGCGATGAAAGTCAGTTAGAGGCTTGGCAAAAAGTGAAGCAGATGGCGGAAACCTGCCGTCATGACCGCGACTTGTATCTGCGCTTTGTCGGCAACTAGCACCTGCGGCCCGAGCTACTTCTCTGGCAGGTTTGCCGCTAGAAACTTCATCACGTTTTCTCCCATGATCATCCGGATCTCTGGCTGGGAGTAGCCGGCTTCCAGCATGGCATCGGTGATGAGGGCCAATCCGGTAGTGTCGAAAGGCGCGGTCACGGCACCATCAAAGTCAGAACCGAGTGCCACGTGGTCCACGCCGACGCGATCGGAAACATAGCGCATCGCTTTTACAATGGCCCGTGCATCGGTGCCGCAGGTGGCCGTATCCCAATACCCGATGCCGATCAAGCCGCCCTTGGCCGCCACGGCCCGAATCTGGTCGTCGCTGAGGTTGCGATTGTTGTCGCAGGTGCCTTTTACGCCAGTGTGCGAAACGAGCACTGGGCGCGTGGCGATCGCCAGCACATCCTCGATTGTTTTGGGCGAGGCATGGGAGAGATCGACGATCATGTGGCGCGCTTCCATTTGGCGCACCCACTCGCGGCCTTTTTCGGTGAGGCCAATCTTTTGAACGCCCGCGGACGAGCCTCCAATATCGTTGTCGAAAAAATGGCTGGGTGACATCATGCGGTATCCGGCGCGGTAAAGAACGTCGAGATTCTCCAGCTTACCGTCGAGTGCGTGCGCTCCTTCGATCGAAAGGAGTCCGGCGACGAGGCGGGTATTTTTCTGCCGCCGTTGCAGATAGCTGGAGAGATCGGCGGAACTGTGGATCACCACGAAACCACCTTGCGAGTGGCGGGCATACTGGTGCAGACGCCGTGCCTGATAAAGAGCCCGCTCGGTGAGGCTGTTCCAAGTTCGATGAGGCCAACGCTGCGTTATGGCCAGCCAGAGAATGTTGTCGCTCTTGTCGTCATTGTGCTCAATGTTCAATCCGCGCGGGCTCTTGGTGGGCAGCGAGAACACTTGCAGCGCCACGTTGCCATCCGCGAGGCGCGGAATATCGACTTGCCCGTAGGTGCCGCGCTCCAGCAGATCGCGGCCCCACAAAAGCGAATCGGCATGAAGATCGGCGATGGTGAGGGTCTTGTGGAAATCCAACACTTGCGCCGATACCATGTAAGGCGGCTTCTTCACTAACTTATTGAAGCTCTCGTCCACCATTCGCGGGATCTCGCTGAAGAACGCGGCCGCGATGCACAAGACCACCACAGCGATTGGAACGGACTTTCTCAGCACAAACCCTCCCACGCAACCCGATTATGGTGCTGGCCCGCTTTGCTGGCTGGGCGGACGAATGCGTCCGCCGCTGCGCTTACTTCGAGAGCGATCCCAGCGCTTCTCGAAACAGGACGTCAAAACTCTGAGGACTTTTGCTGCCGCGCGCCGCCAGCAGCGCTCGATCCGCTGCCGCGCGCTGATAGCCCAGATTTACCAGCGCGGAAATGACGTCTTCCTCCACCGGGGTTGCCAAGGCTACGTTGGTTGAGGTGTCGGACGCTCCGGGCGGCGGCAGCTTGTCGCGCAGCTCAAGTACCATGCGTTCGGCCGTTTTTCGCCCGATTCCTGGAATGCGAGTTAGCCGTGCCAGGTCGCCTCCGCGGATCGCTGCTACCATCTCGTCGGCGGGCATGCCGCTCAGGATCTTGATGGCGAGCGTCGGACCGATACCGCTGACCGTCAGCAGCTTCTCGAATAAGTGCTTCTCGGCGGGACGCAAGAATCCATAAAGGCTTAAGGCATCCTCGCGAACGTGGGTGTGGATGTAGAGCGCGACCTCTGCGCCTGCGGCGGGTAGTTCGGTGAACGTCGGAACGGTGATCGCTACGTCGTAGCCGACCCCGTGAGTTTCCACGATTGCCTGGTTGGGATGTTTCGCCAGCAGCGTTCCTCGAAGATGGGCAATCATCGAAAGTATTGTACGGCAGCGTCAAGGGGAAACCCTGCGCTTATGCGAGCGGTTTTGTTCCATGGGTGCGAATAAAATTGCACTTTTCCTTGCCTTTCCACAGGAAGTTTCTCCACTCCACAGTTTTTACACAGCGGAGGCGTAGATTGCGGTTGCGTTAATTTTGCAGCTGCCGCAGAGTGCTTGCAGACAAAAGCGTGCGATGTTCTGAAGTTGTTCCGACTAGGGTTCAGCGTTGCCGGTGATCCAGAGAGTGAGTCACCGGGGGAAATTCGGCACATGTCCAGTGTGCCGGTGCCTAGGCTACGGCCTCCTGAGAAATTCTCCTTCCGAGGAGAATGGAAACACTGAATCCTGAACCTGAAGCGCAAGCCTCAGGGAGCGTCGATGCAGGGCACCTTTCGAGGTGCGGTTGCGCGGCGGTCTTTCTCTCAAGCGGAAGATGAACGATCAGAGCATCCGCGATAACAATGCGGCTTGGGTGGCTGGCCCGGGCCGCATTTGTTTTTTGCGGGGGCGGGTCATTCAGCGGCCAACCCGAGATCCCTTTCTTCCACACCTTTCCCACAGCAAGCACGGCGTTGCATCTTCCCCTTATCTCCGGTGACGCTCATAATCACTAACGGGAGTTGTGTGCCCCCGCGATGACTTCGACTTCTTCTGACAATTTCAAAGAAACGCTCAAGCAGCAGGCGGATATCGTCCGGATCGTCGGCGACTACGTCAAGCTGAAGAAGGCTGGGGCGCAGAATTTCTCCGGGCTTTGTCCGTTTCACGCCGAGAAGACACCCTCGTTTTCGGTGCATGCCACGCGCCAGTTTTTTCATTGTTTCGGATGTGGACAGTCGGGCGACGTTTTTACTTTCGTGCAGAAAGTCGAGAACATTTCTTTTCCAGAAGCGGTGCGGCTGATTGCGCAGAAGCTGGGCGTGCCGATGCCGAAGGTCAGTTTTTCGAGTCCGGCGGAGGCTCGGGACGCTCAAGTGCGCATGGCGCTGCTGGATGTGCATGTGCGCGCGACAGCATTTTTTCAGGAATGTTTGCGGCGTCCGGAAGGCGCGAATGCCCGCGAATATCTCAAAGGCCGCGGGCTGGATGAGGAGATGATCGGCCGCTTTCGCATTGGGTATGCGCCGGATTCGGGCTTTCTGCTGCGGGATGCTTTGCGGCGGGAGTTTCCGGAAGAGTTGTTGCGGGAGAGTGGGCTGTTTTCGTGGAAGGAGGACGGCCATCAGCCATCCGCCGTCAGCCGTCAGGAAAAGCAGGTCCTTCGCTCCACTCAGGATGACAATTCGGTGGGGGCCGCGAACGACGAACAGCGAACAGCGGACAGTGCGGGTTTCGAGCCAAAAGCCAACAGCCAAGAGCCAAGAGCCGCTATTTATGCCAAGTTTCGTAATCGCGTGATGTTCCCGATCTGCAATGACCTGGGGAAAGTGATTGCTTTCACTGGACGCACGCTCTCGACAGATGAGAAGGCTGGACCGAAATATCTGAATTCTCCGGAGACTGCTATCTATTCGAAGTCGCGGGTGCTCTTCAATCTCGACAACGCGAAGGAAGCGATTCGCAAGCTGGACTATTCCATTCTGGTGGAAGGGCAGATGGATTGCATTTCCGTATACGCAGCTGGTTTCCACAATGTGATTGCCAGTTCGGGCACGGCGTTTACCGAGTTGCAGGCGAAGTTGCTGAGTCGATTCTCGAAGAATGTGGTGGTCAATTTCGATCCTGATACCGCGGGGGCTCGCGCTACGGAGCGGACCCTCGGATTGCTGATCGAGGAAGAGTTCAACATTCGCGTGGTTACGCTGGAAACGGGATTTGATCCCGATCTTTTTATACGGCGCAAGGGTAAGGATGCTTACGGGGCGGCGTTGCGCGGCTCGCAGAAATATTTTGATTATCTGATTGACCGGGCGCGAGCGCTGTTTCCGGTGCGTAATTCGGAGAGCAAAGTGAAGGCGGTCAACCATCTTTTACCGCACATTCAGCGGGTGCCGAGCCGGATTGTGCGCGATGAACTGGCGCTGGAGATCTCGCAGAAGCTCGGGATTGACTCGGCGGTGCTGCGGCAGGAATTGAAGCATGCCGCCACCGATCGCGCTGCGACCCAGGTCAAAGCCTCGGCGGAGGCGCAAATCACTGGGGCGGAACGGGTGTTGATCCGGGCTCTAGCCTCGGCTACGGAGATGCAGGCGAGCGTAACGCGGAGTTCGACTCGCGAAGGAACGGACGAGGAATTCGATCCAGCGCGGCAGGCGCAGTTTGCGCTGCAATCGGAACATCTGTATGAGGGGCTGGCTTCGCAGTCATTGATCGAGGCCCTCCTTGAGGCGGGAACCGAGACGGCGGATGTTATGGCGTTGCCGAAGACGGAAGACGACCGGCGGCTTTTGGCGTCGATTCTGATGCACGAAGAGGAAGAGTTGACGCCGGAGACGGTGGAAGGCGCGGTGCGGGCGTTGCGGAGGATTTATCTGCGACATCGGTTGGAGGAAGTGCAGTTGGCAACGCAGCGTTCGGGGCTTCCTTTGGAGGAACGGCAGGCGCTTTTGCAGGAAAAGGTGCGGTTGAAGCGGGCGCTGATGGATCCGGGACTCGGGGAAGCGGCTGACCGGGCCTCTTAGTCTTCAGCTCTGGTCGTTGTGGGTTGGCTTCCCCGCTGGACGGCCGAGGGCGCCCGTTCCTCCTCGGGCGACTAAGGGTTTGGAACGAAATGGCTTCTTGCGTCATCTAAACATCAAGCGGGAAAAGAGTTACGGGCGGCGAACAGCAGGTAGCACAAGGGCGTTAAGTTCTCGGCGCGCAGCGGGAAGACTCGTTTGCGTGCTATACTCTTAAGGTTTGCGCGCCTCTGTGCGCACAACTCCGTAACAACTCCCACCGCTGAAGAGAGGCGTCTGCGAACCAACGGGCGTCCCGAGGATAATCTGTCTTGGCACTGGATGACAAGTACGACGATATAAAAAAGCTGATCGACGCAGGCAAAGAGAAGGGATATCTGACCTATGATCAGGTCAACGACCTAATCCCGCACGATGTGCACTCTCCTGAAGACCTGGAAGAT
>Ga0187847_10003409_pt1 | contig 12145 bp, 12 predicted proteins | sample June2016WEW_4_10_FD_132458 | JGI IMG/M metagenome (GOLD analysis project Ga0187847, IMG submission 132458) | Peatland microbial communities from SPRUCE experiment site at the Marcell Experimental Forest, Minnesota, USA - June2016WEW_4_10 | ecosystem: Environmental > Terrestrial > Soil >...
AAGCGATGGCTGGAAAAAAATGCGCAACATCTCCGCTTTGTGCAGCCCATTGAGCAAGGCCTGAGCAGCGACCCGATTCAAGCGATGTTCTGCGGAACCGTCGAGCGGATGGTGGCGGCGCAATCCCGCCTGAAGAAAAATAAGCCTCTGCTTACCCGCATCACCGCTCTCAAGACGCAGTACGATGCCCGCGATCTTTGCATGGTGGATATCCTCAACAAGGGATGCACCAAGGGCGCGGCCCTGCGCCGCTGGGCTGCCCACAGGGGATACACCGCAGCCGAAGTCATGGCAATCGGCGATAACTACAACGACATTGAAATGCTGGAATTCGCCGGACACCCCTACATCATGGCAAACGCCTCCGAAGAACTTCGCGACCGCGGCTGGAATACCACACTCGGCAATAATGAAAATGGCGTCGCAAACGCTGTCGAAGCTGCCCTCGAAGGACTAGAATAGAAATATGAGAGCTCTGCGCCTGTGCGCGACCGTGCTTTTGTTGACCAGCACTCTGTTCGCGGTGGAGATTGCCGAGTTGCGCAATGGATTCACCATCCGCCACCGCACTCGCGAAGCCCGCGACGGACTGGTGCGGCTCTACGTTGACGATCAGAAGAAAAGTTTCGTGGACGTGCCCGTCGACCAGGTCGAGGGATACTCCAGCGAACCGGACCCGGCGCCGCTGCCAACTGCATCGATCGCATCGTCTTCCGTTCCCCAGCCCGCCAAGAGCACCAGCCAGATCGTCACCGAAGCCTCAATAAAGCAGGGCGTAGACTCGGACTTCATCCACAGTGTCATCAAGCAGGAGAGTGCCGGAAACGCCCACGCAGTCTCCCGCGCCGGAGCCCGCGGACTCATGCAGTTGATGCCCGGAACCGCCTTGCAACTCGGCGTCAATGACAGCTTCAGTCCCGAGCAAAACGTCCACGGAGGCGCGCTCTACCTCCGCGAGTTGCTGGAACGCTACAACGGAGACGCCATCAAGGCGTTGGCTGCCTACAACGCCGGCCCCGGAGCTGTCGATCGCTACAACGGCGTCCCTCCCTACCGAGAGACCCAACAATACGTGCGGAATATCGTCCGGGACTACAACAAGAGCAAACAGAGCACCACGAAATCGACGAAATCCACCAGGAAAACGCACGAAAGCGACCGCACCACGGAACGGGCCTCGAAATAGCATTGGTGTCCATATCTGCAGCTTTTAGCAGATGTGGATGTTTGTAGCCTCCGTAGCCTCGCATTTTAGTAGAATCAAAGAACCGCGGAATCGGGCTCCCTATCGGCATCCATCATCCGGAGGCACTGAGTTTGCCTGCCGCTTTGAGTTTTATTTGAAAGGCACTCGCGACCTCCTCTCTCCTTATGAAGAAGAAGCAAATCATTTCCCTCCTCGTTGTAGCCGCGATTCTCGGGGCCCTCGTCTACTTCCAGTTCCGCTCCTGGCAGTCGTTTGACTGGGCCAAGTTCCGCCAATATACCGTTGGCGTCAGCCTCTGGCACATCGGCGCCGGAGTCGCGCTGATCTACCTGGCCTACGTTTTGCGCGCCATCCGCTGGGCGATCTTCCTCAAGCCGACCGCGCCTACCAGCTTTCGGCGGCTGATCGCGCCGCAGATCATCGGCTTCGCCGCCCTCGGACTCTTTGGCCGCGCCGGCGAGTTCGCCCGCCCCTACCTGATCGCGCGCAAGGAGCGACTTTCCTTCACCTCACAGCTTGCCGTCTGGACCGTCGAGCGCTTCTTTGATCTCGGCGCCGTGCTCCTGCTGATGGCCGGTTTTCTCGCCATCAAGGGTGGAACGCTCGCTCAAGTTCTGCTCCAGGCTCTGCGCAGCGGAATCCACGTGGCTGCCCGCAACGCCGGCCACAAACTCCCCTTCGCACTCTCTGGCCTTTTGCTGGTGGCCCTGCTCTTTCTTGCTCTCAGGAAAGCCTCGGGACGTGCGGCAGCCGCACTGCGAGCTCGCTTGCAGTCCTTCAAGGAAGGCTTCAATACCATTCACGACGTCAAGTCCTTCGTCCAACTGGTCGTGGTTTCCCTCGCCATGTGGCTGATGATTGCAGGGGCCTACATCGAAGTTCTGCACGCTTATCCGCAAATTCCCGTAGTGGTCTCTACCGATCCCGCCGGGGTGCAACGCGTAGCGCGAATGAACACCATGAAGCTCGACGATGTGTTGCTGGTGATGGGTTCCAGCATGTTGGGATCGGTGGTGCAGTTGCCGGGGGGCGTTGGCGGATCGCAATTAGCCGTCATCGGCGTCCTGCAGTCCAATCTATTCAGCAGCGAGCCCTACAACATTACCCGCGAACTGGCCGTAAGCTGCGGCATCATGCTCTGGTTAGTGACCTTCATGTCGGTCATTCCGGCGGGCGTCTTGCTGGCGCGCTATGAGAAAATCTCCTTCCTTCGGCTCTCCGAAGAGAGCTCACAGGAAGAGGAAGAAGTGGAAGCGGGCGCGGCAAAAGTCCTTTAAGCGCGCTGTTGATGCAATCCCGCCTACTGGATATAAGCTGCATTTTGAAGCAAAGATTTAAGCTACAATTTGGTCTAACGATTTGAAGCGACAATTTGAAGCTCAGCAAGCCACTCGCTCAGTCTGACAGGAAAGGCTGCACAGCCGGCAGTTTGGCGGCAACGGCACCATGAAATGCCCCTTTTGCGGATTTGATCAAGACAAGGTTGTAGACTCGCGTGAGAGCAAGGAAGGCGAATCGATTCGCCGCCGCCGCGAGTGCCTGCGCTGTGAAAAGCGTTTTACAACCTACGAGCGCATCGACGAAATTCCATACATGGTGGTGAAGAAAGACGGCCGCCGCGAGAAATTTGAGCGTCAGAAGGTGCTCAGTGGTCTGCTCCGCGCCTGCGAAAAACGCCCCGTTCCCATCAGCAACCTCGAACAGATTGTGAATGAGGCCGAGACCTTCGTTATCGACAGTCCGGAGCGCGAGCGCAAGACCGGAGAAGTCGGCGAACTCATCATGAATCGCCTCCGCAACCTCGATAAGGTAGCGTACGTACGCTTCGCCAGCGTCTATCTCGACTTTAAGGACGTACACGAATTCATGTCGGAGTTGCAGGATTTACTGCGCTCCAAAGATGTGCGCGAGGCCAAAGCGGCACTGGCCGCCGCCGAGCGCGGCAAACACCCAGCGAAGGAATAACCACGGCAGTAGATGAATCCGTGCAGTTAACGAATTAAGACAGGGTGGAAATCGATTGGCACATAAAGTTACCTTGATCCCAGGCGACGGCATCGGTCCCGAAGTTACCGACGCGGCCGTGCGCATTCTCGAAGCCACCGGCGTGAAATTTGAGTGGGAAAGCTTTGCCGCCGGAGCCGACGCCTTCGAGAAGTATCACGAATACATTCCAAAGGAGTTGGTCGAGTCCGTCGAGCGCACCCATGTTGCCCTCAAAGGCCCGGTCACTACTCCCATCGGCGGCGGATTCAGCAGTATCAACGTCCAGCTTCGCCGCCAGTTCGAACTCTTTTGCAACTTCCGTCCCATCCGCAATCTTCCCGGCGTCACCACTCGTTACCCCGGCGTCGATCTCATCATCATTCGCGAAAACACTGAAGGACTTTACTCTGGCATTGAACACGAAGTCGTTCCCGGCGTCGTCGAAAGCATCAAGATCATCACCGAAAAAGCCTCCACCCGCATCTCTCGATGGGCTTTTGAGTACGCCCGCAAGTTCGGACGCAAGAAGATACACGCCATTCACAAGGCGAACATCATGAAGCTCTCCGACGGACTCTTCATCCGCTGCTCGCGCAATGTCTCCAAGGAATATCAGGAGATATCCTACGGCGAGCACATCATCGATAACACCTGTATGCAGCTCGTCACCAATCCCTACCAGTACGACATGCTGCTGCTGGAGAACCTCTACGGAGACATTGTCAGCGACCTCTGTGCTGCCTTCGTCGGCGGCCTCGGACTCGTACCCGGAGCTAACTTCGGACACGAGTGCGCCATCTTTGAAGCCGTACACGGCTCCGCCCCTGACATCGCCGGAAAAGGCGTCGCCAATCCAACCGCGCTTACTCGTTCAGGCATCCTGATGTTGCGCCATCTAGGCGAACAGGACGCGGCCGACAAGGTAAAGTACGCGGTCCATTCCGTCTTCCGTGAGAGCAAACACATCACCCGCGACATGGGCGGCAAGGCGTCCACCAACGAGTTCGCCGACGCCGTAATTGCAGCCATGGAAAACCCCGCTTGGCGCGATCAAGCGCCCAAGGAAACCGCACCGGCCTAAAGCATAGCTGGCCCATAGGACGGGGTGTCCCACCGCCCGTTCCTCGGGCAAATCTCGCGTTTCCCGCAAAATGTGGCCGCAGTGGCAAATTGCCCTGCATCGCCAGCCCCACAAACGTCATCTTCTCTCTTAGAGTTGTAGAATGGTTCGTCTGCCGGAAGCTGTTCACGGCAAGCTGAAAGACTGTATGCTGCCTGGGCAATTCGAGCCCTTCGGATCCAATGACGCAAACTCCAAACAGCACTCCCTATCATCGCGCGCATCATCGGTTCACCGTGCTGGCGGCGGGCTGTGTCTTCCTGCTGATCGTCGCCGGGGCGCTGGTTACCAGCAACGACGCCGGGCTCTCAGTGCCTGATTGGCCCACCTCCTTTGGTTCGCTCTACCGGATTCCGCCTCTGGTTGGAGGAGTAAAGTTCGAACACGGACACCGCATGTTGGCCGAGTTCATTGGCCTGCTCACCATCGGCGTCGCTGTCTGGACCCAGAAGGTTGATCAGCGCCGCTGGATGCGCATCCTCGGCTGGTCTGCCATCGGCACGGTGATCGCGCAAGGCGTACTCGGCGGACTCACCGTCCTGTTCTACCTGCCGCCCGCCATCTCCACCGCCCATGCAACTCTGGCGCAGACGTTCTTCTGCATCATGGTCAGCATCGCCTTCTTTACCAGCAGGAGTTGGGTCGAACCTCCCGCTTCCGTGAATGTGCCGAGCGACAACGCTCGCCCGCGCCTCACCACGCTTTCGCTGCTGACCGTAGCGGCCGTATGGATGCAACTCGTCATGGGCGCGGCCTTCCGCCATTCGGGAATCCGACTTCTCCCGCACATGATCGGAGCCGCCGTGGTCTTCTGCATGGTGAACTGGCTGGCCATTGCTACTCTCAGGCGCTGTCGCACCACTCCGCAGCTAGTCAGACCCGCAACCGTACTGCTCACTCTGCTTGCCGTCCAGATCACTCTAGGACTCGCCAGTTACATCACGCGTGTACTCTGGAGCCGCGGTGCCGCTGCGCCCCTGGCAAGCATGGTGGTCTCAACCGTCGCACACGTCGCTTGCGGAGCGCTGCTCCTGGTCACCACCGTGATCCTCGCTATTCAAATCCACCGCCACAGGCTCGCCCAAAACTCCGCGCACGATTCCACACAGCGCTCCACCGCCGCCCCGCTTTCCTCAGCGCGCAACCCGGTGCGCGCATGACGACCGCAGCCGCTCAGCCTCTGGCTGTCACCACGCGAGGCCCCGCAGAACTGTTGCGCGACTATGCGCAGCTCACCAAGATCCGCGTCACCACCCTGGTCGTGGTCACCGCCTGGTGCGGCTTTTTCTTCGGCCAGCACAAATCCGGGCTTCCCGTCCTTAGCATTAAATTGCTCTGGGCGCTGGCGGGGATCGGCATGGTTTCCGCCGGTACTGCCTGCATGAACGAGATTATCGAGCGCAAGAGTGACGCGCTGATGCATCGCACCGCGCTCCGTCCGCTCGTCACCCACTCCATGAGCCTGGGCCATGCGATCGCCGTGTGGGCTGTTCTGACCACAGGCGGAGCCGCTCTGCTGGCCACCAAACTCAATCCGCTGACCGCCCTGCTCAGCCTTCTCACTGCCGTCTGCTACCTGCTCATGTACACGCCGCTGAAGATGATAAGCCCCTTGTGTACCTTCGTCGGGGCCTTCCCCGGAGCCATGCCCGGCGTCCTCGGCTGGACCGCTGCACGCGGTCGCCTCGAATACGAAGCCTTCGTCCTCTTCGCCATTGTCTTCTTCTGGCAGTTCCCCCACTTCCACTCGATCGCCCTGCTTTACCGCGACGACTATGCGAGGGCGGGCATTCGCATGTTGCCCGTGGTTGAGAGCGACGGACGCTCCACCGCCCGCCAGATTCTCATGTATGGCGCGGCCTTGCTTCCCACCACGCTTGCGCCCACCATGCTGGGTATGGCTGGGCTGCCGTATTTCATCGGCGCCTCGGCGCTGGGACTGTGCCTGTTCTACTTCTGTGCCCGCATTTGGAGCGAGTGCCTGCCGCCGTCCACGCCACGCTCCAGGAAGCTTGCGCGGGCGCTGCTCAAGGCCACCGTCACCTACCTTCCCCTGCTCTTCGCACTCATGATGCTTAACAGCGCGGCTTGATCCGCAGCCGCGCCAACCGAGGACTTATTGCATTGACCACCAATACGCAAGAACAAGAGTTCGCCACCGCCACCAACGGCGAGCCGGATACTGTGATCGAGATCGAAGGCCTTCGCCACCAGTACGGCGATCGCATCGCTCTCAACGGCGTTTCCTTCACCGTGAAGCGCGCCGAAATCTTCGGCCTGCTCGGCCCCAATGGCAGCGGCAAGACCACCATGTTCCGGATTCTTTCCACCCTGATGTTGCCCGCTGCGGGACGCGCCTTGATTCTCGGCCATGACGTGGCACTCGACCCCAGTGGCGTACGCCGCCAGATCGGCGTCGTATTTCAGTCGCGCAGTATCGACGTCAAACTCTCTGCGGAAGAGAATCTTATCCACGTCGGCCATCTCTACGGCATCACCGGTTCCGTGCTCAAGAAGCGGGTGGCTGAAATGCTTGAGCGAGTCTCGCTGACAGATCGCGCCAAGGATCGCGCCGAGACCTTCTCCGGCGGGATGCAGCGCCGCCTCGAACTCGCCAAAGGATTGCTGCATCATCCTCAGGTGCTGCTGCTCGACGAGCCAAGCACCGGGCTTGATCCCGGAGCCCGCCGTGACCTCTGGCAATACCTCGAGGTCCTGCGCGACCAGGAGGGCGTAAGCATCATCGTTACCACCCATCTGATGGAGGAGGCCGGGAAATGCGACCGTCTAGCCATCCTCAGCCATGGGAACCTCGTCGGCCTGGGAACTCCAGCGCAGTTGAAGAGCGAGATCGGCGGCGACGTGATCCTGCTTGACGCTCGCGATCCGCAAAACCTTGCCACCGCCATCGCAGCCCGCTTCGGCGTCGAAGCCGCCGTGCTCGATGACGGACGCGTCCGCATTGAACGCGAGGCCGGCCACCGCTTTATCACTGATGTGGTCGAGGCCTTCCCCGGCGCAATCGACTCCGTAAGCGTCAGTAAGCCAACGCTAGAGGACGTCTTCATCCGCCGCACCGGCCACCGCTTCTGGAACGAAGACGCGCTGGGCCTCGAGCAGCGCGCCGCAGAAACCACAAAGAAAAAGCACTAAACAGGATTGGGGCTCGACTTGGAAACACAGACCTTGGATACAACGCCGCATCTGGCAGCAATCACCGGAACCACCTACGGACTGATGCCCGCACTCTCCCTCTGGCGACGCGAGGTGGTCCGCTTTTACCGCAACATCAGCCGGGTCGTCGGAGTCATCGCCTCACCCCTGATCTTCTGGGTAGTCATCGGCGCGGGCTTCGGCAACTCCTTCCATCCCACTACGGGCAGCGGTCAAAACTATCTCGACTTCTTCTTCCCTGGCGCGCTGATGATGATCGTTCTGTTCACCTCGATCTTCGCCATGATGTCGCTGATCGAGGACCGCAACGAGGGATTCCTCCTCTCCGTGCTGGTCGCTCCCGTGCATCGCTCCGTCATCGTGCTCGGCAAAGTTCTTGGCGGCACCACGCTGGCAACGCTTCAAGGATTGCTCTTCCTGGTGATTGCGCCATTCCTCGGAATCCACTTTGACGCAGTGCGACTGCTTCTCATGATTCTGGACATCTTCCTGGTCTCGTTCTCGCTCACCGCTCTGGGCTTCATCATTGCCTGGCCCATGGACTCGACCTCAGGATTCCATGCCATCATCAACCTGTTTCTGATTCCGCTTTGGCTGCTCTCCGGTTCGCTGTTTTCGGTCAGTTCCGCCTCGCCGTGGATGGCTTTCCTGATGAGGATCAATCCGCTGACCTACGGCACCGAAGCCCTGCGCAGCCTGCTCTTCCCGGCAACCGCCTCGCCGGAGTTTGCGCTCTCCAAGTGTCTGGCGGTGCTCGTCGTTTTCACCGTCATCCTGTTCAGCCTGGCCTTCGTGGTGGCCAACCGCCGCAGCACCAAACCAGCGGCATAGGGGTCAAGATATGCAAGCTCCAGCGCTTTCCAGCTTCCCTGCCATCAACGCAACCCTCAACGGCACCGCCGCCGTGCTCCTGGTGACAGCCAGAAACTTCATCGGCCAGCGCCGCATCGAGGCCCACAAGCGCACCATGATCGCAGCGTTTTCAACCTCGGTTGTCTTCCTGATTTGCTATCTCTACTACCACGCCCACGCCGGAGTGTTGCACTTTGCCGGGCAAGGCTGGCGGCGTCCGGTGTACTTCACTCTGCTCACCAGCCACACGATTCTCGCCGTCGTAATTGTCCCCATGATTCTGACGAGCCTCAGCCGTGGCCTTAAGCGCCAGGATGACAAACACCTGAAGATTGCCCCTCTCACCTATTGGCTCTGGCTCTACGTTTCCGTGACCGGCGTCGTCATCTACTACCTGCTCTATCACTTGTGGCGTGGTTAGGCGATGACGCACAACTACTTATATATCAGCTATTTACGATTGATTTCCGAGATTCTTCCTTAACCGAAAAACGAATGACCCTGACGTTCTCACCACTTATTCTCCCAGAAATTATATTGATGTTGGCCTTGGGCAAATTAGACTGAGGCATACTAGCAGACGTGCTGGAGATTCATTCCTATGGTAATGAGACGGCCTATGACCGTTGATCCCTGCGTAGCGCTGCTGGAAATGGGCCCTGCCGAGAAACAAATTGCTCCCATGCCAGACGATCCAACTTGTGACATGACCCTCAGCGCGGCAAACCCTGATTCTTTTCCTGAATGCACTGCCGCGTTCGATGCCCGTGGCTTCCTCTCGAAACTCGCCACGGGAAGGAGTGAAAGAGAATTAAGGCGTAATCAGCCCGTTTTTTCGCAGGGCGATCCGGCCGATGCGGTGTTCTACGTCCAAAGCGGCAAGGTGAAACTCACGGCCGTTTCCATTCATGGCAAAGAGGCAGTGGTTGCGATCCTGCTGGAAGATAGCTTCTTTGGCGAAGGCTGCCTGGCGGGCCAATCGGTTCGCATGTACACCGCCAGCACACTCCTGCGGAGCAGTATCATCCGCGTCGAGAAGCCGGCGATGCTGGACCTGCTTCATCGCGAAGCAACATTTTCCGAACGCTTTGTTGCCTACCTGATCTCCCGCAATATTCGCATGGAAGCCGACTTGGTCGATCACCTGTTCAACAACTCCTGCGAGAAGCGCCTCGCCCGGCTTCTGTTGCTGCTCGCAAACTTTGGGCAGGAATCCAAACCCGTCCCTCTTGTCGCGAAAATGAGCCAGGAAACCCTCGCCGAGATGATCGGCACCACCCGGTCGCGTGTCAGCTTCTTCATGAACCGTTTCAGGGAGCTGGGTTACATCGAGTACAGCAGTGACGGAATGTACATTCACAGCTCGCTTGTAAGCGTCATGCTTCACGACTGAGGAGTATGCGTTACTTAGGTCTTGCTGGACTTTGCCGCCTCGGTAGCTAGATCTTCCGAGTGCTTGAAAGCGTTCTTCGAGTGCTCGAGCGCCTTCTTTGAGAGTTCATGGGCGCTCAGGTGATCTCCTTTGCCGTGGGCAGTGGCTGCGGCGGTGTGAGCGTGAGCGGCAAGGTTGTGCAATTCCGCAGCCCGATCGTGCGTACTCTGTGGCATGGTGTTCTCCTATCGCGTTGTACTATCCCGTTGGATGCAACCTGCCGGCCTCGGGGCCTTCGTCCGCATTCTCGAGCAAATCAAAGGTCAGCCAATCTCAAATACTGTGCAATTCGATACAGTTTTCAGTTTTCTGCCGAGTCACAATCAGTGCCGCTTATGAAGCATCCTGTCAGAACGTTGCTTGAAGAGGTTTTCGTGACACCGCCCCTGCGATTGCTGCAAAAAGCGCTCGACGTTAGCACTCGTCCCGCCAGGTTGGCTTTAATCTCCGTTCGTCGTCACAAGATATACAGTAAGCATCATCCCCCGTTGACCAAATAACGAAAAAGGGCGGATAAGAGAGTTAGTGGTCGGACCATTGTCGGGGCACAAGACGATGGCTGGCTGTGATTCCCAAAAAAGCCACATGCCAGCCACCCTGTCATCGCAAGGCCGCTCACTCCCCTGCATGGGAGCGGCAGCCCAGCCACACTACACCAGATGCGTCAGGTAATAGACTCCAATGATAACGAAGCACGCGGTCGTCTTAATGCAGGTAACGGCAAAAATATCCTTGTACGACTGCTTATGAGTAAGTCCCGTAACGGCGAGCAGTGTAATGACCGCGCCATTGTGAGGCAAAGTATCCATGCCGCCGCTGGCCATGGCGGCGACGCGGTGCAACACTTCCATCGGGATGTGTGCCAAATTGGCGGCCGCGATAAACTGGTCTGACATGGCAGCCAGTGCGATACTCATGCCACCCGAGGCGGAACCCGTGATTCCGGCCAGCACGTTCACGCTAACCGCTTCTTTTATGAGCGGGTTTGGCACGTGTGCCAAGGCGTTGCGAATAACCAGAAAACCTGGCAGTGCCGCGATCACCGAACCGAATCCATATTCCGAAGCCGTATTCAGAGAAGCCAGCAAGGCTCCGCCAATTGCGGTTTTGGTGCCTTCCGCAAACTTCGAGTGTACTTTCTTCCAGCCGAAAACGACCACCGTTAAAATGCCCAGCACCAGCGCAATCTCTACCGACCAGATTCCGACCATCTTTGCAACAGGTACCGCAAGTGGTTTCGCAGCGTCGGTAAGTTGAACGTTTATGCTGTCTCCGTAAAATTTCGGTATCAATCGCGTAATCACCAGGTTCATGACGCCGACAACAATCAGCGGCAGAATCGCGATATACGGATTGGTCAGCTCTGACAGTTCGATCGGCTCCGGCTCATTGAGGTGACCGGTCCCATAACCTTCTCCTGCCTTTGCAGCCTGCCGGCGGCGCCAGTCGAGGAATGTCATGCCGACTGCCAGAATAAAAAGTGAGCCGATGATGCCAAGCCATGGGGCAGCGTAAGCATTGGTCTTGAAGAACGTGGTGGGAATGATGTTCTGGATCTGTGGCGTTCCGGGCAGCGAGTCCATGGTAAAGGTAAACGCGCCCATGGCGATCGTCGCCGGAATCAGGTGCTTCGGAATGTTTACCTCTCGGAACAGTTCAACCGCAAATGGGTAAACCGCAAACACCACCACAAAAAGAGACACGCCACCGTAAGTAAGTAATGCGCATACAACAACAATCGATAACATTGCGCGAGAGGGGCCCAGCAGCTTTACAACCGAATGTACGATCGACTTAGCGAAACCGGAAATCTCAATGAGCTTGCCGAATATCGCTCCCAGCATAAATACCGGGAAGTAGTTCTTGATGAATACAACCATGTTCTCCATGAACATGTTGCTATAAACGGGTAGCACCAGGTGGGGATGAGTGCAAAGAACAGCCAGAAGAGCCGCTATTGGAGCGAAAAGAATGACACTGAATCCTTTGTACGCAACAAACATAAGAAAGCAAAGTGCTGCGATACAAACAATGAAACTCATAAATTTGTCCTCTAAAGACGCGCCTGTAAATGCCCTCGACTTCGCGAAGACGGCAAGTAGCGACACGTTGTCTTGCTTGGGTGTACCTCATGGTTTTCCAAAGAAACCAGGAGGTGGAACCGAGTGTGCGTTCGCTTTCACGTTACGCATCCCACTTCCATCCCCTGGCACAGCGCACCTTGCGGCACTCCTTCTAAATGAAGGATTAGAACATGAAGGAGAGCCGGTGAAGCTGTTAGATCTTTGTCAGCCAACCTGGTAACTTCACCTCGGAAATGCCGTCCATCACGACATCGCCAGTCTGCTTCTTGATGACCACGCTGATCTTCGCG
>Ga0187847_10003410_pt1 | contig 12143 bp, 11 predicted proteins | sample June2016WEW_4_10_FD_132458 | JGI IMG/M metagenome (GOLD analysis project Ga0187847, IMG submission 132458) | Peatland microbial communities from SPRUCE experiment site at the Marcell Experimental Forest, Minnesota, USA - June2016WEW_4_10 | ecosystem: Environmental > Terrestrial > Soil >...
GCAAACCAGCTCGATCTTACCTGTCGCATCTTCCAGCGCCCCTTGCGCATACGGCTTGCCCTCTCGCTTGGTCTTCTGCACCCGCAGTCCCAGAATCATCCCCGCCACTTGAATCTCATCGGCCGGGTCCGATTGCGCTCCCCAGCGCTTCTCCGGCGGCTTGCGCTCCAGCGCCTCTGCGGCAGAGATCACGCCCGTCAAGTTGCGCAGCTTCTCCGCATACTTATCCAGCGGATGACCGGAGACAAAAAATCCCAGTACCTCTTTCTCATTGGCCAGCCGCTCGCCCTCTTCCCAGTCGGCCACCTGCGGCAGCTCGTCCGCATCGTGGCCCGACTTGGGCCCCTCATCAAAAAGCCCGAACAGCCCGCTCTGCCCTTGCGCCGCGTCGCGCTGCGCCTTCTGCGCGCGCTCCATCGCCTTGTCCACGGCCTTCATCAGCGATGCTCGCTTGCCTAGCGAGTCCAGCGCCCCGGCCTTGATCAGCGACTCGATCACCCGCTTGTTCATCACCCGGAGATCGACCTTCTCGCAGAATTCCCAGAGGCTCTTGAAGCGCCCGCCCGCCTCCTCACGCGCCTTCATGATCGACTCAATCGCATTCCCGCCCACGTTCTTCACCGCCGCGAGTCCAAACCGGATCGCCTCGCCCTCCGGCGTCACGTGCGGCGTAAACTGCGCGCCAGAAACCTGCACATCCGGCGGCAACACGCGAATGCCCAACTCCTTGCACTCGCTGATATACTTCACCACGTTTTCCGGCTTCGACGTTTCGCTCGTTAGCAGCGCCGCCATAAACTCCACCGGATAATGCGTCTTCAAGTAAGCCGTCTGGTAAGCCACCAGCGCGTATGCCGCAGAGTGCGACTTATTGAACCCGTAGCCGGAGAACTTCTCCATCTGATCGAAGATCTCGCCTACCACGTTCTTCGGATGCCCCATCTTCGCGGATCCGCTCATGAACCGCTCGCGCTGCTCTGCCATCGCCTCCGCGTTCTTCTTTCCCATCGCGCGCCGCAGCAAGTCGGCTTCGCCCAGACTGTAACTCGCCAGCAGGTTCGCAATCTGCATCACCTGCTCCTGGTAAACAATCACGCCCAGCGAATCCTTCAGAATCCCTTCAAGATCCGGCAGCATGTACTCCACTCTGCGCCGCTTCCACTTGCGCTCAATGAAGTCGTCGATCATCGCCATCGGTCCCGGCCGGTACAGCGCATTCAGCGCCGTCAGTTCCTCCACCGTATCCGGCTTGTACCGCCGCAAAATGTCCCGCATCCCGCTCGATTCAAACTGAAAAATCCCCGAAGTCAGTGCTGTATGAAAAACCTTCTGGAATGTCTCCGGATCGTCCGGTGGAATCGCTTCAATATCCACCTTCTCTCCGCGGCTCGTCTCAATCAGTTTCAGGCAATCGTCAATCACCGTCAGCGTCGTCAGACCCAGGAAGTCCATCTTCAACAGGCCCATCTTCTCTACGGCCTTCATGTCGTACGCGGTCACAATTTCGTCGTTCTTCGTCTTGTTCACCGGAACCAGCTCAGTCAGCGGCCGCGGCGCAATCACCACTGCCGACGCATGAACTCCGCTCCCACGTACCAGACCCTCCAGCTTCTTCGCCGTGTCAATCAGTTCCCTGATCACCTTGTCGCTGTCATAGACCTTCTTGAGTTCCGCAACTTCTTCCAGCGCCTCGTCAATCGTCATCCCCACCGTCGTTGGAATCAGCTTCGCAATCCGGTCCACATCCCCATACGGCATATCCAGCGCGCGCCCGCAATCCTTGATCGCCGCCTTCGCCGCCATAGTGTTGAACGTGATGATCTGCGCCACCTGCTCGCGCCCATACTTCCGCGTCACATACTCAATCACCTCGCCGCGACGATTCTGGCAAAAGTCCACGTCCACGTCGGGCATCGTCACGCGCTCTGGATTCAGAAACCGCTCAAACAGCAGCGAGTTCTGCAGCGGATCAACATTCGTGATCTCCATCGCGTACGCCACCAGCGACCCCGTCGCCGACCCACGCCCCGGCCCAACAGGGATCCCATTGTCTTTCGCATACTTGATGAAGTCCCACACAATCAGGAAGTACCCCGAGTACTTCATCTGCTTGATGATGCCAATCTCGAACTCCAGCCGCGCCTGGTAGTCATGCGGTTTCTTCCTCAGCACGCCCCGCGTCTCCAGATGGCGAATCGAAGTTTCCTGCCTCTTCCGCAATCCAGCCCTGCATACCTCCTCAAAGTAGCTGTCAATCGTGTGCCCTTCCGGAACCGCAAACTCCGGAAACGGATTGTCCACCGCATGCAGCTTGAAGTTGCATCGCTCCGCAATCTCCTGCGTTCGCGTCAACACACCGGGCGAGTCAGGAAATATCCGCGCCATCTCCTCCGCGCTCTTCACAAAAAACTGGTCGCTGTCGAACCGGAATCGCTCCTTGTCGTGTACCTTCGCGCCCGTCTGCACGCACAGCATCACGTCGTGCGCATGGCTGTCGTCGCCGCACAAGTAATGCGAGTCGTTCGTCGCCACCATCGGAATCGCCAGTTCCTTCTCCAGCCGGAACAGCGACTCATGAATCTTCTTTTCAAGATCCAATCCCTGGTCCTGAATCTCTAAATAGAAATTACCCTTGCCGAAAATATCCTCATACTGCTGCGCCACACTTTTTGCCTTGTCGTAATTGCCGGCAACCAGTTCCTCGCACAGTTCCCCGCTCAGGCATCCTGAAAATCCAATCAATCCCTTCGCATGTTCCGCCAGGTATCGCTTGCTCACGCGCGGCTTCCGGTAGAATCCATGCAGCGAAGCCTCTGAAGTAATCCGGATCAGGTTCCGATAACCCTCTTCGTTCTGCGCCAGCACCAGCAGGTGATTGTTCTCGTCCCCATCCCCCGGCGCGCGGTGGTCTTCGTTTTTGCAGATATAAAGTTCGCACCCCAGAATCGGCTTGACCCCGGCCTTCTTGGCCGCGTCAAAGAAGTGCACCGCCCCATAAATATTCCCGTGGTCCGTCATAGCGACAGACTTCTGCCCCAACGCCGCCACCCGATTCACAAGCTTGGTAAGGTCGCAAGCCCCATCCAGCAGCGAGTACTCCGTATGCAAATGCAAATGCGTAAATTCAGCCATAGATAATCTAAATTCTAGTCGTCACCCCGCCCCCGCGCATCCCTCAATCCCCAGTTGAAATCGAGTCCAACTGAGGAAAACACCGGAAGGTATGTCTCGAACGGAGAGTAAGGAAGCTTTAGGCTCAAGTTCTTATGGACGAAATGAAACCGGAAGCTGAACCTACCCCCTCCTCGGTGCAAAAATCCTCCCTTTCGATGCCAAGCGCAGTTCCTTTCTCTGAAGTGGTATCGGAATCGGCGGTAGTGGGTGAAAGACTGCCCGTCCAGGATTGAGAATGACAAAGACCATCAAAATGGATCCGTCGATCGAATGTGCCCGCCTACCCAAACCCGACGGATTCCGGAATGTCTCAACGAGCATCGGCGACTCAGGCGAGGCGATTCGGCTCTGGGTACGCGAGGCGGAAGCCGACGCGGTGTTCGCGACCGAGAGTCGGGCGGGAGCTTCCATTGGAAAGTCCCGCACTGAACAGACCTACTCTGCGAAAGTGTTAGTCACCGACGCAGGCGGTACCATCGAACACCAGTTGCCATCAATGACGGCAACTTTCCCCATGATTCAGACTCTACCCGATGACGAGTTGCTCGTGGTGGCTCCTCGCTGCCAGCGATTCAAAAACGGAACCCATGAAATGAATGCGAGAGTCCACGACTCTAAAGGCTCGGTCAAGTGCGAGTTCTGTCTCGGCGATGGAATCGAGCACACACAGGCCGACTGTGACGGGCATATCTGGGTTGGATATTTCGATGAAGGCATCTTCGGAAACTGCGGCTGGGGTGAGTCCGGGGATGCAACCCCTCTCGGAAATTCAGGACTTGTCTGTTATGACCGTCTGGGGAACAAAGTTTGGAGTTTCGCCCCCCCAGTCGGATTCGATTCCATTGCTGATTGTTACGCTCTGAATGTTACGAAGAGCGGGGTGTGGGCATGCTACTACACCGACTTCCCGATCATATCTATTGATTCAAGTTGGGATGTCCGAGGTTGGGTGACGGCCTTGAGCGGAGTGCGGGCCTTAGCTGTGTCAGGTAACTCAGTGCTGGCTTACGGCGGATACACAGAGAACCGGAAAGCCTGCAAACTGCTTCAACTTCGGGACAGGAAGGCCGAGGAGGTGGCAGAGGTGCAACTCCGTCTTCCGAACGGACTTGATCTAGGCGAAAGCAACGTAATTGGCCGGGGCGGATTTCTCCATGTCTTCACTGGAGACGAGTGGTACCGGTTCAGCCCTGAGACTTGAGACGCGGAAGAAGAGGGCTACGAATACTCCCATTTACGCCAGGGGGGGCGCCCAATCAATAACCATCCTCCCGCCACAGCCCGCAATAAAGCAGCACCACCTCGCGCCCCGCGACATCGTAGCGAAACCGAAACCTCCCCGACCGCAGCCGATACAGCCCTTCTTCCGCCGCAACTCCTTGTAATCTCTATATGGACCATCTAATATGGTCCATATAGGATCTCAGATGCCCAAGCCCTCAAAATTCGAAGCGGCCATCGGCGTAACCGCCTTCAAATCCAAATGCCTCGGACTCATCGACGATGTGGCTCAGGGCAAGACCAGTCGCATCGTCCTGCTCAAGCACAATCGTCCCATCGCCGCCATCGTTCCTCTTCCGGAAACAGAGGACGCCGCATTCGACCTTTGGGGTGCTATGCGCGGAACGGTTACCATCGCGCCTGGAGTAGACCTGACCGAGCCTACCGGCGAAACCTGGGATGCGGCGCAGTAAGTTCATGCCCGCATCCTCTCCGACCGAACCAGTCCTTCTCGACACCTGCGCCTGCATCTGGCTCATGGCCGGAGATCTTCTCACGCCGGCCAGCCGTACCGCCATTCGCGCCGCGCGTTCCGCCAGTCTCGGTGTTTACATCTCGCCCTTTACCGCCTGGGAGATCGGAACTCTTGTGTCCAAGGGCCGTATGCACCTGACGCTCTCGCCTGAAGTGTGGTTTGAAACCCTTCTGGCCATGCCCGGAGTCCGGCTAGCTGAGTTAACCCCCAAACTCCTGATCGCCTCAACATCCCTACCCGGAACCCCTCCCGGTGACCCGGCTGACAGGATCATCGCCGCCACCGCCCGCGTTCACCGCTATCGACTTATTACGCGCGACGCAAAACTCCTTGGCTACGCCGCGGAAGGTCACATGCTCGTCACAGCATGCTGAATTTCTCAGCTCCTCTTCCGAACGGCGCTCCGCTTCAATTCGCCCAGCAGTTTTCCTGCAGGCCGGGTCTTCCCGGCGGCAAGGTCCTTGCGACTCGCCGCTATCGATGCCTTCACCTTTGGATTGCGCAGCTCCAGGTAATCTTCCAACTCATCTGCCGCCATAATCCCGATCACAGGAATCCCATCCTTCTCCAGGATGAAGTATTCGTTGCCGTTATGCGCCCGCCGGGCAATCTGCCCCAGGTTAATACGCGCCTTTGTAATAGGGAGCCGATTCACAGTAGCCATTGATGAACGTTGATTAACCTCAATCAAAGGATAGCACCGGAAGCCCATAAAGGGGGCCCATTTAATTCTGAATGATTTCTAAACGATTTCTAGTAGAGCCTGGTGATCTTCGGAGCTTCCATCGTCTCATCGAAGTAGCAGCGAACGGCATCCTTCACCATCGCGCGCACCTCTTCCACAGTGTCTCCCTGCGTGTGGATGCCGTATCCAAGCGCGGAAGCCGTGAAGCCACCATCCACCTCGTCCTCGCGCACCTCAAAGATGATCTCGCTCATGGAATCAAGACCCCTTCCGCCTGAATTAGATCCTAAGATTAGCCATTTGCAGGCTGTCCAAGATCCGGACCCTGGGCGTCAGGCAATCGGGTTCACTCCCCGGCAGGAAGATAAAGATCCAGCTTCCTCGCGCGGTTCAGCTTGAGCGTTGCTGCGCGATCGACCTCGCTCATGGCAATGCGCATGTGCCTGGCGTCGGGGTCGACGTAGTGCAGGCCATCGTCAGAAGCGAAGACGCTTACGGCAGAGAGCGTCGAACCGTCCTTGAGGACAAGGCCAAACGTCTGCGCCTCAGCCTCGGAGGCCGTCAACGACGCGGATGGAGAAGAAGCCGCTGCGGCTGGCCATTTGTATTCCGTGATCACAGGGTGCCCCGGCGGCCGGACGACAGCCGGGGCAGGCGGCACAAACATCGGAGGCTGATCATAAAGAACCAGCTGGGGCGCGTAGTCGTACCCGGCGCCGTCGTCGTAGGGTAGGCCCGCGTAGCCGAATCCGTAGGGTACGAAGCCCCGACCGTGGTTGAAACCAGGTCCGCGTCTCACGAAGCCAGGCCCGGCTCCACCGCGGCGCTGAGCGCACGCATCGTTCGCCAAACCCACTGCAAGAAGCGCAATTGAACCGAGCAGGATCGTCCGTCGCATGGCCACCCCTCTTGCAGAGGAGTTTAATCCCCGGGATTGAGATTGTAAATCGTCGCTTAGACTTGTGCGAGCCCCAGATCCGTACCCAAGAACATATATTGATCCGTGGTGTGGAGAGCTCGCCCTGGGCGCAGCTACAGCTTTTGAGAGAGATGAGGGAATTTAGAATTCAAGAAAGCTAAACCAGTAGATCACAAACGTGACCATGTCGCTGAAGTTTCTATGGCTTGCGGGCAATTCGCTGACTGCCGGCCGAAAACCCAGACTCGCTTCACTTCAACAGGTTGTCGGCTTTCAAGCCGATGCGGTGCCAGTAGCTCTTCGATGGTAAACACATCTTCTGTTCCGTCCGAGAACGTCACAATAATCCCGTAATCGCCGTCTGGTTCGGCCTTGAGGACTCTGATGTTTTCAGCCATGAGAACAAATTACTTGCTGAGGGAGCCTGGATGATGTCCAGTTTTGCTCACCTTCAGCACAGAGAATCCGGAGAATGGACAGAATGATAGTGCTTCGGCTCGGCAGGTTGCCGAGTGTTCCGTAGGTCCGTCGCCAATCCAGTAGACTCCCCACAGGACACATCACGGAGGAATCCCCCATGGCAATGTTTGATCTCGGAGCGAAAGTAGTGGTCTTCACGGAGAATGGAATCACTTACGATGCGGTAGTCATCGCCCGTGCCAAAAGCGACAGCACCGCCCCTGGCGCCTACAAGGTGACCCTGGACGATATGGGCTCCGAAAATCCAGGGCAGTGGCACAAAGCATCCGATGTTTTCCAGCCGGAACAAACAGCGCAGGAAAAGAAAGACTCCTGGGATGATTTCCTGAAGGAATAGCCGGGCAGTGTGCCGAATTCTCGATCTTGCAACGGCCTCTAATCGCATCGGACACATTCATCCTCGAATGCGCACCAGCGCTGCAAGCGTTGTGACCAACATTTCTATTGCCAGACTCTCCACAACTCTGTATTTTGTCTCCGGAGGTTTTTCCTATGAAAGTTCGGAAGATGTTAATGGGTGGTGTTCTGTGCCTGGGACTTTTCGTATCAGGCGTTTTGGTCGGTCAGGACGTGAGTGGACGGCGCCATCCAAACCTTTTTGCGGCACAGCGTTTCATCGAACAGGCCATGGGCAAAGTCGACGCCGCTCAATCGGCGAATGAGTTTGACATGGGCGGCCACGCCGCCAAGGCGAAAGATCATCTGGCCAAGGCCTACGAGGAAATAAAGCAAGCTGCCGAAGCGGCCAATCGCCACTAAGACCCATCTAATTCCCACATCTGAACTCCACTGCACACACGCAGCGGGGTCAATCTCACAGTTGCCTCCGGTTCTCGCAAACGCAAAACTGGGATACCATCTCTCGATTTCGAAAGATGGTATCCCAGTTTCGTTTCACAAGCTCCTGCTGCGTCGCTTACCTCTCGCTATTTCGCGACCAGCGAAGTAAACGGCGTCACGTACGCCATGAAGAAGACGAACACGCCCACGAGCGCCGCCAGCACCAAACTGTGCCAAAAGACAAACCGGAGAATAGTTCCTTCCTGTCCGTAATTCTGTGTCGCGGTCGATGCCACCACGATACTTTGCGCGTCGATCATTTTGCCCATTACGCCGCCCGCGGAGTTGGCACTGCACATCAACACCGGCGACACATTGATCTGTTGCGCCGTCAGCTTCTGCAGGCTTCCGAACAGCACATTCGATGAAGTGTCAGAACCCGTAGTCGCCGTCCCGATCCACCCAATCAGTGTTCCAAAGAATGGATACAAAGCGCCTGTACGTGCAAAGGCCAGCCCCAGTGTCGCGTCCAACCCGCAGTACCGCGTCACATATCCCAGTGCCAGCATCGCAGCAATCGTCACCACTGTGAATCGCACGCTGAAAACCGTCTTCGCAAACGACGTCACCAGCGCCTTCGGTCCTAACCCCATCAGCAGCCCAGCAAGCACTGCCGCCAGCAGAATCCCCGTACCTGTTGCCGCCAGCCAGTTCAGCTTGTATACCGCCGCCTCGGCCGTGGCCTTCAACACAACCGGTGGAACGCGCCACACAAAGTTATGCAGGCCTGCCACCGGAATGCTGATCGTCGGCTTGTTCAGCAGCTTTGAAATCTGCGGGAGCCCCCAGACAAACACCACCAGGCTCAACACCACCCACGGCAGCCACGCCTTTACCGTAGCGCCAGTGCTGTGGTTGAACCGCTGCCGAACCTGGCCCGTGATGTCTTCACCCGCCGCATTCAAAGTCCGTTTCGGCTTCCAGAACTTGAGGAACACCACCAGCACCACGATCGTCGAACTCGCGGCCACAATGGCCACCAGCCACGGCCCGGCATAGGTCGCCATTAGGTACTGCGCTGTTGCAAAAGTCACTGCCGCCACCAGGATCGCCGGCCAAATCTCAAGCATCGCCTTGAATCCCGCATACACCCAGATCAGCCAGAATGGAACCAGCAGGCAGAACGGCACGAGGATAATCGCGATCATCTTCGAAAGCGTCAGCACATCGATTCCCGTCACCAGGTTCAGGGTGACAATCGGAATTCCCAACCCGCCAAATGCAACAGGCGCCGTGTTCGCGATCAGACTCAATCCCGCGGCCTGAATCGGCTTGAAACCGAGGCTGATCAGAATCGCGCCGCACACCGCAACCGGCGTGCCGAATCCAGCCGCGCCTTCAAAGAACGCTCCCAGCGCAAACGCAATCAACAGCAGTTGCAGCCGCCCATCGTCTGTTATATTCGTCAGGCTCTCCTGCAGCGCAGTGAACCGCCCGGTCTTCACCGTCAGTTGGTAAAGGTAAATCACCGGCAAAATAATCCAGCAAATTGGGAACAGCCCATACCCTGCCCCGTAAGCCGTCGTCGTCAGTGCCAGTCGAACCGGCATGTGATAAATCGCGATCGCAATTCCCAGCGCAGTCACCAGCCCGATCACCGCCGCCACATGGGCCTTCAGGTGCAGAACTGCCATCGATCCCAGCAGCACAATCACCGGCAATGCAGCCAGAATCGTAGAAAGCCACCAGATCCCCGTCGGATCGTAGGCCTGCGCCCATTTGCCCGTCGCTGGATTGGTCTTCAGCAGATAGACCGCACCGATCACAAGGACCACAATTCCCAGCACGGCGAACACATTACACAACATGCAGGCAGGCTTTTGGCCCGTCGCAGGCTTGGCGGGGCTGGTCGAAGAAAGAGTCGTTCCCATAAAACCTCACAACAGCAAATTCCTCGGCACTTCCACACCTGAGTCGATGAATCACAATCGTGGCTGACGAGTTCTGCGTTCATAGTGGCTGTTCAACAACACAACGCGATGTGATATGGATCACCCTCTCTTTAGAGCAACATGCAGCCCATCGTCTACCGTCATTCGCGGTTGTATCTCACCGGAACCTGCTCCTGTTTGCGTAAACGGTTCCTCCTTGAAGAAACAGAGAAACAAATACGAGGGCTCAACTACACTTTCAACCAGACCAACTGCCGGAGGAATCTTTAAATGTTTGAAGTAGGCCAACATGTATTGGTTATCCCTGACAAAGGGATCCCCTACAACGCCACCATCGTCGCCCGCGCCCTCGGCGACAACGGCCCCGGAGCCTACAAGGTCTCGCAGCACGCGCATTGCGGTGATGCACTCTGCCAGTGGCATAAGGCCAGCGAGGTCTTCATTTTGGAGAAGACGACCGAAGATACAGATGAAGTAGAAGCCGCTTTGGAGGTCTTCCTCGCGGGACAAACTGACGACGCCCCTAAGCAACCGGGCTAGTCCCCCAACTCCGCACTCCCCCACTCCGCACCATCGTCCGCCCTCGCCCATTCCGTATCTCCCCGGTCTATACTGACCGCAAGCCTATGCGCACCCGTATCTCGCTCACCTTCTTGTTCTTCACCTTGTCCTCCTTGTCCTACGCCCAAACCCCAGCCAAACCAGCCCCTAAAATGACCCCAAAGCCCATCACCGCCGCACAGGTCCAGCAGTCCGCCATCGTCATTGATACCCACGCCGACACCCCGCAGCGCTTCGTGGATGAGCATTTCGATCTCGGCGACCCCCTCGGCAACGGCAACCTCAATCTTGAATCCATCCATAAAGGAAATCTCGGCGCCGAGTTTTTCTCCATCTGGGTCGACCCCGTTGCGAACCAGGGCCACTTCGCCCGCCGCACGTTGGAGTTGATTGACGCGGTCAAGCTCCAGGTCGCGAAACATCCTGATCAAATCGTCTTCGTCACCTCGCCTGAAGGCATTGAGCAGGCCCATCGGGAGCACAAATTCGCCGCGCTCATGGGCATCGAAGGCGGTCACTCCATTGAGGACTCGCTCGCCCTTCTCCGCCAATACTACGCGCTTGGCGTTCGCTACATGACCCTCACCTGGTCCAACTCCAACGGCTGGGCCGACAGCTCCGGCGACATTGACGATACCAACGTTCCCCACACCAAGGAAGGTCTCACTGAGTTCGGCAAGGATGTGGTGTACGAGATGAACCGCCTCGGCATGATGGTCGACGTCTCCCACGTTTCCGACCATACTTTCTTTCGAACCCTCATCATCTCCCGCGCCCCAGTCATCGCATCGCACTCTGATGCCCGCGCCCTTTGCGATGCCCCTCGCAATATGACTGACGACATGCTGCGCGCCGTAGCCAACTCCGGCGGTCCCAACTCCAAAGGCGGCGTCGTCGACGTCAACTTCTATTCCGGTTTCGTCTCCCAGCAATATCGCGACGCGCTCAAGGCCATCGAACCCGAAGCCAACAAAGCCGTCGCAGACCTCAAAGCCAAATATAAGGCCGAAGGCAAAGAAACGCCCCAGTCTGAAATCGACAAACTGCAGCGCTCCTACGCCGACCGCATTCCCCGTCCTCCACTGTCAATGCTCATCGACCACATTGACCACATGGCAAAGGTCGCCGGCATCGACCACGTCGGCATCGGCTCAGACTTCGACGGTGTCAGCGGCCAACTCCCCGAGGGTCTCGATTCGCCCGCCGATCTACCCAAAATCACCGCCGCCCTCATGGCCCGCGGATACTCCGCCGAAGACTGCCGCAAAATCCTCGGCGGCAACCTGCTCCGCGTCTTCCGCGAAGTAGAAGCCGTCTCAAAAGAGCTGCAAGCCGAAGACCGCCCCAGAATCACCGACAAGCAGCCCTTCGACAAACCGCAGAAATAGCAGCATTTCAGCACTCGACCTCAGTCGGTCTCCGATGACCATAGTAGATTCGAGGTGTCTCATGGCTCAACCTGTCGGCGGTATCGGCAATGTCGCCCCGAACACAGGGCTCGTCGAAATGGCAATGGCCTATTCCCGGAGCCGCGTTCTGTGTGCGGCAGCACGTCTCGGCGTCGCCGATGCGCTTGGAGACGAGGTTCGTAGTGTTGGCTTCCTCGCAAAAAAGTGTCAGGCAGATGCCGATGCGCTCTACCGCCTGCTGCGCGCTCTCGCCAGCATCGGCGTCACGGAAGAGACGACACCCGAACACTTCCGCCTGACCTTTTTTGGAAATCCCTTGCGGAAAGATGTTGCTCAATCCGTCTGGCCTTCCGTCATCTTCTGGGCAGACCTGCTCGCCGACGAGTGGTCTCTGCTCACCGACTGTGTTCGAACCGGCAAGCCGGCC
>Ga0187847_10003411_pt1 | contig 12143 bp, 9 predicted proteins | sample June2016WEW_4_10_FD_132458 | JGI IMG/M metagenome (GOLD analysis project Ga0187847, IMG submission 132458) | Peatland microbial communities from SPRUCE experiment site at the Marcell Experimental Forest, Minnesota, USA - June2016WEW_4_10 | ecosystem: Environmental > Terrestrial > Soil > Wetlands...
CTGCAAAATGGGCTCAGCCACAAGGGTGGCACTCGTATCCTTCAATCTCGCCGACCTCAGCGGTTGATTGAAAGTAACAACCCGGCCCACGCGCCGTCACGCACCCCTGCCGGAAACTCACGGAGTTCTGCAAACGGTTGGAATAGTCCAATGTCGTGCGCCGCTGAACCCTGAAGATCAAGACTGTCGGCCAGACGCTTAACCTCCTCCTGATTCTCGTCAAAATCCCGAATCTTGGCCATCGTCTCGTGCAGCTTGTGAAAAAAGACATCATGTGGGGTAATCCCAAGCACACGGTAATACTCCTCTACAAGGTCCGTTAGGATCTCCAAGGCAAGGTCTGACCTCCCACAAGTCCTCAATCCGTGTGCGTAGTTGTAGCTAATGACCCTCCGAGCTAAATCATTAGAACTGGAGTTGATTGCAGAACGGTAGATACGCTGGAGATTCACCAGATCTGCTTCCATGCCGGCGATAAGAAGCTCCTTCGTGAGGACCGAGGTCCGAATCGTTTCGGACGGAGTGAACTCCTTTACGATGGTCTGAATCCTTTCAAAACGAGTGCGGGCTTCCTCAACATCTTTTCGATTGAGGGCCCAGAACGTCAGTGTGTCCTCGGCCCAAAAGCGGTCTTCGGAGGACAAGGATGTGTCCTCGGCAGCCTTGACGAGCAAAGCAGACATTTCCTCTTCGATACCGTACTCAGTGACGATCTCCGCCGTGTTCGTGAGCAAATCGACTAGCGACTCAATCCGGCGCGTTTCAAACATGAGGCGGGCCAGCAGCCGGAATTTATCAGGGCCTCCACCTGCCCTGTTTGCCCAAACGACTTGATAGAGCTCCTCGCGAGCATTGAGCACGACAACATCTGAAAGCTCAGCGATCCGCTCACTCGCCAGCAGCCGAAAACTGTCATGCAGGGAAACATCGCCGCCGGCAGATGATCGGATGATTCCCCAGGAATATAGAGTTCGGAGCTGGAGGCCGGCTTGAGTACGGGTCAACCTCAAGGCAGGAGCGATTACCCGGATTACAACATCCCGACTAAACGGCACCGTAAAAATCGAAAGCAGAGACGCAAAGGCATTCGCGTCCTCGGAGAGTCTTCCCAGAACCTGAGAAACGATGACTTCTTGGCTCGTCGTTTGAAGCGGGACATGATCGGCAATGTCGACGACATATGCAGCCACGTCCCCGTTGTAGCCCTCTTTGCAAATTCGGATTGCATCTCGAACAAAGAGGGGTAGACCGCCGGTAAGATCGTGTAGGCTCTGAAAGTTCTCGATGGTTCCGAAGCAACCAATAGCGTTCGCATCGCGGGCCATCGTATCTCTTGACCAACCGGACAATGTTTGGACCCGAGCTGCAGTCGCGGTGGCGAATAGTTGGCTTCCTGGCCATTCCTGCGCAAGTACGACCCACTTGGTGGCCCCCATCGAACGAACAGTCTCGACAAGGATGTCGTCACTCATGCGATGGGCATTGTCCAACACGATCGTCATATCGTTGACGTGCTCGGCGAGGAAGCGGTCTATGACGCGCAAACTCTGGAGGCCCGAAACTCCCGGCAATAGAATCTGTTGCCGCTCTGGACTGTTTTCGGGGAGGACGAAAGCTGCCATCTCTCGGGCTAAGGCTGCTGGCACTCCTGCGCTTGGCATCTCAGCGACATCGAAATAGAGCAGGGGCGACGCAGTATGGGTTCCCAATTCACCGACCCACGAAGTCTTCCCTGAGCCCGAGAAACCTGTAATTAGGCGAACCATGTCCGTGGACTGGTAGACCGGTTCGTTCTCCTGCGGACGATAGTCATCTAATGGTTCAGGCAGACTTTGTAGCTGAGCCACCAACTGTTCCAAGAGTGGCTGCAGAGCTTCCGAATCCAGAACGTGATCGGGCCGCATCGCGCCCGCCGCCAAGTACTGAACGAGAGCCGCCAGCTTCCATGTGAGGGTTTCGGGTTGTAACGTCGAGTGAGGTAGACGCCGCGCGAGTCGAACGCACACCCCCCACATCGACTCTAACGATTGCCCTGGAACGGGTAAGGTGTTGCCGTCACCAGTACAGGTTTGGGGCGTAAGGATGTACACATCGGCTGGCCAGTCCGTCCGGATTCTTTTGTTCAAATCGGGGCCGGGCTCAGCGTTCGAAATGATCCAGCAGGTCGGAATTCCTGACCTTCGCTGCGCCTCATGCTCTAGGGCAATCTCTTGGAAGCGTTCAAGCACATCCGAGATATCGCCAAAGGTCAGATTCCTGTCCCGCTTCTTTACCTGGAGGTAGAGACGACGCTCCGCAAGGTGCACCTCGATGTCTTCGTCTCGCTCGACGGCTACCTCTGTCCAGGCAAGGCTCGGTCGGCTCAACAGAAGCGCGACTGTGTAGAGATGCTGGTACAAGAAGCCACCGTGAACATTCTCGATACGTCGCAACTGTGCTTCGTTGAGGACGAAAGGCATGGCCGCTTCTTCTACTCCGGGGGACTTTGAGAATCTATATCAGTATCTCGCGGCTTTAGCCGAGGACAGTGGGTTCAATTTCTTCTCTGCTCAAAGCTTTACAGGCGTCAAGCATGGACGCCAGAGCTTTGACTCTATGAAGGTGCGCTGTGCTCGCGTATCTGGATCACTAGGTCGGAACGTGCCAATCGTGAACGGCCGTGGAAAATCTGTTGTAAGGTGGGTTCGATTTTGTAAGGTTTTTGTGCCCGACAATAGGGAATCAGGTGGACTATGGTGACTATACGGACTTTAGTAAACCCAAGCAACTCGTTCTATATAAGCTGTTTGCCAAGAATCTAAAGGATATACATTGTAATATGGCGGAGAGGGAGGGATTCGAACCCCCGATACCCTTACGAGCATGCCTGATTTCGAGTCAGGTGCATTCAACCGGGCTCTGCCACCTCTCCGCATTGTAACTAACTCATTTTAAATTACTTACGTGTTTGGGTGTTTTGCACCTTTTCACGCCAAACGCTCCGGTGTCCGTTCTGGTGTCCGTTCTGTCCCGAAAAGTTGACCAGGCGATCGACCGCCGAAGTCTGGTGTTCCGGTGCGAGATGGGAGTACCGCATGACCATCTGGAGTGTCCTGTGCCCGAGCAGCTCTGCAACCGTGCGCAGATCGACCCCGGCCATAACAAGTCTACTGGCAAACGTATGGCGGTTGCAATGCCACGTATAATCAAGCACCTTCGCGTCATCGAGCGCGGCCAAGGACCTTCCGCGCAATCCTCCGAGGAAATCGCCCGCGCACGGTGGGATGGCAGGGAAGACGGGTTCCGGACCGAGTCCCTCTTGCCCGAGCATTGGGACTAGCATCGGATCAGCCGCGCGTTGTGGCTGATGCCATCCATCAATCTACGTTGAATGACCGCGGCTGCTGGTCATCTCCCAGGCAGGCGATGATCGCTTCGATGACGCGCTTGGTTTCAGTAGGGCCTTTAACAGGAATCGAAATCACGCCTGCCTGTTCGGCCGGGTAGTCATTTCCTCCTGGGAACAAGGCGTCCCCGACATATATCATCTCTTGCGTTGAAATGTGGAGAATATCGCGCAGTTTCTTGATCCCGTACGCCTTGTCGATGCCAGGCTTGGTGACGTCGATGGATGTCGCGCCGCCGAGGCGGACCGAAAACTCGGGAATGAGAGTGTCGAGGAACGTCTTGATTTTCTTCCGCTTGGCAAAATCGGCATCCCACTTCACTTTTTCTTCGAGCGGCGCTTGCTGGCCCAGCGAGGAGTAAGTTATCTGACTTCCTCGATCCTCAATCGTCTCTCCCCACGTTTTCTCGACGGCGAAGCCCGCGGTATCTACGGCTCTGCTCAAAGAACTAACAATCTTCGCTTTCTCAACAGCAGTGAAGTCTTCGGCATAGAGTTTTTTCCACTGCCCCATAAACTGAAAGAATTGCGTTCCACAGGTAGGAAGGATCGAGAGCTTAGCCAGGAGATCATCCTTGGGAAGATTGGCAAGCACCTGCTTTTCAAACTGCAGCCACGCGCCCCCGGAGATGATCGCAACTTTGGCGACACCAAGCAGATCATGCAAAAGAGATGCCATCTCAGCGTCAAGAGACGATTTGCTCGCGGCGAGCGTTCCGTCCAGGTCGAAAACAATCAGCTTCTTCATTCATTTCCAACTCTCGATGCTTAAATATGTGATTTAGCCGTGCTTCACTCGGCCTAAATTGTCTTTGTTCGAGCTGGGCGGCGAACTCGCATTACGGCAACCGGTGCCCGTGTGGCACCCATGCCAGGTCGCCGCTCATCACATAAACCGCAAGCGCCCCTGCCATAAGGAGTGCCCCGAACCAGAAACGCCAGTCGCGATGCATCCGCGTCCAATAAGGGCCAGGGCCGGGCTCGCCTTTTTCGCTGCTGTTTCCTTCATGATTGTGCTTGCTTCCAGTCATCTATTCTCCATTTCCGGTGAGTATTCGCCCCGGCGAGCGGCCCGGTTGCAGCGTGCGCGGTGATACAAGGCCTGCTGCGCAGCGGGTACAGCTTTGTCCTGCCAACGGACACCTCCCAACAGCGGAGCCAGATCTTCCCCTCCGGCAGTTGGATCTGCAGCCGCTGCCATTCACCATTAGGCTGCCGCAGTGGGCGAATGGGCAACTGGCCAGGATCGTTGACCGGATAAAGCGCTTGCTGGCGTCCATCTGAATCGGAGTCCTGGCGGAAATATACCTGGCCGTAGAGCAGGCCGACGCCGGCGACCGGTACTCCCAGGTCGCTGGCCGCTTTCAGTTGGTCGCCTGCTACGTTGCCCAGTCCGCCCGAGTAGATGGGCAGTGCCTCGCTCAACATGAATTCCATGCTGAAGTAGGCGATCGATTTGAGCGCGCCATTTGGATGCTTGCTCTGAAACCATGCGTCCGCACTGTGCGATGCCCGATTCCGACTTAGCAAAGAATCGAGACGCTGGCGAAACTCCGGGGCGCTCAGTGCGGCCTTGATCTTCTCTTTGGAAACCGTCCGCAAGATGACCCAGGGATTTTGTGTTGCTGCCCAGAGATCTCTGTCGAGTTCTTCCCATAGGTCGTCCGCTGCATGGTTCTAGGACCAGTGCAAATTGAGAGCTAACCCAATTAGGGCATCAATTCCATCGATCTTTAACCAATCGGCAGGTGCCTCAGGATCATTCACTTTGTCTCCCTATGTATCGAACTTCAGAAAGCGAGCGCAGCTATCGCGAATGTCTGGCCGGTGATAGCCGCTCCACCACTATTTCAAAAGCTTGTCGCTTAGCTGTCGGTGAACATAGCCTTCTGCGGATGTCCCTTGGCCAATGGAGCAGGCGCAGCCGAATCGCTGAAGTCCGCCGTCCACTGCCAGTTCCTGATCTCGGGCATATCCTCAAGGTGCTCGCGAATGTAGTCGTGATGTTCATTGAGTTTCTTGCCGAATAGCTGGATTACATCCGCAGCCTGCACACGAAGCCGAGGAATGCGCTTCAGCGCATCGAGCGCGAGGTGGAACCGGCTCATCTCATTCAGCACGACCATGTCGAACGGCGTAGTGGTTGTTCCCTGGTCAATATATCCGTGCACATGAAAGCGGCCCTCATTGGCGCGCCCGTGAACCAACGTATGAATGAGCCAGCGGTTATTGTGAAAGGCGAAGATGACAGGCGCTTTTTCGGTGAAGAGCGCATTGAAGGACATCTCATCCAACCCGTGCGGATGTTTGTCTGGATACATCAACGTCATCAGATCAACTACGTTGACGACCCGCACCTTGATGCCAGGGACGTGTTTTTGCAGAAGCCATGACGTCGCGCATATCTCAATTGTTGGCACGTCGCCTGCACAGGCCAGCACGACATCCGGCTCTCCGCCCTCATCATTGGTTGCGAATTTCCACGTCGATGCGCCGCGTGAGCAATGCTCCAAAGCTTCGTCCATGTTGAGCCACTGCAGTTGCGGCTGCTTCCCGCAAGTGACAATGTTCACGTAGTTACGGCTCCGCAGGCAATGATCGAATACGCTCAGCAGGCAATTGCTGTCCGGCGGGTAATAGACACGAATCGTGTCGCTTCTGCGTGCCAGCGCGTTGTCCACGAAGCCGGTGGCCTGGTGGCTGAATCCGTTGTGATCGTTCCGCCATGCGTGGCTAGTGAGAAGAACATTCAAAGACGCAATTGGCTTGCGCCACGGATAATCGCGGCATTGTTCAAGCCACTTTGCATGCTGTGTGAGCATGGAATCGACCACCTGTGCAAAGGCCTCATAGGAGGACCACATGCCATGCCGCCCGGTAAGCAGGTAGCCTTCCAGCCATCCCTCGCACAGATGCTCGCTCAATACCTCCAACACGCGGCCATCTGGGCCGAGTTCGTCATCGATCGAGACAAGCTCTGCCATAGAGCAGCGCTTTGTTGCTTCGAAGATCGAATTCAGCCGATTGGAGTTTGTTTCATCGGGACAAAACATGCGAAAGTTCGTGAGATTCATCCTAAAAGTGTCACGGAAGAAATCGCCAAGTTTGCGCGGAGCCTCGGCTAGAACCTGACCCGGTCCGGGGATTTCGAGTGCGTACTCCGTGAAATCGGGCAGGGCAAGTGTAACCAGTGATCGACCGCCATTCACATGGGGGCTGCCGCCCATGCGCCGGTTGCCGCGAGGCGCGAGGACCGACAATTCTTCAATGAATTTGCCACTGTCATCGAAGAGCTCCTCTGGCTTATAACTCCTCATCCAAGCTTCAAGAACTTTGAGATGCTCGGGATTCTCGCGAACGGTTGCAAGCGGAACCTGGTGTGCACGGAAGGTGCCTTCGATGGGGATTCCATCCACTTCTTTAGGGCAAGTCCATCCCTTTGGCGTGCGCAGAATGATCATGGGCCAGACGGGTTGCTTCTTGAATCCGTTCTTACGGGCTTCCTGTTGAATTGACCGAATCTCGGCGTAGCAATCGTCCATCGCCTGAGCCAGAAGTTGATGAACAACCTCGGGATCGTCTCCCTCGACGAAGTAAGGCTTGTATCCGCGGCCGGTGTACAGAGCTTTCAAATCTGCGTCGCTCGTGCGTCCCTGTGCAGTCGGACCTGATATTTTGTAACCATTGAGATGCAGAATCGGAAGGACCGCGCCGTCCCGCGTTGGGTTAAGAAAGTTGACCGACTTCCAGCTTCCTTCAAGGGGACAGGTCTCAGATTCACCATCACCAATGACACAGGCAACGATCAGATCGGGATTGTCGAATGCCGCGCCGAACGCGTGAACCAGCGAATAGCCGAGCTCTCCACCCTCATGCATGGAGTTCGGCACGTGCGGTCCACAATGGCTGGGAACTCCGCCGGGAGTAGAGAATTTGCGGAACATGAGCCGCATGCCGTCTTCATTGGCTGTGATCTCGGGGTGGACTTCTGTGTAAGAGCCTTCAAGATAAGAGCAGGCGTTCAGCGATGGTCCCCCGTGTCCCGGACCCGAGATATAGATGATGTCAGCATCATGTTCTTTGATGAGGCGATTCAGATGGATGTAAATGAGGTTTTGCCCCGGCGAGGTTCCCCAGTGACCAAGCAGTCGCGGCTTGATCTGTTCCGCTTTAAGTGGTTCGCGAAGCAGCGGGTTTTCAAATAGGTAGATCTGTCCGATGCACAGATAGTTCGCTGCACGCCAGTAGCGATTCATTCTGTCAAGCATTTCAGGCGAAAGCGGCCCTTTGGGAGCCAGCGCACGTACCTCTGTTTTGCCATTTGCCGCAATCGCGGTGGATAAAGCTACATCGAAGATAAAGTCGGAAGACTTCGCTGCCGGGTCAGTACTTAAAGGAAGTTCGGTGGTAGCCATGTTATTGTTCCTTTTCTGCTTCTCCGCGGCGGTAAGAGAGAAGCGGCGGTTTGTGACGTTGATTCCTGATGCGCCCACAGATGTTGTCTGACGTTATTTCGTCAACTGCTTCTTAATCGCCAGCAGTTCCCGGCGGCGCTTCGCGGTGGTCTTGGGATATGCCATCTTGAGTCCTCCAAGCGCATCAAGGACGATTTGGGAGACAATCAGCCGTGCATTTTCCTTGTCGTCAGCGGGCACCACGTACCAAGGCGCATGGTGAGTGCTTGTCGAATGCATGCACTCTTCGTAGGCGCTCATGTAGTGCTTCCAATACTTCCTCTCATGAATATCGGCCGTGCTGAACTTCCAGTTCTTGTCTGGCTCATCGATGCGCGCCAGGAATCGCTTTCGTTGTTCCTTATAAGACAGGTGCAGAAAGATCTTGACGGTTTGTGTGCCGTTGCGATGGAGATGCTTCTCCAGATCGCGGATCGATTCGTATCTTTCGGACCAGATGTCTTTCTTATTACGCAGGTCTTCGGGCAATCCCTGGCTTTTCAACAGCTCCGGATGAACCCGAACGACCAGCACGTCCTCGTAATAAGAGCGGTTGAAGATGCCGATTCGGCCGCGTTCGGGAAGCCGGCACGTGGTGCGCCAGAGAAAATCATGTTCGAGTTCTTCGGCACTCGGCTGCTTGAAGCTGAACACCTCGCAGCCTTCCGGATTGACTCCGGACATGACATGCCGAATGGCTCCGTCTTTGCCTGCGCCATCCATTCCCTGAAAGATCAAGAGCAACGCATGCCGATTGGATGCATAGTGGAGGTCCTGCAGCGAGCTCAGCTTCTCCATGTGCTGCTGCAGAAGGTCTTTATACTGCTCCTTTGATTCGTAATAAGGGTCGACAATCGTCGGCCATTTGCTGAGGTTAACTTTTTTGTCTGGCGGTACTCGAAAGCTTTCCGAATCGATCTTCATCCTGCCCCTCCGTCGGCACACCGGCTTCTAAGCGATCTTCTTCTTGGATGCCGTTTCGTCGCGTGTTTCGCGCTCCGCTTCAAGCCAGTCCTGGTCCTGCTGACTCTCGCCATGGACTCGCTGCTGATAAAGCTCGTAGGCGCGGGCAGCAATCTCGGAAGTGCGATCGACAGGTTTCCGGGATAGCAGTGCAGGCTTGGCCGGATCAAAGATTCGGTAAGCCAGGAGCTTCACGCGGTCATTGATGAGGGCCCAGATTAGAGCGTAAGCCCAAACGAAACCTGCCCACTTCCAGCCGAGTGGCGCCATAAAGACGCCATAGACCGCGATCAGCGTGGCTATTGTTTGGGTGCCAAGCACCGCGATTAAGAGAATCCGCGCGGGACGTATGGACCAGAAGGGTCCGCGCGTGCGCGTGAGGAAGATGGTCAGATGGCCGGCTATCGAAAGCTTCAGGTACATCAGTGTCTGGATGTGCAAGCGGTCCATGTGGAAGACTCGCTCACCGAGATAGAACAGAAGAAAGGCGGCGGCTACTCCAACGACTCCGAGCACGGTAGAGATCGAAAGCACAAGCCGCATGTTCCACGACTCGGGCTTGTTCTTATAGAGGACGTTGTCATAAGCGATGGACAGGATGGCTCCATCGTTGAGCAGCGCCAGCATCACAATCATGACGGCAGTGAGCGGATAGAAGTTGAACACCAGGATTGCGAGCGTCATGAAGAACAGTACGCGCAACGTCTCGGCAATGCGGTAAATTGCGTAGCTGTTCATCCGCTGGAAAATACGGCGGCTCTCCTTGATTGCATCGATGATGACCGACAAGCCCGAAGTGAGGAGTACGATCGATGCGGCTGCCCGCGCAGCGTCTGTCGCGCCCGATACGGCGATTCCACAATCGGCCTTCTTGAGCGCGGGAGCATCGTTGACGCCATCGCCGGTCATACCCACGATGTGGCCGCGTCGTTGAAGAATATCGACGATGTGGTACTTGTGCTCGGGAAATACTTGCGCGAATCCGTCGGCCTTTTCGATGGCCTCCTCGGTTTGGGGTGATTCTTGTTTCTTCGTATCGCCCAGGGCGCCTGCATCCAGTATGTTAGTGCCCAATCCGAGTTGTTTCGATGTCTCCCGGGCGATGGCGATCTGATCACCCGTCACCATCTTTACATGCACGCCCATCTGCCGGGCGCTCGCAATCGTCGCTTTGGCCTGCTCGCGCGGCGGATCGAACAGCGGCAGCATGCCGGCAAATATCCACTTGCCCTTTTCGTCGGCTCTTGCAACGCCTAGCGAACGGAAGCCGCGTCCCGCAAATTCATTGATGGCGTTCTCGACTGCTGCTTTCACTTTGTCTGCGTTGGTTGCCAGTTGCAGAATCGCCTGCGGAGCTCCCTTGGTCACAAAAAATTGTTTACCGTCATTTCCTTTAACGGTGGCTTCTGTGCGTTTATGCACGGGATCGAAGGGCTGAAAGTGAAGTACCGTGAAGCTCTTCAGCGTCTTGTCGTCCTTCACTCCGCCGATCACTGCGAGATCGATTGTGTCCTTGTCTTCGGCTCGCGACGCGAGCGCGGCCCAGAGGATAACGCTGTCCGGTGTAATGCCATTCAGGGTGAAGGAATCGCCCAGCGTCAGTTTGTTTTGCGTGAGCGTACCGGTCTTGTCCGAACACAAGACATCCACGCCTGCGAGTTCTTCAATCGCCGACAATCGAGTGACGATCGCTTCTTTCTTCGCCAGCAGCCGTGCACCGACCGCCATCGTTACAGAGAGCACCGTGGGCATGGCTACAGGGATTGCCGCGACCAGGAGCACCAGGCAGAATTCCAGCGTGGTCAGAACCTTGTCGCCTCGGAAGAGAGCGACTATCAGAATTAACACCACGAGAGCAACGGCAAGGACGATAAGATAGTCACCTATCTTGAGCACGGCCTTTTGAAAATGGCTTACCATATTCGCTTCCTGGACCATCTGAGCAGTCTTGCCGAAATAGGTGTTTGTTCCGGTGGCGTACACCATTGCGTCGATTTCGCCCTGACGGACGATCGATCCCGAGAACACAGCGGCGCTTGGCTTAGCGGTTACAGGCAATGACTCGCCCGTCAGTGCGGATTGATCTACCTCGATCGGGTCGCCATCGAGCAAGCGCGCGTCAGCCGGTACGATGTCGCCGAGACGCAAACGGACTACGTCTCCAGGCACAAGTTCGCTGGCTTTGGGATTCTGCCACTTGCCGTCTCGCTTGACTTTGGCCAAGATTGCCAGGCGCGCTTTTAAAGCTGCAATGGCGTTACCGGCCTGGTGCTCTTCCCAGAATCCGACTACAGCGTTCGAACAAAGCAGTAGAAGAATGATGAAGAAATCAAGCCAATGCTGAACCAGCGCCGACAAGATCACGGCGCCTTCTATCATCCACGGAATGGGACCCCAGAAATAAGAGAGAAACTTTAAGAACTGATTGGTCTTCTTCTCAGTAATCTCGTTGGGTCCGTATTGAGCCAGCCGTTTCGCAGCCTCGGTCTGGCTCAGTCCGTCTGGAGAGGAGCCCAGTTTCTTCTGCAACTCCGGCATCGGAAGGGTCTTGAGATCGTCCTTGGACACTGGGTTGGAGTCCTGCTTTAGTTCAGGCTTCAACTCGGGCTTCTCTGCAATCGCTGTCACGATGGATGCTCTCCTGTTCTTGCTCCCGCCAGCCAGCGCGCTTCAGGGGGGCTTGGAAGACCTTCGAATGTTGGAGATGTACTACCGGTTTCGCGCCCAGGCGTTGGAACGTGGCGCGCTGATATGACGAACCAATCAGAGAAGAGATGCTTTGACGGGCAGGTTACTTCGAAAAGATATTGTGATCACTGTCGTACCGTTGTTCAGTTTTCGTCGATTTCTCCGCAGCTTTATCAGCTACGCGTTCAATCCTTTTCTCAGCGGTTGCGTCCGAGATCGTTTCGTCTTCTAGTTTCGTAGCTTCTGAGTTCTCAAATTGCTCTGGCATGGCGATTTGCTCCTGTTGTCACCATGGACCCTCACTCCGTCCAGATTCTGTGCTCTTTTGCTCTCATGGTCGACTACCACCACTCCGAAGCGCTGCCGGATGTACTCTTCGCACTGCTTTCTTGCTTGGCTGAGCGCAGAAGCAACAGCGGACATTCCACCAGCTTGACGACCTTCTCGGCGATTGAGCCGAATACCAGCGGGTGCCAGCCGGAAATGCCGTGTGCCGAGATTACGACCATGTCGATATGCTCTCGCTCGATAACCTCCATGACGTTTCCCGCAACGTCGGCAACGCGCCGCGAACGCTCCGGCTCAATCTCCACACCCCATCGCCGCGAGGCCTCGGCCATCACGCGTGCGGGCTGATTCCCATGCTCGACGGC
>Ga0187847_10003412_pt1 | contig 12140 bp, 7 predicted proteins | sample June2016WEW_4_10_FD_132458 | JGI IMG/M metagenome (GOLD analysis project Ga0187847, IMG submission 132458) | Peatland microbial communities from SPRUCE experiment site at the Marcell Experimental Forest, Minnesota, USA - June2016WEW_4_10 | ecosystem: Environmental > Terrestrial > Soil > Wetlands...
ACCACTGCCTCGAACAGGGCGACTTTGCAAAAGCCGTGGCCATCTACCGCGAATTGGTGGACCGCCATCCGCGGCATGGCGAGGGCTACCGGAATCTTGGGGCCGCTCTATTCAATCTGGGTCGTTATACCGAAGCCGAGTCGCTGCTGCGCAAAGCCGTCGAGTTGGATCCGAACAATTATGAATTCTTGGGCGCACTCGGGACGTTTTTCCGAGCGTTCGGACGAGCCGCGGAATCCGAATCGATGTTGCGCCGCGCGCTCAAATTGAATCCGAAATATGCGGACGCACGCGCGAGTCTTGGCGAGACGCTGCTGCAGCGGGGCCGCCTGCGCGATGCCAAGGCCCGCTTCGAGAAGGTGCTCAAGAGCGAGCCGCGGCACGTCCAGGCCTTGCTCGGCACCGCAAAAATCGCGCAGATGGAAGGACGATTCGAGGACGCTGCGGCGATTTACCGCCGCGTTCTTGCGATGCGCCCCAAGAATCCGCAGGCCTTGGCGGGACTGCCCGCAATATCGAAGATGACCGCGGCGGACAGCGACTGGCTCAAGACGGTGGAGGAGACCGCCGCGGGCGGGATCGCGTGCTTGGAGGAGTCCGATCTGCGATTCGCGATCGGAAAATATTACGATGACGTCGAGGATTACCCGCGCGCGTTCGAGAGCTACAAACGAGCCAATGAGTTGCGCAAGGCTGCGGCCGAGCCCTATCTGCCGGAGAAACGTACAGGTTTCGTCGATTCGATGATCCGCGGCTATACCCGTGACGCGATCGCCCAGGCAGTGGGCGGTTCGGACTCGGTCAAGCCGATATTCATCGTCGGCATGGCGCGCTCCGGCACCTCGCTCACCGAGCAAATCATCGCCTCACACCCGGCAGTGCGCGGCGCCGGCGAGTTGGCCTTCTGGTCCGAGACGGCGCAGAAGAACGAAGAGGCAATCAAACGCGGCGTGCTCGATGAGGCAACGCGCAAGCAATTGGCAGAAGATTACTTGCGTGTCCTCGCGGAGGATGCGCCGGGGGCCGAGCGCGTCATCGACAAGGCGCCGTTCAACAGCGACTTTCTGGGCGTGATCCGCACGGTGTTTCCGAAGGCCCGCATCATCTATATGCAGCGCGACCCCATCGACACCTGTCTTTCGTGTTATTTCCAGTCTTTTGCGCTGTCGATCAATTTCACGATGGACCTTGCGGACCTCGCGCAGTATTACCGCGAACATCAGCGTCTCATGGCGCACTGGCGCGCCGTGCTGCCCGCCGGCACGATACTCGATGTGCCGTACGAGAAACTCGTCGACGACCCGAAACTGTGGACACGCAAAATCCTCGATTTCTTGGGACTCGAGTGGGATGATCGCTGCTTGGATTTCACCAAGACCCAGCGACCGGTTTCGACCGCGAGTTCCTGGCAGGTGCGGCAAAGCGTTTATAAAACTTCCGTTGCGCGCTGGCGCCACTATGAGAAATTCATCGGGCCTCTGCTGAAGCTGAAAGCCTGAGCCGGCATAGGCCCGCTGCCATTGACGCATCGCGATCGTCCTTGGAGCGTCTACCTCGGGATCGCGCTCTGTGTCCTGTGCATTGCCTACTTCTGCGCACTCGACCGCGCGCTGCTGTCGAGCGCGAATTTCACGCCGATGTTTCGTTGGCTGCTGCGGTCCTACGACGCCGACGCGGCCTGGCTCGGCGGCGCCGTATGCTTACTCGCGTTGCTGTGGAATCGTTCGGCTCCGCTGTACAAGCTCGTCGATTATCTTGCCGCGCACCGCGGTTTGGTCGTGATCGCGAGCGTATTGTTGGCCGCGCTCGGCTCGATCACGATCTACCACAGCTATGCCTTGAGCATGGACGAGTACGCCGCGGTGTTTCAATCGAAGCTGTTCGCAGCCGGGCGGATTTCTGCGCAGCTGCCGGCGCCGCTCGTCGATTGGTTCGTGGTGTCCGGGTTCAACGGCTCATTTCTGTTCGCTTCGCGAGAGACGGGCAGCGTCATGGAAGGCTACTGGCCCGGGCTCGCGTTGTTGCTGGCGCCATTTCAATGGTTTGGAATGCCCGGGCTGTGCAATGCGCTGCTCGCGGGCGCGGCGGTTTATTTGATTTACCGCATCACGCTGGAAATCACCGCAGATGCGCGGGCCGCCGGCTGGGCCATGCTGTTTACCCTGGCTTCCGGCGCTTTTTGGGCGAATGCCATCTCGTTTTATTCGATGCAAGCCCACCTGACCGCAAACTTGCTGTTTGCGTGGCTGCTGCTGCGGCCCACGCCGATGCGTGCGCTAACGGCGGGAATCGTGGGCTCCATCGCGCTCGCTTTGCATAATCCATTCCCGCACCTGTTGTTCGCCGCCCCATGGCTGCTGGCGGTCGCCATCGACAAGGCAGAGCGACGCCTGCTCGTGCCGCTCGCGGTGGGTTATCTGCCCTTGAGTCTGTTGCTGGTCGTAGGCTGGCCGATGCTCAGAGCATCCGTCGCGCCGATCGATGACGGCTACTCCGTGCAGATCCATTCCTTGGCGCAGGTTTTCGTCTGGCCCGATGCCGCGCTGCTCGATATGCGAGTGGCGGCACTCGCGAAAATGTCGGTGTGGGCGATGCCGGCGCTGTTCGTGCTCGCCGTCGTCGGGCGCTTGCATCATGCCGGCGACCGGCGTGTTCGGCTGTTGCTGCAATCTGCGGTGCTAACCTTCCTCGGTTACTGCTTCGTCAAGCTCGATCAAGGTCATGGGTGGGGCTACCGGTACTTTCATTCGGCCTGGGGCGTCGTGCCGATCTTGGCCGGCGCGGCGATGAATGGAAAGGCGGCCGCAACCCGCGCAAAGGACCGACTCGCGGCCTTCGCAGGTGCCGCGGCCCTCTTGAGTTTGGCGGTCATCGTGCCTTTTCAGATGCGCCAGATCGATGCGGTCATATCCAAACATTTGGCGCAGATTCCGCCGCCGCAGAGGCCGGGCAACAACGTATATTTCCTGCATCCGGGCCGCGGATTTTATGTCGCGGACATGGTTCAATTCGACCCCTTGCTGCGCGATCAGGATCTGTATCTCGTGAGTCACGGCGCCGCGCTGGACGATGAGCTGATTCGGCAAAACTGGATCGATGCGACCAAGCTCGCCGGATCCCCCGCGGCGGATCAATGGGTGCTCGGGCCCGCCGATCGACGAGAATCCACGCCCGGCACCCGCGATGCCAAGCATTTCACGCTGCAGTGGGACCCGGCTACTCGATCTCGATGAAGCCGAGCAAAAACGCGCCAAAAACGATCTGGGTGCCGATCGCGAGCATCGTGACCGATGGGATCGTAATACGCATCATCTCGCTTGGCACGAGCGCACCGAAGGATAGGTGGCGCCACTGCAGAACGGCGTAAATCGCTCCGCTGAGGCCGGTGACGACCAATGCGGCGCCGAGCGCGACCGCGCCCTCGAGCGATGCGAGGCGCAGCAATCGCTCCGAAAATCCGTGGTCGACGCGCAATTTCATCTTTCGGCCGAGCGCGAGCGCGAACAAGCCGAAGAACGTAATTTGCACGCCGACGACCGCGGCAATCGAGAAATACAGCAGCGCATTGATGTCGAGCGTAAAGGCTCCGGGGATCGCCAGCGGTTTGATCGTCAACAGCACGGTGCCGGCGAGGCCCAACCCGCTCAATGCCAAGCCTGGATAAAGGAACAGCCAGCGCGGGCTGCGCAGCAACATGAATCGCAGATGGCGCCAACCGTCGCGCCAAGGCCTCAAATGCGGCGCGCGCATTCTGCCGTCGGGGCTCAAGGTCGTCGGCACCTCCGCAATGCTCAGTCCAGCCAGTGAGGCCTTAACGACCATTTCGCTCGCGAACTCCATGCCGCTGGCGCGCAGGTCCAGCTCGAGAATCGCCTCGCGTTCGAACCCGCGAATGCCGCAATGAAAGTCGCCGACCGACGCGGAAAAGAGCCTTCGCCCAATAAATGAAAGCAGGGGATTGCCGAGATAGCGGTTGAGCAGCGGCATCGCACCGGGCCGAATGCCGCCTTGGAAACGATTGCCCATGACGAGCTTGCAGCCGCGGCGCAGTCGGTCGACGAAATCGTCGAGGTTCCCAAAGTCGTACGAGTCGTCGGCATCGGCCATGATGACGTAGCGGCCCTGCGCCGCCTTGATGCCGCCGATGAGCGCTGCCCCGTAGCCTTTGTGTTCGATTTCAACGACGCAGGCACCGGCCGCCCGAGCGAGTCGCTGTGAGCCGTCGGTCGACCCGTTGTCGGCAACCAAGACCTCGCCCACGATGCCGCGTTCGCGCAGGTAGCTGTGTGCCTTTGCGATGCAGGCCTCAACGGTCAATGCCTCGTCGAGGCAGGGCATCAGTATCGTCAGCTCCATCGCGACTCATTCAATCCCGAGCTTTTTGATGCGATACCGAAGCGCGCGAAACGACATCCCGAGGCGCTTGGCGGCGGCCGTCTTGTTATAGCGGGTCTGTTCGAGCGCTTTGACGATCGCCTCGCGCTCGATATCCTCGAGCTGATCGCCGAGACCTGCGACAGCGTCCGCCGCGGGGCCGCTCGCGGCGCTCGTGCTGCCGCTTACCGCAGGCGTCGCCCGCAGCTGAATGTCGTTGACGCCGACCTCGCCGCTGGTGCTCAAGGTGATCGCGCGCTCCAGAATATTTTCGAGTTCCCGGACGTTTCCCGGAAACGAATAACACTCGAGCGCCGCGAGTGCCTCCCTGCTCAAGACCGGCGCCGGGATTTTCATGCGCCGCCCGAGACGGCGAAGCACCGCTTCGGCGAGTTCGGGAACATCTTCCGGACGCTCCCGCAACGCAGGCACGCGCAGCTCGATGACGTTCACGCGATAGTAGAGGTCCTCGCGAAACTTGCCCTCGGCAACCAATTGCGCGAGGTTCTTGTGGGTTGCGGACAAGATGCGCACATCGATGCCGGTCTCCTCTTGCTCGCCGATCGGACGCACGGATTTTTCCTGGATTACGCGCAACAACTTGACCTGCATGTGCAGCGGCAAATCCGCGATCTCGTCGAGAAAGAGACTGCCGCCCTCGGCCGATTGAATCAAACCCTTCTTGTCGCTCACGGCCCCGGTGAAGCTGCCGCGCTTATGGCCGAACAGTTCGCTTTCCATGAGTTCGGTCGGAATGGCGCCGCAGTTGACCGGCACGAAGGCCTGGTCGCGGCGCGGGCCCGACTGGTGGATCAGCTTCGCGACCAACTCCTTGCCGGTACCGGACTCCCCGGTGATATGGACGGGTGCCTGGCTGCGCGCCACGCGAGCGATCATTTCGCGCAGATGCTGCATGGCGTCGGAATTCCCGAGCAGGCGCGGTCCCAGCACCACCGTGTCGGTCTCGCTGGTTTCGGATAGGCGGATCGCGGTGGCGACCAGCTTTCGCAGGCCGTTCAGATCGAGCGGCTTCGAGACGAAATCGTAGGCGCCAAGTTTCAGCGCGCGTACCGCGGTCTCCATATTGCCGTGCGCGGTAATGACGGCCACCGGCACACTCGGCGTGTACTGTTGCATCCATTCAACCAATTCCAAACCGTTGCCATCCGGTAATTGCATATCGGTCAAACACAAATCGAAATGCTCGGTCTTCAGCAGCCGCTGCGCGGCGCCAACCCCGTTTGCGCTGCGCGGGCTCAAGTTCATGCGTTGAAGGGTGATGGTCAAAAGCTCGCAGAGATCGGGCTCGTCGTCGACGATTAACACAGCGGGTTTGGCCATGTGGATATTGTAGCGCGTCGAGCAGCGCTACTCCTCCCAACGCTGCGGATCGGCAAACACGATGCGAAATACGCTGCCGCCGCCATCGCGCGGCTCGTAAAGCAATATCGCACGGTTGAGCTGGCACAGTTCGCGCGCAATGAATAATCCGAGCCCCGTGCCGCCCTTGCCTCCGGTAAAGAACGGCTCGAATATCCGGTCAACCACATCTGCCGCGATTCCCTCGCCGCGATCGGCGACCTCGAGAAATGGCCGCTCGTTGGACTTCAAACGGCCGATCCTGATTTCCACGCTGACGCCGTCGCGCACCTCGCCGTACTTAACGCCGTTATCGCACAAGTTCCAGACCGCCTGGTGCAGCTGGCTGGGATCGAATCGCACCTCGAGTTCCGCGGCCTCCTCCTGCAAGCCGATCTGCGAGGTAGGCACCTGCATCGTTTCCGAGAATTCGAGCACGAAATCCTCGAGCCAGTCGGCGAGTTCCAGCCGCTCGGGGCGAGTGGCTTCGCGGCGCGAGAGCTGCAAGACGTTGTTGATGATCGTGCTGACGCGCTCGGAGTTGTTCTGGATGATGTCGGTCAGCCGCCGCTCCTCGGGCCCGATCGACGGGCTCTCGGCCAACAGCTGTCCGGCATGGCTCATCGCGCCCACCGGATTGCGAATTTCATGCGCGATGCTCGCCGAGAGGCGCCCGAGTGCCGCGAGTTTGCTCTGTTGTACGCGCTCGGCCATGAGGCTCGTGTCCTCGAGGAAAATCAATGTCGGACCGGGCGAGGAATCGCCGAGCGGCGCGAAATGCGGCTGGATCACGCGCGCGCCGTCGGCCGCTACGAAGTTCGACGGCGCGCGGTCGCCGCGCTCGCTCTGCCGCCAGGTGCTCAAGGAATACAGCAGGCGCGGCGACGCCTCGCCGAGCAGCGCGCCCGGCACCGCCTTGACGTCGCCGAGAATTTCGGCCGCCGATTCATTGATGAGGCGGATCCGATCCGCGCGATCAACGACCAACAGGCTCTCGCGCAGGTGCTGGACGATGTATTGCGAGAGATCCGCGAGGTTGGCGAGGTCGATGTCCCTCTGACGTACGAGGTCCTCGCTCTCGCGCATGCGGCTCGCGACGAAGCTCGCCGCGGCGGCGATCAAGAACAAGACGGCGCCCAGCAGGCCGGCGGTCGCATAAGAGCCGGTGTCGCCGCGCTCGCTATATTGCTGCCAAATGGTATCGGCAAGCACCGAGAGCGCGGCGACGGCTGCAAAGAACAGCGCGCTGCGCATCGGGAGCAGGAATGCGAGCCCGCCGACCGGCACCAACAGCAGCAGCCCCAGTCCGCTGCCGACTCCGCCGCACGCCTGCAGAATCAGCATCAATGCGCCGACGTCGACCGCGGCCTGCAGGATCGTTTGGACGTTGATCGGCGCCATGCGACGCCGTACCAGGACCACGCTCGCGATGCCGAAGCTGAAATAGCCGGTCAAGGCGCCAAAGAACGCGCGGGGATCCTGCACGGTGATGCCGCGCGGGCCGCCAATGTAATAAAGGCTCAGAAGCACGAGGGGCACGAGTACCCGATACAGATTCAGGATACCGAGCACTCGCCAATTGAGCGCAGGTCCCGATGCGTCGTCACTACTGGAAATGGTATTCAAAGGGTTAATTGTCCGGATGCCTTTGCGCAGATCATGAGCTTAATTCAGAATACCGCGCCTGACGCGATTCCGTAGCACGCCGAGGACCTCTCATGAACCTGCACGAGTATCAATCCAAACAGTTATTTGCCGAATACGCCGTTCCGGTGCCGAAAGGCGAGCCGGCCTCCTCGCCCGAGGAAGCCGTTGCGGCGGCCCGCCGACTGGGGCCCGCACCCTGGGTCGTCAAAGCCCAGGTCCATGCCGGCGGCCGCGGCAAGGCGGGCGGCGTCAAGCTCGCCAAGGATCTCAATGCGGTCGCAGCGGCGACCCGAGCCATGCTCGGCACGCGCTTGGTGACCCACCAAACCGGGCCTGAAGGCTTGCCGGTACACCAGGTCTACGTCGAACAGGGGTCTAACATCGCTCGCGAGATTTATCTGAGCCTCGTGCTCAACCGTGAGGCGAGCCGGCTTGCGTTCGTCGCTTCCGCGGCCGGGGGTATGGATATCGAGGAAGTCGCCGAACACTCACCCGAGAAGATCATTCGCGTCAATGTGCATCCGACGGCCGGTCTGCAGGATTTTCAATGCCGGCAACTCGCGTTCGGATTGGGGCTGCAGGGCGAGCAAATCGCCCAGTTCGGCCGAATTGCCCACGCCCTCTACAAGCTCTACCTGGACCGCGATGCGAGCCTGGTGGAGATCAATCCGTTGATCGTCAACGGCGACGGCAATCTCGTGGCGCTCGACGCGAAACTCAATATCGAGGACAACGCATTGTTCCGCCAAAAGGACCTCGCGGCCATGCGCGATGCGACCCAGGAGGACGCGATGGAGCGCGAGGCGGCGCGGCACGACCTCAACTACGTATCGCTCGAGGGCAACATCGCCTGCATGGTCAACGGCGCCGGGCTCGCGATGGCGACCATGGACCTGATCCAGCTACACGGCGGGTCTCCCGCCAACTTTCTCGACGTCGGCGGCGGCGCGACCAAGGAGCGCGTCACCGCGGCCTTCAAGCTGGTCTTGTCCAATCCCAAGGTTACTGCGATTTTGATCAACATATTCGGCGGCATCGTCCGCTGCGACATGATTGCCGAGGGCATCATCGCCGCGGTCAAAGAGGTCGGCGTCAACATTCCGGTGATCGTGCGCCTCGAAGGCACGAACGCGCCGCGGGCGCGAGAACTGCTCGCGAGCAGCGGGCTTGCGATCACCCCCGCGAGCGATCTGACCGATGCAGCAAAGAAGGCCGTGCAATTGGCGGGAGCGCATTCATGAGTATTTTGGTCGACAAATCCACGAAGGTGATTTGCCAGGGGTTCACCGGCAAGCAAGGTACGTTCCATTCCGAGCAGTGCATCGCGTATGGAACCAAGGTGGTCGGCGGCGTGACTCCGGGACGCGGCGGCCACAAACATCTCGGTTTGCCGGTGTTCGATACCGCCGCCGAGGCTGTCGCCAAAACGGGCGCGACCGTGAGCATGATCTACGTGCCGGCGCCATTCGCCGCCGACGCGATACTCGAGGCCGCGGACGCGGGCGTCGAATTGATCGTCTGCATCACCGAGGGGATTCCGGTCAACGACATGGTGCGCGTCAAGACCACGCTCGCGAGCTATCGCACGCGGCTCATCGGCCCGAATTGCCCCGGCGTCATCACGCCGGGCGAGTGCAAGATCGGTATCATGCCGGGCTTCATCCACAAGAAGGGGCGCGTCGGCATCGTCTCGCGTTCCGGCACGCTGACCTACGAGGCCGTGTTTCAAACCACCAACAATGGCCTCGGCCAAAGCACCTGTGTCGGCATTGGCGGCGATCCGGTGCGCGGCATGAACTTCATCGATGTACTCGCCCTGTTCGAGCAGGATCCCCAAACCGAAGGTATCGTCATGGTCGGCGAGATCGGCGGCAGCGACGAAGAGGCGGCTGCGGCCTATATCGCCAAGAGCGTCCGCAAGCCGGTGGTTGCCTACATCGCGGGCATAGCAGCGCCCGCGGGCAAGCGCATGGGCCATGCGGGCGCGATCGTGGCCGGCGGCAAGGGCACCGCGGCGGCCAAATTCGCGGCCCTCGAGACCGCGGGCATCAAGACCGTACACTCCCCCGCGGATCTCGGTTCGGCAATGGCAATATTGCTCGGCAAATCGCGCGCCGGGGCGGCAAAAAAGCCGGTGAAGTCCACACCGAAGGCGCAGCGCGCAGCGGCGGCGAAGCGCCCGGCGAAGACGAAGAGCGCGCCGAAGGCCGCGCGCGTGGCCAGGCGTCCGACACGGGGATCGCATTGACTGAACTGCGGCGGTTGCGGTGTGCGATGGCGCAGATCAATTTGGTGGTCGGCGACGTCGATGGCAACACGTCGCTGATCGTCGCGGCGGCCAATGAGGCTCGCGATGCCTTGCATGCCGATGTCGTTTTACTGCCGGAGCTCGCGGTTTCCGGCTACCCGCCCGAGGATCTGCTGTTTCACGCGGGCATGCGCACCCAGGTGGCGCGCTCGCTCGAGCGCCTCAAGAACGAGGTGCACGGCATCACTCTCGTCGCGGGATATCCCGAGTACGACGGCACGAGGATCTTCAATTCGGCCATCGTGATCCAGGGCGGCCGCGTGATCGCCAACCATCGGAAGGCCTGCTTGCCCAATTACCGTGTCTTCGACGAAAAGCGCTATTTCACGCCCGGCGTGGATCCGACGATCATCGATCTCGGCGGCACCAAGGCCGGCGTGCTGGTTTGTGAGGACATCTGGGAGCCGGAACCCGCGCGCCAGGCGAAGAACGCCGGCGCGCAGGTGCTGCTCGTGATCAACGCTTCACCCTACGAAGTCGACAAGCAACGGCAGCGCGAGGATCTCGTGGCGCGAGCGCGTGTCGGCGAGACCGGACTGCCGATCGTGTTCGTCAATTTGATCGGGGGCCAGGACGAATTGGTGTTCGACGGCAATTCCTTCGTCATGAATGCGGCCGGCGCGGTGACATTGCGTGCGCCGGCATTTCGCGAAGGGCTCTACGGCGTCGATCTCGAAGTCGACGCCGCCGGGCGCGTCAGTCCGGTGGCGGGAGAAGTCGTACCGCTCCAATCGCAGGTCGAGAGCGTATACGGCGCGCTCGTGCAGGGAACGCGTGATTATGTCGACAAACACCGTTTCCCCGGAGCGGTGATCGGCCTGTCGGGCGGCGTCGATTCGGCCTTGACTCTCTGCATCGCGGTCGACGCGCTCGGCGCCGAGCGCGTGCACTCGGTCGCGATGCCCTCGCGCTACACCTCGCAGATGAGCAAGGACGATGCGGCCCAGCAGGCAGAGTGGCTGCAGGTCAAGCACAGCGAGATCTCGATCGAGGGCATGTTCGAGGCGACGCTCGCGGCGCTCTCCGGCGAATTCGCCGGCCGGGCGCCCGATACGGCAGAGGAAAACATTCAATCGCGCTGCCGCGGCGTGCTGCTCATGGGGATCTCGAACAAGACCGGCAAGATCCTGCTGACGACCGGAAACAAGAGCGAGATGTCGGTCGGCTATGCGACCTTGTACGGCGACATGGCCGGCGGCTTCGCGCCCATCAAGGATTGCAGCAAGCTGCTCGTCTATCGGCTCGCGCGCTGGCGCAATCTGCAATCGCGGGCGATTCCGGACCGGGTGATCGAGCGGCCGCCGTCGGCGGAACTGCGCTACGACCAAAAGGACACCGACAGCCTGCCGCCTTACGAGGTGCTAGATCCGATTCTGGAGGCTTTCATCGAGGATGATTTATCGGTCGATCAGATCGCCGCGCGCGGCTTCGACCGTGCGACCGTCGGGCGCATCCTCGATCTCGTGAAGCGCAACGAATACAAGCGCCGCCAGGCGCCGCCCGGCGTGCGCGTCAGCGGCCGCGCTTTCGGGCGGGATTGGCGTTATCCGATCACCAGCGGCTATAAATCCCGCTAGAACAGCTTCCACCAGGGCCTTTTCGGCGCCTCGACCAACTTCGCATCGCCGGGGTAATTCAGCTCGTAGACCTTTTCCGCATTGACTGCGAGGTCCGGCATATTGAGCTTGCGGTAGGCGTCGATGAGGATCTTCAACGAAGCCTGAACGGCAGGCGCGCCGTCGTAGTTCTCGATGCAGTACTTGGCACGGTTGATCGCACCCACGTAGGCGCCGCGGCGCATGTAGTACTCGGCCACGTGATACTCGAAATCGGCGAGCCGGTTGCGCAAGAAGATCATGCGCTGCCGCGCATCGGCGTCGTATTGGCTATGCGGATATTTTTGCAGCAAGGTCGCGAACGCTTCGAACGACTTTTTGGCGTCGGTCGGCGGGCGCTTGGTCAAATCGGCATGGAACCAGCGCTCCATGAAATTCGGCTGGCGTTCGAAATAGATCAAGCCCTTCATGTAGTAGGCATAATCGACGCGCAGATTGGTCGGGTTTTCGCGAATGAAGGTGTCGGCCGCGTCGGTCGCAGGCTCCGTTTCTCGATTCTTGTAATAGGCGTAAATCAGGTCCAGCTGCGATTGGCGCGCCGATTCACTGAACGGAAAACGCGATTGAAGCGCTTCGAGCTGTTTGATCGCGGCGCCGAAATCGCCGTTCCTCATGCTCTTCTGCGCGCGCTGGTAAATGACTTCGGGCCCGGATTTCGCATCATCGGCCGCGCGGTGGCTGCGACAGCCGACGCCCAGCACGGCGATCAGCAGTGCGACCAGCAGCACACGGCCGGAGTGTTCAAGATCACGCGGTCTCACAAGCGATTCCTTACAATAAGGGCGATTCTTTAGAAGCGCGGCAGTATACCCGATGCCGCGCAGCACATTTCGAGT
>Ga0187847_10003413_pt1 | contig 12139 bp, 10 predicted proteins | sample June2016WEW_4_10_FD_132458 | JGI IMG/M metagenome (GOLD analysis project Ga0187847, IMG submission 132458) | Peatland microbial communities from SPRUCE experiment site at the Marcell Experimental Forest, Minnesota, USA - June2016WEW_4_10 | ecosystem: Environmental > Terrestrial > Soil >...
CTGTCATCTGTCATCTGTAACCTGTCATCTGCTTCACCGATCCACTTCTCCCAGCACAATATCCACGCTTCCAAAAATCAGCACCACATCCGCTACGTTTTGTCCCAAACACATATCCTCAAGCACCGTCAGGTTAATCAGGCTCGGCGGCCTCACCCGGTATCGATAAGGATTAGGACTCCCATCGCTGATCAAATAGAAACCAAGCTCGCCCTTCGGCGCTTCAATGCGTCCATACGCCTCGCCCGGCTTTGGCCGGAACCCGCGCAGCTTTGCCTTCGGATCCATCACCGGACCAGCCGGAATCTCCTTCAGCGCCTGCTCCAGAATCTTCAGCGACTCACGCTGTTCCAGCAGCCGTATCATGAAGCGGTCATACACATCGGAGTGCCCGCCCAGCGGCACGCGAAACTTGAACCGGTTATAAATCCCGTATCCATCCACTTTGCGTATGTCGTAGTTCACGCCGGAAGCCCGCAGCATCGGCCCGGTCACGCCCGCATTCACCGCAAGGTCCGGCTTCAGAATGCCCACGCCCTGCGTCCGCGCCATCAGAATCTCATTGCCCGTCAGCAGCGCCTCGAACTCGTCCACAAACTTCGGCAACCCCGCCACAACCTTGCGCACGTCGTCCAGCCAAGCAGGCGTCGCGTCCACGCGGCATCCGCCGAACCGCATGTAGTTCACCATCATCCGCGCGCCGGTCAGCGACTCAAACAGGTCCAGAACCTTCTCGCGTTCTTTGAACGCGTACATCAACGGCGTTCCGCTCGCGCCCATCTCCTGAATCAGAAAGCCCACCGCCGACGCATGATTCACTACCCGTGTCAGCTCCCCGCAAATCACTCGCAGGTACTCGGCCCGCTCCGGAACCTCCTGCCCCGTCAGCTTCTCCACCGCCAGCGCATAGGCCCAGTTGTTGGTCATCGGGCATATATAATCCAGCCGATCCGTAAACGGCATCGACGCCAGGTAGCTCATTCCCTCGGCAAGCTTTTCGTGGTTACGATGCAGGTAACCAAACACCGGCTTCAGCCGGATCACCCGTTCCCCGTCCAGCGCCACATCCATCCGGAAAACCCCGTGCGTCGAGGGATGGTGCGGCCCCATGGCCACTTCCAGCAGCTCTCCTTCGCCGTCCGGCTCAATCACCGGCGGCCGATTCCAGCCTTCGGGCTTCAACGTCGCGTCCACGTAACCTGATCCGCTCATGCGCCCGCGACCGTTCCTTCCTGGCCCGCAACCGCCTGCGCCGCCTTTACACGCGCCACATGCTCCTGTGCCCGCTTCATCACTTCGTCATGCGCCGTCGGCTCGTATTCAAAATCGTCCGGCTCCACATAGTCGCGCCGCATCGGGTGATCCTTGAACTCGTCCCACATCAGTAACCGTCGCAAATCCGGATGCCCGGTAAACACAATCCCGAACAGGTCGAAGATCTCCCGCTCCTGAAATTCCGCAGCTCGCCAAATCGGAGTCAGCGACGGCAGCTCAACCCGATCGCTCCGGTCCGCCGTCCGCATTCTGATCACCACCGGCCCATGCCCCTTGGCCACAGAAAACAAGTGATACACCGCCTCCAGATAACCAGGTTCAACGCGCTTCCGCGTCTCTTCAACGGTCTCCTCGGTTGTGGTCTCCACGCCGTCCACGGTTTTGGTCACCGGGCGAGTCACCTTCACCTTTTCGGTAATTTCCTTGTCCGGCCAATCCACCCCGGTTGCGTTCGACAGAAAATCCAACTTGAGTTCCGCGTCATCGCGCAGAAACGTCGCCACCGCGACAACATTCGCCGGGGCGATCCGCAGCGAGTGCTGCCCGCTCACGCTGGGGTTCGCAACAATCTCCACCCCCGCGCCCGGAACCGCCGCCAAAATCGCCGCCTTGATCTCCTCAACCGTCCTCAATGCAAGTTCCCCAGTCTCTATTCCCTATTCCCTGTCTTTATCGTCACCGGCCAAACCCCCGGATTCGACGTCGGCTCCAAATCATGCGCTCCCTGCGCCGGCACTGGAAACTCCGTCTGCGCATCGGCATTCAAATGCCTCGGCCGATCCGGCCCCGTCAAATGCTGCCCGTCAATCTTCTTCTGCAGCGTCATAAATGCCTGCAACAGCGCCTCCGGCCGCGGTGGGCATCCCGGAATATGCACGTCCACCGGAATGTACCGGTCAATCCCCTTAAGCACGTTGTAGCCCTGCTTGAACGGCCCACCTGAAATCGCGCAAGCTCCCATCGCAATCACGTACTTCGGTTCCGCCATTTGGTTATAGAGTCGCACCACCTGCGGCGCCATCTTCTTCGTTACCGTCCCGGAAATGATCATCATGTCCGCTTGTCGCGGTGACGGCCGAAACACCTCCGCCCCAAACCGCGCCAGGTCATACCGCGCCATCGTCGTCGCAATCATCTCGATCGCGCAGCACGCCAGCCCAAACTGCATCGGCCAAATCGAGCTCCGCCGACCCCAGTTATAGAGCTCCTCAATGGTCGTAACGAAGACGCCCTGCTTCCCCAGTTCGATCTTCAGTCCTTCTTCAACCATCGTTGCTCCGCTCCAAAGTACAGCTCACAGCCGTCAGTTCTCAGTTTTCAGTCCTCGGTGCGCGGTTCTTACTGATCCCTGATCCCTGACCCCCGACCCCTGCCTTTACACCCACGTCAGAATCCCCTTAGCCCAGGCCCACGCCAGCCCCTCAATCAGCATCAGCACAAACACCAGCATGGCCACGCACGCCGCCACGCCCAGCCCAGTAAACGCCACCGCAAATGGCAGCAGAAACACGGCTTCCACGTCGAAAATCAAAAAAATAATGGCATAAAGGTAATAGGCCGAGCGGAACTGCATCCAGGCGTCGCCCTTCGACTCCAGCCCGCACTCATAAATCGCGTTCTTGATCGCGTTCGGTTTCCAGGGAGAAAACACCTTCCCCCACAGCCACGCCAGCGCCAGCGGCGTCAGCCCAAACAGCAGGGCGCCCACAAACAGAACTGCGAGAGAAAAATAAGGACTGGAGACCATCTTCTGAAAAACAGATCCTTCAAGACAACCGTACCAGTTTGGCCCTCGATTTGGCTAAGTGGATGTGAGTTTCCTCACACCTCTCCACCCCCAAATTTCCCCATTCATCCCACCCTATGAACCACCCGCTGCGAATTAGCAAATTGGAGATCCGGGAACATTTTCCCTTTCGCTCGCGTAGTTCGGCCTGTACCGGGATCTCGTTCCCGTATCCTCCGGCGACGAAGGGCTAATGAGCGAGCAGAAAGAAGAAGTCGGTTCCGCTGCGATTGAGCTCCTGGCATTCTTCGTGGAGTTCATATTCACAATCCTTGAATCCCTCGCCTGAGGCACCTCGTCGCTGGCGTCCGGCCAAGCCAAGACGGCATGAAGCTCCGTGCCCCATTCTTGCGACTTTTTTCTGTCGCAAGGGTAAGAAGCCCGTGCGAGCCTCCCGCGAGAGTCTGGCCCCACCGCAGGTGGCGCAGGTGTCTCCATCTTTGGATGGAAGACACCCCACACCCAGCCCCTGTTACCTTTCTTGTGTTCCCGCGGCTATTCCTGCTTCTTGTGCCGCCGGGCCGCAAGCTCTTCCCTGGAGATCGCCGGACGATGTTGAAAACTGCGCCCCGCCGCTGGCTGTTAACCGCCTCCTTCGTCACCGTATCTCTCGTCGCTGCATTCAGCGTCCGCGCCGCCACCAACACCTCTGCATCCGCAGAACCATCCTCGGCTCCCACCACCACACCGGCCAGCTCCCAGCCCTTATATGGTGCAGCAGTCCCCATCACCGGCCCCACCACCCCGTTCCACAACTCTGTTGCCTCCCACTACAACTACGCCTTCGGCAAAGACACCCCATTCCTACCCTCCAACGCCACCAGTTCCACCGGCCAGTTCATCAGCCCCAAAAGCTTTTATACAGCCGAGTATTGTGGCCACTGCCATCAGGAGGCCTATCACCAGTGGCGCGAGTCCATACATTCCAATAGTTTCCGTTCGCCGTGGTACCTGAAGAACGTCAACCTCCTCATCGATGAAAAGGGCGTTCAGTACTCTCGCCACTGCGAGGGCTGCCACAATCCCGTTGCCCTGCTCTCCGGCGACCTGTCTCAGGGCATGCCCAAGAAGCGCCCCTTTGAGCAGGAAGGAGTCACCTGCTCCACCTGCCACTCCATCGTCGCCACCGACCCCACCGGAACCGGCTCCTGGGTCATGGGCGTCCCCGCCGTTCTCGTCGATGAAGCCGGCGCGCCCATCGCCGGCCCCGTCTCCGACGCCGAAATCCTCGCCCACCTCGACCGCCACTCCAAGGCCGTCATGCGCCCCCTCTACAAAACGGCCGAGTTCTGCGCTGCCTGCCACAAGGCCGCCATCCCCGCCTCGCTCGACAACTACAAATGGCTCCGCGCAATCTCGCTCTACGACGAGTGGCAAGCCGCCAGCTTCACCAAGCAGTCCCCGCTGCCCTTCTATCGCAAAGACACCGTCTCCACCTGCCAAACCTGCCACATGGTCCGCGAATCCCTCGCAGCCGGCGCAATCGACCCCGGCGCCAAACCCGACCCGGTCACAAAAGAAGCCAAGCTCGTCTCCCATCGCTGGGCCGCCGGCAACACCCTTGCCCCCCAGTACTTCAACTACCCTGAGCAGGCCCAGAAGGTGTCCGACTTCCTCAAAAACTCCTACGACGGCAAAGGCGTCTTCAACGTCGACATCTTCGCCCTCGAGAAAGAAAGCGCCGCGGCCACTTCTAAAGATGAAGTCCTGGTCGCCCCCCTCGGCCTCACCGCCTTCTCTCTCGTCCCCGGCGAAACACTCGTCGCCGACGTCGTCATCCAGAACAAAGGCATCGGCCACTCCTTCATCCCTGAGCAGCGCGACTTCTATGAAGCCTGGGTCGATTTCACCGTCAAAGACAGCGCCGGCAAAACCCTCACCGAATCCGGCTTCCTCCAGCCCGACGGCAACCTGGACCCATCCGCCCACTCCTTCACCAACCGCCTCATCAACAACAAAGGCGAGCTCAATAGCCTCCACGAAATCTGGCACAATCGCATCCTCGCCTACAACAACACCATCCAGTCGGGCCGCTCGCAACTCGTTCGCTATCGCTTCCGCCTTCCCAAAGACATCGCCGGCTCCATCTCCCTCGCCGCCGCCGTAAAGTACCGCCGCTTCAACCAGCACTTCATCGACTACGCCATGGACCAGAAGGCGGACCAGCACTATCCCATGCCCGTCATCGACATGGCTTCCGAAACGCGCGTCCTCAAAATCGGCGACAACGCCCCCGTCCCACCCGATCCTTCCGAGAACAAGGAATGGATGCGCTGGAACAACTACGGCATTGGCCTCCTCGACGCCCAGCAGTACGCAGCCTCCGTCCACGCCTTCGAGCGCGTGGCCGCCCTCCGCCCCGACTATGCCGACGCTTTCACCAACATGGGTATCGTTGAAATCTCCTGGGAGAAATACGACGACGCTAAGGCCAACATCGCCAAGGCTCTCACCCTCCTGCCCGGCGACCCCCGCGCCCTTTATTACCGCGCCTTAGTCGAGCGCAACGCCGGCCAGACGAAGGAAGCCATTGCAGACCTGGAAGCTATGCTCGCCAAGTATCCCCGCTCCCGCGACGGCCTCCGCGAGTTAGGCTTCAGCTACTACCAGCAGCACGACTACCCCAAGGCCCGCGACACCTACGAGCGCCTCCAGGCCGTCGATCCAGACGACCTGGCCGCCCACTATCAGTTAGCCATCCTCTATCGCCGCCTGGGAGACAAGGCCAAAGCCTCCATCGAGTCCCAGAAATTCGCCGACCAGAAAGACGACCCGACGGCGTCTGAATACGCGCTGATCTTTCTCCGCAAACACCCTGAAGTGGCGAGCGAAAGCGTAGTGTGGCACACCCACGATCTAACCGGCGACAAGCCCAAAGAGCCCCAGAAGATCGAGTACAAATACATCCCCGGCGCCGGCTTCTAAATAAACAATGCATTCGAGCAGCCAAGCCAGTGAGAGCCTCCCGCGAGGAAGGTGGCCGACCCATTAAGGCATCAAGGAGTGTGCCCCGTTCATCGCGGCATTATCGCAATGAGCGGGTCTTCGGACAAAGTTGCACGCCAGCGTATGCTCCCGGCTAGACCAATTCTGACCGGCCTTTCCCTGCCGCTCTGCTCTATACTCGGAACGCGAGGGAAAGACCTCATGAAGATCCTTTTGGCAATTGACCATGCCGGTTCTGCAGAAATCACGGCTCAGGCTGTAATCGAGCAGTTCCGTTCCGAATCAAGCGAAGTCCTGGTCTTGCACGTCCTCCAGCCGGTTCAACCCGTGCCCGCTCCGGAGATGACGCCAGGATATGCTCCCGAACTCGAAGGCGAGCAGGAACCTGCCCGCGCATTGGTCGGGCACATTGCGAACGTGCTGCGCAGCTCCGGTTTCAAGGCTGAGACCGATGTCCAGATCGGCGACGTGACCATGAACATACTGGATACCGCGACAGAATGGCATGCCGATCTGATCGTATTAGGCGCGCACGGAAAGCGAAACATCCAGAAGCTGCTCATGGGAAGCGTGGCCCAGTCCGTCGCCCGCCAAGCCAAATGCTCCGTGCTGATCGTACGCAAGCCCTCGGCTCTCTGAGAAGCAGGTAGCCCTCACATCACCATACAAGCGACTGTGCCCCGTTCATCGCAGCCCTATCGCGATGAGCGGGTCTTCGGACAAGGCCGCAAGCGCAGCACCTGTTAAACAGCTTCAACCACTACGCCCCTACAATCCCATACTTCAAATCCAGAAACTCCCTTAACCCCACCGGCGCCAACCCCGCCAGTTCCTGCCAGCTCATCACCTTGCACCGCGTCCGCATCTCCGCGCTTCGCACCGCCTTCATCACGTCAAACCACCCCTCCCGCAAATCCGGCCGACGCTCATCGTGCACCACGCAGAAACTAGTCCCGGAAGCATAAGCCGCCAACACATTCCGTATCAACTGATACCCCGCATACCCTGCCTCAACCGGCTCCGCCGCCCGCGCCCGCTCCACAATTCCGGCCTGAAATTCCCGCGCAACCTCATTCGCCTCAAACTCCGATCCAGCGCCAGCGTCCTCGAACTCCTGCGTAAACTCCTCCGCAAACTCCACAGCCGTTCGCCGCCGCGCCGCCTGCAACTCCAAGCGCGGCAGCAGTTCCCGCTCAAACACCGCATCAAAATCCCGATACCCCTCCACCACCTTTGCCGCACGAGTCTGAAAATCCGTCTCCGTCAGCTTCGCCTCCACCAGCAACCCGCCCCACCGCATATCCACTTCCGTCCGATCAAACCGCCCAGAAGCCAGCGGCACCCGCGCCTTCCACCCAAACACCGGCAGTCCATCGCCCTCAACTCCAAGCGCGCGTTTCAACCCGTCCAACTCATCCGTTCCAAAACCAAGAAACACATTCATCAGCAGCGCATCCGAACTCATCGACGAATCCAGTTCCCTCCACCTTCGTCCCGACTCCGCCTTAGGCAGAGCCCGTCCCTGCGCATGAATCTTGTCGAACCGCCGCATCCACTCCTTATTCGCAACAATCGCCGCATAAGCATCCCCAAAAAAGTTCCCATGCCCTCCATCGCTGTCCGGCTCATACACAATCACGGGGTTCGCCCCATAGCTCTCCACATGCGGACGGACGAGCCCACTACCTCGCGCCCAAATCAAATTCCGCGCCATCAACTCTCGCCGCAATTCGCCCGCGTACCACCCCGATCCCGCCGCCATATCCAGTCAGACTACTCCAGCCCCGCGCCCACAATTTCGCCCTTGCGCCGAATCCCAATCCAAGGCAAAATCCCAAAAAGGAATACCACCGCCCACCCCGGAGCCAGCCATCATGCCCAAGGCAACCGCCATGCCCAAATCCGCCGCGAATCCCCTCAAGTTCAAAGCCCAGCTCGTCAGCCGCGGACCCAACGGCGCATGGACCTACCTCCAAATCCCCTTCAGCGTCCCTGAAATCTTCGGCCGCAAGGGCCAAATCCCCGTCCGCGCCACCATCAACGGATTCACCTTCCGCAACTCCCTCATGCCCCGCGCCGGTGTCCACATCCTCGGCGTCGGCAAAGACATTCTCGCGGCAGCCGCCACATCTCCCGGCGACACCGTCCACGTCGAGCTCGCCCTCGACGACGCCCCGCGCACCGTCTCCATCCCCGCCGACCTCGAAGCCGCCCTCGCCAAGTCCCCCGCGCACCAGCAATCCTTCGCCGCTCTCTCCTATTCCCACAAAAAGGAATACGTCGACTGGATCGAGAGCGCCAAAAAGCCTGAAACCCGCCAGAGCCGCATCCAGAAAATGGCGGAAATGCTAGCAGCCCGCAAAACCCCTAAAGGCTGATTCACCCCCACATTCACCGGGCCACAATCTGCCCCGCATCGCATCCCGCAACAGGAACTCCCGCGCCGCCAACCATCCTGCTCAAACAAGAAAAAACCTCCCGGAGTGTCCGCCGTATGCAGCCAGCGTCTCCCCTGGGAGGTCTCATCGGTTCACGCGGCTTCTTCAGCCGCCGTGGCTTGGTGCTACTACTCGTGCTTGGTCAGACCTATCTGAAAGCTGATCATGAACGCGCGGCCAGCCTGCTTTTCCAGAGCGTCTGCCCAGCTCGGAGTGTAGAGCTGGAGGTCCTGGGAGACGGGGGTGGACGCGGAGGTGTTGTAAGGCATAGCCAGCGTCGTGCCATCATTCGCCGCGCTGACGGCCACGATGCTGTGGTCGTCGAAGATATTGTTGACGCTGAACTTGATTTTGGAGCCGTCGAAGATCGAGCGGCCGTGGATGTTGTAGTTCACGAAGAGGTTGCTCATCCAGAACGGATCCTCGGGAACAGTCTGGTGATCGTTGCCGATGTCCGCCCAGCGGCTGCCGACGCGCTTGCCGAAGATGCCGAAGTCGAGACCCTTTTCGCGATAGATCAAGCCCGTCGCCTCGGTATCGTGCGGGGCGCTGGCTACCCAGGCCGCGGGAGTGGCAGGGACGGCGGGATTAATGACATTGCCGCTTCCGTCGGTGACAGCGGGCGTGCCGTTGCTGGACTCGTACTTGGCGACGCCGAAGGTGCCGTTGGCATTGAAACTCAGGCTGCGGGTGACAGCAACGTTGCCCTCGGCTTCAAAACCATTGGTGTCAGAGTTTGGGTTGGCGTAGTAGTAGGTGAAACCTTCGTCGGGGCCGCTGGACGGGGTATATGTCGAGTAGGTGTTGGTGAAGTGGATGTGATATGCGTCCGCGTCGAAGGCGAAGCGGTTCAGCTTGACCACCGTGCCACCCTGGTAGGTGTCGGCAATAGTGGGCGGAGGAGTGACGGCTACCAGAGCGCCGGTCGTATCAAAGACGCTGCTGAAGGGAGCTATGCTGCCGCGGCCATACTGGCCATAAGCCGACCAGTTGTTGTTGATGCGGTAATTAGCTTCGAAGGACGGAAGAAAGGAGTTGTAAGCCTGCGAGTGAATCACCTGGTTGGGGCAGCTTGCGGGGGTAGAGCCTGTGGGGCAACCAAGCGGGCCAACCGTCTTGCCGTCCGCATACTGCGTCAGATGCATGGCATAGTACGCATCCTTCAAACCAGCGGTGATCGTCCAGCGCGGAATCGAAACCAACTGGAACTCGAAATAGGGCTGCGTGGAATAGGTGAGGTAGTGTTCGTGGAACTTGATGTTCGAGATATAGGGTGAATCGACCCAGGTGATGGGGTCGGTGTAGACCTGGTATCGGAGCGTGTTGGTGTATTCGTACCAGCTGCCGAAGCGGAAGACGCCCCACTTGCTGGCATAGCTGAGGGACCCGATCACGCCGCCGCGGCCGTACTGGTTCAGCTTGTCGACGCCGGTCGGCTTCTTATCGAAGTTGGGTCCAGCGGGCTGGTCGTCGCCGCCGACTTTTTCTTCGATCGTCTTGGTCAGGACCGAGTCAGTGATCTGATCGTTGTCAGTGGTGTTCTGGTAATGCTGGTGATTGGAATAGCCGTAGGTGTACGGCTTGACGTCCACCTTCCAGCCCTTTCCGTAGTCGTGGTTCCAGGTGACCACGTCGAAGAACGACGGCACGTGGTACACCGAATAGCGCCAAAACTGAGCATTGTAGGTACCGTCCGCATTCAGCATGTTGTTGTCGTAAAGGTAGTTGTCCCCGTGGTGGAAGAGCTGGCGGCGGGTCGGGTCGTTGTTGGTGAACGCGTCGAGCATGATGTGGGAGGCAGTCACGGTGAGGTTAGTGAGTTCGCTGAATTTGTAGTCGAACTTCGCGGTCCCGGACACGTTTTGTTTGGGAGAGAAGGTCTGGTAGCCGTCCGAACTCTGGTAGTCGCTATCGAGCCAGAAGTGGGCCTTGCCCTTCAGGAAGGCGCCGGAGTTGATATCGCCCAGGATCTGGTTGGTATTCCAGGAGCCGTAGGTTTCCTGGATCCTGAAGTGCGGCTCATCGCTCAACTTGGGCGAGAAAAAATGGATGGATCCGCCGAAGTTGGAAGGACCGATGTCAGAGGCGGTGCCGGGGCTGCGGTCGAAGTCCACGTAGCCGACGGCAGCGGCAGGGATGTAAGCCCAGGAGTGATGGGAGGGGTCGTTCGAGTCGTCGAACGGCACGCCGTCCCAGGTCATGGTGTAGTCGTCGTCAACGAAGCCGCGAAAGAAGATCTTGGCCTGGCCGTTGCCGATACCGTTGGTGGTGTAGCTGACGGTGCCTGGGGCTGCCTGAATGATGTCGGCGAAATCGGTCACCGGACTGGTGTACTGGGCAATGTAGAAGCTGGAGATTTCGGTGCGGGCGGATCCGGCATCGAGCAGAGCCTTCACCGGAGCCAACTGGACAGCAAGCGAACTGTTGTCCTCCGACTCAACGACCACTTCCTCGGCCACCGAGGCCACGGGCAGTTTGAACTCCATCGCCTGTTCTCCCGCCGAGACGGAAATGGGTCGATTCTGAGTAGCGAAGCCCGTGGCGCTCACTGCCAGGTTGTAATGTCCCGCCTTGACCGATCCGATGGAGTACGCTCCATGAGCGTCTGTTAACGCGCGCTGCACCGGACTGCCGTCGGAATCTTCCAGGGTCACCGAAGCGCTCGCAATCGCGCGCCCGCTCGAGTCACTGACCGTACCGCGGATCGAGCCATCCGCCTGCTGGGCCGTCAACTCAGATTGGAAAATTGAAACAGCCAACAGGCACACGAACAAAGCGATGGCGCGAAACCATCCTCCAACAAACTTGTACATCAATTTGGTCTCCTTGAAATAAAAAAACAGGGGCTATCGAGATGGAAGTGGGAAGCCTCCATCGAGTTATTCGAATGACCTAATACTAAGTCGATGTTTTATCCATCTATGTTAAAAGACTGCAATAATCGCGGGTTTCGCCGCCTCGTACTTCTTGTTTCTCTCCAGTTATGGCTCCGCAATCCAATCTAAATCGATCAAATCTTCAGCATGCAGAACCAAAGTGAAACGTCCATTAGCAGGAAGTTAATCTGTCGTTAAAAAATGCCGCTGTAGATGCGATGAGCGTTTTCAGCTTGGGGGTGGTGAGTCGAAGGATCGACTTCTGTTCTTCAAGGAACTTCAGACAAACCGCACCAATCGTCATAAGCACAAATCGTCGCATGCATCTCATTTCCATCGTGTCGCCGTTACGGTTATCTCCCCCATCCGATCTACCCCCTCTCGACCTGTTCCATGAGAAAATGAACCTTGTGATCCAGTCCATGAAGCCCTTTTTCACCGCACTCATAGCCGCCATCATTCTTTCCGCCGCACTCCCCGCTCACGCCTTTGGCGACAAGAACAAGGCCGACGAAGAAGCCGGCGCTGTCCTGTTTCGCGACAAAGGCTGCGCCTACTGCCACGGCGCCAACGGCGCTGGCGGCAAAAAAGCTCCCGCCCTCACCACCATTCGCACCGACAAAGCCTGGCCCCCCGCAAAAATCACCACCCAGATTCTCAACGGCGGCCAGAAGATGCCGCCCTTCGGCGACTCCCTCACCGACGCGCAAATCGCCCAGCTCGTCGCCTATCTGCGCGCCAAAAAACGCCCCGTTCCACCCCCAGCCCCCGCACAGCCCGTGCCGGCCGCGGCGCCCGCGCAATAACCTGCGCAAATA
>Ga0187847_10003421_pt1 | contig 12124 bp, 8 predicted proteins | sample June2016WEW_4_10_FD_132458 | JGI IMG/M metagenome (GOLD analysis project Ga0187847, IMG submission 132458) | Peatland microbial communities from SPRUCE experiment site at the Marcell Experimental Forest, Minnesota, USA - June2016WEW_4_10 | ecosystem: Environmental > Terrestrial > Soil > Wetlands...
GCATGACGTAAGTGAGGAATATGCCGGATATCGCAGAACTCGAGAGCGCGGCGGAAGTATGGGAACGTCTGGCGGCAATCGTGGAGTCGTCGGACGACGCGATCATTGGCAAAACCTTGGACGGGACAATTACCGCCTGGAATCAGGGAGCCGCGAGGATATTCGGCTACTCGGCCGCGGAAGCGATCGGAAAATCGATGGGGATGCTCATCCCCCCCGAACGCGCCGGAGAAGAACCGGAAATTCTGGCGCGAATTGGGCGCGGTGAAAGCGTCGATCACTTTGAAACTCTCCGGGTTCGAAAGGACGGAAAGCTGATTGACGTTTCTGAGACAATCTCGCCGATAAGAGACAGCAGCGGCGCGATTGTAGGTGCTTCAAAGATTGCGCGCGATGTCACGGAACGGAAACTGACAGAAATCGCGCTGAAGCAGAGCCTCGCGGCCAGCGAGAGTGCCCTTAAAGAGCTGGCCGATCTGAAGTTCGCTCTAGATCAACACGCCATTGTGGCCATCACCAACGTTCAAGGCACCATCACTTATGTGAATGATAAGTTCTGCGCCACGAGTAAATATTCCAAAGAGGAACTGATCGGACAGGATCACCGCATCCTGAATTCAGGCCACCACCCAAAAGAGTTTTTTCAGGAGATGTACCGCACGATCGCCGGCGGCAAGGTGTGGCAAGGCGAAATCAAGAACCGCGCAAAAGACGGATCCACGTACTGGGTGGATTCGACCATCGTTCCGATGTTGACGGCAGAAGGCAAACCCGGTCAGTACATCGCGATTCGATTCGTTATCACTGAGCGCAAACGGGCAGAGGAACGCCTTGCGGCCCAGGCCGCTGAGCTACAGAAAACGCAAGACGAGTTGGAAATACGTGTCAACGAACGCACGGTTGACCTTGCCAATGCCAACAAGGTTCTGGAAAGTAGCAATGTTGAACTCCAGCAATTTGCCTATGTTGCCTCTCATGATCTGCAGGAGCCACTGCGTATGGTAGCCAGTTACACCCAGTTACTGGCCAAGCGTTATAAAGGGCGTCTGGACTCCGACGCCGATGAGTTCATTGCGTTTGCAGTCGACGGGTGCAACCGTATGCAAGGTTTGATACGAGATCTGCTGACCTACTCTCGCGCGGGCAGGAACGGAGAGGAGCCCTCCGAGGTTTCCGGTGACGACGCTTTGCAAGGAGCGCTTACAAACTTACGAATCACGATCGAGCAGAGCGGTGCGGTCATCACTCACGGCCGGCTACCGTCCATCACAACGGACGAAACCCAGTTGACCCAGGTATTTCAGAACCTCATCGGCAACGCAATTAAATATCGCAGCAGCGAGGTCCCTCGCGTACACGTTTCTGCCGCGAACAATGGCGGCAACGAATGGACGTTCTCGGTGCGCGACAATGGCCTCGGAATTGACCCTCAGTACTTTGAAAAGATCTTTGTCATATTCCAGCGCTTGCATGGGCGACAAGAATTTGAAGGCACCGGAATCGGATTGGCTATTTGCAAGAAGATTGTAGAACGCATGGGCGGGAAGATCTGGGTAGAGTCGCAACTGGAAAAGGGCTCAACGTTCTACTTTACGTTGCCGGGAGGCAATAACTAATGACGGAATTTGCTGGAACGCACGCGGAACCTATCGTTGTTCTCTTGGTTGAGGATAGCGCCGGCGATGTCCGACTGACGAAGGAGGCGTTTAAAGAGGCCAAGATCCGTATCAGCTTACACGTGGCAACGGATGGGGCAGAAGCAATGGATTTTCTGAATCGTGCGGGGAACCACACCAAAGCTCCCCGCCCGGATCTCATCTTGCTTGATCTGAATCTGCCAAAGAAGAATGGACGGGAGGTTCTGGAAGAAATCAAGATGAGTTCGACACTGATGAGCATTCCTGTTTTCATCCTGACAACTTCCTCGGCGGACGAAGATGTCCTGCGGAGTTATCGCCTTCATGCAAACGCTTTTATCACCAAGCCTGTGGGGCTCGACGGCTTTCTTCAAGTCGTGAAGAGCATCGACAGTTTCTGGCTCACTGTCGTCCGGCTGCCGCGGGAGTAAATGCTCATGAAAGCAAACGCGCTACAAGTTCTGGTCGTAGAAGATAACGAGGGAGATGTGCGGTTACTTCGCGAAATGCTCAGTTGCGAGAGGCCGGGCGAGTTCGAATTAACACACCTCTCGCGCTTGGACGAAGCAGAGGCTCATCTTGCGAAAGGCGGAACGGACATCATTCTGTTGGACATGGGATTGCCGGATGGGAGCGGTATGGACACCGTTCGGCGGACCCATGCGGCCGCTTCAGGCGTCCCGATCATCGTACTGACAGGTTTGGACGACGAGGCAAGTGCTGCAGAAGCGATGCGGGAGGGCGCACAAGATTACGTGATTAAAGGCCAAATTGAGAGCCGTGCGCTGCCCCGGGCTCTTCGGCATGCCATCGAGCGATTCCATATGTTGGGCGAAAGTGATCGCATGCGTTCACGACAGATGCAATTAAAAGACGAGTTCTTCTCCCATGTGTCGCACGAGCTTCGTTCGCCACTGACCGTCATCCGACAATTTGTAAGCATCCTCGCGGACGGGTTGGCCGGCGACTTGAATCCAGAACAGGCTCAGTACCTGGAAGTGATTCTGAGGAATGTGAGGCAACTTCAATCGATGGTCAACGACTTATTCGAGGTGACTGGTATCGGCGCGGGAAAACTCAGGATCGAGTTGGAGAGTGCCTCGGTTTCTGAAGCAGTCGCTCATACCGTCAACTCACTGCAAGGGGCTGCCAAGGCGAAGGGGATAACCCTCTCTTCAGACATGCGGAGTGACTTGCCAGCCGTCTACGCGGACCCGATGCGCCTCCGCCAAGCGCTCGTTATTCTTGTCGATAATGCCGTCAAGTTCACTCCGGCAAACGGCACGGTTAAGATTCATGCTCGTGTTCTCGGCGAGGATGCAAATCGCATAGTTCTGGAGGTGTCGGATTCCGGATGCGGCATCACCCCGGAGATGAGCGAGAAAATTTTCGAGCGGCTGTTTCAAGCGCAAGATCCCAATGCGGCTGGGCGTAGCGGTCTTGGCCTTGGCTTATACATCTGCAAAGAGTTGGTTACACGACAGGGCGGACAGATTCGGGTCGAGAGCGCTCCGGGACAAGGCGCGGTATTCTCAATCACACTTCCAGTTTTCTCCCTGCGTAACTTGCTCGCACCGGCGTTTGGAAAGAAAGGACATGCACAAAGTCCCTTCACGCTGGTGGTAACCGAGATGGGTTCACCAGTCGGATGGCGCTCTTGCGAAATGCGCGCCGAACAACGCCGAACCATCGGTCAGTTACTGCAAAGTTGTCTATATTACGACTCCGACGTTCTATTGCCCAATATGGACATTACGGGGCAGGAAGACCTTTTCTTCATTGCAGCTACGACCGATCAAGTTGGCGGTGAGGCGATCTGTAAGCGCATTCGAGAAAACCTGGACGAACATATTCATCAGGCGCGATTGACTCTTTCTACTTCCTACCGCGTACTGAACACGATCAAACCACGTACGAGTGAACCGCTGGAAGAATTTCGGGAGAACATGGCGGCTGAGATTCAGGCAGCCATGCAACAGGAAAGTTCGTTACGGATGGTGAAAAGTGAGCAATAAGAAAATCCTGATCGTGGATGACGATCCCGATATACGCCTGGGAATGCAAGTACGCCTCAGGGCTAACGATTATGATCCTTTCTTCGCGGGAGATGCGGTCTCGGCTTTGATTGCGGCGGAGAAGCACAAGCCGGACTTAGTTGTCCTTGACCTCGGTCTCCCTGGGGATGACGGATTTGTAGTCATGCAGAGGTTCAAACAAACCCCGACGGTCGCTGATATACCTATCATTGTCGTCTCGGCTCGGGATGTGCGAATGGCGCAGGCGCGCGCGATCGAGGCGGGAGCGAAGGCTTTTCTAGGAAAACCCTTTGATGATGTCGAACTCCTGGCTCTCATCCGAGCTACCACGGGAGAACCCGCGCGATCAGGGAAAATCTTCTCAGCGTAGCCAGACAGCGATATCGGGTGCGTGCGGATTGGCCTGTATTCACCAAAATGTTTCCAATTTGGAAACATTCTCGTTGACGGTCTGGCAGTCTCGATCTCAGAAGATCAGTGGGAATGCGTAGGAATCATGTTGCAAAATGCTTCTCGAGGCCGGGTTCTCGTTGAGAATCTCAGAGATTCCGACGAGTACATGGCAGATTCAATTCCTTCTACTACAGGAGCTAACTTATGGATGGCGCAACGAAGAACACCATATTAGTTGTCGATGACAACACTGACTTAAGAAAAGCGCTGAGCTTGCGACTGCAGGCGAATGGGTACGATGTTCTGACGGCTGCAGACGCATTCGCTGCCACGACAACGATCGTGAAACAAAAACCAAGTCTTGTGATTCTTGATTTGGGGCTTCCCTGTGGCGATGGGTTTGTGGTGATGGAACGACTGCAGAAACGTGACGAGTTGGCGAAAATCCCGGTGATCGTTTTGACGGGACGCGGAAAAGCTAACAACATGGACCGAGCCCTTCGAGCAGGAGCCGTAGCGTTTTTTCAAAAGCCCGTAGAAGACGGCGAGCTGTTGTTGGCTATCTGGAAAGCCCTGGATATGCCTCGTGACCGAGTTCCGGTTAACGACTGAAACCTGTTTTGGCATTCGGCCGTTCATACACTAATGACGGGGTGGGGAAAAAATCCGGAGCGCGAACCCTTCCGCGCTCCGGTGCCGCGAACCAGGAAACGAGTTCCCGGCAATGCTGTCCAGGTCCACCGATGTGCAATTACGGCACCTGGAAGACGGTGTTGCTGGTGAGTGTGGTCCCTCCGGCCGTTACCACCTTAACCACGCCGGTGGTGGCGCCTTCGGGAACGGTGGTCGTGATTTCGGAACTGGAAGCTACCGTGAACGCAGCCGCTGTGCCGTTAAATGTGACGCTGGTTGCACCTGTCAGGTCGGTTCCGAGAATCTTAACGGCCGCTTTCACCTTGCCCGATGTGGGCAACGTTTCGACGAACGGGCCGAGACCCATGTCGAGGCTGAAGATCGTGCCGACGCAGCCCTCGGTACAGCTCGGCCACTCATTGCCGCCCTCCTGCATTGTCCCGTAGAAAGTGCCATTGGTGTCCTGCATCAGCGTGCCGCCACCGTTTGGGCCAGATCCGTCGGTACCATCGAAGTTGTGCAGAGTGGTCAGGGCCCCGCTGGGGGTAAATTGGAAAATTGTGCCCTGGTCATTGTTGTTCACTCCGCCGGTCCACGTGATCCCGTAGAAATTCCCATCGGTAGCCAGATAGATGTTCGCGGGTTGTGAGCCGTCCGTGCAATTGGGTTGGCTGCAGAAGTTGTAAAGCGTGGTCAGGTCGCCGCCCGAGGTGACGGTGAAAAAAGTGCCACCAGCGCCGTACTTGCCGCTACCGCCGGCCGCCGTTGTCCCGTAGAAATTTCCGTCAGCGCCTTGGATCAGCGCCGAACTGGATTGAGTGAAACCCGGAAAGTTGTAAATCGTTGTCAGGGTACCGGCCAGGGTGATCTTGAAGATCGTGCCATAACCGTCGTTGACGCCGTCGTTTCCGCCGACTGATGTCGTCCCATAGAGGTTCCCGTCGCTGCCCTCAACCAGCGCAAAGTTGGGCTGGGCGCCGTCAAGGCAGATGCCGCTTTGGATGTCAGAGCAAAAGGAATAGAGGGTGGTCAGCTTGCCCGCCGCGGTAATCTTGAAGACGTTGCCTTCACCATTAGCCCCGCCATTCAATGTGGTGCCGTAGAAGTCCCCATTTGAGGCTAGAATCATCGCCGCTCTGGGAATAGCGTTGCCGTTGGCATATAGGACTTTCAACTTGCCCTTTGTGGTGAGTCGGATGATCTCGCCATCCAGAGCTACTCCGTAGAAATCCCCATTGGCGCCGGCAACCAAATTCGCGGAAGGCGACTGGGCATCCCGGCAGGCTCCGGTGTCGAAGAAGTAGCAGAGCGTCTTTACATCGCCGCTGGTGCTGATTTTGTAAAACGTGCCGGAGTCGAAGTCGTTCCCACCCGCTGCCGTTGCGCCATACAGATTTCCATCGGTACCCTGCACCAGCCCCTGGGGATAGGCTCCGTAATTTCCAGTTGTCCCCTGGAAGGACCAGAGTGAGTTAAAAGTTTGGGCCTGCACCGGAACGACTACTCCGGCGAATATGGTGGCCGCGACGAGCATGGTCAGCAAGATTGCCGACGCGCCCGAGTGTTTCGCCTGACGATAATTCGAGTTCAATGTTTGTCTCCTGGGAGTCAATTTCTTGTCCGTTGTTTATTTGGGGGACCGTTTGCAATCTGGTAAGTCGCTGCGCGTTCAATCTGCGGTCATGGCATCAGATGGAATTTCCGGCTGCGCATGAGCTTCGCTGGGGTGTGGTCACGGTGACAAAACCGGTCTTCGCGACAGTGGGCGCGATCGACGTTATGGGCTGACTTTAGACTTAAAATGCGCCCGGCAAGGAGTAGACCGATGGTGGGTATTCCAGGTAGAACGTGGACTTGCTGACGGATGGAGTTCATTCTTATTGTCTCCTGGGAAGTCTGTTTCAGTTGCCAATCTAGCGTGCGGAGGTTCTATGCCCCCACATCGCGAGCGACTTTGCCTTGGAACCTGCCCGTCGGTCAATGGTTTGGAGATAGCGGGTGCATGGCGGGGATATAGCGAGATAAAGCACGTATTTGCATGAGTTTAAGTGGACCTATTGCCTGGGTAGAGCGCCTTGTCGAGCCCAAGCGTGCCGCTTTCCCCGCTGCTGGATCCGGTGGTAGACTAAAAACTCCCCCGTCGCCACTTCCTTTATTCTTATGGGTTCTGCACAGGTGCCTCCCACGCTGGTGCGCTTTGGTGTGTTCGAGGCCGACCTCCGTGCGGGCGAGCTCCGGCGGAATGGAATCAAGGTCCGCCTTCAGGACCTGCCTTTTCGAGCGCTGACGCTGCTGATGTCCCGTCCCGGGGAAGTCATCACCCGCGACGAGTTTCGCCAGGCACTCTGGCCTGCCGACGTTTTTGTGGATTTTGAACAAGGCATCAGCAGCGCCGTGATGCGGTTGCGTGACGCTTTGAACGACTCGGCCGATAATCCCATCTTTATTGAGACGATCGAACGCCGCGGCTACCGTTGGATTGGTCCGGTTCTCAGCCAACCCATCCTCAGCCCAACCCTGGAACCGGCCGTTCAGGATCGAGTGCCGATAATTCAGGATCCGGCGCCGGAAGCGGAGAACCGGGACTTCACGGCGCGCTATGAAATTGGATTTGCGCCTACCCCGAAGCGCGGGTTCCAAGCAACATTATGGCTCGCGGTTGCAATCCTCGCCGTATTGGGTTCGGCTGGTTTTTTTCTATGGCGCTGGCGGCGACCCGCTCCGATTTCATCGATTGCAGTTCTGCCGTTCGATAATCTCAGTGCTCCATCGTTCGATGACGCTTTCAGTGACGGATTGACGGACGAAATCGCAGCGTCGGTTTCCCATCTGGATGGCGTGCGAGTGGCGGGGCGCCGCTCGGCGTATGTGTTCAAAGGCAAACACGATGACCTTCGCGAGATCGGGTCACGGTTGAATGTGGAGGCGGTGGTGGAAGGCAGTGTGCAACGCGCCGCTGATCGTACTCACGTCACCGTCGAACTGAATCGAACTCGCGACGGGTTCACGATCTGGAGCCAGACCTACGACGGGACCACGAATGACTGGATGCAGATCGAATCGCAGATCGCCGGTTCGATTGCGCGGGTGCTGGCACGCAAGCTCGCTCCTGCGAATGCGCCCGCCCGCGACCCTGAAGCCCACGCGTTGTACCTCGAAGCGCGGTATCTCTGGAACCAACGGAACTTTCCATCCGAACTGAAGAGCGTCGACCAATTACAGCAGGCGATTGCCCGCGATCCCAACTACGCCTTGGCATGGGCTGCTTTGGCGGACTCCCTGATTGCTATCGGGGATGTCGAAGAAGTGGACCCGGCCGCATACTTGCCGCGCGCACGCGATGCCGCACTGAAGGCCCTGCAGCTCGACCCATCCCTTGCCGAACCGCACGCGGCGCTGGGGATGGTTGCCGCACATTATGACTACGACTGGCCGACGGCAGAGCGGGAATACACGAAAGCATTCGAGTTGAACCCGAATTACGCCAGCGCGCACCAGTATTACGCGCTCGGCCTGATGGCCCACGGGCGCTTTGCCGAGGCCGAAGCGCAACTCGACATTGCGCGCCGCCTTGATCCTCTGGCGCTGATTGTGGATGTTGACCTTGCATTGCTGCGCAAGTTCCAACGCGACTATGACGGTGTCATTACCGTTTCGAAAAGCATCCTGCAGCGCGACCCCAACTACCATCTTGGCTACAGCATGCTCGCGACAGGCTACGACATGGAAGGCCGCCGGAATGACTGGCTGGCGGTGGATGCAAAAGAGCACCAGCCAGATTTCGTGCGCGCACGCGTGACGGGGAACGGCGACGAAATGGAAGATGCCTTACGCAAGGTAGTGGAGCAAGCCAAGTCTGGCGCCACTCGACCCTATGATGCCGCCTCGTATGCGAATCAAAAAGGAGACCGCGATCTCGCCTTCGAGTGGCTGGAAAAGGCGTATCAGCATCATGACTACTGGATGCTGTTCATCAACGTCGACCCTCAATATGACGCACTGCGCTCCGATCCGCGGTTCCACTCGATCATTCACCGTCTCGGCGTTGGATGACAGACGCAGAGAATGGCACGACAAGCGCCTTACTCCCGGCGCTTCAGACCAATCCACTGTAGGCGGATTTCGTTGTCCCGATCAAAGGGGTCCGGGATGAGACCGTTACCCAGAAGATCGGGGTGCACCACACCCGGAACCTGCGCGGAGTGCCATCTTAATACTAAGGACAGGTAGGGTTCATTGACGATCGAGCCGGGGCCCTCTCTCGAAGATGACAAGAATGTAACCTTCCCGTCATGCTCGCGTCAGCGCTGCGCCGCGAATATGGACTCCCCAGCGTAAAGCTAGGAGGAGGATCGTTATGTACCGAAAGTCTAGCAATATGTCCTGCATGAGGCGCCTACCTCTGCTCGTCGGCCTTGTCGGCCTGCTGGCAGCGGCTCTGAGCGTCTCGGCATTCGCCCAGTCCCAAGAGTTCCCGACCTACTACCCAGGTGAGAACACGAACGCGACCACCGGCCCGACCTACTCCGCGCCCTTGACCAACCCATGGGTCGCTAGCAATGGCACGATCATCACCCCTGCCGGCACCCAGGTCTACCTCAGCACTACGACCCGGGCCAAAGCCGTCGCACTCAATCCCACGGGCAACGGAACCGCCGCCGTCCTTCAGATGGGCGCCCCGCAATCCGTCTCGATCTTCTGCGTCGCCTCCGCGGGCTGCGATGGCGGGACCTACACGCAAGGCCAAGTCATGCAGAGCTACATACCATCCAAAACCAACAGCGGCAGCTCTATGGGCATCACCTATACGCCGAACGGCGCGTACCTGCTCTTTAGCCAGGACGGCGACTACGGGCCAGCGTACATTGCCATCGCCAGTGTCAATCCGTCGACTGGCTTGCTCTCCAATTACGCTGAGGTCAGCGTTCCGCTCGACGTCAACGGCGGCGGCTATCTGACCAACGTTACCTGCTATCCCTGGGTCGCTCCGTTCAACACCGCCAAGGCACCCCCGTCCGGCAGCCCACCGGGGACCACTGGCAGCATTGAAATCCCATGCGGCCAGACCGTCTCGCTTGTGTCAGATGGCGCGCCCACTTCCTATCCGATGGGCATCGCGGTCACTCCCAATGGCAATACTGCTTACGTGGTGCTGGACAACAACGATACGATCACCAGCATCAACCTGACGGGAACCCCGGTGGAAGGTCCGGAGATCCGCGTCGGTCAGGTGCCAAACAACATCCTGATCAACAGTGCCGGCACTTACGCCTACGTTGCCAATGAGGCTGGAAAGGTTCCTACCGCGAGCAGCTTCCAGGAATACTCGAACGGCACCCCGGTCGTCGCCGTTTATCCGACGGGCTCGACGAGCAATGGCACCATTTCCGTCGTGAACCTGGCCACGTCCAAGGTCACGAAGACCATCACGGTCGGTCTGCACCCGACGGGTATGACCTTCTGGACCAGTGGGTCGACCACCTACCTGTTGGTCACCAACGCCTACGACGACACAATTTCGGTGATCAACACGAACACCAATACAGTGTCGTCTACGATTGAGCTTGATCCCTTCCTGGCTGGCCTCGGGGTTACAGTGCCTGAGAAGCTCGTCACTGTCGTAGGGCCGAACTCGATTGCCGTCGATAATTCAAACAATGCATACGTGGCGCTCTACAATGCCAACGCCGTTGCCGTAATCGATCTGAACACCCAAGTTGTTTTGGGCCTGATCCCGACCGGCTATGCGCCGAGCTCGGTCGTGGTCGACTCGACTGACGGTGATCTGCTCGTTGCCAACGACAAAGGGCTCGGCACCACGGGCTATGGTGTCTTACCGCCTCCGACGAATACGTTCGAAAACTCGTACGCAAAAGAATTCACCGTGACCGACTTTGAAACCCACCAGGACCTCGGCACTGTGAGCATCATTCCCTTTGCGAGCTTGAACCTGCCGGCGATGACGACGCAGGTTGTATACAACAACCACTGGGATCTCACGGCAAATATCGAGTCTGCCTCCGGTGGCAGCCCGAAGACCGCGCCAGTCGCAATCCCGGCCAAGATCGGCGCTCCTTCGCTGATCAAGCATGTCTTCTTGATCATCCGTGAAAACCGCACCTACGATCAGATCCTCGGCGACGTGACCGCCGGCAACGGCGATCCCTCCCTGGCGGTCTTCGGCGATAACTCGCCCCTAGCCGGCAATGCGACCTACGACCCCGCGGGTTATACGGTCATAACGCCAAATGCGCACTCGCTGGTGCAGCGCTTCCCGTTGCTGGATAATTTCTACGACCCTAGCCGCCAGTCGGCTGACGGTCACAACTGGATCACGCAGGCCTTGGCTCCTTACTCCGACGACATCCAATCGCCGGACTGGCTGCGCGACTACCCCTCCAACGGTGGCGAAGCGCTTGCCTACCAGAAGGCCGGCCACCTGTGGGATCAGGCTGCAAAGTCGAAGGTCTCGTTTAAGAACTATGGCGAGTACATCGAATACAACTCGTTCCTACAACCCAACGGGTCGACCGCAGAGCCGCTGTGGATCGACTTCTACAACGACATCACTTGTTACGAGGCTGGCAACGAGCCCCAGCTCTACAACGTCAACACGGTCGCTTCGCACTCGCCGCTGCCGAACCTGATTAACGCTACGTACCAGACCTACCCACAATTTGACTTGGGCATCCCCGACCAGTTCCGCTTCGATATCTGGAATGAAGACTTCCAGAGCGATGTCGCCTCAGGTACGGTGCCCCAGTTGGAGTTCATGTGGATCAGTTCCGACCACACCGGCGGACCGCCGTACGCGATCGCCATGCAGGCCGACAACGATCTGGCTGTTGGCCGCTTTGTCGAGGCCATCAGCAATAGCCCGATTTGGTCCTCTTCGGCGATCTTCATCGAGGAAGACGACGCGCAGACCGGCGTCGACCACGTCGATGGTCACCGCAGCCCTGGCTACGTCATCAGCCCCTATGTCATCCAGAGTACCGGTGGTGCGACCTACGTAGACAGCACCTTCTACACGCAAGTCAACCTGACCCGCACGATCGAGCAGATTCTCGGCATCCCGCCCATGAACCAGTCCGATCTTGTGGCCTCACCGATGGGCACGCTCTTTCTCGATAATCCACCGGCGGACAACTTCCAGCCGTGGACACACGTGGCGCCGGGTGTGCCTTTGCCGTATGGCGTTAACCAGAACCCAACTCAGACCCTCCCGCCCTCGTGTTCTGCGTCAAAGTCTCAGTACAAGGCGCGGGCCACGGTGAAAGAGAGCCCGAAGGTTCAGGCTCTGCGGGCTGGCTGGATGGCAAAGAAGACCGAGATCTTCGCTGGCAAGTACCAAAAGCCAGACTCCGAAGACCCGGACACCGTTAACCACCTCAACTGGTACGAAGCCACCGGCTTTACTCGCCC
>Ga0187847_10003424_pt1 | contig 12121 bp, 8 predicted proteins | sample June2016WEW_4_10_FD_132458 | JGI IMG/M metagenome (GOLD analysis project Ga0187847, IMG submission 132458) | Peatland microbial communities from SPRUCE experiment site at the Marcell Experimental Forest, Minnesota, USA - June2016WEW_4_10 | ecosystem: Environmental > Terrestrial > Soil > Wetlands...
CTCGAATTGAGCAACGTAGAATCGGCCGGGAATAAGATCTTTCTGGCCGGGAACCTGCATACCAGTACGATGACTCTATATTCGATCTTGCTGGCCAGCGAGGACGCCGGAAAGACATGGATAGAACCACACCCCAGAGTCCGGTTTGCCGGCCTGGATCAAATTCAGTTCATTGACTTCCAGAATGGTTGGATCGCGGGCGCGAACCTGCAAAGCACTCCACGCGATCCGTTTCTTCTGCTCACAACGGACGGAGGCAAGACTTGGCGCCAGCGGCCCATCTTCGAAGAAACTCGCGTGGCTGTTATCGAACGCTTCTGGTTTGAATCGCGCGAGAATGGATCGCTATTGATGGATGCGCGGCTCGACAATAATCTGCATGAGCTGTACGAAACCAGGACTGGCGGCGAAAGTTGGTCCATGAAACAGGCCGGCCCGGGCGCCATTCCGTTTCCGGTAGCCACGAAAACATCCGGATGGCGATTGCGCGCTGATGCCGCCACGCATAGTTTCGACGTTGAAAAATCGGACGGCTCGCGTTGGCAAAGAGTGGCCAGCTTTCTGGTGCATGTGGGAGCCTGCAAACAATGAAACCAGATCCGATCGAGCTTGAGTTGTTCCGCCATCTGCTGGTTTCCATCGCCGAAGAAATGGGAGCGGTGCTGCGCAAGACTTCGTATTCGGCCAATATCAAAGAGCGCCGCGACTATTCGTGCGCGGTGTATGATGCCGCCGGCGAAACTGTAGCGATGGGCGATCACATGCCCGTTCATCTCGGCGCCATGCCGTTGTCGGTGCGCCACGCCATGCAGGCCTTCGATTTCACGCCCGGTGATGTTGCCATTCTGAATGATCCTTTTCGCGGCGGAACGCATTTGCCGGATATCACGGCGGTGTCCGGGGTGTTCGTGAAAGGATCGCACAAGCCCGCCTTCTACGTAGCCAATCGCGCGCATCACGCCGATGTAGGCGGCATGAGCCCCGGTTCCATGCCGCTGGCGCGCGAGATTTATCAGGAAGGCATCCGGATTCCACCCATTCTGCTGGTGCGCCGTGGAAAGTTCGATCGCGAATTGCTGGGATTGATCTTGGCAAACGTGCGCACGCCCGAGGAGCGCGAAGGCGATTTGTTGGCGCAGTGCATGGCCATCCGGCGCGGCGAGCAGCGCCTGCTTGAACTGGTAGCCAAATATGGAATGGCGAAGGTTCGCCGCAACATGACGGCGTTGAAGGATTATAGCGAGCGCATGATTCGCGCGGCCATCGGCCGGTTGCCGCGCGGCGTTTATCGCTTCGAAGATTATCTCGACAGCGATGGCATAGTTGATCGTCCCGTGAAGATCGCCGTTACTGTAACCATTCATGGAAATCGCGCGACGATCGATTTTACGGGATCGAGTGAGCAAGTGGAAGGTTCCGTGAATGCGAATTATGCTGTTGCAGTTTCGGCCACAACTTATGTTTTTCGATGCCTGGTGCGCGAAGATATTCCCTATACCGCGGGTGTCATGCGGCCGCTGGAAGTGATCGCGCCGGTGGGTTCGGTGGTGAATGCGCAACCCCCCGCCGCGATGGCTGCGGGCAACGTGGAAACATCGCAGAGGATCACGGATGTGGTGCTGGGCGCGCTGTCCAAGGCAGCGCTGCGGCTCATTCCCGCGGCTAGCTCCGGAACCATGAACAATATCACTTTCGGCGGTGTGGACCGTCTTCGGGGGCGCGCCTTCGCTTATTACGAAACTATCGCGGGTGGCATGGGCGCATCGGCTATATCCAATGGAGCGAGTGCGACTCACACCCACATGACCAATAGCTGGAACACGCCGGTGGAAGCGTTCGAGCATCAATATCCGCTACGCATCCGAGGCTATCGGATTCGCTCGGGCTCGGGTGGCGCCGGGAAACATCGAGGCGGCGACGGGATCATTCGCGAATTTGAGTTTCTCACGCCGGCGGATGTGACAATACTTGCGGATCGCCGATTGCGCGGTCCGTATGGCCTGGCGGGCGGGAAATCAGGCGCGCCTGGGAAAAACACCTTGCTGAAGGGGAAACGCGCTATTGCGATTCCCGGTAAGGCTCGCTTTGAAGTGGCTGCGGGCGATGTGCTCCGCATTGAATCGCCCGGCGGAGGCGGTTACGGAAAGCCGGATTGAAGCGCAGCCCATCACTCCTTGGGCGCCACGGCCGCTCGATCGCGTGGCGATGCGGCAAACCTGGAGGAACCTCACTTTTCTGCATTGGTCCTATGAGCCGGCGGTGGTCGCGCGTTTGCTTCCGCCGGGCCTTACGGTCGATACCTTCGATGGAGTGGCTTACGTCGGCCTGATTCCGTTCGAGATTCACAATCTGCGCGGAATCCCGCATTTCCCCGAAACAAATGTGCGTACTTATGTTGTCGGGCCGGATGGTAGCCGCGCGGTATGGTTCTTCTCGCTCGATGCCGCACGGCTGCTTGCCGTCATCGGCGCGCGTGCAGCATATCATCTGCCGTACTTTTGGGCGAAGATGCAAGTGGCCGCGGAGAACGAAACGGTTTGCTACACCAGCCGGCGCAAATGGCCGCACTTGGGGCGGCACTTCGCCGATATCGTGATAAGGGCCGAAGACCGGAGGCCAACGTCTTGGCAGGGCACGGCCCTGCCCCACATAGATTTTTTGACGGCTCGCTATCGCCTTTACGCTCTGCATCGCGGCCGGCTGGCGTGCGCGCAAATCGAGCATGATCCCTGGCCGCTCACCCATGCGACAGTAATCAAGCTTGACCAAAATCTCATCGAGGCTGCTGGCCTTCCCACTGCACAAGGAGCGCCGCTGGTGCATTTCTCCGCGGAGTTGAACGTCAGAATCGGCTATATCGGGCTGTGCTAAAACTGTGGGGTGCTTCTTTCGCTCTACAACGATCGGCCATCGTCGGAAACGCAATTCGCGGCCATCCGCAAGGACCATCTTCTGGACCGGCTGAAAGCGCTGGACTCACGCGCGAATCGCAAGGGACTGAATGGCCTGGATCCTAACCGCAACCGGCTGATCCGCATCGGAATGGAAATCAGCGCGCAGGGGCGCGTTACCAAGAGCGGCTACGGCGTGTTCGATCTCGCGTGGCAGGCCGCGCATCACCGGGAGTGGCCCGGCGAGATCGCGCAGGAACTCGAGCAGATCCGGGAACGCGTCAAAGAAGTTCATGGAACCCCGCTCCGGTTCCTGATCTGGGCCGGTATGGGCGGATCGGCGGAAGACAAGAACATGTACAACGCCATCGGCCTGTTGAAGAGCGGGCCGCGCTGCTATGTACTGGATTCCACCGACCCGGCGAAGCTCAAAAACATTCTCGCCGATATGTCGCGCCGCTCCAAGCTTCCACTTCCCAAGATTCTTAGAAGCACTTTGGTCGTTGGGATGGCGATGGGGATGACTTCCTATGAGCCGGTGGTGAATCTCCAGAAGCTGGCGCTGCTTTATCAGAACAACAAAGTGGATGCGCGTCCCAACTTTATATATATGACGCTGCCCGGCTCGCTGTTGGATCAATTCGCTTCGAGCCAGGGGTACCGGCGCGTGGAATTGCAACCGGACCATCGCAACAGCACCGCCGGCCGGCATAGCGCGCCGCTTACGCGTGGAAGCCTGTATCCGTTGGGATTGAGCGGAGTGGATCTAAAGGTGTGGATTCAGGCGGCCATGCTGGAAGAAGACGAAATCGATACAGCCTGGCGATTGGCTGCTTTCTTAGATACGCAAGGGCACGCGGGGCGCGACAAGGTGACGCTGATACTGCCGCGCGAGTGGGCTGGCGCGGGGCTGTGGACCAAGCAGGATTTCGAAGAGAGCCTGGGTAAATCCGAGTGCCAAGGCATAAAGATCGTTATCGATGAGAAAATTCGGTTGCAAAATTACCGTCCGCCCAAGGACCCTTTGCAGGACCGTCTTTTTCTGGCGGTGCAGAGAAGAGGCTCGCCCGCCGGCGATGCGAGGAAGATCGCGATGCTGAGGCACGCCGGATACCCGGTGGCGACTCTAACTACTCCGGCGCGGTGCGAACTTTCGCGCTACATGCAGTTCATGCATTACGCCGTATTCGGATTGGCAAGTTTGCGCGACATGAACTTTGTCACTCAGCCGAGCGTGGAGTTGTATAAATCGATCACCAACGAATTGCACGCGTCGGCCGAGAAATTGGGCGGCATCGAGAAAACCAAAGCGTGGGAGCAGATGCGGGATTCTCCCTCGCAGGCACGCTGGCGGGGCCGGGTGACGTTGCTCTACGATGGCGTGGCTGTGCCTCGGTCCACGCCGGCCAACGGTCCTGAAATTTATGCGGCGATTCTGCGCGGCCTGACGGCGGACCGTGAAATTGAATATGCGGAGTTGACTTTTTTCGGCGACACGCGCTATTCGGCGCGAGGACGTGCTCTGCGAACACGTCTGAACCGCGCCGCCGAGGCGTTATTCCGCTCGCGATTGAAGATGCCCGTGGATGTCTACGAAGGCCCGGCCATGAATCATTCGTATCATGAGATGATCATCGGCCATGGGAAATGTTTCTCCACCGTTTTGATTTCGGATGCCTCCGAAGAGATGCCCTCCATCGGCTATACGGCTGGTTATCATCGCGCCCAGTTCCTGGCGACCATCCATGCGCTGGCGGAACGACACAGGCCGGTGGTGGCGATGGCGCTGCGCGATATGGAAGAAGCCACCTTTGACGCGCTGGATGAATTTTTCCGGCAAGCGGCCAGGCATTTGTAAGGCGGGACGCGTGCCGTACAATACAAGTTCATGGCCAAGTTCAAGCCGGCCGGCAGCAGCAAGAAAACGCCGGCGAAATCCGCACGCGCAGCCATCCCTTGCCTGATTCTGGTGTTGCTCGGGATCGCGGCGATGTGCCTGCTGTTCTATCTTTCCTTGCAATCCGGAACTTCATGAGAATCGACAATCGCCGTCCGGACCAGATGCGTCCGATACGGATTACCAATAATTATTTGATGACCGCGGAGGGTTCCACGCTGATCGAGGTGGGCAATACGCGCGTGCTGTGCGCGGCCTCGGTGGAAGAGAGCGTGCCGCAATTTTTGCGGGGAAGCGGGCGGGGGTGGGTGACTGCCGAGTACTCCATGCTGCCCCGCGCCACCGGAACCAGGACTCCGCGCGAAGTCACCAAGGGCCATCCATCGGGACGGACGCAGGAAATCCAGCGGTTGATTGGCCGCTCTCTGCGCTCGGTGGTGAATATGGCGGCGTTGGGAGATCGGAGCGTCATCGTCGATTGCGACGTGCTGCAAGCCGATGGCGGTACGCGCACCGCTTCCATTACCGGCGCCTATGTGGCGCTGGTACTGGCACTCAAGCAGTTGGTGAAGTACGGCGCCTTGAAATCGCTGCCGGTGCTAGATCACGTGGCTGCTACCAGCGTCGGTATTGTAGCGGGAGTGCCGGTGCTGGATCTTTGCTACGAAGAAGATTCGAACGCGGAAGTGGATATGAATATCGTCATGACGGGGTCCGGCCGTTTTGTGGAGCTGCAGGCGACGGCGGAGAAAACGGCTTTCGACGATGCGCAGTTGGCGGAGCTAGTGAAGATCGGACGAGCCGGGATTCGGGAGTTGATCGCGATTCAAAAGCAGGCGTTGGAGTTGTAGCTTTGCGGCTTTACTGCGCTACCACCAATGCAGGCAAACTGCGCGAATTCCGCATGGCTTTGGATTCCCGATTCGAGGTGGATGTACTCCCCGGTCTGGGTTCGATTCCGCCGTGCGAAGAAACTGGCGCGACTTTTGAGGAGAATGCGATCCAAAAGGCTCTCTATTATTCGAAATATTGCGATGACTTGTTATTTGTGGATGATTCCGGGCTCGAAGTAGATGCGCTGGCCGGGGCTCCCGGCGTTTACTCGGCTCGATTTGCGGGCCCGGATGCTACCGATGATGCCAATAATCGGTTGCTGCTTGAGAGGATGCGCGGCGTAAGCGACAGAACGGCCCGGTTTGTTTGCGTAGTGGCGCTCGCGCGCAAAGGGCAGCTCATCCACACTTTTCGGGGTGAAGTGGAGGGCCAATTGGTTGAGGAGCCGCGCGGTGCGAATGGGTTTGGCTACGACCCGCTGTTCTTTTATCCGCTGTTCGGTGCCACGTTTGGTGAAGTGCCTGTGGAGCGGAAGATGGAGGTGAGTCATCGCGGGGCGGCGCTGCGGGGGATGCAACTTTTTTTGGGGGCTGGGGACTAGCGGCTGGGGACCGGTGTCGTGATTGTTACTGGCTCGCCGGCTTTCATTGGCTTTCCATTGATCACTGCGTCCTGGGCTAGGGTGCCGCCGTGGATGGTGCCGTCCGGCAGGATCCGGTAATGGTGGCTCTCTAATTGGATGCCGCCTACCTCGATGCGCGTGTCGGCGCCGGGTAGCGACTGGTTGCGCAGTTCGCGGATGCGTCCCTCGGGGGTCAGCCAAACGACTAATCCCCAATGGACCAGAAGCCCGTTTATACGGATGGGGGCCACGCCCGATGGAGGCAGATAGGTATCCGATCCAGCGCGGACGGTTGTTCCTGGCGGCCAGTTCACTCCTTGACGGACGAAGGCGCGCGACAAAGTGCATTCGGTGAGGCTACCCGTGAGTGCCGAATAATAGATCACGGTTTGCGCGCTGCAGGGCAGGCCGTCGATCGCTTGGTCGCGAGCTAGAGTCCCGCTGCACACTCGCCCGCCGCAGAAGTTCACCTGGTCTTGATACTCCACGCCTTGGATGGTTTGCGGTGTCCGAAAAATGACCCACTGCACGCGGCGCGCCCACCAACGGTAGTTGACTTGCGCACCGGCCGGAAGCGGTACGCCGTACACCACTTCTGGTTTCGAAAGGACGCGATATTGGTCGTGCTCTGTCAAGGTTTGAAGATAGTAAGTCCACGCGAGCGCCGGCAGCAACCAAATTGCCAGCGCGACGAAGCCGGCGCGCTGTAATTTCTTGCTGGGCTTGAAATGGCCGACCACCACCAGCGCGGCTGCCGCGAAGAATACAACTGTCAGCAGCACGCCGCCCGCCATGAAAATCATGGCGAAAATGGCTGCTCCGCCATTCGGCATCATACTTTCCGTCTCGGCATGTAAGAGTGTCCAGGATAGCGTACCGTGTGTAGCGGGCGCATAGTATTGCCAGTACCGGGCTCGAATGGTAAGCTTTTGTAAAGTTGTTCCAGAAACGGGGTGCAAGTGCGAATACTCGCGTTGTCAACACTGTTGTTCTCCAGCGTTGCCTGGGGACAGAATACAAATCCGCTCAGACATCCGCAGATCGTGAATCCCGGGTATATGAGCCAAACCGGCGCGGTAGCCATGTTCACGAGCGCGAATAAGCTGACGCCGGACGGAAACGCAGCCACCAAACAGCAAAGGGTGAATTCGGTGCCGAACTTTTCGAGTTCGTTTACCTTCAGTGGCACCACTTATCCTTACACGATGGTGGGTGCCGATCCGACAAAGGGCGGCGCTACGCGCGTCGACGCATCGTTAGTCACCATCCAGTTCTTCTTCGACGAATTTGCGGACCAGAACGGGAACAACATCGTGATTGATGCGGCCACAGTGGTTTCCGCGTTCCTGAATGGGCCAAATATCGAGACGGTAGCGTACGGCACGGGCAACACGCAATTCTCAGATGCGGTCCAGCGCGCGGAGTTCTTCAATGTGATGAAGCCGGATTGGCACACACTGCTGAACCGCCCACGGCTGCTGCAGTCGGTGCAGATTGAAGTGCCGGTTGGTCTTTCTATCGTGTTCCAGGCGGGGGCGGGCGGCCCGTTTTTTGCGCTGATCGACGATGGGTTTTTCGTCTCGCAGTTGAACACCATCCTGCAATTTGAGCCGTTCCAGGTGCAGGAGCTAGCCATTGTCCTCACGCGGAATGCGTTGTTTTATCAGGGCGGCAATCCGAATAATTGTTGCGTGCTCGGATTCCACACAGCCATCGATACGGCGGTACACGGAAATCGGCACGATGTGCAAACTTTCGCCACGGCCTCCTGGGTGGATGCGGGAATTTTCGGAGATCCCGGGCGCGCGGATGTTAATTTTATCAGCCACGAAATTACGGAGTGGATGAACGATCCGTTCGTGAATAACGTGGTTCCGTCCTGGCAGGCGCCGGGGAGCAGTCCGCCTGCATGCCAGTCGATTCTCGAGACGGGGGATCCGCTCGAGTTTCTTCCCACCAACTCTTTTCCCGTCACGGTGGATGGGTTCACCTATCATCCGCAGGTGGAGGCTTTACTGCAATGGTTTGAGATGCAGGTTCCATCCACGGCGTTTCAGGGTGCTTACAGTTATCCGGATACAACTTTGTTGACGGCGCCGTTGGCGTGTCCGGGAACGTAAAACCCGTTATTCGGTTGTTCGGTTACTCGGTTGTTCAGTTCAACGGACTGTTAGGGCTTTCAGGAGATTTTGCGCTTTTGCGTATTGGGAATCGGTGGGCGGGATGGCGGCCAATATTTGGCGGGCTTCGTCCAGATGGCCTTGCTGGGCTTTCGCATAAGCGAGGTAGTAGCGGGCGGGAATTTCGGGATCGAGCTTGAGGCTATTCTGAAGAGCGCTAATAGCTGTGACTGGATCCCCGGTGAGTAAGTAGAATTTGGCGGCGCCCAGAAGTTGTTCCGCGTCGTCGGAGTTGAGCTCGGCGCGTGCGCGAAAAATTTGCTTGGCCTGCTCGAACCGTTCTCCATCCTCGCCCGGAAGGTGGCGGATTCCCAAGCTGACCAGCGCCACGGTGGCGCCCACGCGCACGGTGGTGACGGAATCACCGAGCGCCCGCGTGAGCGCGGCAACGGCAGTCTCCTTGTTCTCTGGCCGCGGGCTCATCCGCAGCGCCGCGTAGACGCGGACCACCGGTTCCGGATCTGTTAGAGCGCCGAGCAGAGCGGGAAATACTCTTGGATCGTCCGGGAAATTGCTTAAATAGCCCAATGCATTAGCGCGTACCAGCGGTGGCTCCGAGACTTTCCCGAGAATATCCAGCAGCTCCGGAACGGCCTCCGCATGGCCGGCGCGAGCTCGCGCGAACGCGTCCGCCCGATGGATCAGCTTCTGGCGCGAGCGCGCGCTCGACCACTGATTCATCTTTTCGAGCACCCAATCCGGATTACGATCCTGATGGCAGTTACTACACGCGTTCGGAATGCCATGGCGGATGGTGTTCTCCGGTACTGGAATGCTCATGGAATGATCTCGAATCTGGGCCTTGATACTGAGGACCGTCCTCGGCATGTGGCATTCCACACACGAACTGCCGGTGCTCGAAGCTGGATGATGCGTGTGGCCGGTCAAGGCGTTGCCGATGCCGGCGTGGCAGCGCGTGCACAGGGCATTGGCATCCGGACGGAGCTGCGGATTTTTCTCGATATCCACTTCGTGCGGCGCGGTGTGACAGCCGATGCAGGTGACGCCGCCTTTCAGAAAGCATTCGCTCTGCCAGAGACCGAACGCATCGTTTGAGAAGCGGCGGGTACGCCCGTCCGGCCAGTATGCCGGATCGCCATTCACCGGCTGATTGAATTCCAGGATGGGCAGGAAGAAATCGTAGTAGTTGGAGCCGGCGATGAAACCGTTCACGTAGATGTCGCGAAAAGAGTGGCACTGCGCACAGATCATGGTGTTGCGTAGCGGATCAAGACGGGTCTGGAGGATGATGTTACGCACGGGCGCCGGTGGGCGCTTGTTCGCTGAATAGCCGGCAACATGCTCGCTTCCTGGCCCGTGGCAGCGCTCGCAGTTGGTGCCGGAATTCAGCCAAACTGTTTTGTAGCTGTCGCGCTCATTGTCGTAGTTCTTCTCCTCCTGGCTGACATGACACGAATAACAAACTTTGTTCCAGATTTGCACCTGGACATCTTCGGTTTCGTCCGGATCGGCAATATCCATGTTGTGGAACCATTGCTTGCGTTGCATATCCCAGGTAGGCGGTAACACCACAATGCGTCCATTGGGTAGCGTTGTCAGGTAATGCTGGATGCGGCGGTTGCCCAGGGTAAAATCCACGCGGTGCTCTTGCGGCTGACCGGTCAGGTAGGATTCGGTGACGTAGTAGACGCCACTGCGTTCACGCAGTCCATAGTTGGAGCCTCGCAAAACAACCTCGCTAGTACTACTAAAATCTCCCCGGATGGCCTGCGGAGTGGCCGGTTGCACCATCTTGCTGTGCCTCGAGTCGGACCATTTGCGATAGGCTTCGGCGTGGCATTTTGCGCAGGCTGCTGCGCCGGTATAGGTGGGAGCGGCGGCTGCGGGCACTAATAGTCCGGCAGCCAGGGTGATCAGGGCCGTGCGGCGATCCATGCGGTTCACTAATTTTATAACAATTTTTGCGAATCCTTATCGCTGCGGCTTTCGAAAATGAGCGGCCGACCCTACCGAAACTTGTATTTTTGCCATCCTGAAAATTGTAACGAGATCTACCGTAAGGACATGCAGCCGCGGGGGTGAGCGTGTCCAGGAAATGCGGAGAATATCTTTAACAGGATCATTGACATCCGCGTGCGGATCGACGTACAATAACGCAAACCTCGTTAGTTGGCTAATTTGTAATTTTGTTAGTGGGGAAGGGGAACAATTTCATGAAGAGATTCACGTTGTTGGCACTGTGCGTTTTGTGCCTTTGCTTGAGCATTTTCTCAGGGACCGCGTACGCGCAAGCGAATAGCGGCGACTTGACCGGAACGGTTTTCGATGCGAGCGGTGCGGCGATCCCGAACGCGACCGTCGTGGCACTTGAGGACGAGACCGGTGTAAGGACCTCCGCAACAACCAACGCGGGCGGCGGGTACCGGTTCACGAACCTGCCAGCTGGCCGCTACACACTGACCGCATCCGCGGCCGGATTCACGACTGACACGCTAAAAAATGTCGACGTGACCCTCAACAACACGGTCACTGCCAACTTGACCTTGGCCGTTGGATCGGTAGGCACGACGGTGGAGGTTGCCGCTAGCGCCGTCTCCATCGATACGACCACGGCCCAACTGCAGACCACGTTCAGCACCCAACAAGTAATGGAGCTGCCTCAGACGGGTAATAATGCGGGTTCAGGCGTGTACAACTTGGCGCTTCTGGGCGCAGGTGTCTCTACGTCCGGCGGCGTCGGCCAGGGCTTTGGTCCGGCCATCGCCGGTCAGCGACCGGACAATAATTCGTTCTTCCTGGATGGCCAAAGCAACAACAATTATTACGATCCGGCTCCGCTGGTCTATGTTTCCACAGACGCCATCGCCGAATTCACCTTGCTGCAGAACCAGTTCGCGCCGGAGTTTGGCGGCGGATCGGGCGGCATCTTTGTGGCACTCATGAAGAGTGGCACCAACGCAATTCACGGGTCCATGTACGAATACATGCAGAACCGCAATCTCAATGCCGAGAACTCGCTCGACGCGGTGGCCGGATACACCTCAAATCCCCGCTACGACAATAACCGCTTGGGCGCGACCATCGGCGGACCGATCATCAAGAACAAGTTGTTTTATTTCGGGCAGTTCGAGTACAACCCCATTGGGCAGTCGGCGGTTCCGGGCTCCCCGCTTTTGGCCCCCACTGCAGCCGGTTATTCCCAGCTAGCCAGCCTCCCGGGAGTAAGCACGACTAACTTGGCACAAATGCAGAAGTACATTCCCGCCGCAGCCGCCAACGATCAGGGCACGGACATGGTCCTCGGCCACGCGATTCCCGTTGGCTCGATCTCGTTCAGTAATCCCTCTTTCATCAATAGTTATGACGCGCTGGTGTCGATCGATTACAACATGAGCGACAAGGACCAGCTACGCGGGCGCTGGATCTACAACAAGGTGTCGTCGATAGTGACGGCGCAAGTGCCGGCGTTTAACGAGGGCCAGCCGAACAACAACTACATGTACACCTTGTCGGAGTTTCATAATTTCACGCCAACTTTGCAAAACGAGCTCCGCGTTTCGTTCAGCCGCAACGTGAACGCGCTTCCGAGTACCTCGCTGAAATTCCCCGGCCTGGATGCCTTCCCGGTGATCACCTTTGACGATTTGAACGGCTTGACATTCGGTCCCGTCGGCCCCTCTGGTTCCACTCAGGACCTCTTTCAGGTCACCAACAACGTGTCCAAGGTATGGGGCAA
>Ga0187847_10003427_pt1 | contig 12119 bp, 9 predicted proteins | sample June2016WEW_4_10_FD_132458 | JGI IMG/M metagenome (GOLD analysis project Ga0187847, IMG submission 132458) | Peatland microbial communities from SPRUCE experiment site at the Marcell Experimental Forest, Minnesota, USA - June2016WEW_4_10 | ecosystem: Environmental > Terrestrial > Soil > Wetlands...
AGCGTCACCTTGGTTTCAAATTTGTCGCGCAGGATTTTTCTGATTTTAGCTAGGCCGGATTCGACATCTTTCCGGATGGCGGGAGTAATTTCAAATTTTCTACCGGTGTATTCCACGTTCATCAGCGCCCTCCTAAAAATTCAATATGTTTGATTCGGGCACAGCATTACCGGTACAGCTTGGGTTTAAGTTTTTTTGACGCGCCGCTGGTGGGTGCTGGGAATGCGCATGTCTTCACGATATTTGGCGACGGTGCGGCGGGTCACCTGAATGCCCTGCGATTGCAGGATGCGGGTGATCTGCTCGTCGGTGAGCGGACGGCTGGGGTCTTCTTCGTCAATCAACTTCTTGACCCGGCGTTTGAGGATGAGCAACGACGTGTTGCCGCCCTCGGGACCGTTGACGCTCTCGCTGAAGAAATAGCGCAGTTCAAACACTCCTTGCGGCGTATGGACATACTTGTTCGCCACCGCTCGACTGACGGTGGAGGGATGCACACCGATTTCTTCGGCCACCTCCTTGATCATCATGGGAAGCAAATGGTCAATGCCTCGTTCCAAAAATTCGGGCTGACGCGTCACGATGGAGTAGCAGACCTTCACGATGGTCTGCTTGCGCTGCTCGATATTCTTGATGAGCTGCATGGCGCTCTTGTAGCGCTCTTTCACGTAATTGCGCGTATCTTTGTCGTTGCCGTCGCGGCTGAGCAGACGCTTGTAGGCGGGATTCAGGCGAAGCTGCGGCACGTCTTCGTCATTCATCACCACGAGCCAGTCTTCTCCGTGCTTGACGAAAGCGACGTCGGGTTCGATGAGGCGAGGCGCAGTTTTGTTGTATTGCTGGCCGGGACGCGGATCAAGCGTGCGAATGTAATCAAGCGCTTGCTGCACGGCTTCCGGAGGGCGATTCATGGCGCGGGAAATCTCTTTGAGCTGCTTGTTCTGCACGGCGCGCAAATGCTGGTCCACGATCGCAATTGCATCAGCGATCACTTGCGCCGTTTCTTCACTATTGCTGCCGTTGCCATTTTTATGCGACTGCGACGCCAACTGTTGCTGGTGGTAGCGAAGCTGGTAGAGCAGGCACTCGCGCAGATCCCGGCAGGCAATGCCCGGCGGATCGAGTTGGCGAAGAATATCGATCGCTTCCTGTAAATCGGCCAAAGTGTAGTTGGGCTTGAATTGCGCGATAGCGGCTTTGGCTGGGGCTGCGGCGGACGTCGATCCCGAAAGAGTCGATCCCGAAGGAGCGGACTGGCTGATGCTCGGGTTGCCGTTGTTCGCTTCTATATGGTTCGTCTGATCGTTCGTCTCACTATTCGCCGTAGGAGGCACTCCATCTTGCGGCTGTAGAGAAACAACAGGTGAGGCGTAAGCGGGCGCGAGCGTGTTGAGAGAAACAAAGTTTGAGGTGCCGTAAGGTGCTTCGATGTCGGCGTCGGCATGGGCGTCTGCATCGGGGATCTCGAGCGATGAATCGAGACCTAAAGCTTCGGCCTGCTTGACGACGTTTTCGGCGACTGCGGCGTCAGCTTCGGGCGTAGCCGGGGGGGCGATGCCCATTAGTTCATCATTGCTGGCGATGAGATATCCGTCTTCGCTGAGATTGCCGATGACGACTTCTGCGGCCTCGCGGACCGGCGGGCGAGTGGAGATGGAACCTAACTGCCAGAGCAGGTGGTCGGCAAGATTGCCGGGCTTGCTCAGGAAATTTTCAAAAGAGGGGCGTTCAATGTCTTCCATTTCGCCGGGGCTGCGGTAGCCCGGGTCGAGATACTCCTGAAAGAATGAACCAAAGTCGATCTCTTCGAAGGGATCTTTGTTTTCGGCGGCGGCGACGGTGTTTTCTTCGGGAGCGGGGCGGTCACGTTCTTCTTCCTGACGGCCAACTTCGTCAACAAGAGGAACAGAATCTTCAAGTTCCTCGAGGACGGGGTTCTCGACCATTTCGGCGGTAATCATGTCGCGCAGCTCAAGCTTGTTCAGGGCCAGCACGCTGACCATCTGGACGAGGCCAGGGGTCAGGATCTGTCTCTGGGAGACCTTCAAATGCAGCTTGGGTTGCAGTAGCACCATAAGTCGAATCAATACTTTAAGCTGTTGCGAGCATTTCGTCGCTGGCCGTTAGTGCGTGTCCTTTCGGCGTCGGGACAGCGTTCCGGCTAGGAGCAACGACGATAAAACTCACACCAGCGAAAAACTCTCGCCCAAATAAACGCGACGGACCTGCGCATCGCTCGCCAACTGGCTCGGATTTCCTGAAGCCAGAATTCGCCCTTCATCAATGATGTAAGCGCGGTCGGTCACAGCCAAGGTCTCCCGTACGTTGTGGTCCGTGATGAGGACGCCGATCCCGCTGGCCTTCAAATCACTGATGATCTTTTGCAAATCCAGAACTGCAATCGGATCAATGCCGGAAAACGGTTCGTCCAACAAAATAAAAGCCGGATTGATGGCCAAAGCGCGGGCGATTTCTACTCTGCGCCGCTCGCCGCCCGAAAGGGCGTATCCACGGTTCAAGCGGATGTGCTCAAGGCCCAATTCATCAATCAACTTCTCCATCTTTTCCCGGCGCTCATGCCAGGAAATGGGCTGCGCTTCCAGCACCGCCAGAATGTTCTCCTCGACGGTCAGTTTGCGGAAAACCGAGGCTTCCTGAGGAAGGTAGCTGATGCCGTATTGCCGCGCCCGCAAATACATGGGCACACCGGTGATGTCTTCGCCGTCCAGTAGGATGCGGCCGCTATCTGGGGGGATCAAGCCGACAATCGTGTAAAAAGTAGTGGTCTTGCCTGCCCCGTTTGGCCCTAAAAGCCCAACCACTTCGCCCCGCTCCACCCGTAAACTCACTCCATTTACAACTCGGCGGCTGCGGTAGGATTTGCCAATTTCGTCAGTGGCCAGTGTAGGCATTTATCGTGCCACTCGCGTTTGTGAAACTGCTGGGTTCGCGGAGTCACCCTTTACGAGCACCCTATCATCGTGCCTATACAAAGTCAACGAAACGCCGGTAACTTTGCCGTGTTCGGCATCAAAAATGCTAGGAGGTCCGCCGGTCAGCTCGAATTTGTCATCGGCGACCGCGTAAACCAATTGATCCCCAGTGGCTTTTCGGCCAGGTTGCATGATCAAGACCGACCCTAGGGCCACAATTCGATTGAGTTTGCCACCAAGGGCAGATGATGAATTAGCCCCCTTTTTCGCGTTGGGGTCCTCGGGGCCGACTCCCGCGGAATCAGACCCCCTGGGTTCGAGGAAGGCGTTGATCTGATTTGCGGTCAGGGTTAAGTCATCGGCAACAGCTTTGACTCCACCGAGAAATTCGGCTTCGCGTTGGGAATCCACGTATTGCAGTCGCTTGGATGTAATCGCAACGGGAACGAACTGGCCGTGGGGGCCGGGTTGGAAGAGCACGGTCGAAACCAGCTTTTGGTTCGTGCTCTCGGCATTGACCGACCGGAGGGCACGGTTGAACTCGATGATGGGAGCCTGCACGATGTTGGCGTCCTGCCACAAGCGGACATCGCCGGAATAAATTGCTGTCGTCGACGATTGGTGGGCGATCATCATCTGCGCGGTGACGTGAATCGGGCTGGAAGAAGCCAGTAGCGCGCCGGTGGGCTGCGGCTTGAGGCCGGTATAGGTCGTCTTGACGTCGCCTTCGGCAAAAGCATCTCCGGTAACGCGGTTGAAGCGAAGCGTTTGAGCGGTGGTTGCCATGCCGGCATCGATGATGCGAGGCGACCCCGTGAGCGTAACCGTCTGATTGTCCTGGAGATAGTGTGCGGATTGGGCAAAGGCCTTGCGCTGGCCATCGGAGAACACGACATTTCCATTTTGGGCGATTAAGCTCAAACCGCGATGAAAGGCGGCGTCCACGGTTTCGCTGGTGCTGACGCGGTCAGGCTGGCCAGGGTTCTGATTGACTATGCGCGCGTCAGGGGCGCCGTGAAGATTCGTCAATTGCCCGGCATCGTCGAAGCTGGCGACAAACTTGCGGGCAGTCACGAATGTTTGCTGTCCCGCGGCACCAGATGTGGGCCATATAGCAATCCGCGCGGCGCCTTCGGTCTCGGCGCGCTCAACGCGGGTGCCAGCGCCCAACTTCGCATCGACGGCATAGGCCGTCAGCTCGGTGTTGTTATTTTGATTCGGCGAACCTGGCTTGGTTTCCGCCGCTTGTGTTTGCGTAAGCTTCAAGTTCTCTTGCGCGCGGGCGCTTGTGGCTTGACCGTTGGCGCCGAAAAACACGAGAAGCCGGCCGGCGCTGCCTGCTATCGATTGCGCCCCAGGGTTCGAAAACTCCACATCGCCGAAGAATTCCGCAGAGCGCAACTGATTGCCAGAGGTGTCGGCGACCAGATCCAATTGATCAGAACGCAAGTGGGAACTATTTTCGCCATTCTGGTTTTCGACGCTCACGCTGCCCTCGGCATGAATTTTTTCGATGGTATTGTTGGGCCGAAGGTATATGGAGGCCCTATCCGCGGCCAGATTGCGACCTGCGCTTCGAAGGCGAGGCTGGTCGAGCAGAATGATTCGCGGCTCTTTACGGATGCTGCCGCGCGCGGCGAGCAAAGTCGTGCGGTTCGCGTCATCGAGAACGATGTGGACCTGGGATTCGAGCGCAAGGTCATTATCTTTCGCGGTGTAGGTGAATCCGCGCGCGGAGCCCGACCCCTGGGGCAAACTGAACTCGATCAACTCTTTCGTGTAGGCATTGCCAGTCTCTTGATTGAAAACGAGGCCGCTGGTCTTGAGATGGATCGCGCCTTTTAATTGTTGAGGCGCGGCTTGATCAGGCTGTGTCGCGCCACCGGGATTAGCGTTGAGATCGATCTGTACTTCGCCTTGCGCCACCGCGTCGCCTGAGTGCGGATCGTATTCAAAATCGCTGCCATAAAGCTGGTCATAACGGCTGGAATCGCGTCCGTACACAGTGATGCGGACATTATGCAATTCCGTTCTGCCGCCATCTTTGAACTGCACGGCCTTGCTCGCTTCCATCTTGAACAGCGTCCGGCCCTGCTCCGATTTGGAAACGGAAAATCCCTGCGCGGTCTGTTGAATTTCGATACCGATTTTTTCGGGGACCTGCCTGAGCGCGTTTTGCACGTTGTGTCGCGCGTAGAAGTAATACCCCACCAGCACAAGAATGAACGCGGCTGCCGTCACCGCGACCCAGCGGCGGAGAAGAGAGATTTGCAAAGCCATCCAGGCCCAGTTTACTTGATTGCGGTTGGAGGCGTGGGGGCAACGTCGCACTAATGAATGCTATTCATGCTGCTTCCGCGCGCCGACAATCTTTCAAGGTCAGCTCCAAACCGCCGAAATCTGGATGATCGTTGTGGTCAAGTGTAAAAGCAATATCGAGCACGTCTCCAGCCAGGCATTGCGCCTGTTGAAAGGTTTCGGCCATGCGCCACCCCACCGCAGTGTGGACAACTCCATTTTTCATGGCCGCGAATTTCAATTTGACGTGCTTTTCCTTGAATACGCGCGGAGCGCCGAGCAATCGCGCGCCGAAGGCCGCGAAGACCGGCTCCGGATTGCCAACTCCAAACGGTTGCAGGCGTTCCAGGAGTTGAAAGAAATCCGGGCTCACAAGCTCAAGCGAAAGCTCCGCGTCGTAATGCAAAATCGGCTCGAAATCAGCCAGCGTGAGCCGCTCTCGCGCATAAGTGTCTAGATGGGTGCGCAGCTGCGGAATTCGCTCGCTTGGCAAAGAAAAGCCGGCGGCATGAGCATGTCCGCCAAAGCGCGTGAATAATGCAGCACAGGACTCCAATGCGTCCAGCAAATGAAATGCGGGAATGGAGCGCCCTGACCCGTGCGCTTCTTCGCCATTCCGCGAAATCACGAGCGCGGGGCGGCCAAACTGCTCGACCACGCGCGTCGCTGTGATGCCGATCACTCCGCGATGCCAGCCATCGCCATCAATGACCACACAATATGCATCGCGCAATGCCGGTTCTTCTTCAACGCGCAGTTTGATGGATTCGAGAATCTCCCGTTCTTCTTTTTGACGCGCCGTATTGAGCTGGTCGAGTTTGTTGGCGATTTGCTGCGCTTGCTGCGCATCCTTCGTGCTGAACAGGTCGATGACGTCGCGGGCAACATCCATGCGCCCAGCCGCATTTATGCGTGGGGCGATACGGAAAGCAACTTCGCCCGAGGTCAGCGGACGTCCGCCCAACTGCGAAACTTCCAGCAACGCCTTCAATCCCGGATTGACGGCTTTTTGCAATGCGTCCAATCCAAGTTTGGCGAAGACGCGATTTTCGCCGGTCAAGGGAACCGCATCGGCGACGGTCGCGATCGCCACGACTTTCAAGAACGACCCAAGCAGCCGTGCTTGGTCTCTGTCGGGCATGCGTCGTTCCATTAAAGCTTGTGCGAGTTTGAATGCAACACCGGCTCCACAGAGACTCTTGCTTGGATACTCGCATCCCGGCTGATTGGGATTGAGAACAGCCAAGGCTTTCGGCATTCCATTCGGGCCAGGCAAGTGATGGTCCGTCACGATGAGATCCACGCCCAGCCGATGAGCGGTTTCCGCGGCGGCGAACGCGCGAATGCCCGTGTCCACGCTGACGACGAGCCGGATTCCCTCAGCCGCGGCTTGCTCAATGCGGTCGCCGCGCAGATCGTAGCCTTCTTTAATACGGTGAGGCACGTGAAAATTCGCGCTGCCGCCACACAACTCGATCGCAGTTTTTAATATGACGATGGCGGTCGTGCCGTCCACATCGTAATCGCCGTAAATAAGAATGCTCTCTTTGCGCTCAATTGCGGCGTCAATCCGGTCCACGGCGGCTTTCATTCCGGTGAGCAGATAGGGCGAGTAAAGATGCGCAAGCGATGGCGATAAGAACCGATGTGCAGACTCGCCATCCTCCACGCCGCGCATGATGAGCAAACGTGCCAAGATCTCAGCCTGCGGCGCAGTCTTGATTCCGCATTGCTGCCGCAACTCCACCACGAGGGTGGGGACTTTAGATTCATCCACACATTTCGGAATCCACTTCATGGGTAAGAAAGAAAGAAGATCGTGAAACTATTTGCTGCCGTGAGAATAACAGCCGGAAAGGTCTGAAGGCGGAAAGATAGAACAGGCAGACGGAATTCTTAGCCTATTAGATCTCGTCAGGACCGGGCTCATCCATATCTATATCCATGGGAACGCCCATTTCTTCAAACATCTCGATGAAATGCTGGTAGCGCTGGTACCACTCCGTCGCCGCCTCAAACACCATCATGACGCCCTGATGCGCAAACCCGAGTTGCACAAATCCGGTTTTGCCAATATAAGTGCGCAGCCAGCGGACATCTTCCAAATCCACATCGTCTTCAGGACCGCCGAACTCAGCGCTGGACAAGCGATCGATCAGATCATCAAGTTCGTCGCGCTGCAGGCGCACCGATTCCATGGTGACGAAGGATGCGCCCGAGGCTTTGGCGAGTTCGACAAAATCCTTCCAGCTCTCCAGATTGTCCCCCGGCTTCCAGAGAACGGTGGGGACAAATTCATAACTGACCGCGCCAGGGAACCGGCGCATGCCGTGGCCTTCGATGAAGGCGATCATGTCATCGCGCAAAGTTGTGAGGTCGTCGGAGAACTTGGCCATAGCCCGTTTGCTTGTTTTAATTCTAAGCCCTTTATTGTAAGCCTCGCACAGCCTGCGACGCCAAATCGGGCGGCTCTGTCGCTGTGTTAGACTTGTACCTTCGTAGCGGAACTTTGACGGAATCATGCTTCTTTCCAAAGAATATGTGGGCTATCTTGCCCGCGAAGTCACCAAAAAACTGATTGCCAGCGAGATGATTGAGACGAAATCTCTGCCTGCGGTCACGGAAAAAGTGCATGCCGCCATGCTCGAGGAATTGACCCTCGAAGACCGCATCAACGATGAAGTCCGCGTGATTCTTGAGGCCTACTCCGAGGAAATGCGCAAGTCCGGCGCCAACTATCAGGAAATGTTCCGCAAGGTGAAGAGCGAACTCACCCGCAAATACAAGGCGGTCCTGTGAGAGTCAACCGCGACAAAGTCAACAAACTGGCGCATGTAATAACCGACGCACTCGCAGACATGAGCGAAGTAGATTTCGTGGAGGACCGCAATACCGTCCGCCTGGAAACCCGCAAAATTCTTGAAGACCTCCTTAACAAAGAAGAGAGAATAGACCAAGCGGCCCGGCAGAAAATCGAGAGTCAGAAGAAAACCATTCTCGAAGGCAGCCAGGAGTGGGACATCCTCTACCGCAAGTACTACAACGAAGAAGTAAAAAAACTGGGACTATAGTCCTTTCGGTGACCGCCGAAGGCCCTAACGCTCTTCAATTCCAGAACCACCAAGTACGCGAAGGGACACGAAGAAAACATAATGCTTCGCGCCCTTCCGTAGTCTAAGTACGCACGGGGTACTTACCAATCCGCCTAAGCGGCGAGCTTGCGATCTTTTTCGATGGTTTGAATTCGCCGCTTGTAGTCGCGGATACGCTCCACCACTTCTCTATGCGGACGGCTCTCCACCCACTGCGAACGCGGTATAGCTCGTCGCTCGCGGCGGGAACCGACGGCGCCGCGGTTGCTCGTGTCGCTAAGTTTTCTGTCGGGGGTCGTCTGCTGCCAACCCGTCCCCGAGTTGATGACGAACGTCCCGATGTAGCCGCCTTTGATCAGTTCGAAAGGCTTGTCAATGCTCTTGCCCTGATCAAATTGTGTTGATCCCGCTTTGCGAAAGGTTTCAAACCACGACGGATAGACAAAATCTGAGACCAGCACCGTGCCGATCTTGTAGCCAAAGCTGTCATCTTCGCACGCATCGCACACTTCATAGGCATAGAGCGTGCCCGCAGTCTGGCTATCGGTCTGCATCAACACCGTCAAATTGATGTTGGGGTCCACTAGCATTTCAAGCAATTCGTGGCTCGCCGTGACTGACCAGGAACTGCCGTACTTGAGGTCGGTCGCCGCGAATACTTTGCTCAAAGGCAAGCCCTCCGACGTCAAGTCGTGATAACCCAAAGCCCCGGCCTGGTCGGCATCATCGAGAATGGTCAGCCACCACGAACCGGCGGGAGGTTGCGAGCCACTGGGCACGATGCTCAAGATGGCATTGACGCCCCAGATCGGCCCGAAGTCGTTAGTGACCTGTTGTTGTAATGCGTCCACCACGGCGGGAACATCGGCATCGGAAATTACCGTGCTCGCGTTGATGACGGAAATCTGAATGGTGGAAGCTGGGTTCGCAGAGGCTTGCTTGGAAGAGGTTCGATTTGTGGGACTGGTATTTGCCATGGGATTCTCCTTAAAGAAACCGAATTTTGGAGAACGCGCAGGGGAAAATGCGTGACTCTTACGCAAATGCTAGTCTGGGTAAAAGGTGGGCGCAAGGTCGTCCGTCACACGATTTGCACAGGCGCAAACTCCTTGATAATCCGGCTCTTACAGTGAACTCCCCGTCTCAACTCGAAGCCCAGATCAAAGCTGCGGCGCATCAGGCTGGATTTGAACTTGCCGGTATTGCACCGCTGCGCCAACATTCAGAACTCAAGCAATTCGAAGAATGGATATCTGCCGGCCACGCCGGAGAAATGAAGTATCTCGAGACCCGCGCCAACGACGGCCAGCTCAAGCGCGCATCGCCCGAAGCGACATTCCCCTGGGCGCGCAGCGTGATTGTCTGCGTCATCAACTACAATGCCGCGCAACCTTATTCGACCGAAGTCTGCGATCCACAACGGGGATGGATCTCCCGGTATGCCTGGAGCCGCGAAGATTACCACGATGCCGTTCTACGCAAGCTGCGAGCGGTCGAGGGCAGCCTGCCTGGCATAACAGGAAATTCGCAACTTACAACACGCTGCTATGTGGATACTGGACCGCTGGTGGAGCGTGTTTTCGCAAAATATGCCGGCGTGGGCTGGATCGGCAAGAACACATGTCTCATCAATCAGAAACTGGGCTCATGGCTATTTCTCGGAGTGATTCTCACTTCCCAAGAACTCGTACCCGACTTCCCTGCTCCTGATCGCTGTGGAAGCTGCACTCGCTGCATTGACGCTTGTCCCACCGACGCGCTCATCGCGCCGTATCAACTGGATTCCAACAAATGCATTTCATATTTGACCATTGAGAAACGTGGCGAAATTCCCGAGGACATGCGCGCGGGCATCGGCCGCCAGGTTTATGGCTGCGACATTTGTCAGGATGTTTGCCCCTGGAATCGCAAAGCCCCCGCAACCACCGCGGAAGAATTTCAGCCCCGCGAGGGCTTGGTGAATCCTGCGTTGGCATGGCTGGCGGAAATGAGCGAAGAAGAATTCCGCGAAAAATTCCGTGGCTCACCCATTAAGCGGACGAAACGCACAGGTCTGCGCCGAAATGCGGTGATTGCCATGGGAAATAGCGGCGATGCAAAATTCGGGCCGCTGCTCGAAAAGCTCGAATCAGATAGCGATACCGTCGTTGCCGATGCGGCTCGGGGGGCTCTAAGTCGCATGTCAAAATAAGCCAGATTCACCATTTTCACCAACTTCACCAATTGGTGCTATCGCATCATTGCGACCTCATGCGGGTCCCCGTCTGGCGTTAGCGGACGGACACCTTCCGCCGTGCTAGCATCAAACTTCTCATGGCAGCTGTGCGTAAGCCGTTGTGGTTCATAGTGCTCCCGCTTCTATTGCTGTGGCCGCTCGTGCTGTCGCCGATCTTGGGCTTTGCGCGCGATAAGCCGCCCCGTTGGATTCTCGTCAGTTCGAGTCATTTCGCCGTCCTGACGGATGCGGACGATGCTCCTGCTCATGAAGTGCTCGTAAGTTTTGAGCAGATGAGCGCCGAGTTCGCCAACCTGCTCAGCCGCGATAGCACGCATATGTGGCAGCCGTTGACAATTATCGCCTTCAAGTCCACAGACGAATACAATCGGGTTGCGCCCGCGGGCGAGTCGTCGCCCGGTTTCTTTGTTTCGAGCGGAGAGCGCAATTTCGTGGTGCTCGACTTGGCGCGAGGCGATCTTGCGAACGCGCAAAACTGGCACGCCGTGATCAGGGCTTTCGGGGTGATGCTGTTGAACGGCAATTATCCGCCCACCCAACCCTGGTTCGATGAGGGCTTTGCGGATTATTTTGCCAGCTTCCGCCCGGGCGCAAAGAAAACAGAAATTGGCAACGATCCCAGCGACGGCGCTTTTACCACTCAGCTCAGCAAACAAAAGTGGCTCAGTTTGAGCAACCTTTTTTCCGCGCAGCCTTCCACTCCATCTGACGCCTTCCGCGCCCAATCCTGGATTGCGCTGCATTACCTCATCAGCAAGAACAAGCTCTCCGAAACCGGCGCCTACTTCGGCCTGGTGAAGATGCAGAAACTTCCCGTCGACCAGGCTATCCAGCAAGCGTTTGGGATGAGCGCCAGCCAGCTCGGCCAATCCATCTATGACTACTATCAGGTTCTTGCGCCCAAATTTACCGCTAAAAATGCAGCCACAGAAACCGCGACCGACAGCCAAATTATCGCCACGAGCTTGCAGGACGTAAAACCGGGCACGGCCCAAGCCTCAATCGCCGAGATGGCCTTGCGCGTCCCCGGCCGCCGTCCATTTGCCCTTGCAGAAATTCAATCTGTCGTCGCCGATCCCAAGCAGGACAATGCCGTCGCCCATCGCGCCCTTGCATGGGACGACATGCAGCAGAAGCAATTCGACCCCGCCGCCGACCAGCTCAATCAGGCCATGCAGCTCGACCCGCGCGATCCCTGGGTGCGCTACTACCTTTCCTGGCTGAAATACCTGCGCAGCGACAACGGCACGCAGCCCATCCGCGGCTTGCCCAACATGATGCAGGACCTCCGCACCGTCCTCGACTGGGACCCCGAATTCGCCGAAGCCTATAACCTTCTGGGCCTCGCGCGCCTCGAGGGCGGCGGTGTCCACGCAGCCATGGAGGCTATGCATGCCGCCATTCAACTCGCCCCGCGCAACGACCGCTATCTGCTGAACATGGTCAACATCTATCTCTCCGACAAAAAATGGGACGCGGCCACCGCCCTGCTCAATCGCCTTGTCGAAAGTCCCGACCCAAAAATCGTTGCGACCGCCCAGAAAAAATTAACTGACCTGC
>Ga0187847_10003429_pt1 | contig 12112 bp, 22 predicted proteins | sample June2016WEW_4_10_FD_132458 | JGI IMG/M metagenome (GOLD analysis project Ga0187847, IMG submission 132458) | Peatland microbial communities from SPRUCE experiment site at the Marcell Experimental Forest, Minnesota, USA - June2016WEW_4_10 | ecosystem: Environmental > Terrestrial > Soil >...
AAAGCAGTCGGACGCGCTCATTATTCGACGCCGCCGTGGACGCGGCGCGCGGAGGTAGGTAGAACATGTCACGCAGCCTGAAGAAGGGTCCCTTCATCGACGCCCACCTCCTGAAGAAGGTGGACGCCATGAACGCGGCCAACGAGAAGAAGGTCATCAAGACCTGGAGCCGCCGATCGACGGTGATCCCCGACATGGTCGGTCACACCTTCGCCGTGCACGACGGGCGCCGCCACGTGCCGGTCTTCTGCAACGAGTCGATGGTCGGGCACAAGCTCGGCGAGTTCGCCCCCACGCGCACCTTCCGCTTCCACGCCGGCCAAGAGAAGACGGGCAAGCGCTGATGACCGGAGCCAAGACCAATGAGCGCCCGGGCACCCGCGCGACGCTGCGCGGCTACCACATGTCGGCCAGCAAGGCCCGCGTCGTGCTGAACCTCATCCGCAACGAGGACGTCAAGACGGCCCGCGAGATCCTGGCCGACACCTCGCGCGAGGCGGCCGACGTCATCGGCAAGGTGCTCGCCTCGGCGGTCGCCAACGCCGTCACCAACGACGGCCAGAACCCCGACGAGCTCTTCGTCTCGGCGGCCTTCGCCGACGAGGGCGTCACCATGAAGCGCTTCACGCCCCGTGCGCGCGGCCGCGCCGGCAAGATCCTCAAGCGCTCCTGTCACATCACGGTGATCGTGTCGCGCCTGCCCGAGGAGCGCCTCGAGGTCCTGCGTTCCCAGCGCAACACCCAGGCGGCCGTGTCGCGCACCCGACGGGTCGCGTCGTCGCGCCGTCGCGCCGACCAGCAGGCGAGCCTCAACAAGCGCGAGACGGCGGCCGAGCTGGCCGCCCAAGAGGCCGAGAACGACGTCGTCGACACCGAGGTGCTCGAGGACGAGAACAACGAGACCGAGATGGCCGTCATCGAGACCGAGGCCGTCGACGAAGGAGAGAACGTGAGCGACGAGGCCGAGGTCCCCGAGTCCGACGATGCGGCTGAAGAGTCCGCCGACGGGTCAAGCGACGAGACGGTGGACGAGACGGCCGCGGGCGAGCCCGAGACCACCGAGGAGACGAACTAATGGGTCAGAAGGTCAACCCCTACGGTTTCCGCCTCGGCATCACGACCGACTGGAAGTCGCGCTGGTTCAAGGAGCGCGGCTACAAGGACCTCGTCATCGAGGACTGGAAGATCCGCGACTACCTCACCAAGCAGCTCGAGAGCGCGGCCGTGAGCCGCATCGAGATCGAGCGCAGCTCGGACCGGGTGCGCGTGGACATCCACACCGCCCGTCCCGGCATCGTCATCGGGCGCCGCGGTGCCGAGGCCGAGCGCCTGAAGAAGGACCTCGAGAAGATCACGGGCCAGAAGAACAAGATCTCGCTCAACATCCAAGAGATCAAGCAGCCCGAGCTCGACGCGGCGTTGATCGCCCAGGGCATCTGCGACCAGCTGCTGCGTCGCGTGGCCTTTCGCCGCGCCATGAAGCGCGGCATCCAGACGGTGCAGAAGGCCGGCGCCCTCGGCGTGCGCATCCAGGCCTCCGGTCGCCTCGGCGGCGCCGAGATGTCGCGCCGTGAGTCCTACCGCGAGGGCCGCGTCCCGCTGCACACGCTGCGCGCCGACATCGACTACGGCTTTCGCGAGGCCCGTACCAACACCGGGCGCATCGGCGTCAAGGTGTGGATCTACAAGGGCGACATCCTGCCCTACCAGCTGAGCAACGACGAGAAGATCGTGCGCGAGGCGGCCATGGCCGCCGGCGACGCCGTGCCCGTCGTCGGGGCCGTCGGCGCCGCGCCCAAGGGCGTCGTGCGCGCCGGTGGCGGACGGCGCCGGGTCGAGGCCGAGCCGGCCGTCGAAGTCGTCGAGGAGTCGATCGTCGACGTGTCGCCGGCCGACCTGTTGGCGGCCAGCGCCGAGGTCGAGGCCCAGTTGAGCGTCGAGGAAGAGATCGAGCGGCGCACCGGACAGGACCACATCGACGCGCCCCACTTCCGAAAGGACGCCGAGTAGCCATGTTGATGCCCCGCAAGGTAAAGCACCGCAAGCAGCACCGCGGCCGCATGGCCGGCAAGGCCAAGGGTGGCGTCGACCTCAGTTTCGGCGACTTCGGGATCCAGGCCCTCGAGGCCGGTTGGATCACCGCGCGCCAGATCGAGGCAGCCCGAATCGCGATGACCCGCCACGTCAAGCGCGGCGGCAAGGTGTGGATCCGCATCTTCCCCGACAAGCCCGTCACCCAGAAGCCGGCCGAGACCCGCATGGGTTCGGGCAAGGGCAACCCCGAGTTCTGGGTCGCCGTCGTCAAGCCCGGCCGCATCATGTTCGAGCTCGGTGGGGTCGACGAGGCCCTGGCCCGCGCCGCCATGGAGCGGGCCATCCAGAAGCTGCCGATCAAGGCCCGGTTCGTCATCCGTCCCGGGACCCACGGCACGCCGGAGGTGACGATCTGATGGCCAAGACCAGAGAACGGGTCGCCGAGATGCGACTGCTCGGCGACGCCGAGATGCTCGAGCGCCTCAGTGAGGCCCGGCGCGAACTGTTTAACCTGCGCTTCCAGCTGGCCACCGGCCAGCTCGACAACTCATCGCGCCTCGGCGAGGTCCGCCGCGACATCGCGCGCCTCGCGACCTTCCTGCGCCAGCGCGAGATCGAGGCGGCCGAGAACATGGAAGAAGGTGAGTAGTCATGACTGACTCGACCAACGAAACCCGGGAGAACCCCCGCAAGGTCCGCGAGGGCATCGTTATCTCGGACAAGATGAACTCGACGCTGGTCGTCGCGGTGAACGAGCGCGTCAGCCACCCCCGCTACGGCAAGACGGTCCAGCGCACGAAGAAGCTCTACGTGCACGACGAGTCCAACGAGGCCAAGATCGGCGACCGGGTGCGCGTCCAGGAGACCCGCCCGCTGTCCAAGCTCAAGCGCTGGCGCCTCACCGAGATCGTGGAGCGTGCGCGATGATCCAGCAGGAGTCCCGCCTCAAGGTGGCCGACAACAGCGGAGCGAAGGAAGTCCTGTGCATCCGCGTGCTCGGCGGCTCGCGACGGCGCTACGCCTCGATCGGTGACGTCTTCATCGCCACCGTCAAGGACGCCATCCCCGGCGCGGCCGTGAAGAAGGGCGACGTGGTCCGCTGCGTCGTCGTGCGCACGGCCAAGGAGAAGCGCCGCCCCGACGGCTCCTACATCAAGTTCGACGAGAACGCCGCCGTCTTGATCAACGACCAGCTCCAGCCCCGCGGGACGCGAATCTTCGGACCCGTCGGGCGTGAACTGCGCGACAAGAAGTTCATGCGCATCATCTCGCTCGCCCCGGAGGTGCTCTAATGAAGATCCGCAAGGGAGACGACGTGCTCGTGCTCACGGGCAAGTACCGCGGTGAGCGGGCCGAGGTCATCGAGGCGATGCCCTCGAGCAACCAGGTGATCCTCAACGGCCTGAACGTGTCCAAGCGCCACACCAAGCAGCAGGGCGCGACGATGCAGGCCGGCATCATCGACAAGTTCATGCCGCTGCACGTGTCCAACGTGGCGCTGTGGTGCGGCGGGCACAAGGGTCCGGCCAAGGTCGGCGTGCGCGACGTGGACGGCACCAAGGTCCGCGTCTGTCGCAAGTGCGGGGAGGCGCTATGAGTACGGCCCTGCGCCCGCGGCTCAAGGTCCGTTACGACCAGGAGATCCGCCAGGCCCTCAAGGAGGAGCTCGGCCTCGACAACATCATGCAGGTGCCGCGCCTGTCCAAGATCGTGCTCAACTCGGGCGTGGGCAAGGCGACCCAGCAGGTCTCGCTGCTCGAGGGGGCCCAGCGCGACCTCGAGCAGATCACCGGCCAGAAGCCCATCGTCACGCGGGCCAAGAAGTCCATCGCCAGCTTCAAGCTGCGCGAGGAGCAGGCCATCGGCGTGAAGGTGACCCTGCGCGGGGACCGGGCCTGGGAGTTCTTCGACCGCCTCCTAAGCCTCGCGATCCCGCGCATCCGCGACTTCCGCGGTCTGTCGCCGAACTCCTTCGACGGACACGGCAACTACACCTTCGGCATCAACGACCAGTTGATCTTCCCCGAGATCGACTACGACAAGATCGACGCGCCGCGTGGTTTCGACATCACCATCGTCACCACGGCCGCGAACGACGAGCAGGGACGCGCATTCCTGCGCGCCTACGGCTTCCCCTTCAAGCAGGAGAATCGATAGACATGGCGAAGAAAGCCCTTCGAATCAAGCAGCAGAAGACCCCGAAGTTCTCGACCCGCGCCTACACGCGATGCGAGCGCTGCGGTCGACCGCGCTCGGTGTACCGCAAGTTCGGCCTGTGCCGCATCTGCCTGCGCGTGATGGTGCACGCGGGCGAGGTGCCGGGCGTGACCAAGGCCAGCTGGTAGGAGACGTTATGACAATGACCGACCCCATCGCCGACATGCTCACGCGGATCCGCAACGCCAACGCGGCCATGTTCGACAGCGTCAAGATGCCCAGTTCCAAGCTCAAGGAGAACCTCGCCAAGGTCCTCGAGCGCGAGGGTTTCATCGCGAGCTACACCGTGACCCGCGCCGAGGGCAAGCCCGCGCCGACGCTCGAGATCAACCTCAAGTACTCCGAGGACCGCAAGAAGACCATCGTCGGCATCAAGCGCGTCTCGAAGCCGGGACTGCGCATCTACAAGAAGTCCGACCAGATGCCCAAGGTCCTGGGCGGCGTCGGCGTGGCCGTCGTCTCGACCAGCCACGGCCTGATGACCGACCGCGAAGCCCGCAAGGCCAAGCTCGGCGGCGAGGTGCTCTGCTATGTGTGGTAACGCCATGACCCGGGAGGTTCGCTGATGTCGCGCATCGGACGTAACCCGATCACCGTGCCCTCGAGCGTCGACGTCGACGTGGCCGAGAACGTCGTGACCGTCAAGGGCCCCAACGGCACCATGCAGCGCACGCTGCCCGAGGGGATCACGATCACCCGCGAGGGCGACGTACTGAGCGTCGAGCGGATCAACGACGAGACGATGTACCGGTCCCTGCACGGCCTGACGCGCACGCTGGTGTCGAACATGGTCGTCGGCGTGACCGACGGCTGGTCCAAGGAGCTCGAGATCATCGGGGTCGGCTACCGCGCCGCCGCCGGCGGACCGGGCGTGCTGGACCTCGCCCTCGGCTTCTCGCACCCGGTGAAGTTCACCGCCCCCGAGGGGATCACCTTCGAGGTGCCGGCCCCCACGCGCGTGATCATCAAGGGTGCCGACAAGGAGGTCGTCGGTCAGGTCGCGGCCTCGATCCGCAAGCTCCGCAAGCCCGAGCCCTACAAGGGCAAGGGCGTGCGCTACCTCGGCGAACGAGTGGCGCGCAAGGCCGGAAAGGCAGCCAAGTGATGGCCCGTACCACCCACGAACTACGCCAGCGCCGCCACAAGCGGATCCGGCGCCGCCTGAGCGGCACGCCCGAGCGTCCCCGCGTCGCGGTGAGCCGCTCCAACAAGCACATCTCGGCCCAGATCATCGACGACGTCAACGGCCGGACCCTGGCCGCCGCCTCGTCGGTCGAGGCCTCGCTCAAGGGCACCAGCGGCGGCAACGTCGAGGGGGCCAAGGCCGTGGCCTCGCTGCTCGCCGATCGCGCCAAGGCCGCCCAGATCACCACGGTCGTCTTCGACCGCGGCGGATTCGACTATCACGGGCGCGTCGCCGCCTTCGCGGACACCCTGCGTGCCGCCGGACTGGAGTTTTGATGACTGACGTCGAGCAGTACGAAGAGCGCACCATCAAGGTCAACCGGGTCTCCAAGGTCGTCAAGGGCGGCCGGCGCTTCTCCTTCACCGCCCTCATGGTGATCGGCGACGGCAACGGACGGGTCGGGCTCGGCTACGGCAAGGCCAAGGAGGCCGGCCTCGCGGTGCAGAAGGGCATCGAGGAGGCCCGCAAGAACCTCTTCGACGTGCCCCTCGCCGGCACGACCATCATCTATCCGGTGCTCGGCTCCTCGGGCGCCGGTCGGGTCCTCATGAAGCCGGCCGCCCCCGGCACCGGCGTGATCGCCGGCGGCGCGGCCCGGGCCATCCTCGAGATGGCCGGCGTCAAGGACATCATCGCGAAGTCGCTGGGATCCTCCAACGGCATCAACGTGGCCCACGCCACGATCGAGGGCCTCAAGCAGCTTCGCCGGCCCGAGGAGATCGCGGCGCTGCGCGACCACCCGGCCGACCACGTCATCCCCTCGGGCACGCTGCGGGCCTACCGCGAGCGCCAGCGCGAGGGCGACCTCTTCAAGACGGAGGGTTGAGATGTCGCTGAAGGTGACCCAGACCCGTTCGGCGATCGCCACGAAGCCCAAGCACCGCGCCACCCTGCGCGCGCTGGGGCTGCGCGGGATCGGCCAGTCCAACGTGCTGCCCGACCGTCCCGAGATCCACGGGATGATCGCGCGCGTACCGCACCTGATCAAAGTGGAAGAGGTCAACGAATGAAGCTGCACGATCTCAAATCGCCCGAGGGCTCGACCCACCGAAAGCGCATCGTCGGGCGCGGCATCGCCGGCAAGGGCGGCAAGACGGCCGGACGCGGCACCAAGGGCCAGAAGGCCCGCCGCCAGATCCCGGCGCAGTTCGAGGGCGGCCAGTTGCCCCTCATCCAGCGCATCCCCAAGATGAAGGGCTTCACGAACCCCTTCCGCGTGTCGTACACGCCGGTCAACCTCGACGCCCTGACCCAGCTCGGGGTGAGCGACGTCACCTTGGACGTGCTCGTCGAGCGCGGCCTGGCCCGTCGCAAGGACCTCGTCAAGGTCCTCGGGCGCGGGGAACTGACGACGAAACTGAACGTGTCGGCCCACGGCTTCTCGGCGTCGGCCAAGGCCGCCATCGAGGCCGCGGGCGGGACGACGACCGTGCTCGACAAGCCCTTCGCCGTTCGTCCACCTGCGTCGGGCAACCAGCACCAGAACCGCTAGGCCAGATACGTGTTCAAGCGCCTCGCCAACATCTTCCGCGTACCGGACCTTCGCAACAAGGTCCTGTTCACGATCAGCATCATCTGCCTCTACCAGCTCGGCGCCAACCTGCCCATCCCCGGCGTGAGCTGGAGCCAGGTGCGCCTGCTGCAGTCCAAGGCGGGGGCCAGCGGGGCGCTCGGGTTCTTGAACCTCTTCTCGGGCGGGGCCCTCACCCGCCTCGCCGTGTTCGGCCTGGGCATCATGCCCTACATCACGAGCACCATCGTGATCCAGCTGTTGACGACCGTCATCCCCAAGCTCACCGAGTGGCGCGACCAGGGGGCCGTCGGGCAGAAGAAGATCACCCAGACGACCCGGTACCTGACGATCGGCCTCGCGCTGCTGCAGTCGACCGGCCTGATCTACGCCTTCCACGGCCACGACGAGGCCCTGCTCGGCTTCAACATCAACCTGATCCCCAAGTTCAGCCTCTGGCTCGGGCTCTTCATGGTGCTCATCATGACCGCCGGCACGGCCTTCGTGATGTGGCTGGCCGAACTCATCACCCAGCGCGGCATCGGCCAGGGGATGAGCCTGCTCATCTTCGCCAACGTCGTCTCGAGCCTGCCCTCGGGCGGGCGGGCGGTGCTCGACGAGGGCGGGATCTTCAAGTTCCTCATCATCCTGGTGATCTCCCTGGTCCTACTGGTGCTGATCGTCTACGTCGACCAGGGCCAGCGGCGAATACCGGTCACCTTCGCGCGCCGCGTCGTCGGGCGAAAGGAGATGGGCGGGAACTCGACCTACATCCCCCTCAAGGTCAACCAGTCGGGCGTGATCCCGATCATCTTCGCCTCGTCGGTGCTGTACATCCCGATCCTCATGTCGAACGTCGTGCCCTGGGCCAGTTTCCAGAACTTCGTCAACAACTCGCTGCACCCCACCAGTTTCTTCTACATCGTGGCCGACTTCGTCCTGATCTTCGCCTTCACCTTCTTCTACGTCTACATCGCGTTCGAGCCGCACCAGCAGGCCGAGATGCTGCGCCAGCAGGGTGGGTTCATCCCGGGCATCCGACCGGGCATGCCGACCGAGAAGTACTTCGCCAAGACCCTGAGCCGGATCACGGTGGTCGGGGCCGTCTTCCTCGCGTCGGTGGCCGTGGTGCCGAGCATCCTCATGGCGCTGTGGAACATCAACAAGTTCCCGTATTACGGCACCACCCTGCTGATCGCGGTCGGCGTGTCGTTGCAGACGATGCAGCAGATCGACAGCCAGTTGATGATGCGAAACTACGAAGGCTTCCTGAAGAAGTAGTGATGACCAATCGCTTGAATCTCGTGATCTTGGGCAAGCAGGGCGCGGGCAAGGGGACCCAGTGCAAGCGCCTGGCGGCCCGCTACAACATCCCGCACGTCTCGACCGGCGACATGCTGCGCGCCGCGGTCCAGGCCGATTCGATGCTCGGGCGCGAGGTGGCGGCCATCCTCGACTCCGGCGCGCTCGTCTCGGACGAGTTGGTGATCAAGCTGGTCGACGACCGCTTCCAGCGGGCCGACGCCAAAGACGGCGCGCTGCTCGACGGCTTCCCGCGCACGATCGCCCAGGCCGAGGCGCTCGAGGACCTGCTGGGTGACGACGGCATCAAACTCTGCATCGACCTGGACGTCTCGACCGAACTGGCGACCCAGCGCCTGGCGATGCGCCGGGTCTGCCAGGAGTGCGGCTCGATCTACAACGAGTCCGACGTCGAGGCGATCTCGGGGACCTGCTCGAAGTGCGGCGGCGACGTCATCCAGCGCGCCGACGACTACCCCGACGCGATCCGCAAGCGCCTGGAGGCCTACGAGCGCGACACCGAGCCGCTGCTCAGCTTCTACGACTCGCGCGGGTTGCTGGTGCGCGTGGACGGCGACCAGAGCCCCGACGACGTCACGGTCGCCATCCAGTCGGTGATCAGCGTCCGAGGGCTGGCGTGAGGCGATCGAGCGACGAGCTCGACAAGATGCGTCGGGCCGGCAAGGTCGTGGCCGAGATGCACGAGGTGACCCGGGCCGCGATTCGCCCCGGGGTCACCACGGCTGAGCTCAACGAGGTCGCGGCGCAAGTGCTCGCCAGGCGCGGCGCCCGGTCCAACTTCCTCAACTACCACGGCTTCCCTGCGGTGATCTGCACCAGCCCCAACGACATGATCGTGCACGGCATCCCCAACGGCTACACCCTCAAAGAGGGCGACATCATCTCGGTCGACTGCGGCGCGATCGTCGAGGGCTACCACGGCGACGCCGCCTACACCGCGGGCGTGGGCGAGATCAGTCCGGCCGCGACGCGGCTGCTCGAGGTCACCGAGCGGGCCCTGTGGGCCGGCATCGACGAGCTGGTCATCGGCCAGCGCCTCCACGAGGTCGGCCGGGCGGTTCAGGACGTGGCCGAGGCGGCCGGCTACTCCGTCGTGCGCGAGTACGTCGGCCACGCCATCGGCACCGAGATGCACGAGAGCCCCCAGGTGCCCAACTACTGGCCCGGTACGCCCGGCCCGACGCTCAAAGAGGGCATGGTCTTCGCCATCGAGCCGATGGTCAACGTCGGCACCTACGAGACCTACGTCCTGGACGACGGCTGGAGCGTGATGACGGCCGACGGCCAGCTGTCGGCCCACTTCGAGCACACCATCGCCGTCACGGCCACCGGTCCCGAGGTCTTCACCGTCGCCTAGCTCTCCTGGGGGTGCTGGCGGTCGTGCTGGCGCTGGGCGAACAGGGCCGCCTCGGTGCGCCGCTGGAAGCCCAGCTTCGCGAGCAGGTTCGAGACGTAGTTCTTGACCGTCTTCTCGGCGAGGAACATCTCGGCGGCGATCTCGCGGTTGCTCAATCCCTCGCTCAGCAGTTCGAGGATCCGGCTCTCCTGGGGGCTGAGGCTCTCGAGGCGGATGTCCTCGGCGATCTGGCGCCGCAATCGCTCGCGGGCCCGCTCGACCTGGTCGGGAGTGAGCAGCATCTCGCCTCGCGCGACCCGACGGATCGCCGTGACGAGGTCGTCGCCGCGCACGTTCTTCAAGACGTAGCCCTTGGCGCCGGCCAGCACCGAGGCGCTGATCGCGTCGTTGTCGGCGAACGACGTCAGCATGAGACAGGCCAGGTCGACCCGTCGTTCGCGCAGTGACCGGCACAGGTCGACGCCGCTGCCGTCGGGCAGGCGCACGTCGAGCACGGCGACGTCGATGAGGTCGAGGTCGATAGCCATCGCCTCTTCGAGCGTGCCGGCCTGGGCGACGACCGCCAGGTCCTCGTGGGTCTCGAGCAGTTCGCTCAGTCCCCGGCGCACGATCTCGTGGTCGTCCACGAGCAGCAGGCGAATCACGTCATCCCGCGAGCTTGGCCGACCATCGCACCATTGTGCCACGGCCCGACTCGGAGTCGATCACGCAGTTGCCGCCCAGCTCGCGGGCCCGCGAGGCGAGGTTGCGCAGACCTCGACCGGGACCGACCTGGGAGGAGAAGCCCCGCCCGTTGTCGCTCACCGTGAGCACGATGAGGTCGCCCTCCACCTCGATGTCGACCGAGACGGCGCTCGCCTCGGAGTGGCGCACGATGTTCGAGAGCATCTCGCGCAGCGCCTGCACGGCGTGGCGCGCGCAGGCGCGATCGGTGACGTCGTCGACCTCGCTCGACTGGTGCAGTTGAACGTCGAGGCCGAGCCGGACCCCGGCCTCGTTGGTGAGGGCCTCGAAGCGCTTGGTCAGCAGCACGCCGTTGAGGTCGTCCTGGTCGATCTCGAAGATGGTCGTGCGGATCTCGTGGATCGTCTCGTCGAGCTCGTTGATGCAGTTGTTGACGCGGGCCCGCGTCGGCTCGTCGAGCGGGGACATCAGGGCCAGCTGCAGCGAGAGCCCGACGCCGAAGAGGCGCTGGATCACCGTGTCGTGCAGGTCGCGGGCCAGTCGCTCGCGCTCCTCGCTGAGCGTGAAGTCGCGCAACTGCGTGCGAAGGGTCACCTGGTCGATCACGAGGCCGGCGGCCCGTCCGAAGGACTCGACGAGCTGCTCGTCCTCTTCGCTGAACTCCTGGCCGTCGACCCGGTCGCAGAGGTACAGGTTGCCGTAGACGTGGCCGTCGCCGGTCTTGACCGGCACCCCGAGGAACCGGGTCATAGCCGGGTGGTTGGGCGGGAAGCCGACCGACGTGGGGTGGCGGGCGATGTCGACGACGCGCAGCGACTCGGGGTGCACGATGATCTCGCCCAGCAGTCCGCCCCCGTGGGGCAGTTCGCCGATCGCGGCCCGGGACTCGTCGTCGACCCCGTGGGTGATGAACTGCGAGAGGGTCATGCCGTCGCGCGTGACGACGCCCAACGCGCCGTAACGGGCCCCGACGAGCTCGCTGGCCGCGTCGATGATGATCTGGAGCAACTCGGCGAGACTGGCGTCGGTCTCGATGAGCAGCATCGCGTCGATGAGTGCGTGCAGCCGTTGGGGATCGAGGACCTTATGAAACGCCACGCCGTCCAGTCTCGCATAGGTGCCGCGGGGGTAAAACTCAGCCGATGCGGTGCCCGACGACGACCGTGAGCGGCACCTCGACGAGGGCGGCCCCGAGGGCCAGCGACTCCTGTACGGCCTGCGAAAGGCCCTCGACCTCCTTGACCCGCGACGCCAGTCCCGAGGCCATCACCGACCAGATGGCGCCGTCCTCCTCGAGCCCGTCGGCCTGGACCGAGATCACGTCATGGCGCTTGGCCGCCAAGAGTACCGACTCCTCGGCGCTCGCGACCACCACGCGGTCCTCCACTAGGGCGATGAGCGCGGGCAGCGCCGCGGGCAGGCACCGCACCGAGATGACCACCCGGGCGAGCGTCGACTGCTTGAGCAGGTCCACACAGGTGGCCCGGTTCAGGACCGTTCGTGCGAGCAAATACTCCTGGTCAACCATGCATCCAGCATGAACCCACCAGCGCAGGCGGGGTTAGGGTCCGTGGTCATAATCTCGCCGCGCCGGTAAGATGGAGGTGTCGAAATGGCCATTCGAGGGCCGAGTTTTGCGTTTGGCAAGAAATTCGGTAGAATAGTCAGCCGACCTTTTCGAAGTCGAAGAGGTCCATCCGAGGGGGAGTTTGCCCCTTCACGTCCCGCAGTGCTGTAACAAGGAGAGAGAACCTGAGTAAGCCAAAGGAAGACGCGTTCACCGTTGAGGGAACCGTCGTCG
>Ga0187847_10003430_pt1 | contig 12108 bp, 8 predicted proteins | sample June2016WEW_4_10_FD_132458 | JGI IMG/M metagenome (GOLD analysis project Ga0187847, IMG submission 132458) | Peatland microbial communities from SPRUCE experiment site at the Marcell Experimental Forest, Minnesota, USA - June2016WEW_4_10 | ecosystem: Environmental > Terrestrial > Soil > Wetlands...
AACCCGCATGGCCAGCTTGGAAGGCTGGACGTCACCACAATCTTGTCTGAGCATAATAACTGATCAGGAAACACTTCTGAAAGTCCTAAATGCTGGTCAGAGTCGTTTGGGCACTCTATGGGCACGTTGTCATTCCCAGTTGCCCCATTTTGCTTCTCGGTTCTGAGAGACCATTTTGCGCTTGGCGCAAACGGAGTGTTCACGCCTTCAGACGAGACCCGTGAGAGCCAGAGTGAACTTCTTGCATTGCGAAGAAGTTGTGAGAATTGAAACTTGTTTTAGACATTGTTTTTGGGAGGTTCTTTCTGCGGCGACTCTTCCTCGAGTGCCTCCGCGGAAGGAGATGCACCGTGTCCGGTCAGATCAAAAAATTGTTCGGTTGGAAGTCATGGAGTTGGTCGCATCTCCCAAAAGGCATGATTCTCGTCGCCTTCGTTGTTGCAGCGTTGGGGCTTCTTTCCACGTCAATCGCTCTAGCCACTGGTTCGCCACCAACGTCAATCGGTCCGCGCAGTTCTGATGCGAGTGTCGCGACAGCATCGCCGTGGACCACTCCGCAAAATGAACTCGATGCGCCATCGATTCCAACGCCAGCCGGAGCGTTGCAAGGCTACGGTGCATTCGATTCTGTGACATGTCCTTCGACATCCTTGTGCGTCGCTGTCGGAGGAGATTCGAATTTGTCCGGAAATGTTGCGACCTCGAACAACGACGGAGGTTCATGGACCACAAGCGCAGTGCCAACAGGGCTACCCGAAATGAAGTCGGTGAGCTGTTCTTCCGCAAGTCATTGTGTTGCAGTGGGAAGTGGCGTGGCGATCACCTCCATCGACGGTGGAGCGACGTGGAGCGCGCATTCGATCCCCACGAGTAACACTGCACTCCTGGGCGTTAGTTGTCCGAGCGGCACAGAAACGTGTATTGGCGTCGGTGTAATTCCAAATGACGGCGGGCCACTCAATGGAGCAATCGTCACGTCGAATGATGGCGGCCTCACTTGGTCAGCGCCGACCACGAATATTCCGCTGGGAGCAATTGGAGGAGTGAGTTGCGCAAGCAGCACTTTCTGTGTCGCTGTCGGCGCTCAGATTCTTGTCACGAATGATGGAGGCAAGTCGTGGACTCAACAGTTCGTTAACGGCACGGTTGGTGTGCTGCGCACGGTGTCATGTGGTTCGCCAACGACGTGCGTTGCGATTGGCGCAAATCCAGAAGGCGTTAGGCGAAGTAGTGAAACCGGATTTGAAATCCAATCGACTGATGGAGGCTCCGAGTGGTCAACGGTGAGTCTCCCGGCCGGATCGTGGACGGTCAACGCCCTATCGTGTCCGGATTCCGGTGACTGCGTACTGAGTGGCCCGTCTCTTAACCAATCAGGAGCGCCACTGTGGTCAAGTGCCGATGGTGGATCGACGTGGTCGACCGTTGCATTACCTGCAGCAGTCTCAGCCGTCAGTTCTCTCAGCTGCGTCACTGCGTCATCGTGCGTCTATGTCGGACTGGAGGGAACTAGTCCCACTTCAGGCACGAGTTCCGGCAACGTCGGTTGGACGTTGAATCCTGTAACGGCGGTCTTCTCGCCAGTGTCCGGCGGTGCGTCATGAAGAACCAATTCGCAACCCGACCGCGCAGAATTGCAATTGCTTCAATCGTCATCTCCGTCGTATTCGGGACGCTCGCGGGTGACATCACGGCGAAGCCGGCAAGTGCTGCAGTGAATACCGCAACGTTGGCGAACCTTGTCAGACACGGGGTGCGACCGGCGCTCAAGACCGCCCATACTGGTGGGACCCAGGTCTATTCTCCTGGCGAGCTTTACGGCGGGTCGGACACAGTCGCACTGTGCTTCACTTGCGAAGCATCGAATATCACCGGCACGTCTCCGCCTTCTGAATCCCTCGACAAGGGCTCCGGTGTCAACACACTTACGGGCGACTATTCGTACAGCCTGAATCTTTTCAGCGCACCGGGCTTCGGCACGTCCATGTCCGACGCTCTCACCTACGATGCTCAACTGGCTCAAGCGGAGATCACCGCTGGTCAGGGTCCGGGGCCTTTGGGGTACGGATGGAACTCGACATGGAGCCTCTCTGTTACTCCCGGTCCCTCCTCGACCGAAGTCGTGAATGAAGGTAGTGGCGCGCAGGACGCATTCACTGAATCTCCCGGCAATGGGACTTCATGTCCGACCGGGGATCAAACGACAACGAACAGATACACGATTCCAACCGTTGCTGGCTATTCCACAACGCATCAATGGTGCGCCCTCGCGAACGTGCAGGCGCAGTTCGGGGACTTAAATGGTTTGTTCCTGGACTACAACCAAAATGGCGGTAAAGAACAGTACGAATTCAACTGGAACGGCAGTTTCGCCGGTAACGGGACCAACGAGGTTGAGGGCGTATTGGCGTACTACAACCTTGGACCTAACTACGAGGTCACGCCAAGCCCGCAGGTGCTGCAATGCCCTTCAACGGCCAACCACTGCACAGTCTTCGCAAACGGGAACGACCTGCGACAGATTCTCGAGGTCTTCAATTCGAGTTCGCAAATGACCGAAATTGAGGGATCAAACGCGACTCCGTATTACCTCAGCTACGACAGTCACGGCAACTTGATTTCGGTGTCGTCATATCCGTTTGGGAGCAGTCTGAGTACTTGGAGTTTCGTCTACGACACGAGTGCACCGAGCCCCGACTCCAGTGACCTTGTTCAAATCTACGACCCAGATTCAGGCGTGGGCTCGTCGCCGCCGGTAAGTGCCGGGGCCGCCCATTCGAACTACATCGCGTACAACAACTCCGGCGCCGACATCGGCATGGTGAGCGAGGTCGAAGACGGCACGGGAGCGACCACGACGTACTCGTATGCCGACGGATGCGCGACGGGAAATTGCGTCCTTGCTGGTAATCCGCAGTCGACGACAGTCACTTATCCTGCTCAAGTCCCATGTCCGAGTTGCACCGCTGTCTCACCAGTCGAGATTGACCAATACACGTCTGGAGTAGAAACCGAGACGAAGCTCGGAGCATCGGGCGGAGGAGCAAACAGTGAAACGTGGCAGTACGCGTGGTCATTGGGATACGGGTCGGCGAATTCGACTGAGACGATCACGTACCCCGATTCTCTGAGCGGCTCGTCACCGACGGCGACCATCGTCCTCGACCCTGCCGGGAATGTCATCTCTACGACCAATTCGGCGGGTGACATGGCTACGTCCGCGTATAACGACGTCGGGGCCAATGTTCTACCGGAACTTCTTTGGAGTTACCCCGGTTATTCGACCAACGGGCCCTCCAGTCCACCGAGTGGATCTGAGGTGTACACGTATGACTCATTAGGCGATGTGGTGACCGAAACGGACCCATTAGGCAATGAGACAAAGTTTGGCTATTACGGCGGCCAAGTGCTGTGTTACGTCGAGCCGCCGAGTGTCGCAGCGGGAACTGGTGCACCCGGCAGCTGTCCAGGAAGCGGAGGGAGATTTTCGGGCCTGGGGACTGCACCGCCGCCCGGTTCGACGGCCTACACGTACGACAACTACGGAGATATTGCTGCAACATACGTGGACTATGACGACACCGCGACAGGGGCGGATCCTCAGACGACCACTGCTTCGTTCGACCTCATGGGTGACCAGTTGTGGTCAATCCCACCAGCGGGGCAAGGGGGGGCTCAGAGTTCGAGCAACCCTTACGCAACTGTCTCGACGTACTGGTCGAACGACCTCCTCGCGTCCGTCACCAAGCCTGGTCAAGGAGGCACTAGCTATACCTACGACGCCGCTCTGAATCCTGTCCAAGTGCAATCGCCATACTCATCCGTGTATCAAATGGCCGCTTTCGATGGCGACAATCGCCCTTGCTACGAACTGACAAGCACAATGCAGACAGGACTATCTTGTACGAGTTCAACTCAAGCGGGCTCTTCCACCACGACCTACGTGCCCGGAAGTACCTCGCCAGCCAGCGTGAAAGATGGCAACGGTCACACGACTTCGTACTACTACGGCGATCTGGCGTTTCCGAATTCACCTACCGAAGTTGTCGATTCAGCGAGCAACGCTATCCAGTACACGGCTTATAACGACTTCGGATTTGGCTGCGAATCAGGTTCGGTCTCGATTGCCATCGGCACACCAACTCAATGCTCTGCAGTTTCGGGAGATACGACGACCGCGTACAACGCACTCGGCGACGAAACGTCGATCACCAATCCCAGTGGCAACACCACCACTTACGCCTATACGAACACAGCGTTCCCGACCTTGAAAACATCGGAGACGAACGCGCTCAGTGCGCTCACTTCGTACTCGTATAACGCCGACGGCGAATTGACCAAGATCACGAATCCCGACACGACGCTGGTGACTACTGCGTACGACGCCGACGGACGCGTCTGTGTTCAAGCGGACAACGGCACGACGTACAGCTGCGGCGGTGGCACGGGGGTGACCGGCGTCACGGCGTTTGGTTACAACGGTGCCAACGATCGAACATCGATGACCTCCTACACGCCGTCAACGCTAGCCACCACGTATTCCTATTCGACGGGACAGCTCACGTCGACGACCGACTCGAACGCAAAAACGACCGGCTACCTCTACAACTATGCGGGTCAAGTCCAGTGCGAGACGTACCCAGTCAGCTCGTCGACCACGTGCGGCACGTTATCCAGTCCGGCGACCGGTTCGACGACTAATACCATCGTGACGCGCGGCTACGACACTTCGGGTCGACTCTCGACGGTGAAGGACTGGCTGGGTAATACCACGACATATGCGTACACGAATACGTCATCGCCACTTACGGTGACCAAGATCACGTATCCCTCGTCGACCGGGCTCGTCACCAACATGACCCAAGACAATGACGGGAGCCTCGCGACGCTCACCGCCGGATCGTCCATCAACGACGCGTGGACGTACGACAACGACCAGCGCGTTTCCACCGCAGGAGTTAATGGTTCGACGTCGGCCGCAACGGTCTACAACGCCAATAATCAGATCACCGGTGCCACGAATCTCGCGACCTCGACGAACAACGACACGTATTCGATGTTGGCCGATGGGTCGATCACCAGCGATCAGACACCAGTGCAATCCACGACCTCCTTCGGCTACAACGTGGGTGGCGAACTTTGCTGGACCGCCAACGCCACCTCCTCGTCTTCAGCCTGCGGGTCTCCACCGAGCGGCGCGACCGCGACCACCAACTACACGTATACGACCAACGGGCAGCGTTCGAGCGCCACCGCCACTTCACCGAGCACCGGGTCGAATATCTCGACGGTGGGATCAATCGCGTACTCAGTCGCCAACGGCGATTCGACCCTTTCCGTCAACCCACAACACGTCGGCGACGCGCTCGTGCTGGGCATTTCTGTGAACGCAAACAATGCCGTCTCTTCGGTTAGTGGAGGTGGCGCGACGTGGAAGTTCCTGGCTCGTGAGACAGGAAGTCTCCTTGGCAATACCGAACTGTGGCTTGGGACGGTGACCTCAACGGGAAGCTCAACGATCACAGTCGGCTATACCACGAGCATCGGTTCGACGTACGTGTCCATAGCTTGTCAGGAATTCACTGACGGCACGGGTGCCTCAACGACGTGGTCCGAGGACACCAGCGGAACCGTCAATAACAACTCAACGACGACGGTGACCCTGCCGACACTCACTGCGACGTCGAGCGGTGAACTCTACGTCGGCCTGGCGTTCACTGGCGCCACCGTGACGGCGGGATCGAATCCAGGCTTCACGTATGATTCTCTCTCTTCGGGCCTATACACCTTCAATCCGAATGTGTCCGGAACGGTGACCCCAACGGCGACTATGGCCTCGAGCTACTACGGGTCAGTTGGCGTGACCATAGCTGCCAGCTCATCGTCGACGATTTCAGCGGTCGGTTCGATTCAGCACAATAACGGAACGGGAGTGACGACTTTGGCGGTCACCCCACAACACATTGGGGATGCGCTCGTCCTGGGTGTGTTCATTAACGGCAGTCAGTCCGTCTCGTCGATCTCCGGAGGTGGAGCGACGTGGCAGAAACTGTCCCGCGGTTACAACGGTTCGACGGGAGACGTGGAACTCTGGCTCGGTACGGTCACCGCAACAGGTAGTTCTACGATCACCGTTACCTTCAGTTCCAGTGTGTCGACAACACTCACCGCGCTCAGTGCCCAGGAGTACACGAACGGAACAGGGCCTACGACCACGTGGGCCGGTGACACAAGTGCCGGACTCAACGGCTCGTCGACCACCATCACCTACCCCGCCCTCACGCCGGCGGTGAACACGGGCGAACTCTACGTTGGTGTCGCAGTTCCAAAATATCTACCGGGGAATGCGGGATCGACGAGCGGCTTCACCTATGACGTGGAGCCTTACCAGATCTACATTTTCAATCCGGCGGTCACGGCGGCGTCGACCCCAACGGCGAGTCAGTCGTCATCGGGGAGCTACGAGTCGGTGGCCTCCTTGGTGCACGCCGGTGTTCCTTCGACTTCCGTCACCCGTTACGCATGGAATCCGTACGGAGAACTTTGCAATGTAAGTGTCGCCGCGTCCACATCGTGTGGATCGAATCCACCGACCGGTTCCAGTTACGTCTACAACGGTGACGGACTTCGCGTGACTTCAACCGCCACGGTGACGGTTGGCCCTACGACGACACTTACGACAACAGATTCAACGTGGGACTACATCTCGGGTGGTTCGATTCCCCTCAACATCAACGATGCGACTACGAGCGGTTCAACGACGACGAACACCAGCTATGTCTACGGAGATCTTCTCTATGGCGGGACGGCGCCAATCGAGCAACTGGTCACGACCGGCTCCGGCACGACTGCATCGTTCCTCGTCGCGAGTCCTCAGGGCGTCCAGGGCGTCTATTCGTCGACCGGAGCGGTGCAAGAGATGGCGAACTATTCCTTGTACGGCAAACAAACAATTGCCAGTGGTTCGCGCGTAACGCCGTTCGGTTACCAAGGTTCGTACACGGACTCGACTGGATTTATCTACCTGATCGGCCGCTATTACGATCCGACGTCTGATCAGTTCATCTCCGTGGATCCTGAGGTCGCTAGGACTGACCAACCGTATGCTTTCACCAACGATGCCCCACTAAACTCAACAGATCCCAATGGTCAATTGTTGGTCTCGTTGATGGGTTCATCTCCTTACATTGAAGTGAAATTACCCCCCGCGAAGGGGAAATCCGGAAGTCCCACCGTTAGTTATACCCAATCAGTCGACACTCCTGGTCCGGATGGCACTGAGATTTTTGTCGATGTAACCGTAACCGTTCAAGGTCCGAACGCAATCACAAATGTCGATGTTGACCCCATTAATGGGAGCGTTTCAGTCAATGCCGGACTGTCAGCAGGAAATTTCTCAGTCGCTGGAGCATCCAGTTATAGCGCTGATCCTACCGTTGATCAATTTTCATTTTCTTACTCGCAAACGGATACCGTGGGGAAGGGCTCGAACGCAGACAAAGTTGTAGTAAGTGTCAACGAGACAATTGATTATCCTGAATATTCGTCCCAAGCGCCAGACTTCAACATACATCTCAGTGAAACCGGAGTGCTGGAGGTGATTGGATCCGGCATTGTAGCGGGCACCATTGCCTTTTGGAGATTGTTCACAGCTGTCGGTGAAGATACATGAATGTAGATTGTGGGAGTCCGCTCCGGATAATGCATTTGCAACATGGGCGACGCACTCTCGGTCAAAAGGGGAATATCGTGGAGGTTGTAAGTTCATCGGGAACGTGGACTCGAATGGAGTTCATGCACGTTCAAAGACGCGAGTATCGCTTAGGTCGATATGAACTTGTGTTAGTTGTGAGCCTCTTACTTTACGGAGTTATTTTCGGGAACCTTCTCTGGTGTCTTGCTTTTGGCCTGCTCGTTTACGCTGTAGCGGTTATGGGTGTCCTTCCATTTGCTCTCTGGAAAAAAACACCCAGCTTGAGAGAGCCTCGAACGCTTACCGTTGACGACAATGGAATAACAATCGTCGCAGCATCATTTTCACGCGTTGATGAGTGGACAGCCATCTCTGGATCAAAGGAGAGGAGTGAGTATTTCGTATTGCGAAAAAAGAACGGTGGGCGTTCAATCATTATTTTGAAGCGCTTCTTTAATGGGCCGAATGATGATGACCTGCTTCGAACCCTACTTAAGGCAAACGCAAAATTGAGTACTTCGCAATAGATTGAGCACTTAATCCCAATTGCATTGATCTAACTTTGTTGCTATATGAGTTTCGACACGAGACTACGATGACCCCGCACTTCACATTTTGCTTCGTGGTGATTGAATCGTGGCCTTGACAACGTAAAGAAGAGTTACTCAAATCGGCTCTCTGCCCCTTGCGGGCACTGAAATCCCATATCCCGCGGCCGGCTGGCGCGGAGCGCCAAGACGGCCAAGCGGGCGGTTAGGCAACTCTCAAAATCGTTGAAATCTCAAAGAGAATATGAGAATCTCCGAAGTCGAGTCCAAATTTGCTCAAGTTTGAGGAACCTTTGGGTAATACGCGAAACACGTTCGCGAGGGGACTCAATGGTCACATCGGAAAAAGGACTGCAGACACGCGTCGTATCGATGCGAAATGAAATCAACTTCGTTGACGATGTTCAATTGCAATGGGCCGCGTTGGTCAATTCGCGAGGTCGCGCATGAATGCCGAGGAGATATCACGGCTGCTCCGAGAACTTCAAGGCTCGAGCAACTGCTCACATCCGATTCGTCTTCGCGGTGAGATTGTAAATACCGCGACCGGGGAGGTGTCAGAACGCGATCTTCGAGTCGCCTGCAAGGACAGACGAGAAGTTATCTGTCCGGCGTGCTCGTATCTCTATCGGGCCGACACCTGGATCCTTGTTTCCACAGGACTCGTGGGCGGCAAGGGAACGCCAGAGGTTGTCAGTGCGCATCCGAGACTCTTCATCACGTTGACCGCCCCGTCATTCGGCGCCGTCCATACGATTCGCGACGGCGGAGGTTGCGTCGCGCGAAATCGATCGGTGAAGTCACAGTGTCGCCACCTTCGTGCCACTTCGTGCGCACGTCGACATAGTGACAACGACGCTGACCTCGGCCGTCCGCTGTGCGAGAAGTGCTTCAACTATCGCGGTGCCGTCCTATGGAACGCGCACGCGTCGAGATTGTGGAACAACACGATCCAACTCATCAGGCGCTTGTTGGCTGCCGAGGGCGGGGTAGGACAGCCAAACTTGAGCGAAGTTGCTCAGTTGCACTACCTAAAAGTTGCCGAAGTACAGCGCCGAGGGTTGACTCACTTCCACTGCGTATTGCGATTGGATGGTCCGGAGTCAGTTGAGATAGAGCCGCCACCGTGGGCGACTGCTGATCTTCTCGAGCGCGTAATTCGTACATCGATCGAAAGAGCGTCCGCCCCCGATCTTGATGGACGCTCGATTCGGTGGGGCCGGGTTTACGACATCCAAGACCTCGCGCAGCGCGCGGAGGAAGCAGTCAAGGTTGCCGCCTACGTGGCGAAGTACGCAGCAAAGACGACAGACGGATCGAAAGAGCTCGCCCGGCGATTTCGTTCTCGACGTCAGATCCTGTCGCTCGTTGACGATCCGCACCTACGCCGCTTGGCGCTCACCGCCTGGGACTTAGGCGGTGAAGCCAAGTATGAATCGGTGCGCCTGCGCGAACACGCGCATACCTTCGGCTTCACCGGACAACTGATAACGAAGTCGAGGGGGTTCTCCACGACCTTTGAAGCGCTACGCAGTGCGCGCACGGATTTCATGGCCGGTGAACGAGATGGTGATCCCGTTGAGGGCACGTTCCACTTCGTAGGTCGCGGCTACGACGATCCTCGAGGGACGATGCTTGCCGAGTTCTTCTTCACGTCCGAACGCGAACTCCGGGAAGAGGCTCGGGCAAGGAAACTCGCTTTGGAGACCAAGCCCGGAACCGGAGATGCTGTCGCGGAGTAAACCCGATTTGTTGAAAATCGAACAAGTACCGCAACCGTTGGACAACTATGCCGAAGATCTCTCCATCGAGTAGTAATCCACCGATGGCTGAGTGATGGCAAGACGTCACTTCGGGACGGTTCGCAAACGGTCGTCAGGGCGGTGGCAGGTTGTCTATCGCGTCGATGGTCGCATGTACTCGGCGGGGGCATACACATTCAAAGCCGACGCACTCGCTTGCCTCGCAACGATTGAATCAGATCTTCGCCGCGGTGCGTGGATCGATCCTCGCGCTGGCAAGATGACTCTTCGGGTGTATGCCGACGAGTGGCTCGACCAACGAAACGATCTTGCTTTTCGTACGAAGGAGCTCTACACCTATCTCCTCGAGCGCCACATCATTCCGTCCCTTGGAAACGCAACCCTGATTGGTCTCGCGCCGTCGAAGATTCGTAGTTGGCACTCGAGTCTCGCTCGGGAGCATCCTTCGACCGCAGCCAAGGCGTATCGACTACTTTCTTCAATCTTGAGAACCGCGGTGACCGATGGCTTCCTAGTTTCGTCTCCGTGCAAAGTCGCCGGAGGGGGAGTGGAGCGGCCCGCAGAGCGCCCGGTGGCGACTGTCCATGAAGTTGAGGCTCTGGAAGCGGCGATGCCGGAACATCTTCGTCTCATTGTGTTGCTGGCCACGTGGTGTCAACTTCGCCGCGCGGAGCTGCTCGGACTCCGTCGAAAGGACATCGACCTTACCAGCGGCTCGCTCAGAGTTGAACAGAGTCGAACCATCACTATGCATGGAAAATCCCTCGTCAAAGAGCCTAAGTCCGATGCCGGGCGACGTACAATTGCCGTTCCGGGATTCCTTATTGCAAGACTCCAGGATCACCTCGACCGCTTCACTCGTCCCGAGGTTGACGCCTTAGTTTTCATGGGCATCACCGGCGTACCGTTGACCGGCAACGTTTTACAGGTCGCTTGGCAGCGCGCACGCGCGAAAGTCGGTCGAACGGATCTGCGCCTTCACGACTTACGACACACGGGCTTGACGCTGGCAGCAGCGACAGGTGCGACGACGGTCGAATTGATGTATCGCGCGGGGCACTCGTCGTCAGTCGCTGCGATGCGCTATCAACACGCGACCAAAGATCGCGACCGTATCATTGCCGACGCGCTCGGTGCAATCGCGAATCCAATCCGCGAAGAGCCCCCAACGTGAGCCCATTTTCAAAATTGTTCATTCTCAAGAGCACAATCTCGTCGTTTTTCGATGCCCAATTAGAACGCTCCTTTGGGCACCTATGGGCACTTCGCGAATCAGTTTGGGCACCTATGGGCACTTCACAGTGGTCTCTCGCGGTTATTCGTGGTTACTCGTGGTCACTCGAAAGTGCTTGAAACCCTTGCACTCTCAACGAAAAGCTTGAGAGCGGGTGACGGGGATCGAACCCGCATGGCCAGCTTGGAAGGCTGGAGCTCTACCATTGAGCTACACCCGCGCGTCTCGAACGAGACCCGAAGAAGTCTAGGCGACCCCATTAACGTGAAGGGGTGGAGGCGACGTTCTACGACCAGGTCGGTGGCCACGCGTTCTTTGAGCGATTGGTCGGTAACTTCTACGCTGAAGTCGAGAAGAGTGAACTGCTGCGGCCGATGTATCCCGAGGATTTAACGGACTCCAAACGCCATTTCGAGATGTTCCTCGAGCAGTACTGGGGCGGTCCCCGCAACTACTCCGAGGAGCGTGGGCACCCACGACTGCGCATGCGTCACGCGCCCTTTCATATCAATCGCGCCGCACGCGACGCGTGGCTCGCCGCCATGTCGATCGCCCTCGATCACGAGCGCCACGACCTGAGCGAGGATCAGTTGAAAGAGCTTCGCGACTACTTCGATATGGCGGCTCACCAGATGCGCAACGTTTAACAGCGAATTCACACGACTTTTACCGCCAATGTTGTGACTTTTGGCCGAAGAGTCTTTAGCCTTGAAGCGTGGCTCCTCGAATGATTTTGCGCGACGGTGAGGTGAAGATCATCTCGGTGACCCCCGTCGCCCGGGGCACGTTCCGACCATGTGTCGTCGGCATCGTCATGCTCGCTCTCGTGATATTCGGAGCGAAACACGTGCATCTCATCCACGAACACGA
>Ga0187847_10003432_pt1 | contig 12106 bp, 7 predicted proteins | sample June2016WEW_4_10_FD_132458 | JGI IMG/M metagenome (GOLD analysis project Ga0187847, IMG submission 132458) | Peatland microbial communities from SPRUCE experiment site at the Marcell Experimental Forest, Minnesota, USA - June2016WEW_4_10 | ecosystem: Environmental > Terrestrial > Soil > Wetlands...
AGACGGTGCCGCCGCCGTATGGCCCGTTGGTATCGAGAGTGTCATAGTAACTGCCGAACTGATCGGCAACCAAAGTCCCAATCGGATGCCCTCCCGTGCTGGTGTTGAACTGGAAGACATTCGTTGCCGTCCATCCCGAGGACGAGGGGGTCAATTTGAAAATACTGCCGCAGTTGTAATCGTCGCTGCTGCAGTCGTCCGCGCCACCGTAGCCGTTAACGCCCCAGAGGTTTCCCTGGCTATCGAAGACCACGCCGCCGTCCGGATAACCGGCGCCGGGGGGCGCGGGAAACGCATACAACAGGTTAAACGTCCAGCCGCCGCCAGACGGCGACAGCTCGAAGACGCTGCCCTCGTACTGGTCGAGCAATGAGTTACTCGCGGTGCCGTAAGCGTTTCCTGCCTGGTCAAACGTTATCTGGCCAAGGGGGTATTCTCCGTCGGCCTGGCCAGTGAACTTATACAGAGTGGTCTTTGTCCACTCACAGGCTGCTGTCGGGCAGAAACTGGGTGGCGGCGACAATTTAAACACCGTGCCGCACCCCAATCCATTCAGGCATCCGCTGGTTCCGCCGGAGTACGTTGTACCGTAGAGACTCCCGTCCGGCGCGATTCCTAGCGGCGCATCCGGACCCGCTCCATCGGCGAGGCCGGTAAAGCGGTAGAGGACACTGAAAATCCACCCGGAGCCGTGCCGCGACAACTTGAAGACCGTGCCGCAGCCTGAGCCATCGCAGTTGTTGATTCCACCGCCGCCGGCGGCGCCATATAGGTTCCCTTGCCGATCGGCGACCAATCCGCTTACTAGACCGCTGCCGTCCGTTGTACCGTTCAGCGTGTACAGAACGGTAAGAGTCTGCGCCTGCGCCGAAATTGTTACTGCGAAGATCGCCGCACAAAACAGCTTAGTCAATATTCGCAGGCTCGGGTTGAAGTTCGAGGTCGCGCCTGGCTGTCGATAGATCATTGTGGCTCCCTTCGCGTATGTAGGCGGACTTCCGCCAACGCAGCAAACTATTGCGCCATGATGGATGAGAGTCAACTTAATTTCACATTACGGTTCAACAGATTGAGGGAACAGGACTTATCTTGTGCAATCGAGGTTGGCGATAACTCAAGGCTCGCCTTGACGGGCCAACCCGCGGTGTCAGCTTCTGCGGTAAAATCCGGACGGGAGTTTGCAATGACAGATTTGCGATATCCAATCGGAAAGTTTCACTGGGTTGAACCCGGCAGTGAGGAGCAAAGCGCCAAGGACCGCGAGCGCTACATCCAGACGCTGTCCCAGTTGCCGCCGCAGATGCGAAGCGCCGTGCAACACCTGGACGAGGAGCAGATGGACACCCCCTATCGTCCCGAAGGCTGGACGGTGCGGCAGGTGGTGCACCATGTGCCTGAGAGTCACATGAACGCCTATATCCGGACCAAGCTGGCGTTGACGGAAGAGCAACCGCTAATCAAGCCTTACGATGAAGCCGCGTGGGCCAGGCTGCCGGACAATGACATCACTCCGATAGAAGTATCGCTGCAACTGCTGGCGGCGCTGCATGCGCGCTGGGTCGATACCCTGCGGGCGATGCGGCCAGCGGATTTCGCGCGCACATTCAATCATCCCGAACGCGGCGTGATGACGCTGGACCAGATGCTGGCATTGTATGCGTGGCATAGCGCGCACCACGTGGCGCACATTACGTCGTTGCGCGAGCGGATGCACTGGAACCAGCGTGCCGCAATGCTGCAATAGTTTGCGTTGTCCAGAGTTAGGAGATCTGATGAGCACAACCGATGCGGCTGCAACCACCGCCGTCAGCGTGCAAAACGTTCGCAAGGTTTACCAGCGCGATAGCCTCCAGATCAAAGTGCTGGACGGCATCAACCTTGACATCCCGCAAGGCGAGTTCGTGGCGCTGATGGGGCCGTCGGGCTCGGGCAAGACCACGCTGCTGAACTTGATTGCCGGCATCGATCGCGTGACGTCGGGACGGGTGGTGGTCGCGGGCACCGATCTGGGACCGCTGTCGGAAGGCGAGCTGGCCAAGTGGCGCAGCCGTAACATCGGCTTCATCTTTCAGTTCTACAATCTGATTCCCGTGCTCAGCGCGGTGGAGAACGTGGAGCTGCCGCTGCTGCTGACTTCGCTCTCCAAACGCGAGCGCCGCGAGCGTGCCATGACTGCGCTACGCATCGTTGGCTTGGCGGACCGCTCCAAGCACTATCCGCGACAGCTTTCCGGCGGACAGGAGCAGCGCGTCGCCATCGCTCGCGCCGTGGTCACCGATCCGACGGTGCTGGTCGCGGATGAGCCCACCGGCGATCTCGACCACCAGAGCGCCGAGGAGATCCTGACGCTGATGGAGACGTTCAACAAAGATTTCCATAAGACCATCCTGATGGTGACGCACGATCCGCGCGCCGCCACCCGGGCCCACATCCAGCATCATCTGGATAAGGGAGTGTTGAGCAACTGAAAGAAATGATTCACCACGGAAACAGGGGGGACACGGAGAAGATTTATAGAAAAACTCCGTGATTTCCGTGATTCTGTGGTGAAAAAGAATTTGACTTATGAAGTTTGCACCGCTGGTCCTCAAGCATCTACGCAAGAACTGGGTCCGCACGCTCTCGACCGTGCTGGCCATGTCGGTGTGCATCCTGTTGTTCTGCACCTTGCAAACGGTGGTAGAGGCGGTGAACTTCGGGCTGCACGCCGGAAATGCGAGCCGGCTGGTGACGCGCAACAACATCAGCCTGGTGTACAACCTGCCCATGACGTATAAGGCGAAGATCGCGGCCATCCCCGGCGTGACGGGAACCGTGATCAACGCGTGGTTCGGCGGCATTTATCGCGATCCCAAGTATTTCTTCGCCAACATTGCCACCGAGCCCGAAGCCTTTCTGGAAGCCTATCCCGAGGTCATGTTGACGCCCGATCAGAAGGAAGCCTGGTTCCATGACCGGCGCGGATGCATTGTGGGCCGCAAGCTGGCGCAGCACTTTGGCTGGAAGGTGGGCGATACCTTCGAGATGGAGAGCACCATCCCGCCGTATCGTGTGGGACATCCCTTCGAGTTTGTCATTGACGGCATTTACGACACCGACGAGGCCAAGTATCCGGCCACCGATCTTAACTCGATGTACTTTCAGTACAAGTATCTGGACGAAACCACGGGCCGCAAAATCGGCATCGGCTGGCTGGTGGAGTCGATTGACGACCCCAAGCATGCCGGGGCCATCAGCAAGGCTATCGACGACGAATTTGAGAACAGCGATACCGCGACCAAGACTGAAACCGAGCAGGCGTTCCAGGCCGGCTTCGTGGCCATGGCTGGGAATCTGGCGTTCCTGCTGAACGGCATTGGGCTGGCGGTCGCCTTTACCATTCTCCTGGTGACGGCCAACACCATGAGTATTGCGGTACGCGAACGTCAGCAGGAGATTGGCGTGCTGAAGACGCTGGGCTTTTCCAGCGGGCTGGTCATGACGCTGATTTTGAGTGAAGCGCTGCTGATAGGCGTGCTGGGCGGGCTGGTGGGAATTCTGATCAGCGCCGCTATTTTGCATGTGCTGCCGAATGTTCCCGTGCTGGGCAACATCGTGGCGGGCTTCCCGAACTTTGGATTGTCGCCGCAGACCACGGCTACCGGGGTTGGCATCGCGTTGCTGCTGGGATTGCTGGCAGGATTTGTTCCGGCGATGACCGGCTATCGCGCGCGGATTACGGAGACGCTGCGGCAGGTTTAGCCGCGAGCTACGAGCTTCGGGCTGCGAGCCATGAGCCACTGATGCCTCATTGATCCTCGCGTGGCTTTTTTGGCTTGTCGCTCGAGGCTCGAAGCTAATTGCTACTTGCTAATTGCTGAATTTATGGCTCTACCGCTTTCATATAACATTCGCAATCTTCGCCAGCGCTGGAAGGTGACGCTGCTGGCCATCTTCGGCATTGGCCTGGTGGTCGCCGTCTTCGTCACCCTGCTGGCCATGGAAAATGGCTTCCGCATTGCCCTGCGCTCCACGGGATCGCCGCTGAACGGTATTGTGACCCAGCGCGGCTCGCTGTCGGAAATGACCTCGTGGATCAACATCGCCGACGCCGATGTTATCGAGGTCGACCCGCGCGTGGCCCGTGACAGCGAGGGCAAGCCCCTGGCGTCGTGCGAGGTCGTCGTCCTCACCGTGCGTCCGCGCAGGAGTGACAACCAGCCTGCCAACGTCACCTTTCGGGGCGTGTCGCCGCAGGGTTTCAAGGTACGCAACAATGTGAAGATCGTCGCTGGCCGCAGCGTCACCCCCGGCTTGTATGAGGTCATCGTCGGCAAAAAGATTTCCGATCGCGTGGCCGGACTGGATATCGGCGACACCCTCAGCGTGCACAAGAAGGACTTCAAGGTTGTCGGCCTGTTTACCGCCGACGGCAGTTCGTTCGAGAGCGAGATTTGGGGCGACTACGATGCCATGGCGCCCGCGATTGGCCGCAATGGCGGCTGCGAATCGCTGACCCTGCGCTTGAGCAACCCCGCGACCCTGGCGGCCTTCGACAAGGAAATCCGCGCCAATCCGCGGGTGCAACTGCAAATCGATTCCGAGCCGAAATATTACGAGAACCTGGCCGGCCCAACCGCAGCTGCGCTGCTGGGCCTGGCGGGATTTGTTGCGGTGGTGATGGGCATTGGCGCGGTCTTTGGCGCCATGAACACGATGTATGCCATCGTCTCGCAACGCACGCGCGAGATTGGCACGCTGCGCGCGCTCGGCTTCTCGCGCTTCAGCATCCTGGTATCGTTTGTGCTGGAGTCGGTGCTGCTGGCGCTTATCGGCGGCATTCTGGGATGCCTGGCGGCTTTCACCATGAACGGTTACACGGCGGGAACTGGACAGACACAAAGTTTCAGCGAGATGGCCTTCGCGTTCCGGATTACACCGAACGTGCTGATCTTCGGCATCGTGTTCGCAGTGCTGATGGGCTTGATCGGCGGATTGCTGCCGGCCTTCCGCGCCGCAAGAATGCCGATTACGCGAGCGCTGCGCGAAGCGTAAGACGGCCGTGGCCAGTCGCTAGTTTGGGATTTCACACTTGGGCAACAAATCTGCAGCTCTGACCGCTGGCCACGAGTCACTAATCCCTAGTCCCCAGCCCCGAGCCCCTACTCCAGCGACCGCACCTCCGCCGCGGGCACCAACTCCACCGTGCACGGACCGGGCGCCGCGCTGCCGCAGCGAACCACCGCACGGCGTACGACGTGAGCCTGCGATTGGGGCGGGAACTTCATGCCTACGTCAGTCTTCTGGAGAATGTCGGAGAAGCTCTTCAGGTTGTCAGGACCCTTGATGAATTTCACCTGTTCGACCTTGCCGGGCGAGACCAGCAGGTAGAACTCTGCCGTACCTTTGTCGGACTTGTTGAGCGCCACGGTTTCGCGCTTTGCCAGGTCAGCCCGCGCGTTTGCCATCCGGCTGTCGATGTCCTTCACGCCCAGTGCCGTCAGCTTCGCGCGCGCCGCCGGGCTGGCGTCATCGGCCACCAGCGACATCATGTAGTACTGAATGGCCTGGTCGCGCTTGCCGCGCTTCTCGTAGATCTCGGCCAGGTGCTCGGCTTCATCGCCGCTGCCACCGGCCTGCCACGCGGGCAAAATGTATTTTTCGGCGTTATCCAGATTGCCGCGCTTGAAATCGACCCAGCCGCGGGTGTCCCATACCGAGAACATTAACTGTGTGGTCCCCAGCTCCTGCATGCGCAAGTTGTCGAGATTTACATCGCGGAGCTGGGTTTCCAGGGCGTTGATGGCTGAGTCCGCATAATTACCGGCGCGGTCCAGCTGCACATCCTGCTCAGCAAGCGAGTACGCGATGTTGTTCCAAGTGAGCGGCGCCGGCGACAGGGTGATGGCCTTCTCGAACGCCGCCATTCCCTTGTCCGTCTGCTTGGTGGCGATGTACGCCTGCCCTAACCAAATCTCCAGCAGCGGGTTCTTGGGCTGGATGTCGACCGCTTTCTCCAGCTCCGGAACAGCCTCGATAAACCGCTTCTGGCCAACGTAGAGGCGGCCCAGATTGCCATGGGCATAGGGATCCAGCGGATTAATCTCAATCTGCTTTTTGAACGCGGCGATGGCCTCGTCGTACTTGCCCTGATGTTCGTAGGCCAGGCCCAGGGCGTTGTAGGCAAAGGGATCGTAGGCGTTGTTCTCAATCTGCTTCTTGAAGGCCGAGATTGCCTGATCGGTCTGGCCCAGCTGCATGTAGGCTTTGCCCAGATCGTTCCATGCGTCCTTGTGCTTGGGTTCCAGCTTGACCACACGTTCCAATAAGTCGATGGCGACGGCGTAGTGTTCGTTCTTCAAGGCCTCAACCGCGGCGTCGAAGAGATCGCTGGCCGATTGATCGCCGGCAGAGACGCCGCCGGCGCCCGGCGAGGTATTGGTCAGCGTGACCTCCTGCGCCTCATCGGCCCTCACTACACGATGGAACGCGGCAAAGTCCTCGCTGCGGTCCTGGGGGATTTCCGCCAGCAGCACCTTCAGCGTGCGATGGCTGGTGAATTGTCCGGCCTCGTCCTTGTAGACCGCGTGGTATTCGGCGTAATCGCGCTGCACGTCGACATTCAGCGGCGAATGCAGTTTGTACTTTGCCGGAAAGCCGATCTTCACATCCGCCTGGTCGTCGCGCACGGCACCCAGCTTGATAGGCTCGGTTTTGGCGCTGTCGTCATCGCTATCGTTCTCGTCGGGCAGATGAATCGAAGCCAACGGTAAGGGGAATTTCGACTCCGCGGCCGACCAATCGAAATAGTTGTTCACGGTAACGTCGAACTCGACGGTCAACGGTTGTTCCGCATCGCTGGGATCGCTGGCCTTCAGGTTGGTAATGTCCGCACTGCGCATGTTGGCGTGCTGGAGCATGTAGTCGAAGATGTCTTTCCAGTGGCTGCTGGGCATGCGGCGCATGGCATACCGCAGAATTATTTCGGTATCGCCGCGCGAGGCGGTGGTCACGTGCGCCTTCAACTCGCCGCTGTCGCTGACGGCGCCCACCAGGGTGGTGCGATCGAAGGCCTGGAACGGCAAATCCGACGGAGTCCACACCAGCACCGCGGGACCGCTGGGCGGGATGGCCAGCGCCTGCTTGTTGCGCAGGTTCGACGACAGCATGCGGAACGGCGCTACGCCGGGGGTGCTGTCCAGCCAGATTTCCTTGCCGTCGACCGGCACCCGGGTTATGACGTGATCGAATTGCGAGGGCGACGGAATGTCGGGATCGAGTTTGATCTTCGAGCCGATCAGCACCGACGTCGAGTGAAATCCTTCGGCGTCGAGCAAGGCCGCCAGCAGAGTGTTCTTGTCCTTGCAATCGCCATAGCCGTTGGCCAGCGCCTCACTGGCGGCGTGCGGCTGAATCCGTCCCAAGCCGAAAGACAGGCTCACATAGCGAATGTTGCGCGATACGTATTCGTACAGCGCCTTCACCTTCGCCATGTCGTCGGTCTTGCCTTTGACCAGCGCCGCCGCTTCCTTCTTGACGCTGTCGTCCGGGATGCGGCGCTCCCGCTCCAGGCCGGCATACCATGCGCCCAACTCCTCCCAGCTCTTGAAGGTGGTCAGTTGCACGGAGGGGACTTCGTCGTCAGCCGCCTTCTTCTTCTTTTTCTTCTTGTCGGTGTCGTCATCGTTCTTGAGGCGGGAGTGGGTCCAGCGATAGATGCGGCGGTCGCCATCTTCGGTGATCTTTGCCTCATAGCCCGGCTTGGACTTCAGCTTGATCTGCCGGTCCTTGGGAACATTGATCTCCAGCTCCTCGTCGAGAATGATTCCATGCTCCGCGAAGTTGTAGCTGGTCCAGAATTGTCCCGGGGCCAGCGGGCTGGCGATGGTCTTGATGAAGCGGTATTCCAGCACGTCGCCGGGCCGCAACGACGGCACGCTGATGTCCTTGACGTGATAGTCGGTATAGACCGGGGCGTCGGCAAAGGTCAGGTCCTGCACGGCCGACTCCTGCGCCGTAACCACGGTGCCATCGGGTTTGCGAGTGCGCACGTAGGCAATGTCGAGCTTCTCGCTGAGCGCGCTGTAGCCGACTTTGAGTTGTCCGAAGGCCTGCACGCCGCTCTCGCTGATGATCTTGATTTGCGCGTCGGTCTGCTCCACGCCGGTGCCATCGTTTTCAAAGCGCATGGTCTTGCTGGAGTGCTGAACAACGTAGGCTTCCTGTGAGTAGTCAGGGGGCGGGCCTGTCTGCAGGGTTCCTGACTGCTGCGGCGCCGGGGAAGCTTCTTTCCCGGAACTTTGAGGCGTGGCCGGAGACGTCGGCATCGCTGGATCCTGATTTGGCGCTGGAGCAGGCGAAGATGCGGCGGGCGATGACGAGGCGGGATTCTGGCCCGGCGTTGCCTGCGCCGAGGCCGTTCCGAACGATAACAACACAAGGAAAATTGCGGCGAGAACTGATTTCATGGTTGATGGCTGGCCGAATGTCCATGGTACGCGAGTGGCAAGGGTAACTCCAAACCCGCGCGCGCCAGGCGGCAGGGTGCTACTGTAAGTAGGCTGACTCGGCTTGCGCAAGGCGCATGGGCGATTCTACGATGACTCAGCTTCAGTCGCTGCGGCTGTTTGATTGACGGCGACTGATCTCATCACTGCGGAGGCTTCGATTGAAACAAAAAATGCAAAAGCCGTTGGCAACCGTGGGGGTTGGTCCACGAGTGGAGATCCATCGCGGCGGCTTCCGCGCTTTCGAGGCCATGAAGTATCTGGACGTAGCCAAGTTGAGGAAGACCGGCAAAGCGCGGATTGAGATTGGGCGAGTGCAAGGCGGAGGCGTGGAAGCTACCATCGTCGCCGAAATATGCAAAGGCATGATCACCAACCTGACTCCTATAGATTGCAAAGGGTGTAGCCGTGCCGCGCGCAAGGCTGCGCGCGGCACCCGTAGCGGGGGCGCAGCACCCACGAAGAAGGCGCTTCGCGCAGCCCTGGAGCGGGTGCTCCAGCTTGGTTATCCTGGCGTGAAGTTGCCTATCGCTGTTCCCACCGCCAAGCCTCTCGAAATCGTGATCGGGCCGATCATCATTTATGGCGACCCGCTGGATATTTGCATTGTTCTGAGCTATCCGGGCGGCGAGACCTGTGTCTCGTGCCTCGTCGGCCGCGGAATCTGCGTTGGGCCGGTAGTCCTGGAATAGTTGCGCAAACAGTTTGCCCCGCAGTGGAGTTACCTCAGCGACTGAAGCCGGTGTCTGCGTGATTCTTTCTGCGCCCCTGATGCGGTGCTCCAGCCTCCGCACGCGATCCCGACTTCCCTGGCGACTATAGTGAATCCATGCCCAGCCTGCTCTATTGTGTTACCCAGTCGAGTCCCGCCGTCAGCATTGCCGCCGGAGTGTCCGAGGCTGCGGTCTCGTCGCGGGAGCTGCTGGGCGTCCGCGTGTACTGGAGCGATATCGGCGATCCCGACGCGATGATAGGAGAGCCTGCATCGCTGAAGCAGGCGGCGCTGCAATTCCGGCAAGTGCTGCGCGAGATTCTGGCAGTGACCACGCCGATTCCTTTTCGCTTTCCGACTTTGCTGGAGACCTCCGAGGTTTTCGCGCAGCATCTGGCGCCCGAGCAGGAGTCCTATCGCCAGGCATTGGAGCGAATCGGCAACGCTGTGCAATACGAAATTGTCGGGACGTGGGCGGACGAGCAGCAGGCCGACCTGGCCACTCCGGTAAGCGGTCGCGAATACCTGAAGCGCCGGCAGGAGGCGCTGGGCCGCGTGGCCGCTGTCGAGAGCAAGCTGAAGAGCGTGACTGCCGACTCGGTGCGTGAGTGGCGGGCGCGTCAGGAGCGCAAGAACCATCGCTGGTTCGCGCTGGTGCCACGCGACAACCGCGAGCGCTTCATCGCGTCGCTGCGCAGCGCCGGCGCTTCGCAAGGCGTTCGGCTGCGGCTTAGCGGGCCGTGGCCGCCCAGCGAATTTGTCCAACCGCCAAGCGATGATCGCTGACAGCCGACGGCTGATAGCTGACAGCTCCCTTACGATACAATTTCCGTTATCCGCAATGCCTTTGCCCACCTCATCGGCGCGCCTGACGCCCAATTCCATCCCAATTGCAGTCGCGCCGCAGTCGCGCTGGCAGGAGATCCTGGGTTCGCCGCGATGGATGGTCCTGATTGCCTTCGCGGTACGCGTGCTGTGGATCGTCGTCGCGCACACCTATCGCATCCGTACCACCGAGCATAATTTTGGCTTTGGCTTTGAGACCGGACAGATCGCGCATTCGCTCGCCAACGGCATGGGCTTCAGCTCGCCCTTCGGCGGCAACACCGGACCGTCCGCGTGGACTGCTCCCATTTATCCGTGGATTGTCTCGCTGGCCTTCCGGGCGTTCGGCAGCTACTCACCCGCCTCGGCGTTCGTGATGCTGAGCTTCAACAGCCTGTTCGCCGCGCTCACCTGCTGGACCATCTATCGCACCGCGCTGCGCGTGTTCAACCGCACTGTCGCGCTGTGGTCAGGCTGGGTGTGGGCGCTGTATCCCGACACCATATTTTGGGCGGTGCGGTGGATTTGGGAGACGAGCCTGTCGGCGTTTCTTCTGAGCCTGCTGTTCATGCTGACGGTGGAGATGGAAGGCGACGATCGCTCGTCGTCGTGGATCGGCTACGGCCTGCTATGGGGCGTCGCGGCGCTCAGCAATCCCGCTGCGCTGTCGTTTTTGCCGTTCGCCGGATGCTGGCTGGTCTATCAGCTGCATCGCCGCGGCAAGCGTTATGTGGTCCCCGTACTGCTCAGCGCGATCGTTTTCTGGATGGCCATCATGCCCTGGCTGGCGCGCAATTACGCAGTGATGGGCCAGGTCGTCTTCATCCGCGACAACTTCGGCAACGAGCTGCGCCTGGGTAACAATCCTCTGGCCGAAGGCCAGTACGTGATCGCCTATCACCCCAGCCAAAACAATCTGGTGCTGGCCAAGTACGCGCGCATGGGCGAAGTCGCATTCTGCGTGGACCAGGGACGGCTGGCGAAGGAATGGATCGCGCAGAATCCCGGCAAGTTTGCCCAGATCACCCTGCGCCGCTTCTACTATTACTGGAACGGCATACCGCGACTGGCCAAGAACCAGAACTTGGCCGAGCTGAAGAACACGCACACGCTGCTGCTGTCCGTGCTCGGCATCTGGGGATTGCTGCTGGCCCTGAAGCGGCGCGTCCACGGCGTGTTCTTGTTTGCCAGCCTGCTGGCGTTCTATCCGCTGGTCTACTATATTTGCTTTCCTGAACCACGCTACCGCCACCCGATCGATCCTCAGCTGCTGATCCTGGGAGTGTACTTGGTCTCTGAAACCCGGTCTCGCACAGGCGCCGCAGGCAGCGGCGACGACGAGCAGGAGCTCGCCGCACTCGACCAGGACGAAGTTCTGCCTGAGTTCCATACCTTGTCGGTCATCATCCCTGTGTACAACGAGCGCCGCACGGTGATGACGCTCCTGCGCCAGGTGGCGCGCCAGCCGCTGAGCCTGCACAAAGAGCTCATCATCATTGACGACTGCTCCACCGACGGCACCCGCGAATTCCTGCGCGACAGCGACCTCCAGCAACTGCTGGGGGGCAACGGCGCCACCACCGTGAAGCTGGTGCTGCACGAGAAGAACCGCGGCAAGGGCGCGGGCGTGCGCACCGGGCTGGAGCATGCCACCGGCGAGCTGGTGCTCATCCAGGATGCGGACCTGGAGTACGATCCGCGCGACTATCCCGCGCTGATTGCGCCCATCGTTGAGGGACACGCCGACGCGGTCTTTGGCAATCGCTTCCACTACGGCCCGCACCGCGTGCCGCGCTTCGGCCGCTACGTCATGAACCGCATATTTTCTTTCGTCTGCAACGTGCTGACCGGTGTCAGCATTCATGACGTGACCGCCTGCTACAAAGTGTTTCGCAGCGAGCTGCTGCTGCGGCTCGATCTGCACTCGGACCGCTTCAGCGTGGAAACCGAGATGACGGTGAAGTTGGCCAAGCTGGGCGTGCGGATTTACGAGGTGCCGATTGTCTATCACGGACGCACCTACGCCGAAGGCAAGAAAATCAATTGGAAGGACGGCGTGATGGCGTTCTACGATCTGGTGAAG
>Ga0187847_10003433_pt1 | contig 12105 bp, 8 predicted proteins | sample June2016WEW_4_10_FD_132458 | JGI IMG/M metagenome (GOLD analysis project Ga0187847, IMG submission 132458) | Peatland microbial communities from SPRUCE experiment site at the Marcell Experimental Forest, Minnesota, USA - June2016WEW_4_10 | ecosystem: Environmental > Terrestrial > Soil > Wetlands...
GCAAGCTGCAGCAACTGGTAATTTCCACTGAGGGTGCGGACTTTGCGGGAAAATTCGCGGCTTTCCCCGAGATCCGGTACATCCCATGCGCGGGCGCGCGAGTCGAAAATGACGCGCGATCCCTTGCGAACCACTTGCATCGGCAACAAAACATCATCGAGAATGGTGCCCGCAGGCAATGGAGCGAGAAGATCGCGGCGGGCGCAATAGATCGCGCCGGTGGCGCCGACGACGGAACCCGAGGCCGACTCCAGTTCGCGAATCTTCTTCTCGATGCGCCAGTACAAACCCATTCCTTTGCCTGTCTCGCCGCTTGCAGGATCCCCCAGCATCAGTTCCCCGCTGGCTGCTCCGACTTCGGGGTCGCCAAAATTTTCAATCAGAAAGCGCAACGCACCTGCCTCAATGTGCTGCCGGGCATCGGTGAACAGCAGCACTTCGCCGCGCGCCGACTGCATCGCGTCGTTCAGTCCGGCCGCCTTGCCTTGCGACGCTGCTTTCATCACCGCTCGCACGCGCAAGTCGCTGGCAAATTCGCCGAGAACCGCCGCGGTTCCATCGCTGGAGCCATCGGAGACCACCACAACTTCCAGCTTCTCTGGCGGATAATCGAGCGTAAGCAGGTTCTCCAGCTTCCTCGCGATTACCGCTTCCTCATTTCGTACCACCATGACCGCCGACACCGAAGGTTCACCGGCGCTGCGGCGCACCGGACGAGGCGACCATCGGCTGCGCAGCCACAACCACACGGGATACCCCAGGTAGGAGTAGCCAATCAGCGACGCCGCGAACCAGAATAGCCATTTCATTTTCACTGCGCGCCCCGGCCCAGGATCACGATCTTCACCGTCATGAACATGATCACCAGATCCAAACCAATGGAAGCGTTCTTGATGTAATAGAGGTCGTACTGCAGTTTCTCCCGCGCATCTTCGATGGTGCTGCCGTATTTGTACTTGATCTGCGCCCAGCCGGTGATTCCGGGCCGCACCAGATGCCGCACTCCATAGTAGGGAATCTCTTTGGAAAGCATTTCGATGAATTCCGGACGCTCCGGGCGCGGGCCAACGAATGCCATATCGCCTTTGAGCACGCACCACAATTGCGGAATCTCATCCAGGCGCGAGGTGCGCAGGAACTTGCCGACGCGCGTGACTCGCGGATCATTGTTGCCCGCCCACTGCGGGCCGGTGCTGGATTCTGCATCCTGGCGCATGGTGCGGAACTTGACGACTTTGAAGAGACGTCCACCCTTGCCCATGCGCGTCTGCGTGTAGAACACCGGTCCCTCGGAATCGAGACGGATGACAAGCATGATCACGGGAAGCAAGGGCAGCGTGAGGATGAGACCAGTGAGCGAGATAAAGATGGAAAGTACGCGCCGAACCAGGATGAAGGCGGCGCTGCGGCGAAAGCCTTCGTTAAACACGAGCCAGCTCGGGTAGAGGTTTTCGACCTCGATTTTGCCGGAGATCTTTTCCAGCCACGAGGTTGCATCTTCGATCTTGACGCCGTGCATCCGCAGTTGCAGCAATTCGTCCATGGGAATGGTGCCGCGGCGATCGGGCACGGCGACGATGACGCGGTGGACTTTCTGCTTTTGGACTACATCCATCAGGTGAGCCGCCACGGCTTCGCGGGTGACCGCACCTTCGAGCTTGCCCGTCCAACTGACGATCTCCACTCCAATCTCAGGATTCTGGCGCAAGCCCTGGACCAGGCGCTGGGCGCGCTCGCCCGTCCCGACCACGTAAATGCGTTCCACCATGATCGGCAACTGCACCAGCCAGGTGTAGCCGAGCCGCCATCCGAAAAGAGCGAGGGCCACAATGAACAGGCCGAGTGGCGTGGAGCCGCCGCCGAGCAAGAAGTCGGGACGGAAGTAGCTGATGCCCGCCATCACGAACGCCAGAAGGCCTGGCACCATGAGCAAGCGGAAGTAGAGTTCCCCGCGGGTGTTCAACCGGGCCGTATCGTAGAGATCGAACCAATGCGAGCACAACAACACAACCCCGGTGAATACAAAAATCTTGTAGAAGCCGTGATCGTAATTGAGCTCAATGTAGCTGTCTTCCCGAAACACGACCACCGCCGCCACCAGGAAGGAGGTCCAAACGATCAGGGCCTCTCCCAGCAGCAGGACAAGTGTGCGAATTGGGTAGTAAACATGAAACAGCCGAATCAATGGGACCTCGGTTCATCTCAGGCAGGGCTGCTCACGGCCTCGCCATAGTAGTACTTGGAACGCTGCAATTTTTCGGATCCGTTCAGCACAACTCCGAGCAGCAGTTTGTCGGGGAATTCTTCGCGGGCACGTCGAGCCAAGTCGGCAGGCGTCACGGTCGCGCGCACGACCATGAGAATGCCATCGCATGCACCGGCGATTAAAGTGGCGTCCGATACGGGGATGACGGGCGAGGAGTCGAGGATGATCCAATCGAACAAGGGCTCGACCCGCTGCAGGAACAGCTTCAGACGGCCGTTGGCGAGCAGTTCGGGAGCGCTGGCAACGGAACGGCCTGCGGGCAGGAAGAACAGGTTTTCCATGGACCCGCGTTGCAGACCGGCAAACTCGTCGCACTCGCCCAACAGATATTCGGCCAATCCCGGCGATTGCGTCACTCCAAAGTGACGGTGCATGCCTGGATTGCGCAGATCGGCATCAATGACCAGAACGCGGCGGCCGTGCTGCCGCACCATGACCTGGGCGAGATTCGCAGCCACGAAAGACTTCCCTTCCTTGGGCAGCGCGCTCGTGATGAGCAAACGCTTCAGCGGCATCTTTTCCCGGATCTGGTAAAGGCGCGAGCGCAGGGTCCGGAATTCTTCCGCACCGAGTCGGCTGTCGTCTTCCTGGAAGAAGAGCATGGTGCGCGGATCGGGAGCCCATTGGCCCTGCGGACAGCGCGCCAGCAGCGCTTCGTAATTCAACCCCGCGCCCGAGCCTGCCATATTGGTGCTGGGCGAGGATTGGAGCGTGGTGGGTTGCAGCGCGGGCATGTTGTCGCGTGCCACTTCCGATTGGTCCAAAGTGGGATCGACGTGCGTCCCCGTGGAGGTTGCTCTTTCTTGTTCGGCGCGTTTTAAAGCGTCATGGATGCGGCTCATAGTTTCCCTTCCTTGGGGAGATCCTGTTGTTCTGATTGGCGCAGCCGGTCAGCCAAGGTTGCCAGGGTGCGCAAGGCTTCGACCAGATCAAACTTTTCCGATGGTGGAACCGGAGCGGTCATGGCCGCGGCAGCATTGCCGTCGGCCAAATCGAAATCACGAGCAACGGAATCGACGACTTCGGCAGAAACCGTCTTCTTCTGATCCACAAAGGCGCTGACCAGGCAGTGCTCGCAGAGCAGATTGATAATGCGCGGAATGCCCATCGAATACCGGAAAAGGGCAACCGTCGCGTCAGGCTCGAAAATCGGCTCGCCGTTCGACCCCGCAATGCGGAGGCGCTGAACGATATAGGACTTGGTTTCCTCAAGATTGAAAGCGTGCGTCTTGGCGCGCAGCGTGAGGCGCTGACGCAATTGGCGTAACTGCGGTTGCTTCAAGCGCTGTTCGAGTTCGGGCTGTCCGACTAGGACGATCTGCATGAGCTTCTCGGTGAAGGTCTCGAGATTGGTGAGCATGCGGATTTCTTCGAGCACTTCGTCGCTGAGGTTCTGGGCCTCGTCGACCACGAGGACCGCGGTCTCCCCCGCCCGATAGCGATCGAGCAGCCAGTTATAAAGACGCTGCAGGACCTGGCTCTTCGACTGGCCATCGCAGGGAATGCCGAAATCCGCCATCATGAAATCGAGGAATTGAGGCACATCCATGCGCGAGTTGAAAATAAAAGCGGTGGCTACCTGCTGCATGCGCAGCCACTCCATCAATTTGTTGATCAACGTCGTTTTGCCCGTGCCCACCTCGCCGGTCAGCAGCACGAAGCCTTTGCGGCTTTGGATGCCATAGGTAAGGCAAGCCAACGCCTCTTCCGTGTGCCGCGTGAGAAACAGGTAGCGCGGGTCCGGATTCACGTTGAACGGGTTGGCGCGAAGTCCAAAAAATTCTTTGTACATGGTGTCGCCTAAACCTCTACGCGGTCGTGATCTTCGGGTGCGGCCGTATCACGTCGGCCCCAGAAGCGACGCCTTCCGTTGCCGTTGGCGCCTGCGTGATCGTCGTCATCTCCGAGCCAGGGCACGGAAATCAGCAAGGGCAGATCCATGGCAGCGGCTGCGTCTTTTTCGGTGCGGATCGACTTGTCGCTGAACTCCAGAAAGATCGCGATCAGAACGCCGAAGGCCAGACCGACACCCCCGCCGGCTGCTGCGAGCAGTGGGCGTACGGGGAAACTGGGAGAATCCGGCAGGTTGGCGGTGGCGGCAATGTGCATCTGCTCGCCTTCTTGCTGGTTCTCCATGCTGGTACCGAGTGCGGCGGAACTTCTTTTGGCTAGCAGATCCCGGTAAAACGCCTGGGCGGTATCGTTGTCGCGGGTGAGCGTTTTATATTCCTCTTCGATACTCGGGCTCATGGCAGTGCGAGACTGGTAGACGTTAATCGAGGCCTGCAGCTTCTTTTGGTCTTGGGCCGATTGCTCGATGACAGCTTGGTACTGGTGAATCTGCACGCGCATCTGGCGAATTTCCGGGGGTTCGGCACTGGCGACGGACGTATCACCGCTATCCGTCGTGCTCGGCGACGCGGCCGCCGCGTTGATCTGCTTCAGCTTTTTCTGGACCTCAGCGATATCCGCCTTGGTCTTGATCACGTCCGGGTAATCGTCTGTATAGCGCGCCTGGAGTTGCATCAGTTGCGCATTCAGCTGGGTTAATGCCTGTTGGAGGGTCTGTGGATTTTCACTGGCCAGCGAACTCTTCCAGGTGGCGAGTTGCTGCGCCAGCATGCTCTCGGTGTAGGTTTTATCCTGCTGGGCTCGGGCCAAGGTCTGGGTCGTGGCGTCGAGCTGCGTGTTCAGCGTCATCAACATACGCATGTTGTTATCGACGTCTGTGGGCAACTGACCCATATAGCGCTTCTTGAAGTCGGCAAGTTTTTCGTCCTGTTGGTCCACGGTGCGTTTGGCTTCTTCGAGTTGGCGGCCGAGGAAATCGGTGGTGCTCTGGGCCACATCCGAACGAGATCTCAGATTCTCGTCCACGATCATGGAGGTCAAGGCATTGCAGACTTTTTGGGCGCGGACACCGCTGGTGTTATCGGTGTAGGCGACGCTGAAACCGGGCACCGGCTCATTGCTGGCGGTCGGTTTTTTCTTGGCGCCAGCTGCCGCCGCCGCGCTCATCGAGGTCATCACTGGCTCGACTTGCAATGTTTGCTGGATCTGGCCGATGAGCTTGCCTTCTTCCTCGGGTTTGACCAAATTCAAGCTGTGAATCACCGGACGGAGCTTGGCGGGAGACAAAATCTCCTGGCTCAAGGTCTGCACGCGCTGGGCAAAATCGGCGGCGATCACCGACTGGACGTACTGGTCGGGAACTTTTTGGCCTTCCACCAGAACCGTCGATGTAGAGGTGTATCGCGGAGGGAGGAAAGAGGCATAAGAGACCAGAAAGCCCGTCAGCGGGGCCACCAGGGCGGGGATCAAAATCACCTTCAGGCGCCGCCGTAGCATTGCCAGATAATCGTCTGTCGTCAGTTCGCGTTCGCTCATATACTTTTCACCAATCCGGCCGCATGGAGCGGCCAAAACTTATTCGATCCGTGTCGGCGCGGGATGCCATTCCAACCCGATACCGCCCACTTGCCGCTGCGAAATTCTGCCGGTGGAGCCAAGCAGGGTAATCGGGACACTGAAGCCCTCTTCGCCGAAACGATAGCCCGCAACAAATTCGTAAGTACGTCCGATGTGCTTGCGGATAATTGCGGAAGCCGAACCCGCATCGTAGCTGCCGGCGCCAATCGCGTTCCCCGTAGTCTGCAGCCTGGTGTTATGGGCGTAGCCCAAGTCGCCATAGAAAACCCAAGTGCGTCCAACTGGGCGGATATAGCCGAGTCGAGCCGCCTGGACATTGGAGCCGACGTAGAAGCCAGAACCGGTTGAAGTAAATTTTTCGTAAGAAGCGAGAACGTCCGCATGACCCCAGCGATAGCGGATCTGAGCTCGCGCGCTCAGCGACCAACGCCCGAGGTAGCCACCTTGTTCCAGTTCGGTATACTGCGGACCGGCGGAGACCAGCATGCTCAGCTTGCCGGTGATGGTGTGGCTCCAGCGCCCGTTGACAATGTGGATATAAATCTGGCCACCGGTGTCCTGCGGAAATTGAAACAGCTGAAAAGCATAGACTGCGCCGATCTGATCCCGACGACCAATCAGATGGGTGTACCCACCCTCAACGGTGACGGCATCGCTGTTGATCAGAGTATTCGTGGGGTCGAAGAAATGAGCGTTGCTGAAGCCGGCTGCAAAGGTAATGGCGGAGACCGGATTTAACGCTTGCACCGCATCGATAATCGCCGTGTTGGTGAGACGTGGAGTATTTCCCACGGCACCAAACAAACCGCCTCCGAATAAATGGGTGCCCGGTAAACTACCGCCCTGTGTTCCGGTGCCGCCTCCGGTTGCGATCCCGAACCCTGGGGCGCCACCAAAAGCGCCGATTTCGAAGGAACCGTCGGGCAGATAATTGAAGGCATCCCGGATCGCCACCACGCCGGTTCGCCAGCGGGTCACGCCTTCGAAACCGACGGCTTGGAGTTGCCTGACGTTATAAGGGCTGCTATAGAACGCTCCGCCTCCGATGTACTCGAAAAAGAGATCACTCTTCGGCCAGAACTGTTGGAGGTCGAGGGCTCCGATAACCCGGCTGACAGACTGCACACCACTGCTGCCGAGGAGGTTGGACCCGTTCGTGTCCGCCGATTCGCTTACCTGAACTGCCTCTGAAATGAAGCTGCGGCTGGCGGTGCGCAAATCGAGTGAAGGCTCGTCGAGACCCGTAACCGGCGGATTCTCGGGGTTCAGCACGGGCGCGCTCTGGCCGAAAGCCGGCGCTGGAGTCGTGTCGGGCTGAGCCGGCGGATTATTCTGGGCGGCCAAGCCAACGCTCATGCCAACAACCAGGAGCGCCAAGCGGATTGTTTGAATTTTTGCCATGCTCTTCACCCGCGAATCCTTATTGCGACGTTCCTTTACGGCACGACAATGGTGTCTCCCGGCTGCAGCGAATAATTCTGTGCCAGATCACCCTTCACCAGCCTACGGTAATTTACCGGGAGCTTCTGCTGTTTACCGTTTTCTGTGCGCAGGACATAAATGCCCTTGGTTTTGGCATACTGATTGATTCCGGCACTGGCCAATGCTTGCAGGACGGTCATGTTCGGCAGCATGGTCGCGGCTCCTGGCCGCAACACCTCGCCAACCAGATAAATCCGTTTGCTGTTGATCGTTGCCACCACGACCGTAACGTGCGGGTCGGCGATGAATTTTCTCAGTTTCTCAGTCACCGAAGCAGCCAATTGCTCGGGCGTCAGACCCGCGGCTTGCACGTCGTTGAGCAAGGGAAGAGAGATCTTGCCATCGGGACGCACTGGCAAAGTGGCAGTGAGGTCGGCTTCTTTCCACACCGCGACGTGGAGGACATCATCCGGGCCGATAACATAATCAGGCCCAGCTTGGTTGGCATTCCTGGTCGTTTTGTCAGAAATGGTCTTGTCGGAAGCGGGGGTCGCCGGCGCTGGATTCTCCGCGGACTGGGCAGCCTCATCCTGCGCCCACGCCATCCCGCTGATCAAAACCAGGGCCGCAACCGCCCCTTTCCATGTCGATTTCATATCTGTTCCTCTAGTTTCCTCTCAGATTTCGAAAATCCAAAAAATGAAGTCGGTCTTTGCTCAGGCTCCGTACTCTTCGTACCCAATCTGCTTTAGCTTGTACAGAAGCGCCTTATAGCTGATCTGCAACTCCTGCGCGGCCCGGCGCCGGTTCCAGCGGGTACGCGTTAATACTTGCAGGATGATCTCCCTCTCAGCCTCACGGGAGGCGGCTCGCGCCGCGTCCTTTAACGAAATTTTCTCCCCGTTGCTGCCGGGTTGCACACGCCGCAAAAGAGATCGTAATCCTCCCATGGCCAGCGCTTCGTCTCCCAGCGCGACAATGGCTCGTGCGGCATCTTTCAGTTCGCGAATATTCCCCGGCCAGTTGTATTCCAGAAAAAAGCTTTGCGTTTCGGAACTGAGCATCGGCACGGGCCGGCAAAAATCACGCGCAGCAGCCGAGAGGAACCAGTCACGCAAAACGGGAACGTCTTCTTTCCGCTGCCGCAAAGGAGGCAGCCGCAAACAGACTCCGCTGATTCCATAATATAGGTCCTCGCGGAACTTTCCCGCCTTGACCTCGGCCTCGAGTTCGCGCGAGGTCCCACAGATGAACCGAGGAACTCGCCGCTGAGCTTCGCCAGTACCGTTACCGCTCAAACCGACCTGCCGAACCAGTTCTTTCTGGGCCGCTGGAGTAAGGTCTCCGACTTCCTGAAGATAAACAGTTCCACCTTCACCTTCGCGCGCCGCCAGAATTTGTACGCTGGTTTCACCGCCATGATAGACATGAAATGGATCCGCAGCGCGCCGCGAAAGGGCATGAATGCGCGCCGCCGCTGCGGCCTTGCCGGAACCGTGCTCGGCTACGACCAGCACCGGAACGTCATTCTGAGACAACTCGCGGATTACGGCTTCGACCGTGCGCATACCTGCGCTGACGCTCTCAAGCCAGACGCGAGCGCCGCCTCCGTTTTGCGGAGTTACGGCCGCTGCCAGGATTTCGCTATTCTCCAGATCCATTCGTGTTTCTATTCCGCTCGGGTGATTTTTGCGTCCAGGACAGCGGGGAGTCGTCTTGGGCAAAGGGCTACTCACCATAGAGCACACTGGCTGCCAATCCGGTCACAACGTGTCCAAGCCATTCGAACGATAGAGACCCAATTTTTCAACGACTTGCGCCTGATAGCCTACGGGGGATGTCGCCCTCCACGTTACCACATTGCGGACAAATGGGAAAAGTTTTGCCCACACGATCGGTAATCTAGGGGCATTACTTCCCAACTCGCCCAGGGGCGGGAATGGCACAGCCCGGTTGGAAGCAAGGGCAAACATGTCGAATATGGTGTGTTGTTCAGGGAGAAAATCGCGCACTTGTAGCTTAGCCTAGGAATAAGTTGTTGTATCTCTTGTGTGATCCTTGCCCTCTGCCTCATGGCCAGGGACGCTGATCCTGGAGCTTGCTACGGAAGGGCCGTTACCAATTCGCTAACCGTGGATAGGTTGACAACGTGCAATCCCCGCGAGAGCATGAAAAAGCCGGTACGGTTGCCGAGTTTTCATTACTCATAGCGCTCAGGGACTGATCTTCGGGGATTCGACGAACCACCAATGACGACAAAACTTATCGCATATGCAATTGGGATCGTAGTGGTGTGGCTGGTGGCAATGCGAACCCGCTCGGTCACCGCGCGGCAAGTGCTCTACCTGGTTGCCAGTTGGCTTTTCTACATAAGCTGGGGATCGTGGCTTATCGTCGTTCTGCTGTTCAGCTCGCTGGTGAACTATTTATTGGGCGAGTGGCTGAAAAAACGAATTAGCGCAGAACGGCTGTGGGTCGGACTGCTCTTCAACATAGCGCTGCTGAGTGTTTTCAAGTATCTGCCCTTGCTGGGCAATGTCGCGCCGGCCGGTTCTCCGCTTTTATTGGTCAAGCGGATTCTGTTCCCCGCCGGGATTTCCTTTTGGACATTCCAGGCGATGAGTTATCTGCTGGAGCTCTACCGCGAAGAAGAGTTGAATCCGACGCTGCTGGAGTTTTGCCTCTACATGTCGTTCTGGCCGACGGTTCTGCAAGGACCGATCTGCCGCATGTCAGCCATGTTGCCGCAATTCCGCCAGGAGTGGTCGGCAAGCGCCGAGGATCTGCGGATCGGCGTACGCCGCATCGCCATCGGCAGCATGATGGTCTATCTGGGCAATGTCATGGCCGGCGGCCTTTATACCGGAGCAGGAGTGGAAGCGGCTTTCAGCACCCCCGTCGCCCACCTGAGCGGAATCGACGTCTGGTGCATGATTCTGGGTTATGGATTCCAACTCTATTTCAACTTTTGCGGAATCACTCACATCGTGATTGGCGCGGCGCGCCTATTCGGCCTGCAGTTGCACGAAAACTTTAACCGGCCGTATCTCTCGACCACGATCTCGGAGTTCTGGACGCGCTGGCACATGTCGCTGTCGTTCTGGATTCGGGACTTTCTGTTTCTGCCGCTCGCAACCGCGCGGCGCGAGGTGTGGTGGCGCAATCTCTCGCTAGTGATCGCTATGTTTGTTTTCGGCGTCTGGCACATTACACCGACGGAGAAAGGCAACGTCCTGCTCCTGTTCTGGGGCACCTACCACGGCATTTTGCTAGTCCTGCACCGGCAATGGCAGGAGTTCCGCAAGCGCGTGGGATTCGAATTTACGGGCGCCATCGCCACAGCTATCTCCTGGGCGCTGACGTTCTCCGCTGTGTGCATCGGCTACATTTTCTTTCGCGCAGAGAGCGTGCGCCAAGCAGTCGCTATGCTGAAGGGACTGGTTTCGCCGCACGGTTATCTGCATCACACGTTCGATCGCAGCTTTTATGTGCTTACGCTGGTCGCAGTGATTGGGTACTTCGCGGTGATCGCCGGCACCGTGCTTCTGGATCGTTTGGCGGAAGCCGCGCGCAAGCGCGAGGAAACCGCGCCCGGCCGCGTATCGAGTTGGCTCGGTATCCTGGCCAACGAACGCTGGGTGTGGATCACTCCTGTAGTGGTGGTGCTGGCGATCTATTTGAGCGTGATTTTCCAACCCGGCCACTCCGAAACCGGACCGGTAATGTATGCCTTGTTCTAGCTGCGGCGGTGGCTACGGGCGGATTCTTAAGAAAAGTGACGCTATACTAGCATTCACGACAACGACGAGGCGAAAGACGAGGCTAAGCCGTTTGTGCCGTTAACCGCGAGCGATCCGACGGTGGAGAGTCGCCAGGTGTCCGCTGCGCAATACACGCTCCTTCTCAAGTACTTCGCCCTCCGCCTTTGCATTGCCGTGACGCTGTGCGTGGGTCTGCTCGTAGCCGGCGAGATCTATTCGTATTTTCGTTACCTCCCCGCCGCCAGCGATGTCATGGAACTGGCAGCCAACGTCCAACAGGCCCAGAAAGCGAGCCCGGCGGAACGCGAATACCGTAAGGAATTCGCGCAGGCCAACAAAATCACGTATTACCCATGGGTGCTGTGGCGGCGGAAGGCATACCAGGGCGAGGTGATTTCGATCAATGAGGAAGGCGTGCGGCGAACCCTGCACACGCAGTGCGATGACAAGACTTTTACTATCTGGATGTTTGGCGATTCCGTAATGTGGGGCGCGGGCGCGCCTGACGCAGAAACCATTCCTTCGCTCATTGCGGCCGATTATGAAAAAGCGGGGCACGCCGTATGCATCGTGAACTATGCCGAAAAGGGGTGGTCCAATACCCAAGAAATGATCGGCATGATGGAAGAGCTTAAACACGCCAGCCGCAGGCCGGATATCGTGCTGTTCTACGATGGCGGTACCGAGGCGTTTACCGCATACCAAAGTCGGCAGGCTGACGTGCACAGCAACTACACTTCCTTCAAGAATTTTTTGGATAAGTGGGGAGCGGGCCAGAAGGCGCATTTTTCCTACTTCAGCCAAACCAACACGTATCACCTGCTCGACAAGATTGCTGCGGCGGCTCCCTTCCACAGCAAGGTGAAGGTAGCAGCGGTCGCGGCCCCCGATCCCACGGCGATGGCCGATGACGTTGTGAGAAATTACGTTCTCAACATGGAGATGATTAACGCACTGGGGAAACAGTTCGGTTTCCGCGCGATTTTTGCGTGGTATCCGAACATGGCAGTCAGCCACAAAGAACTGACGCCCGACGAACAGCAGACGCTGGCCGTGGAATACAAAAAGTATCCGGGCATGGGCGAGATGTATGAGGCAGTCTACAAGCGGGCACGCGAACTGAATCCTCCGGGCCTTATCTATCTGGGCGATCTACTCGATGATCAGAAGGCTTCGCTCTATGTGGGCATTTCGCACTTGAAGGCGGAGGGTAACCAGATCGTTGCC
>Ga0187847_10003435_pt1 | contig 12102 bp, 14 predicted proteins | sample June2016WEW_4_10_FD_132458 | JGI IMG/M metagenome (GOLD analysis project Ga0187847, IMG submission 132458) | Peatland microbial communities from SPRUCE experiment site at the Marcell Experimental Forest, Minnesota, USA - June2016WEW_4_10 | ecosystem: Environmental > Terrestrial > Soil >...
GCCGTCACACACCCCGGCAGCGATGGCGATGACGTTCTTGAGCGCGCCACCGAGTTCGACGCCGATCACATCGTCATTGCGATAAAGCCGAAATCGCGGATCGCTAAACTCACGCTGCACTCGCTCGGCCAGTTCTTTGTCTTGTGAAGCGATGGTAATTGCCGTCGGATCGCCCCGTGCCGCCTCGAGAGCGAATGACGGCCCGCTCAAAGCGCCGATTCGAGGAACAAAGCCGCAACGCTCGTGAACGACTTCGGTGATCACTTCCGTCATTCGCAACAGGCTGGATTCTTCCAAGCCCTTCGTCGCGCTCACAAACTGCATGGAAGGCTTCAGATTCCGCGACATTTGCTCGAAGGTATGCCGGCAATGTTGCGACGGCATCACACCGACAACGATTTCGCAACCGTGCAATGCCTCATGCAAGGTCAGTGGCACGGAAACCGTCTCAGGGATTTTGTGCGCTGGGAAAAACAAGTCGTTAGTTCGGCGCACGGTAAGCGATTCGCGAACTTCGGCTTCATGCGCCCAAAGCCGCACTTCGTGGTCACCCGTGCGCCCCAGAACGATCGCGAGACTCGTGCCCCAGGCTCCTGCGCCGATCACGGCAATTTTGCTCACGCGGCGCTCCGGCCAAAGCGATGCTCCGTGCCCGCAAATAGGCGGGCGAAGTTCGCGTGGTGTTTGGAGAGAATGAGAATGGAAGCAATACACATGATGGCGATTTCCGGCGTATCGCGATAGCCGTCCAGCCAGAAACCGAGTAAGGGGAAGAACCCAACCGCGAGAATCGACCCCAAAGAAACGTAACGGGAAATCGCCACGACTACGACAAAAATCCCAAGCATCACCAGCATTGCCTTCGGAGTAAGAATCACAAATGCGCCGAGCCCGGTGGCCACGCCTTTGCCGCCCTTGAATGCCAGCCACATCGGGAAAAGGTGTCCGACAATCGCAAACAATCCAGCCACAAACATGCACAGAATCGGGCCGCGAAACAGCACATGCGTTAGAAAGACCGCAAGAAATCCTTTTAGGGCATCGAGCAGCAAGGTCAGGATGCCCAATGATGGAGACGAGCGCGCAACATTGGTTGCTCCGATATTGCCGCTGCCCAATTTCCTGACATCCTCGCCGCGAACCACGCGCAGGAGAATGTAGCCAAAAGGGATCGATCCGAAAAGATAGCTGATTGCCGCGATGAGAACATAGTCAACTGGGAGGTTATGGGTCATCGAATTTGTGGCAATTCCATCTGCATTGGTGATTCCATCGCAAATGCGGCAATCTTCGTGTACTGCGAGCCGTCTCTATCCACACGACTTTGATAAATGAAGAATTCGCGGGCAGTCATGCTGCCAAACTCAGGCGTGGACATCGCTGACAATCTTCGTTGCAACTCTTCGAACTTCTTGTTGGGTGCGTCGCCTTTTTGCCGACGCGGGTCGCCGGATTTGCCTCCACCGCGTGCCAGCGTCAGATGCGGGCTGTAAGCATGCTCTTCTCTATCTACGCCAAGCCTTTCCAGGGTCGCATCCACGCGGCCCGCAAGTTCCGCGAGCACCGGGCCCGCTTCGATCCCTAGCCAGAATACCCGCGCCGACTTTGCATTAGGAAAGAAGCCGTAGCCGCGAAAAGCAATGTCGAACGAGGGCGATTTTATCCCGGCGAGCGCTATCTTCCTCTCTTCCACGAGTTCGGGCGGCTTTTCTCCAACAAACTTTAACGTTACATGCAGCGATTCGGGACGCACCCACCGGGCTTCAGGAGCAAATCCGCGAACGCCGTCCATGAAGCGAACTATGCGCTGCCGAATTTCCTTTTCGATATCCAGAGCCACAAATATGCGCATGAATCACATCAACTTCCGCCGGACCATATCCAGGGCCTGCTGAGACGCGAACCAGCGCACACGTTGCCGGTCTCCGGGAAATTTACGCTCAACGACTTCAGTTCCCTGCTCGCTGGCAAGCGCGTGGAATACTAGCCCGACCGGCTTATCCGGAGATCCTCCGCCCGGGCCGGCAATCCCCGTAACACCAAGTCCCAGTGTGGTCTCGCAGCGGTAGCGAATGCCTTCCGCCAGCGCCGCCGCCACTTCTCGGCTCACTGCGCCGTGTTTTTCCAGCATGTGCGCAGGTACATCCGCGAAATCAGTTTTCAACTCGTTCGAATAGACCACCGCACCACCAAGAAAATATCGCGAACTGCCGCTGATCGAAGTTAGCCGCTGCGCCACTAGTCCTCCCGTGCAGGACTCCGCTACCGACAGCGTCGCGGACCGCATTTGCAGGTAATAGCCTGCAATCTGCTCAAGCGAATCTCCGTTATCGGAGAAAACCAGGTCGCCCAATTCTTCTTCAATCAGTCCTACCAGTTGGTCCACACGCTGCTGCGCTTCTGTAAGCGAACTCTTTTGCGTCTTCATGTGGAGTTGAATTTCGCCCGCGCCCGCCAAAATTGTCGTGTCCACGTCAACAAATGTCCTGTAGATGGGCGCGACGCGCGCATCGCATTGTGACTCGCCAATGCCCGTAATTTTCAACATACGGGTCGCAATCGCCTTCTTCGGCAACTTAACGCGCAGCCGTTCAACGCATTGCTGCTCAAACATCGCTTTCAATTCGTTAGGGGGGCCGGGCAGGAGCAGGATAATCTTGTCCAGCCCGTCGTATTTCCCACCAATCCAAAGCCCGACGGCAGAACCGTTTGGGTTGGGTAGGATGGTAGCCCCAGCAATGACATCCGCTTGCTGCAGGTTGTTAGCAGTTAGCTTATATCCCCGTTCAGCAAAACGGCGCTCGAGGGCGGCGACCAGTTCAGGATCGCGCTTAAGCGGCAGATCTAAGGCCTCAGCAACAGCCTCGCGGGTCAGGTCGTCCTCAGTCGGGCCGAGGCCACCCATAAAAATGACGATATCTGCGCGCGCGATGGCACTCGCCGCCGCTGAGGTCAGCCGTTCCCGGCTGTCGCCGACGATCGTCTTGAAAATCACCTCAGCGCCCAGTTGATTCAGTTGTTCGGTGACGTAAAGCGAATTGGTGTCCTGGCGGAAAGGAGTGAGTAGTTCCGAGCCAATCGCGATGATCTCCGCGTTCACAGAAGCAGTCTAAATGATTGGCCAACGTATCGGCTCCGCGGATGTGGAACCAATTTCAGCTCTCGGTCAACATCGGCAAGCCCGCGATGTCCCATGCCAGATGATAGACCGCGCCGGTGGTGGCTAGAATCGCGGAACGCCCCGGAGCGAAAGCGAGTCCGACCAGTCCTGGCCCGGCGACTTCCAGTGAAGCTTTGGCGTCCGGCGTGATCTTCACGATTCCCCCCTGGCCCTCCAGAGAGGCAGCCACATAAAGATTCCCGTCTGCATCCAGCGCGATGCCTTGCGGCCTTCCCAGTCCGCGATAAAACGTGCTGACCTTGCCCTGTGGATCAATTTTGTAAATCGCGTCGAAACTCGAAGTGGTGGGCCCGGAAACAAACAAATCCCCGGTCGCTCCCACCGCCAGGTGATACGCCGAAACGCTTGGCTCTATCGTCGCAAAGACGAATATCTGCCGATCCGGCGCAATCTTAAAAATTGTGCCGCTGCGGTCACCGACAAAAAGATTGCCCACGCGATCAAAGGCGATGCCCGTAGCCACGCCCATGCTTTCGGCGTAGGTAGATAGCGTCCCATTCGCTGCCACTCGATACACAGTACCTTCATACCGCGAAGAAACGAACATTTGCCCGGAGCGGTCAAACGCGATCCCGGTCGGATTCATCATGTCCGCGACAAATGGCTTGACGTTGTAGTTCGTGTCAATCTTGTAGATCGCAACCGGCACCTTCTGCCCGCGTGAGCCGGAAAACGTTACGTAGATATTACCTTCGGCATCCAATGCCGGGTTCGCCACCGGGTGCAAATTGTCGGCAATGGGCACCCCGATCTTTACTTCATGGGGATTACTGCGGTGGCCGTTGGTGGAAACCACGATCGAGCCTGAAGTGGCGCCAGACGGCACCTTTACCAGCAGCATATCGTCAGAGCTGATAACGATCGCTCCATCGACATCTTCAAACTGCACTCGCGGCCGTCGAAATTCCTTAGGACGCAAAGAGCTTCCGAGAATGCGCAACTCTCCACCCGGCAGCGCCGCGCGCGGTTGCACACCCTCGATATGAGGATTGCCATTTACATTCTTTTTTCCCAACACAGAAAGGGACACGGGCAATTCACTCGTTCACGGTCCGGGCGTTGAAACCAGCTCAATCAGAGCCCGGGCACAAGATGGAAGTGCAACAACACTTGCATGACAATCAAGGCGTAAAGACCAGCACCCAGATCATCCACCACAATTCCCGTACCTTCCGGTAACTTCTCCAGGAACCGGATGGGCGGCGGTTTCACGATGTCGAACCCTCTAAAAAGTATAAAGCCCAGCAATAGAGATTGCCATGCAACCGGAGCCCAGGCGAGCGTAACCAATTGCCCGGCAACTTCATCAATCACAACATATTGCGGATCTTTGATGCCCGTAGCTCGCACAATTGCTGTGGCGGCAGGAATGCCGACCGCCACTGCCAATGCCGCCAGCGACCACAGCGCCAAAGTCCGCGAATGGGGCCCAATCCAGTGCGCCAACCCCCACCACAAAAGCACCGTGGCCGCCGATCCCCACGTGCCCGGACCGGGGCGCATCTTCCCCACTCCGAAGAACGTCGCAACGACCATGGCCCAGCGCGGGGCTTGGGCATTCGCGCTCACGATTCATCTTCCGCTTGAGGCGCGTCTTCGCTGATGTCGCTTACCGGCGACGCGATTCGATACGCGCCGCTCGCCCATTTACCCAAATCGATCAGGCGGCAGCGCTCACTGCAAAAAGGAAAATCGGCAGGTCGGTTCTTGACCTCCTCTTTGCAGGTCGGGCATTTCAAGCGGGCTTGCTGTTTGTGGGGCATGGCTTGTCGCCACCTCTTTACTCGATGATGCGAGCAACGAGATCGTAATCGTGGGATTCGGTGATTTCGGCACGATAAAACCTGCCGAATTGCGGCTCAATGTCTTCCGGCATGTCGTTCACGAAGACTTTGCCATCAATCTCCGGTGCATGCATTGGAGTGCGGCCTTCGAATAGCAAATCCGTTTCTTCCGACGTTTGTTCGAGAAGCAAATCCACCTCCCGTCCAACCAAAGCCTTTTTGTTCTTCTTGCTGATCTTGCGCTGCATCTGCATCACATGCTTGCGGCGGCTCTCAATTTCGCGCTCCGAGAGCTTCCCTTCGCCATCAAAAGCTCCCGCCCCCTCCTGATCGGAATAGCCGAAGGCGCCCATCCAATCGAATTCGACTTCACTAACGAAGTCACACAATTCTTCAAATTCTTTTTCAGTTTCGCCGGGGAATCCAACGATAAACGACGTGCGCAACGTTAAATCGGGAATCGTCCGCCGCATCTTTTCAATCGACTTCAAGAAAATCTCAGCCCCGCCTCCGCGTTTCATACGTTTTAGCACCGTCGGTGAGGCATGTTGCAGCGGCACATCCATGTACGAGCAGATCTTGTCATGGGCAGCGATCGTATCGAGCAGCTTGCCAGTGATCTTATTTGGATAAGCGTAGAGAAACCGTACCCAGCGCAGGTCTTCAATGGCCGCCAATTTTTCGAGCAGTAGCGCCAGGCCGTCTTTGAGTCCGAAGTCTTCGCCGTAGCAGGTCGTGTCCTGCCCGATGAGCGTAATTTCCCGTACCCCCGCCAGCGCCAACTTTTCCGTTTCTGCAATCACCGACTCAAACCGTCGTGAGCGAAACTTCCCCCGCAATTGCGGGATAATGCAAAAACTGCATGGATGATCGCAGCCTTCGGCAATCTTGATGTATGCCGTGTGCTTTGCCGTGGCTAAAATCCGCGGTGTGGCTTCGTCATAAAGATAATTCGGCAGATCGGCAATCGCGCCGTCCCAACTCTCGCGGGAGAACCTGCCCAGTGCGGCGCGGGCATCGCCCTCCGCTCGCGAAGTCGTCGTCAAAATGTTGAACGGCGAATTCGCCGGCCGCGGCGCAGACACCCCGGCCGCACTAAGGATTTTCTCGAGTTCACCCGTCCCCACTACTGCATCCACTTCTGGAATGTTCTTCTGAATTTCGTCTCGAAAACGCTCCACCAGACATCCAGCCACGACCAGTTTCCTGGCTTTGCCGTCGGTCTTGTGGCGAGCCATTTCCAGAATTGTATTGACCGATTCCTGCTGCGCGCTGGCAATAAAAGAGCATGTGTTGACCACGATCACGTCCGCATCTTCGGCCCGCTGCGTCAATTCGGCGCCGGAATGCGCCAGCATGCCCATCATGACCTCGCTATCGACGAGGTTCTTGGGGCAGCCAAGGCTGACGAAGCCCACTTTCGTGGGTTTGGCCGCGCCTTTCTCGGATTCTTGTTCTGTGACGGAAGATATTGGAGAATGCATGGAATCTACTTATTTTAGCATTTAAGGCATTGGGCTAAACGCCCGTCGCTGTGCTTGAATGCCTGACTGGGGCTCGTTCATCGTGGTGGACAAAGTATCGGAATCGCCTCTCGCTTGTTTCGGCGATACACGCGGAAATCACCTTCGTCCACGGTAATTACAGTGTGGCGGGGATAAAGCTCACTCATCCGTATCAGGCACAGATCGGCCATATCGGGCTTGCGATCCTCGTACCGTTCAGCCAATTTCGTCAACTGCTCCAAATTGCGAGTGCAATCGAACGCCACTCTCAACATTTCGTCTTCAATGAGGCCCAAAACGTAGCCGCTCGAACCCAGATGAAATGCGGACTCAGCCAGAACCGCTTCGCAAGTCAGCAGTGGCTCGGTGATGGTTTTTGCCAAATCGACGGCCCATACATGGTGACGATCGTCACGATTGCCAAAGGCAACCACAAAACCCGTGTCCGCTATGGCTTTCATCGCCGAGAAAAACCTTTACGAGCAGAAAGATCGGATGGTCCGCTAATGGCACCTGCATGGCGCAAGAATCGCTGCGAACCTTTCTCTGCGCGCGCCTCTTCCAGTTGCTGCCGGACGATGCGTCCAACGGGGATACCGGTGCGCTTCGCTGTATCTTTCAGCCATCGCAAAAGCTCTTCTGTAAGACGTATTGTTAGTGTATGCCCCATTTGCCATTAGTGTAACACAACAGAAATTACATCGCGGGAATACCCGCATCCAGAGAACGGCTAAAATATAAGTGACCCCGCTTTTCATGGATCTTGCCGCCAAAATCCGTAGCCTGCCCACCTCCGCCGGCGTGTATCTCTACAAGAACGCCGAGGGCGACATCATCTATGTCGGCAAGGCCAAGAACCTGCGCAGCCGTGTCAGTTCCTATTTCCACGAAGCTCGCATTGCCAACGCCAAGACCGATACGCTGGTGCGCGAAGCCGCCGATGTTGATTACGTTGTCGTGGACAACGAAAAAGAAGCGCTCGCCCTCGAAAACAATCTCATCAAGCAAAAGAAGCCACGCTTCAACATTCTTCTCCGCGACGACAAGACCTACCCCTACGTGAAGCTTACGCTGGGCGAGCGATTTCCCCGGGTTTACGTGACCCGTCGCCTCAAGAAAGACGGCAGCGAATATTACGGGCCGTTTTTCCCCGGCAATCTCGCCTATCGCATCGTGGATTTAATTCACCGGACTTTTCTTGTTCCTTCCTGCAATGTGGATCTCACACGATTCCATCCCCGACCCTGTTTGCAGTTTTACATCAAACGGTGTCTCGGCCCGTGCGTGGAAGGCCTCACAACCTCCGATATTTATCAGGAAGCCGTCGCCGACGTGAAACTATTCCTCGATGGCCGGGGCGCTGATCTGGCAAAATCGCTTCACGAGCGCATGCAGCAAGCCGCCGATTCGCAAGAGTTCGAACGCGCAGCCCGTTATCGCGACTTAATTTCAACCGTCGAGCAATTGCAGGAAAAACAGCGCATCGCCGCCGCCGAAGGCGACGATGCCGACGTCTTCGGTTATCACTTCGAGAACAACATGCTGGCCGTGAATCTCTTCCACGTTCGCGGGGGCAAAGTCCTCGATCGCCGTGAATTTTTCTGGGAAGATTTGCCTGACTTTGCGGCTGATCTAAACATTGTTGGAGAATTCGATCCTTCTGAGTTCTTTTCGACGTTTCTCCAGCAACTCTATCTTGGCCAACCCTACGTTCCGCGAAATCTATACGTACCTGTGGATTTTGAAGATCGGGAGACACTGGAGGAACTCCTAAGCGAGCAGCTTGCGGCCAAAGACCCGCGCGCGCCACGGGTTCACATTTCAATTCCGCAGCGTGGCGAAAAACGCTCTCTCATTGACCTTGCGGGCACCAATGCCAAGCAATCCTACGATCAACGCTTCCGCGTGATGAAGCCCAACGCCAAGGCCATGCAGGAGGCCCTCCGGGACACACTCGGCCTGCCCGAGCTGCCAACTCGCATCGAGTGCTTCGACATTTCGCACATTCAAGGCGCGGAAACTGTCGCTTCCATGGTGGTTTGGGAGGACGGCAAGATGAAGAAATCCGACTATCGCAAATTCATCATCAAGACGGTCGAAGGCGTGGACGACTTTGCCTCTATGCGGGAAGTCGTAGGGCGCCGTTACGCGCGCCTTCAGCAGGAAAAGAAAAAAATGCCAAGCCTGGTTTTAATTGACGGCGGCCTGGGCCAGCTTCACGCCGCTGCGCGAGCGCTTGAATCCTGCGAGGTCATCAACCAGCCGCTGGCTTCCATCGCCAAGCGCGAAGAGATAATTTACGTCTATGGACAGGAATCTGATCCAGTTGTGCTCGACCATCATTCCCCGGTGCTGCATCTCGTGCAGTTGATTCGCGACGAAGCGCACCGCTTTGCCGTGACTTTTCACCGCAAGCGCCGCCAGATGCGCGACCGTTCGACTGAATTATTGGAAATTCCCGGCGTTGGAGCCAGCACCACTCGCCGCCTGCTTCAGCACTTCGGTAGCCTCCAAGCCGTGAAGCAAGCCGACGCCGCGTCTTTGTCGTCAGTCGTGACGCGGACACAAGCAGAAGCGATCGAGCGGCATTTTCGAGGATAAACGCCTTCCACTCTTGTCATCCTGAGGAAGAGGAATTGTTCGGCTCGCGAACAATTCCCGACGAGGGACCTATGCATTTGTTTTGAAACTACGCGCAACTCTACGAAAGCTTGACTTCTTCTTCACCCAACTGTTGATTGATCAAACGCGAGAGCAGCGCCTTCAAGCCCTCGCCAGTTTTCGTGAGCACAAAATTGCGGGATAAATCCGACCAATCGAGCTTGAAGCTGGTCGCCAGCGCCGATATCCAAATCTGCCGTACCGGAGCATTGGGAGAAATCACAAAGCGTGCGCCGTCCTCGAAAGAAATATGCAGGGCGCCCGATTGATCTTCCACTTCAAAATCCGCCGTCTCTTCGGCGGTGATGAGGCTTTGCTTCAATGCTTCCAGCGCCGCATCGGCATGGCGGCGAAACTCCTGCTCGGTCAGTTCAGTCATGGTGGGAGTATAAATTGTCGCCCGCCCTAACCACCTTGTCATTCCGAAGGCCTGCTCTTTCACCAGCAGGCCGAGATCCTGAACTGAGCGAAGTCGAAGGGGACCTCGCGCGTAGCGTCACTCACTCTAACCCTTGTCATTCCGAGCCGTTCGCAGCGTCAGCGAGAACGTGCGTAGGAATCTGCTTTTTGCCCAGCCTCCGAAGAACAGCAGATTCCTACCGCGCTTCGCTCGTCGGAATGACAAAGTGGTTGGTGTCGCTCCTCGTCATGGTCACGCCGGCTGCAATGCGTCAATCTTCGCGGCCATAATAAAATCACTCTCCGTCAGCCCATTCACGGCATGGGTCCATAGCGTAATGCCAACTTTCCCCCATGAAAGCGCAATATCGGGATGATGCCCCTGCTCCTCAGCCACCGCACCTACCCGGTTCGTAAAATCAAGCGCCTGCTGAAAATCAGGAAAGCTAAACGCCCGCGTGATGTGGTGCTCGTGCACGACTTCCCAATTCGGAAGTTGATGACTCAACGCGTGCAGTGCCTCGCCCTTCAATGCGGGCTCGCCACCGCGACAGGGCACACAAGTTTTTTGTGCGAGAGATGAAGACATGGCAGCCTCCGCGCACTATTCTAGCTACCTAAACGCAGAGATGTGCCCATTGTCCTTCAAACTTCTTAGTTTTGTGTGCAAAAATGGGATTTAGTCACGGCTGTCTAGCAATAAAACTCACTTTGCCAGGTTCTCATCGTAAGTAGACAATGTATTCTGGTCATCGTTGCCCAACTCCTTGGTGGTGAAACCGTAGGTCAGAAGACTTGCGGTCCCGCCGAAGTTGTTAAAGACGGCCCAGCCATACACGTTATTCTTTATTTCCTCCGGCGTGGACGGGCGCAATTTGGTTACGTAGTAATACGAGCAGCCGCATGCGCCTGCGTAACCGCCCAGCTCATCGAGAGTGTCGTCGGCAAAAGTCGCGACGGTCCCGGTCACGAGCATGCCTGAGTTGGCGGGATACATTGCCACCAAACCGGCCATCGTGCCAGTGACCCCGTTGGTGAAGCAGGTCGTAGAGCCTGACACCGTTGGGTAATGAGTACCGGTAACGAGGCCGGTTTTTTCGACGGTGAGCTGTATGTAGTCGCAATATTGGGTTTGCTTATCGTGATCGAGAAATCCCAGCTTGCCGCTCTGCCCGGACGCTGCGACGCAACTGAGGAGCAGGACAGCACCCCCGATGGAACTTTTCAAGTTCATGAGTACACCTCCCTAGGCATAAAACCACCGGCCGCGTCTGGAAATGTCATGCGGATGTAATCTGCATGTCAAAGTTTCGCGGCAGGGTGGCGCGCTTGAATGTGTAGCAGATTCAAGCTGTTCTTTGGCTTGAATGGGACTTTGAGTTGCATGGTGCCCCGCATTAGCCCCACTACTTCCTTTACGGACCGACAGTTTTAGAGTAACGATTCAATTTTGTCGAACTGCTGATTCCATGCAATTTTAGACAAGACTTTCACAAACAGTGGAAGCCCTACCTCCGTAACTGTGATTTTTGTTTTCCCGCCCGACTCTGTGAACTCGGTGGTAACTATAATTTCGTCCGGCCAATGACCAGGAACCGGCGCTTGCGAGCCCGGAATTGCTCTGCCGGTCGCATCGGAAAACGACATAGAGGACACGATTCTGCTATTCGGAATGACCTCCTTATAAACACCTGTGTTCCAGGACATTTCCCCCTTCGGAGACTTCATTGACCAGAGAAAGGTCCCACCTACTCGTGGGTCGTTTCTGATGATCGGCGCGGTGTAACCCTTGGGGCCCCACCACTTCGTAATGAAGGCAGGGTCATTCCAGACCCGCCACAACTTATCGGAGGAAGCGTCGAAAGTTCGCTCATAGGAACCGGTCGTATTGACCCTTAGGGCAACGTAGGTAAGTACGGCCAGTGCTAACACAGTGCCGGCGAGTATCTTGTAGAGCATCCTGAGCCTCCTTTTCTTCATTTCTCACGCCGGCAACGACGTCAATAATTCCTCAAGCCGGTCGTAGCTCACTCCCATTCCGCTTTCCATACCTGTCGCAAGCATCGCCGCGCGCATCTTGCCATCGGGCAGCGTCATTCGCATGGTCATCAACGTTCCCGGGCCATCGGCTTCAAATCGCGTTTCAATATGGTTGTCTGGCGTGGGATCCGGCAGGTGCATCCGCTCGATATGTACGATCCTGCTGTAAGGCTTCAGTTCCACGTATTCGCCAGTGATGTGAAATCCACCGCCTTTGCCATTCGTCCACTCATAACGGAACTTGCCGCCCGGCCTGGCCTCGTTGATGCATACGGGCATCGTCCATCCTTCCGGTCCAAGCAACCATTTCTGAATTATTTTTGGATCGGTATGGGCGCGGTACACGGCCTCGGGTGGCGCAGCGAAACGCCTTGTCACAATTACGTGGGTGTCTCCTTCGGTCTTCAGCGTCATCTTGCTCATCGTTTTTTCCCTTTCTTGTGTTTTTCCACCTCTTGTTTTGTCATCCCCTCCAGAACTTCGTCCAGCCGGTCGTAGTTTGCCGCAAGGGCTTTTCGCAGCATTCCAAGCC
>Ga0187847_10003436_pt1 | contig 12101 bp, 15 predicted proteins | sample June2016WEW_4_10_FD_132458 | JGI IMG/M metagenome (GOLD analysis project Ga0187847, IMG submission 132458) | Peatland microbial communities from SPRUCE experiment site at the Marcell Experimental Forest, Minnesota, USA - June2016WEW_4_10 | ecosystem: Environmental > Terrestrial > Soil >...
CTACAAAGTCCAAGCCATCCGCGTGCCGAGCAGGACTACTTGCTTCGTAGTTACTTCTTAAGGGTTGGACCGGCAGGATCGGCAGCATCCTGTTCCGGTGCGCTTCTTGTCGAAGCTGCCTTCGTCGGCCTGGGGTTGGTCGGGTGGTACAGCAGGTTTTCGCGCGCAAAGGCTCGAGCATGTTGCTGCAAGAGTTCGATGCCGCGCCGGAAGTCGGCCTCTGAACAGAGGCTCCATTCCGGTGCCAGTTCACGCGCCACCTCGCGCGCATCGATGCGGAGCAGGATCCCAAATGGGACCCCGTTTGGTTCCCGATCGGCGAGTGCTGCCAACCGATCGGCCCAAAAGCGTGTGAAGGAAAGATGACGAACCGCGGTGCGGGGGTCTCCGGACATGTTGATGGTCACGATCGACGTGATTGCGTCCATCAAGTCTGCCAGCGTTTCGACCGCCATGGCGCCATATATTGGAACTTCTTTGGTTGTTTCGTTCAATTCTTGATCTCGATTCTCCAGTTCAACTGGGAAAAGAAAGGTTGTTGGGTTTGCTTTTGGCTGGGTCCGCTCTCGAAGAACTCACGACAAGCCGCCCAAAAAGATCAGCCGCGGCCCTCGTCGGAAGGCCGCGGCTGAATTGCGTTGTGGCTTTGGTTGGTATCTGGAAAAGCGGAGTGTATGCGGAGTTTTCCAGGGCGGATTCTTCCTTGCGTGGGTGAGTATGGGGGCCCAGGCGCGGAGGGAAAGAGCAGGGAAGAGCCAGTAAGGCACCACAATCGGCGTCAAGAAGTCATCGAACCGGCGACATCATAGGAAATTCATTCTCGTGCGGAGCTCGTGCTCGAAGCCGATGTCGTGGTTGCCGTGATGCGCGGCCCGCGCGGCGTTTTTGCGAGCTGCTGTTCGGGGTAACTCAGTTTGAGTCGCGACAGGTCACCGTTCTGGCCTTTCGCATGACCGCCACAGTCGCTCCATTTCTTCTTCGGGCGCGCGACAGCCCCGACACCGGCAGAAGAGACTGTGCGACTGGCAGTCGATCGGCCTGGGGAGAACAAAGAGCCAGCGCGCCGCGCAATACGGGGCGCTCAAGGCGAAGAGCAGCACCTTGAGGAGACCCCACACACACGGACCGAGAATCCGATCGGGGATGAGCAGGACGAAAGAGCTCCAGGCCGCGATAACAAACAGTTCGAGAAGAGTGAGGAGCGGAACTTCAATGAAATCTGAAAGCATTAGGAGAAAAAAGGACATAGGAGGAGCCTCGCTTATCGGGGTTGAGTTTCGGGTGAACGCTGGTTGCGACCGGCCGGCGCAGAGGCTCGCATAACCTCAAATGGGTTGAGGTTCTCTGCGTGATGGATTGTCGAGTAAAGTAGTCCGCTCGGAGGTGAATCCAGAACCGGGCGCACGCGCGCAACGCCCGACATCAGGCGCAGACAACGACGCCTACCAGCGACAGAGCAATCGTGGCAAGACGTTTTCGAGGGGCCACGTGCACTGGAGTTCAGGGCGGCGACTAGGAGTGGCCTGACTTATGAGAACAGCGGGTCTTCGCGCGCGAAGGCTCGTACTTGCTGCTGCAAAAAGCTCGATCCCGCGCCGGAAATCGGCTTCGGAAGGATCAGGAAACCGCTCGCGACAGGCGCCTAGATAATTCTCGTTGCTCAAAATGACTGCAAAGTTGACCGATCGTCATAGTATCCCGTGTCAATCAAGAGCCTTAGAGCGGATAGTTAAAGGAGTATCTCGTCCTTCTCGGAGTGCCCAAAAGTATTCCACAATTCGCACTCTGAGGGCGCTGTAAACGCTCCAAAATCGGGTCTATAATTCCCGGCCATGGAAAGGAGGGCGAACCATGCAGCAGCAGAACAATTCGCCCGATGTGAACAAGCAAATCGTCCGCAGGTTTGTGGAAGAATGCTGGAACCAGGGAAGCCTCAACAAGGTATCCGAACTCCTCACAGACCAAGTCCGTTTCCACGATCCGGTGTTTCCCAACATGAATCCTGGAATCCAAAACATCAAAAACCACATCGAGACAAGCCGCAAGGCATTTCCCGATCTAAAATTCACCATCGACGACACCATCGCCGAGCGCAATGAAGTCGTCGTGCATTGGACAGCCCACGGAACTCACAAAGGTCCATTCCTCGGCATGGAGCCCACCAACCGCAAGGTGACTATCGACGGGACCTCAATCTACCGGCTCGAAGGTTCCAAGATCGCCGAAGCTCATGCGAACTGGAACCTGGCGACGATGATGGCGCAACTCGGAGTCATCGAGGTTCCCAAGGAACTACGGGTCGATGCAAAGCAAGAGCCTAGGCCGGAAGTGAAATCACGCGTCTGATCCGACGATTCCTCATGTCTGCCAATTGAGGCAGACTGCACACTGATCTTGGCACCCACATGAGTGCCGTGTTCCGAGCCTTGGAGGGCCCACCTTCGCGGCCGTCGAAGGTGGGCCCAGTTGCGAACGGCGGAACGAGCCAACAAATCGTCCTTAGGAGAGCTACGAGAAGGCCTGTATCAAAAAAAACGGGGCGGAGCGCGGAACCCTACTGGAGTGGACTCAGACTGGGACACGCATTGGGAGAAATGCTAGCTATAGCTAGAAACCGACTCAACTGCCTATTACGCCTGACCGCGATTTCGGGCACCCCGCGATAATTCTGAATCATTCCCGTAGCGCAAAACATGTTCGCCGTCGCACGGCGCTCTCCGACGTTCTTCCTGTCGTCGGTCCCAAACCAGGATCGCGAAAACCTGTTTGGGGACGGGGAATCCAGGTTGATGAAGGCGGCTCGCCTCGAACGCTCGTGGCAGTCTTTTCGCTGGCGATCATGCCGCACACGGTTTGGCGCCGGGGAGGAACGAGAAATGACCGATTCAGGCGAATTGAAAGGCATTAAACAATTGCTCAGTCTGCTGATTCAACAGGTAGGCGACCTGACAATTCAGACAACGGAATTGATGCCGCAAAAACATCTAACTCAGGGCTATCAGCAGCAAGAGCAGAAAAGCGCTGAGTTGCTGACAACAAGGATGCGTAAATTGCATATACTCGCTGGAAAAATTCTCGGTATAGAGGGTCGGTTGGAAGATTCTTAAGAGGGCCAGTAAAAAATGAACGTCAAAATGAGTCAACCGTGCAAATCTTTGGAAGATTGCTCGAGTCAGTTTCCGCGCACGGCGCCAGCGCGCGAAGACAAGGTCAATGTTCGTTCGAGATTTGAAACCGGGATCGACAAAGGGGACGAATTATGAATCGCTGAGGGTTGTTGTCGGGACTTTCCCGACGACGTCGCTCAGGTCCGAGAGCCGGGAAGGGAAGGCCTGGTACATGCTGCAGCAGGCTTTGAGATCCGTTCTGACTCGAAAACCGAAGACACCCAGACTCATATGTGAAATAGCAATCGTCCGTAGCGACAGCGTGAATGCGCGCAGCGCGGCTCTTTGTTCCGCACTCTCGCGATCTTTCGCGGACTGCCAAAACTCGAGCAACAGGTACACGGTTGGAAAATCCGTATGCACGAGGAGATCGGAATGAACGTAGCCTGGAAGTCCCCGGTGCGATTCGCGCCATCTGCCGGACTCACCGAATGCATGCGTCAGCACGCAAACATCGCCGCTTCGTACTTGATAGAGATTCACTGCGTAAACCACTTTGATCCTTTCCGTGAAGGGAGCGGGTTGTGAAGCCGGCTTCCCTTTTCTTGGTTGCGATATGGAGATGAAGGGTGCGAAAGGAAGACCACCGGCTGATACGGAGCGCTACAAAGCTGAGCGGAATTACCTATCGTGAGGAGCAGCCCGTTCGGAATCAACCGAGGCCGATGCGCTTGTTATGGATTGTGTTTTTGAAAGGATCTGGCTCTCGCCCGAGAATGGTGAGCGGTCCGCTGAAAAGGCTATTTGAATTCGACCCGGCTTTGCTCAGTACCGGACGATTCGAGCGTTGTGACGTAGGCCCGAGATGAAATTGCGATTGGACCGGATACCGCATTCGAAGAAACGAGACCTGCATTGCAGGTCTCGGAGAGAAACTGGAGGTTCCACAATGGGGTCCGCGTGTCGCAGAGGATTTCGCTCTTAAAGACCCAAATTGTGATGGATCATTTTCAATTCGGGAAGAGTGTTGAACATCGTTTCGCGGCTGTCGTCGTGCTCCAAAGGCTCAAAGTCTTCGTTGAAGTTGTTCGGATCTACATCCGCACTCGCCTCCGCGATCGCGGAGGCGAATTGCTCAGCGTTCGGGAATCCGTCTGCGTCACACCCAGGTTGGGGGCAAGAATCGCCACTCCCTTCTTCTGCTTCTTTGCATTGTTTGAGTTCCTCGATTTCCATGCTGACTCCTGTCTGCGCAGCCGTTTTGATCGACAGCGCAGATCGATGATGGCACGAGACGAATTGCAGAAGGGAAGTCAGATTACGTTAAGAGAGTGCTCGCTCCGGCACGTTTTGTAGGGCGTACACCGGACCAGCGGGACTGCGATTTATCGAGGCTATGGCTCCCGGATTCCGAAACCGGAGGTAAATCTTGTCCACGCCCAGGATCGCCAAAGCTTGTAGGATCGTCGAGAAAGAGAGCAGTATTTGGCCTCTCTCCGCACGGCAGACGTGCGTACGATGTGTATTTAATGAGCGAGCAAGCGAGGCTTGGGTCTTTCCATTCATTCGGCGCAGATCACGAATCAGCTTTCCGACGAGAAAACGAGTCGAAGCTTCTCGAGTTTGGCGCGGCTGAGCCGGGAACGGCAAAATCGGGGCCTCGAAATAGGTGATGCCCAGCGGATGCTGGCAACGCCGACATTTCTCGGCCGCGAACTGGCAGAGATGGCAGGCCGGACATTTAACGACATCGTGGATGGGTGGTTGTGTCGAGCGCAAGAAATCCTCCTAAGGACATGGGTGTGCTTATGCCGGTGGATGGCCGGCAGAGGTTCAATTGAAGTTGGGAATGGAAAAGGACGCCTGGGGTCGGGCGACCTCAGGCGAGTGGTGGGTGCAGGGAGAGCAGCGGCAGAAGGCCTGAAAAGGGAACACGGCGAAGAGGGCCCGTGGCGGGCTGCCTTGTCCTTATATGTGGTTCCTTCTAGATGCCGAGCCCGGAGGCGGCGTTTTGGGTAAAGATCTGGCCCAGACGTATGTAGCGGCGAAGCGTCTCGACCGTCTTGTGGCCGGTCTGTTTCATCACCACAAATTCGCTGATCCCGTTCATCGTGGCCTGGGTGACGCAACCGGCCCGGAGCGAGTGTCCCGCGATGGGCTTGGTTTTCATCCCGGCGCGCGCTACAGCCCGCTTCAGAAGGGTGCCCACGGAGTCCTTGTGGAGACCACATTCGGACAGGCGCCCATGACGATCGACTCCGCGGAAGACGGCTCCTTCCTTGATCGCGGACTCACGGATCCAGGCACGCAAGGCCCGAACCGGACAAGTACTTCGGTGCTTGCCAAACGGAATTCCCACCTCGCGGCCCGCACCCTCCTGGTCAGTCTTCGAGGTGGGTATGTGGATAATCACGCCCTTCTTACCGAAAGCGAGTTCGCGAACCTGGATGCGCACGAGTTCGGATCTTCTGAAGCCGCCGGCGAATCCGACTAAAGAGAGTGCCCGGTTGCGCAGACCAAGCAAATTGTTCGGACAAGCTTTCACGATCCTGCGAATGTCAGGGGTGAGAAGGGGATCTTTTCCTTTCTGTGCGGTTCCGAGGGTTCTGCGGATTCCTTTCAATGTCTCTCCGACCACCAGGTGACGCGTGGAGGCGGGCGAGTCTGTGAAACCGGCGGCTTGATGGGCCTTGGTAATGGATGTGAGACGACGGGTAATCGTTCCGGATCTCAGCGTGGCCGCGCGATCAGCGATATAGAGAGCCACGGTTTCGGGCTTCGCCGGAAGCGGCGTGAGCCGATGCTCTAAGCACCACGATGCGAAATCCCGCCAATCGGACCGGTAGGCTTTCACCGTTGCAGGAGCTTTGGCGGAATGAATGAATCGGTTGGCTGCTTGGATGAGGCGCTCGAGTTCGACTGAGCTCGAGGCCAATGTGAGTTGCGCTTGAGGCATGGTCGTGCTCCTAAAATGCAAAACGCGGGGTGAGCCTCGAAAGGCTCGATCCCCGCGCGGGTACAGTGGGTTTTAGTTTTGTAGGGCGAAGGCTTCAGTATTTGCGCTGCGACATGGGCTCGCTACTTGCCATGTGCGGCAGCAAAAATGAAGTGGATGGGATATAGATTTCCAGAGCCAGCTGTGGATTTCTTCGAGGATCAATGAACGGATTTGAATGGTTTTGTACGGACCAGAAGCGACAAAGAACGATTTCCCACACATCCTTTCTCATGGGTTCCTTATGAGCTTGGGGTTGACCCGGCCGGACCGCAGCTGTATGGGTTCAAGAGTCTCTGGTTCGCATCCTCGCTGTCCCGCGCATATCGAAGGCTGGCACGTTACACGGCCAAGCGCGGAGGAGTCCGTCCGGAAAAAGGTCCTTCGTGGAACTCACTATAATGGCGGCGCGAATCATTGCGCATAACGGTTTCATCCGTTACTGCATTGCACCCGCAAATCTGTGGAGCGTAGGGTCGATGAATAGATTGAAAGTGCCCGCCTGGCCCCTTGCATGCGGATTGATCATTTTGCAGATGATCCTGGTTGGGATCATCGTTCATGGCGAGTCGCTCACCTTCGATGAGGGCGACCATATTTTCGCCGGCTACATGATGTGGCATACCGGCGACTACGGTCTGAATCCCGAACATCCGCCGCTGGTCAAGCTGGTGGCGACCCTGCCTCTGCTGCACCGGAACCTTTGGGTGCCTACGCTGCAACACCGAATGTTCAAGGGAGAGGCGTACCGGGATGGCCGCGATTTTATGGAACGGAATGATGGCCCAGGGCACCGCCTGCTCTTCCGCATGCGTCTCGCAGCAGGTGTCTTTGCCGTGGGCCTCTCCGTGATGGTCTTTCTCATGGGGAGCAAGCTCTTTGGCGAGTCCGCTGGTTTGCTGGCATTGTTTCTGGTGGTCTTTGAGCCCAATGTGTTGGCCAACAGTGATCTGGTCACCACCGATGTGGGAGTCGCTTGCTTCTTTCTGGCTACAATCTACTTCTTCTACCGCTACGCAAGGCAGCCCTCCGTGATTGGTCTGTTGCTCACCGGCCTCGCCGCGGGACTCACGCTGGCGTCCAAGCACAGCGGCATTTTGCTGGCGCCGATGCTGCTTGGATTGACGCTGGTCGAAATCGCCTATGCAGAGCGCGAACGGCGCAAGCGGATGGCTACGACACTGTTGGGCGGATTGGCAGCCATCGTGGTTCTCGCAGTTGGGGTGCTCTGGGCTTTCTACGGTTTTCGCTACGCGGCCAGGCCGGCAGGGCTGGTAATGAACCCCACGCTGAGCCAATACGCTGCACCTCTCACAGGGCTGAACAGTTGGGTCATAGGACATCTCGCCAATTGGCGGTTGCTGCCGGAATCCTACCTGATGGGGATCACTGACATCCACTATGCAGCGCAGCAGTATGCCATCTTCCTGCTCGGGCACGACTATGCTCACGGTGTCTGGTGGTACTTTCCCGTCGCGCTCTCCATCAAGACCACTCTGGGCTTGATCGGTCTGGTGGTTTTGGCCGGTATTGCGCTAATAAGCAGGCGGCTCGGGCAGAGAAGAGAATTGGCGTACCTGCTTGTGCCCGGCGCCATCTATCTCACTGCGGCGATCCTCAGCCGTATGAACATCGGCACTCGTCATGTACTGTACTTGTATCCACTCGCCGCGCTACTGGCAGCAGCGGGTCTCACAGCACTCGCGCAGCATAGCCGACGGTGGATCTGGATCGGTGGAGGATTGGTGGCGTGTCATGTCCTTTCTGTCCTAGCTGTGTTTCCGGCAGAGATGGCGTACGGCAACGAAGCCTGGGGCGGAACGGCAAACACACACAAATACCTCAGCGATTCCAGTGTGGATTGGGCGCAGCAACTGCCGCACGTCAAGCAATGGGTTGACGCCCATCCAGGCCAGGAGTGCTGGTTCGCCTATTCCGCTTATCCTGATCTTCGTCCGCAGACCTACGGCATTCCCTGCCACCCGCTGCCCACGGCCCATACAGAATGGGAGATCCTGCCGGTCGACGTGCCGGAAACCATCCATGGCTACCTCCTCTTAAGCGCAGACGATCTGGAAGCCTGTGACTGGCCCAGCGACCAGTTGAATGTCTTCGAGCGATTTCGCTGGATTCCGATGGCAGAGCAGATCGATCATAGTGTGTTTGTGTACCATGGCGATCTCCATGTGCCTGAAGCGGCGGCGTTGGCAGCAGTCCAAAGGTCGAAAATCCTGCTCAGGCAGAAAAGGCCAGCAGAGGCTCTGGTTGCGGCAAGGCAGGCTGTCGCTTTGCAGCGGGAAAGTTTGCTGGCGCAGATGGCGTTGGGAGACGCCGAGACGGTATTAGGCGACAAGGACAGCGCGCGAGCCGCCTATGAATTGGCGTTGGCGGCGGCGCATCGATTGGAAGCTGACGCACAGCCGCTGTATGTGCCGGATTTAGAGCAGAGGTTGCAACCATGACATCGTCCAGATGCCGTCCTTTGGAGCGATATATAGCTCTAAGTGCAAGGACATGTCCCGTTCCCCAAGACCAACGTAGTGCTGAAGCTCGCCCGCAATAAACTGCAGTCTCAGTCGCTTCACCGTGGGAATCTCCGCTTCCTGCATGGGCGGTAATGCGCCTACCGCTTTCGGCAAAAAGTGGGCTGCTATCTGCTCGTCATCACCGGGCGCGTCAGGCGTTCCCGCCCTGATCGCGGCCTGCGGCTTCCGCGTTGAGCGGATCGCCATTGTAGGGCAGTGCTCCCTGAGGCTACCGGCAGATTCTAGGTCAACTTCGATCGTGCTGTCTTCGAAGTTGAGGAAAGTGGTTGCCGAGATATCCTTAGGAGCCGGGTTGTCGCACTGAACCGTGACGTCAATGTTGGATTCAGCATCGGAACCACGCCATTCGAGCACACCGGCCAGCCATAGGAAGGCTGCGAGTGACACAAGGATCAGCAATCCGGAAACGAGCATGAAGAGTCGATTTGCGAGAGATTCAGATTCGCGCTCTTTTTCTGCGGTCACGCAAATTACCCTGGTTCGCTATCAGCCATGAGGCTTCTTGATTGTCGCTAACAACAGCAACCTACATGGCCAAATTTCTAACAATCGCAGTGTATCGCTGTCCAGCAACCTGAGCCCGCGCTTTACTGGCTATACGGAGACGATAAAGGAGCCCGGCATGGGGTTCTCAAGGCGCAAGAAAACTGCTGGTCTCCAAAATTGGGACGCCCCCTAAAGAGTAGCGGTATGCTTTCCCTCTGTCTGGATGTAGCACTCTAATACTGCATCGGGAGCTCAACCGGATGCAAGAGTGAACCCATACCGCCCCCCGGCCGTGCTTCGCAATTGGTCTCCAGAGGAGGAATGCGCCTTGGCGCAAGCACTCTCGCCCTATCCATCGAGCTCGATCCTCTCGACGCTTGAGACTGATTGGGCGCGGATGCGAAGAGAATCCGGCATCAAGCCGCGATCGACGAATTACAAATGCAGCAATAGAAAAGTTCTACTCGATGGTGTTGCGTCGATCGCTTGAATCCACCTCCTTTATCATGCACAAGGTTGAGCGTAAGCCAGCGACAGGCCTCTGAGTCACATGTCCGAGCAGACCTCGCGCGGTATCGCGATCGGAGGTGCTGTTGATACATCCATGAAGGCTAATGCAGCAGCTCGTCTAAACGTGAGCGATAAGTTCGGCTCACACGCAGTATATTGCCATCTCTCAGCGTTAGAACTGCATCTCGATTTGACGAAGGATCTACGCGCGCAATGCGCTCTACCTGCACGATCGTCGAACGGTGAATCCGCACAAACTGCGTCGGGTCGAGGCGAGCCTCGAGCGACGTGAGAGCTTCACGGACTAAGTGAGTTCTGGCGCCAACATGCAATCCGGCATAATCTCCCAACCCTTCAATCCAATCCACATCCCCGACCTGAATGAAGCTGAATTCATTGCCGCGGCGTACTGGAAAACGCCTAATAACACCCTTATCGTCCTCTTTGTCTTCGCGCCTTAGAAGTCCGTAAAGCAGCTCGAATTTGGCCTCCTGCCGGTGAAGAGCTAACATACGCCGTGCCCGTTCGATGCAAGCCCCGAATCGGGCGTCGTCGATTGGCTTGAGGAGATAGTCGAGCGCTTCAACATTGAACGCATCCAAGGCGTATTCCTCATGTGCAGTGAGGAAAACTATGCACCGGGCTTTCTCTCTAGGCAGCTCTCGCAGGAGATCGAGTCCGGAAATACCGGGCATCTCAATATCGACAAAAATCAGATCAGGCGAGACCTGCGGAATCTTCTTGCGCGCCTCTTCGCCAGTACTGCACTCCCCAACAACAAGCATGTCGGAATAAGCACTCAGGCGTGTCGTGATGCCAACTCTAGCTAACGGCTCATCATCTACAACCAGAACGCGAATGTTCATTGTCCGGCCCCTTGAGAAACGAAAGATGATGCCATGGTCAGCGGAAATTGAATCGAGACTAAGAACCGATTGCCCTGCGCAGCGGTGACCGTAACGATTCCTTGTTCTCCGTAGAGTTTGTCCAGTCGCGCCTTGGTATTCGCCAGGCCAAGTCCGTTTCCCTCGTCACTCGACTGCAGTAGGACTTCCGAGTGGTCGTTTTCGATATCGATTCGAAGCCGTCCTTCGCTTGCCGAAGCTCTGATTGCGACTTCTCCACCATTCGGACAGCGCGCGATGCCATGACGGATTGCATTCTCGACAATCGGTTGCAAGAGAAACCTGGGGACCTGAGCCTCGTAAGCTTCCGCGCTAACGTCCAACGAGACAGCAAGACGAGGTCCGAAGCGAACCTGTTCGATGGAAAGATACTCCTCTGTAACAGCCAGTTCTTCTCGAAGAGTCACCACATGAGCTTCTGGGAAGCTGAGGGTATTCCGCAGTAGCGCGGCTAGCTTTGCGATCATCTCGGTCGCCCGTTCGGGCTGTTTGCTTACGACGAGCGACGAGATGGCATTCAAAGTATTGAAAAGGAAATGAGGCTGTAGCTGATAACGAAGTGCCTGAAGTTGAGCTTCACGCGCCGTCGCTTCCGACTCTAACAACTTCTGCCTTTGCTCCTCGAAGTTACCGTAATGCTTGATCCCAAAGTAAAGTGCGCCCCATGCGATGAGAATGATCGCAGGTTCGAATGCCTGGGCGGCGACCCAACTCCAACTGAAGGGTGTTTGGGGCTCAACCAAGTGGAGCGCGGTCAGAGCCGAGACAACAGTGCAGAGAACACCCAGAATGTATGAGAATCCTACTGATAGAAGAAGGGCAGAAGCTAACGCGGTAGAGCGGCGCCAGAGAAAATGACAATAGACATACAGAGCGAAGCTGGCCGTAAAAGTTGAACAAAGAAGAACGACCCGGTAATCCACCTGTACCAGCATGTGACGAAATGGGATGTAAGACACGGCTGTTACCAGTCCATAAAGTGTCCATCCTCCGATCTGGAGGGGCCAAAAATGGAGAGTACGGCGCTGTGGCGCAATCTGGGGCACGCATCCATTCTAACGATTGAATACTTCCGCTGAAATCAGCTGAGCGCATGAGATGCACGACTCAGCGCCGAATCGCACAAGTCTGCCGTCTTTGACTTCCGTCTCGATCGGATCGAACTTAGGATGATCGCTGAACTTCAGTCGAAGGATGGCGGAATGGGCGCACGCGACGTCAGTAAGTCAAGAAAAGAGTCTCTACGTTGTTCAGGATCTAGGAGCAAATGAAAACAATCATCCTCTCTTTTGTCGCTGTCATGGTGCTGGCTTGCAATTCTCATGCATTGCGAGGACAGGGCCTGGGATCGCCTCCCCAGAGCCAATTGGATCCAGCAACCGGTCCAACGGCCACTGCCACTGGGTCGGCAGCCGATCCGATGGTAGGCAACTGGAAACTTAATGCACAAAAAAGCAGACTGATCGACGAGATGAAGATCACGGGCCTTGGGGGAAACAATACTCATTTGACTTTGGCGGTGGCCCTCCCGAAACGGTCGTTGCGGATGGCA
>Ga0187847_10003437_pt1 | contig 12101 bp, 8 predicted proteins | sample June2016WEW_4_10_FD_132458 | JGI IMG/M metagenome (GOLD analysis project Ga0187847, IMG submission 132458) | Peatland microbial communities from SPRUCE experiment site at the Marcell Experimental Forest, Minnesota, USA - June2016WEW_4_10 | ecosystem: Environmental > Terrestrial > Soil > Wetlands...
ACCGCTCCATCCAGGCTCTGGCCGGCGAGGCCTACGCGGCCAACCTGCTCACATTGGCTTGAATTCCGCTCTTGGGATCAGGAAACGGCCGGTGGTCCACATCTCGATCCTGAGATGGGTGAGACTACCCCAGAAACGCCTGAAAGACATCGTTCGAGAGGAGCTGCCCCTGCGCGGTCAGCCGGACTGTCTTGCCGTTGAAGGCTACCAGCCCGTCCCCGGCGAGTTGCGCGACGGCCTGGAGCGCTGGGGCGACCATTGCCGGGCCAAACTCCCGCTCCACGGCAGCTACATCTACGCCCTGATTCAGCCGCAGACCGAGGAACCAGGCTTCTTCGTGCTGTTGGGCCGGCGTGAGCCACGCGGTCTCGATTGGCTCCGAGCCTGCGAGATAGGCCTTGAGGTCGTCGGTGGTGGTCGAGCGCAGTACGCGTGTCTCCATGGGGTCCGTCGCATCCGATGCGAGCATGGACGAGGCATCGAGACCCAGGCCGAGATAGGGCCTCCGCCGCCAATAGCGCAGGTTGTGCCGCGATTCCATTTCTGGCCGGCAGAAGTTTGAGATCTCGTATTGCTGCAGGCCGGCTTGGGCCAGCGTATCGATTGCCTGGGAGTACATTTGGGCAATTGCATCGTCCGCCGGGACCGACTCCGCATGGTAGCGGAGGCCCCGGGCAAGCACTTCGCGGCCCAGGCGCGAATCTTCGTCCACCTCGAGCATGTAAATGCTGGCGTGGGGAACGCCCGTGTCGATGAGCACATCGAGCGACTCCCGCCACGACGCGAAGGTCTGGCCGGCAAGGCCGGCAATCAGGTCGATGTTGAGGTTTTCGATGCCGGCGGCGCGGAGGCGACGCAGGTCGTTGAGGACCACAGCACGACTGTGCAGCCGGCCGCTCGCGGCTGCTTCGCGGTCAATGAACGACTGGACGCCCAGGCTGATGCGCGTCACGCCTGCCGCGACAAGCGCTCTCAAGACCTCGTCCGCAAGCTGGCCGGGCGCACATTCGACGGTGATTTCCGCGTCCGGCTGGAAGTCGAACTCCGCCCGCATGGCGGCGAAGAGGCGCGCGATCAGCTCTGGAGCCAGCAAGGTGGGCGTTCCGCCGCCGAAGTAGACCGTATCCACGCGGCGCGGCAGGGCCAGGCTCATGCGCGCGGCCCAGGCACGGGCCGCCGCGAGATCCTCGATGAGCCGGTTCACGTAGCGCGCATGTTCGCTGGCCGGATAGACGCCGGAGGCAAAGTTGCAGTACGTACACTTTGACCGGCAGAACGGGATCGAGATGTAAAGACCGAGGGCGTCGCCGGCTGGAGCAACCATAATGAGATTGTTTCATGGGCGTGGGCACGGCCGACGCTAGCGCACTTCCTGATCTCTGTTCCCTGTTCCCTGTCCGTGCAAGAATTGATACAAGGGGGAACGCGGTTTGAAAGCCTGGCCTGTGGTGGGCATTGCCTTGATGCAAGGCTTCCTGTGCCTTGCCCATTGGTTTATCTATCGCACCTGCGTCGTCTTCTGGCGGCCACTGAGCCCCTCGGCGACGCTGGCGCTGGGGACGGCGCTGACTCTGCTGGCCTTCAGTTTCATCGCCGCCGCGCTGCTCGGGTTCAACTATACGAGCCGGCTGGTCACGGCGCTCTACCGGCTTGCCTCGGTTTGGCTGGGGTTTCTCAACTTCTTCTTTTGGGCGGCTTGTCTCTGCTGGCTGGCCCGGCTGGCGCTGGCGCTCGTGGGGTTGCGCGCGGACAAGCCGCTGATCGCCGCAGCGCTGTTCAGTTTGGCGGCCGCGACGGGGATCTACGGCATGGTGAATGCCCGCTTGATTCGCGTCCGGCGCATCCCCATCCAGCTTCCCGGCCTGCCCGCGCCGTGGCGTGGCCGCACCGCATTGGTATTGAGCGACCTGCACCTGGGACACGTCAACGGCCCTGGATTCAGCCGCCGCATTGTGTCGATGGCGAACCGCCTCAACCCGGAGATCGTCTTCTACCCCGGCGACCTCTTCGACGGCGGCAAAGTGGACGCCGACGCCCTGGCCGAGCCTTTGAGAGATCTTGCCCCGCCGCTGGGCAGCTACTTCTCGACCGGCAACCATGACGAGTTTGGCAACGCCGCACACTATGGCGAGGCGCTTGCCCGTGTCAACATTCGCGTTCTGACCAATGAAAAGGTTACCGTCGATGGCCTCGACATCGTGGGTGTCTCTTACGGCGACACCGGCCCCATCCGGCTGCGCGCCTTTCTGGCAAGCCTGCATCTGGTCCCCGGCAGGGCCAACATTCTGCTGAATCACGTGCCAAGCCGGCTGCCCATTGTCGAGCAGGCCGGCATCAGCCTGCAACTCTCCGGCCATACGCACGGCGGACAGCTCTTCCCGTTTACGTGGTTCACGCGCCGCGCCTTCGGCAAGTTCACCTACGGGTTGCAGCGCTTTGGCGGCTTGCAGGTGTACACATCGAGCGGCGTGGGAACCTGGGGACCGCCGATGCGGGTGGGAACGCGGCCTGAGGTGGTGCTGCTGACGTTTGTGTAAGCGTGGTTTCGTACGATAATAGAGGTACGCTTCTGTGGGAGGTTCGCCTTCGCCATCACAGCCTTATCCAGCGAGGAATTCGATCGGGATCCAAGCCGCGCTACGATAGCGGCCAAAGATGGGCCTGTCTTCATCACGGATCGCGGTTGCCACGCCTACGTTCTGCTTACAATGGAGGAGTACCGGAAGATTGCCGGCAATCGGGAGAACATTCTCGACCTATTGGCAATGCCGGACGCCGATCTCGTCGAATTCGATCCGCCTCGCCTGGGCAATGAGTTATGCGAACCGGCTGACTTGTCGTGATGCGCCTGCTGGATTCCGAATCTATGTTTGCGTTGCGCTTCCTGAGGCGTTAGAGCACTGACCAGGCGCTATCTCATCGCCCAAATTCTCTTCGCCAATTGTCGCGCTAAATGGACAATCGCCCGCACTGCGACTGGGAATCCCAAGAATACGTGTGTGACGCGCGCAACAGGAGATTGCCGCCCTCGCGGGTTAGCATGAGGTTTGCCCTTGATTGGGGCATGAATATCTTCATCCAATCGACATTCGGGAGAAAACATTAATGAGCGAGGAATTCGAGGTAAATCAGGGAAAAGACGGTGTGCTCCGCACCCGTCTTCATGGAATCGAGCTGTTGCTGAATTCCCGGCTCAACAAGGGCACTGCCTTTACCGAAGAGGAACGCGACGCCTTTGGCCTGCATGGCCTGCTGCCGCCTCACATCGGAACCCTCGAAGACCAGCGGGAACGCCGCAAACGGGTTCTGGACGGCCGCGACAGCGGCTTTCTGAAGTACAGCAACATGCGCGACTTGCAGGACAATTGCGAAACGCTCTTCTATTCGCTGATCGAACACTACACCGAAGAGCTGCTGCCCATTGTCTACACGCCGACGGTGGGCGAGGGCTGCCAGCGCTTCAGCGAGATCTGGCGCCGGCCGCGGGGTCTCTTCCTCAGCTACACCCAGAGCCACCGCATCGAGCAGATCCTCGCCGACCCGCGCTTCGACGAGGTGCGCTGCATAGTCGTCTCGGACGGCGAACGCATTCTGGGGCTGGGCGATCAGGGCGCTGGGGGCATGGGGATTCCGATCGGCAAGATGGCGCTCTACACGGCCCTGGGCGGCATTCCCCCGGAGCACTGCCTGCCGATTCTGCTCGACGTGGGCACCGACAACGAAGAGCGCCTCAACGATCCGATCTACATTGGCTGGCAGCACAAGCGCGTGCGCGGGGCCGAGTACGACGAATTCATCGAGGAGTTTGTGACCGCCGTCGAGCGCCGCTGGCCCAACATCCTCTTGCAATGGGAGGATTTTGCCGGGACCAACGCAGCCATTTTGCTGAAGCGCTACCGCGACCGGCTATGCACCTTCAACGACGACATTCAGGGAACGGCCGCCGTCACCACCGGAACGCTGCTGGCCGCTGTCGGCGCCACCGGGCGTCCGCTCAAGGAGCAGACCATCGCCATGTTCGGGTCGGGCTCGGCGGGCATCGGCATCGGCGATCTACTGATTGCACGGATGAAAGAGGAGGGGCTGACCGAAGAGGAGGCCCGCAAGCGGATGTATTGCTTCAACCGCTATGGCCTGCTGGTCGCGGGATGCGAGGGCATACGGCCTGGGCAGGAGGCGCTGCTGCGCAAGAGGGCCGACGTCGAGGGATGGAAGCTGGGTGGCTCGTCTTCCGGAGTGTGCGCGATTTCGTTGCTGGATGTGGTGCAGAATGCCGGGGTCACCGTGCTGGTGGGAGTCTCGGCGCAGACCGGCGCGTTTACCGAGGAGATTGTGCGCGAGATGGCCCGGCATACCGAGCGGCCAGTGATCTTTCCGCTGTCGAACCCGACCTCGAAATCCGAGGCCACACCCGCAGACCTGCTGCGCTGGACCGATGGACGCGCGCTGGTGGGGACGGGAAGCCCGTTTCCGCCGGTCGAGGTGAACGGCAAGCTGACGCGCATCTCGCAGATCAACAACTCGTTCATTTTTCCGGGGCTGGCGCTGGGGATACTGGTCTCGCGGTCTACGCGAGTTTCGGACGCGATGATCATGGCCTCGGCCAAGGCGCTGGCCGGCCTGTCGCCCACGCTCTCGGACCCGGAGGCTCCGCTGCTGCCGCCGATAGCCGATTGCCGCAAGGTGAGCCTGGTGGTGGCTGAGGCCGTCGCCAAGCAAGCCATCGCCGACGGGAATGCCGAAGCGGTGGACGATGCCACGCTGAGAGAGCGGCTGCGGGCTTATGTGTGGGAGCCGGTTTATCAGCCGTACGAGCGGATACCGTAAGCGAGATAGGCGGGGCAACTTCTCTTATAGCCTCACTCAGTGTCCACTCCGCTCGTGCCCCTTTTCCAGCGGCTCGGGCGGCTGTTGCTCCACGCGCTTTTGGCCACGCTGGCCGAGGATGAGCATGGTCAGGCCGAAGGCTAGCAGAACCAATCCCCACCAGAGATTCGCGTTGATGCCGAGGCAGCGGGCGTAGAGGGCTTGGTTGCCGTCGGTCTTGAGGCCAAAGAGGGTGAGGATCATGCCCACCAGCGTGAACATCAATCCCATCGGAATGCGCAGATCGAGAATCATCGTCAACCCCTCCAACTCAGTAAAAGAAAATGTTGATGGCAACCGCGCCGGCGAGGACGGCCACGGCCAGCGCCTCGGGGCGCTTCCACCAGGCGATGTGCGCGCGGGCGGGCTTGGGCGTGAGCGAGTGGACCAGGCCGACGAGTTCCGCATCGGGCCGGGCTTTGGTCGCCAGGCTGACCACGACCGCGACAACAAAGTTCGTGCTGAAGGCGAAGATGGCGCCCCAAAAGTTCTGCGCCATGTCGCTAGGATAACTGTGCAGCACCGCGATCCATCCGCCGTGAATGCCGGGATGCGCCAGCAACGGCAAGGTCAGGCCGTGGTGGAGCATGGCCGCCGCAGTCCCTGCGATGAGCCCGGCGAATGCGCCGTGGCCGGTGGCCCGCTTCCAGAACATGCCCAGCAGGAAGGTCGCGAACAACGGAGCATTCACGAACGAGAAGACCAACTGGAGCGTGTCCATGATGTTGTTGAAGTTGATGGCCGCGTAGGCTGTCGCGATTGAGAGCAGAATGCCGCCCACCGTGGCCCATCGGCCCACCGCCATGTAATGCCGGTCGCTGGCGCCCTTGCGGATGTAGGACTGGTAGAGGTCGTAGGTGAAGACGGTGTTGAAGGCGGTCACGTTGCCTGCCATGCCGCTCATGAAGCTGGCGAGCAGCGCTGTGAGGCCAAGGCCCAGAATGCCGGTGGGGAAAAAATGCAGCAGCATGTTGGGCGTGGCCATGTCGTAGTCGAGCAGCGGGTTGCCATTGGTGTCGAGCATCGGCTGGCCGGTGACCGGGTTGATCTTGGCGGGAACCAGTCCGCGGCCCTGCTCCACCTGCGGCGCGACGATGTCGATCCGGTGAATGATCGAGCCATCCGCGCCGCGGCTGACCACATTTGTTGAATGCGGCGTGGGCAGGCCTATGGCCAGGATGCCGGGGAGAATCACCAGGAACGGAAAAAGCATCTTGGGCACGGCAGCGATCAGCGGGACACGGCGGGCAGACTCCATGTTTTTGGAGGCCATGGCCGTCTGGATGACGAGGAAGTCGGTACACCAGTAGCCGGAGCCGAGGACGAAGCCCAGCCCCATGCCGAGGCCTATAATCTCAATGCCCATGGGGTTGGTGGAGGCGTGGGCCACGCCCTTCCACTCGTGCATGTAGGCGAGGGGGACGGAGGCCTTGAGGCCGCTCCATCCGCCGATGTTGCGCAGCCCGATGAGCACCAGCGGCAGGAATCCGGCGATGATGAGAAAGAATTGCAAGACCTCGTTGTAGATGGCGCTGGTGAGGCCGCCGAGGAAGATGTAGAGCAGCACGATGGCCGCCGAGAGGACGATCGAAAAGGTGAAGATGCCCTCCGGCGCCCAGCCCAGCGCATGGAAGAGCCCGTCGAAGACGTGCAGCGCCTGGATGAGCCGCGCCATCGCGTACATCGAGATGCCGCTGCTGAAGACCGTCATCACGGCAAAGGAACAGGCATTGAGCGCGCGGGTCTTTTCGTCGAACCTCATGCGCAGGAACTCGGGGACCGAGCGCGCCTTGGAGCCGTAGTAGAAAGGCATCATGAAGATGCCGACAAAGATCATGGCCGGGATTGCGCCGATGCCGTAGAAGTGAGCCGTCTCCAGGCCGTATTTGGCGCCCGAAGCGCCCATGCCGATGACCTCTTGCGCGCCGAGATTGGCGCTGATGAAGGCCAGGCCGCAGATCCACGCCGGCAGCGCGCGGCCCGCCTGAAAGAAGTCCTTGCTGGTCTTCATGGAGCGGCGCAAGGCGAAGCCGATGCCTAGCACAAAGACGAAATAGAGCAGCATGATCAGCCAATCGACGGCGGTGAGATTCAGCACGAACGGCTCCTTGGATGAAAAAAGTGAATGAAAACAGCCTTCCAGCGGCGCGCGGAATCAACCAGATCACTCTAACGCAGCAGACCGGAGCCAAGTCCAGTCGGCTGTTCCCTGTTCCCTGGTCCCTGTTCCCTGCCTCCGCGCAGTTTACACTGGAAGAGCATGATTCCCACTCTTGCCTGGACCCCGGAAGGCGTCCGCTTCATCGATCAGACCAAGCTCCCCCTGGAGGAGAGCTACGTACTTGCCACCACCTTTGAGCAGGTTGCCGACGTGATTGTGACCATGGTTGTGCGCGGCGCGCCGGCCATCGGCGTCTCGGCTGCCTACGGCGTCGCGCTGGGCGTCTTGGGTACGAAAGCCAGCACGGCGCAGGAGTTCGCGCCGGAGTTTGAGCGGATCTGCGCACGCCTGGCCGGAACGCGGCCCACGGCGGTGAATTTATTTTGGGCCATCGACCGCATGAAGCGGCTCTTCGCGGGCTTGCTTGCCGCGGGCGCAACGCTCGACCAGATCAAGGACAGGATTCTGGCCGAGGCGCACGCGATGTACGACGAAGACATTGCCGCGTGCAAGGCGATGGGAGCCTTTGGCGGCGCTTTGCTGCCCGACGAGGGTGGGGTGCTGACGCATTGCAACGCAGGAGCTCTGGCAACTTGCGGCTATGGGACGGCTCTGGGCGTGATTCGCTCGGCGGTCGAGCAGGGCAAGCGGATTCACGTCTTCGCCGACGAGACGCGGCCGTTTTTGCAAGGGGCGCGGCTTACGGCCTGGGAGCTGATGGCCGATAACATTCCGACGACGGTGATCTGCGACAACATGGCTGCCAGCCTGATGCGCGCCGGGCGCATCCAGGCCGTGGTGGTTGGCGCGGACCGGATCGCAGCCAACGGCGATACGGCCAACAAGATCGGCACCTACAACGTGGCGATTCTGGCGCGCGAGCATGGCATTCCGTTCTATGTGGCCGCGCCCTGGTCCACCATCGATCTGGCCACGTCGACCGGCGATTCGATCCCCATCGAGGAGCGGCCAGCGGTTGAGGTGACCCATCATGGTGGAAAGCAGCTCACTCCGAATGGGGTGGGCATCTGCAATCCCGCCTTCGATGTGACTCCGGCGAAATACATTGCCGCCATTGTGACGGAGCGCGGTGTGCTGCGCGCGCCTTATGGTGAGTCGCTGCGGGCGATCAAAAATGTTGGGAGTTTTCCAATCAATACAGCAAGTTAGCCCCCGCTGCGCGGGGATGGCGAGTTAGCGGGTTGGCGAGGCTGGTTTGGATGCGGCGGGGGCCGGTGTTGGCGCGCCAAAGATAACCTTGGGCGGGTCGGCAAAAGTGACGGCAACCTGAACCGGCACGCTGTGGGCACCGCGCTTGACTTGATTGTCTTTCAGCGTGAGAGCGCTGTTGGCGATCTCGGCGTCGGCGGTCCAGCGGTCGAAGCGGGCCAGGGCCGGGGGAACCTGGACTTCAACGGAAGTTGCGGCAATCCCGCCGTGCTGCCATGCGAAGTGGAGAGCGCCTTTGGCCGAGGCGGCCAGGTCGTCTGCGGTGAAGCCAGCCAGTTCGATCTTGCCGTTGCCGTCGAAGACGCCGCCGGTCGAATGCAGGCCGAGCAACTGGGCGACGGCTGAAGGGCTGAGCTTGTCGAACTGGGCTGTTAGCGCGTAGGAAGGCTTGTCCTGAGCGGATGCGGCGGAGTGGAGCGTGCCGGTTCCATGAACGCGGCCTCCGAGCAGGGCGGCGTCAAAGGCGCTGATCTCAGCCCCGTTGGGAAGCGTGACTAGGGTGAACCCAGGCGCGTGGAGCGTGACCGGCCCGAGGATGAGGGATTCGGCCTTGACGGTGCCTTCGAAACGTGGCCAAGCCGGAGCGACCGAGGGGCGGAAGCGATCGATGAGCGTGGAGAGCATGGTGCCGCGCTCGCGCGCGCCCAGGAACGCGGCCTGAAGGAGACCGGCATCCAGCGCGCCAAATTGGAGCTGGAAGGTGGGCGGACACGGCAAAGTCGTGCTGCACGCAACAGGCAGGGTGATGCTGGCCGTTCCCTTCACCGGACCGTAAGAGAAGACAACCGGGTCCCAGCGGAATTCGCCTGCGGCCAGGTGGAGCGTCGCCTGGGAGATTTCGACGTGGTTGGCCAGGTAATCGGCCTTCCAGTTGACATTCCGCAGGGTTACGGTTCCGGCGATGGTGTCGCCGGCCGGGAGCGCGGAGCCGGTGGCGGAGGGCAAGAGGGCTGACGGAGGCGCCTGCGTCTTGGGCGGTGTCTGGACCGGCGGCTCGATGGGAGCTTGAATCGGGAACCACGGGCCACCGGCGGCCAGGTCCACCGAGATGGGGTCGCCGGCAAGGGCGTCAAGAGCCGAGGCATTGGCGATGCCGGCCAGATACGCAAGCTCGCGGGCGCGGAGGATGGAAGCCTGGCCGCGCACCGTGACCTGATAGCCGGAGAGCGCGAGGCGGGTAGAGACTGTGAGCGGACCGGGTCCGCCGGCGGGGAAGGCGACGGTGGCCGCCAGCGCCTCGGAAAGGCCCGGCATCTGGATTGCTGGTGCAGGCACAGGCTCCAGGACGAATTTGGGAAAGCGGATGGGCTGGCTGAGGCCATTGCCGCTCAGTTCGAGGCCCTCGACGGCGAGGCTGCCAGAGAGCGGACCAGGCTCAGCCGGATGGGTCTTGGCGGGTCGAACGCGGCCGGCGCGAGCCAGTTTTTCCGGCGGAGCGCTGTTGAGTACGGCTGGGTCGTAGGTGAGCTTTCCACTCGCCGATCCGGCGGCATCGAGGCCGGGAGCGAAGTCGCTGCGCACGGTGCGCAGCGCGTCCAGGGCGGCGGCCACGGGGATGCGGTCCAGTTCAACAGAAAGGCGCGGCAAGCCGCCGTCGCCGGGAAGATTGCCTGCCAGGCGGAGATGGCCGTCGCCGAGCGGAGAATCGCAGACCAGGTTGTCGATTGCGCGGGTGGAGAAGTGGGCGACGAGACCGCAGTTGGCATCGAAGTCCAACGGGGCCTCCGGGGCAAACTCGGCGCGATGGACGCCGGTTGCCCGCAACTGGGCTTTGATCTGAGCCGCATCGGCGGTGCCGTCGAGATGGAGTTCGCCAGTGAGGTCGCCGCGCCAGCCGGCGTCGGAGCCGAGCAGCAGACGTGTGAGCTGGCCAAGCTGCGCCTCGCGCCATTCTAAATCCAGATGCACCGGCATCTGGCGCAGTTCGGGCGCCTGATGCAGGTTAGCCTCCAGGCGAACGATGCCGGTGTCGGCCTGTTCCATGCTGAGGTCGGTGCGGACGGGCTGGCCGCGCAGCCGGACGCGCCAGTCGCCGGGACTCTGCTGACTCAACGACATCTCGGCATTGAGCAGGGAATACGGCAGCTTTTCATCGCCATTTTTGATGTTGATGCGGGAGTTGGTGGCCTCCAGGTAAGGCAGCCGGACGGGCTTATTCCGATTGTCCGGAGCGTCGCCGCCCTCCTCGGATTGAGCCTGGGCGGTCGCGGTACGCAGCAGCGGGTCGAGGTTCCAGCGGCCTACCGGGGTGCGCACCAGGTTCAGGCTGGCTTCGTCTACGCTGATGGTGTCGATCTCCAGGCGTCCGCGCCACAGCGAGAGCAGGCGAATGGAGGCCGCGACCGTATTGGCGTGGAGCACCGGCTCGGCGCCGTAGGCGGGGTCTTCTTCGACGGTAAGGTCGGTGAGCAGAAAGCCCGGCCGCGGCAGCAGCCGCACCTCAACCGAAGAGAGGCGCGCGGGGCGGCCCAGCGAGGCGGAGATCAGGCGGGTAATGCGGCTCTTGTAGCGGCTCACGCTCACCAGCGGAGGCACAATCAGGACCGCCAGCAGGGCCGCCAGCGCCGCCAGGGCCAGCCAAAGCCGCTGGTGCTTTCGTTGCCGGGGTTGTGCGTCGTCGGTCATGTCAGTAGTCAGTTATCAGTGATCGGTTGTCAGTTGTCCGGGCATTTTAACTGACCACTGACAACTGACCACTGTCACCTCACCCGATGCAGCGTCCGGCTCCAGCGGGTCTCGGTGAAAAAGTGCAGCGCAATGTGGCCAATCCAGGCCAGGCTGTTGCCGATCCCAGGCTGCTCGTACTGGTCTTCCGGCGTAACAAACGACCAATAGTTGAAGAGCGGCCGGCCTACGATGTTCTCTCGGGGCACAAAGCCCCAATAGCGCGAGTCGAGGCTGTTATGCCGATGGTCGCCCATCATGAAGTAGTGGCCGGGAGGCACCACGAGGTCGCCGTTCTCGGCATGATTGGGAAAATCGATGGCCCAGGCTTCGGTGGCGTCAGGATTGGTGGCGGGAGGATTCGTTGGAAACTCGTCGAGAAACTGCTGCTGGCTGGGATTGCCTGGAGAGTTGTCGGCATCCTTGGGCAGATCTTGCGCCACTCCGTTGAGGATCACCACGCCGTCGTGCAGATGGATGTGGTCGCCGGGGACGCCGATCAGCCGTTTCACCAGAATCAGATACTGAGGATTTCCGTCCGTGTCGAGGTCCGTGACGGGCTTGATGAAGACGGTGATGTCGCCGCGCTGAGGCTCGCGGTAGTGAACCAGAGGCATCCACTTGGTCGGCGGAGAGAGTGTGATGCGGTCCACGAGCAGGTGGTCGCCCACCAGCAGCGTGTTCTCCATGGAGCCGGAGGGAATGACGAAGTTCTGCCCGATGAAGGTGAGGATGAACAGGCCGATGACCAGGATGGAGCAGATGCTGGCCAGGGCCTCGAAGGGCGTCTCTTCCACGCGCGCTTCTTGGGGTTCGGCGGCAGGCTCGGTTTCGGTTTGCGTTTTGGGAGTGGGCATCTTTTTCGTTGTCATCCTGTCGCTCGTTTCAGGGGTCAGAGATCAGGGATCAGTAAAAGACCCGTAAGCCCGATCACAAACCACTGCTTGCTGCTCTGTTCTCTGCTCTCTGTAACTCAATGCACTACTTGGAAGATGCGGCTCCAGCGGGCAAACCCCTGAAGCCACGTCGAGAACTGCCTGTCGTGTCCGAGTCTATCATCTGAGGCTTGTGTCAAAGATGGCCGAGGAGCTTGTTGCGGGGCCTGAACCGCAGCCGGCTCGACATCGGTCGTGGAGGGGCGAAAGAGCGAGAAGTAAATGACCAGCGGGCGGGCCACGAT
>Ga0187847_10003439_pt1 | contig 12087 bp, 9 predicted proteins | sample June2016WEW_4_10_FD_132458 | JGI IMG/M metagenome (GOLD analysis project Ga0187847, IMG submission 132458) | Peatland microbial communities from SPRUCE experiment site at the Marcell Experimental Forest, Minnesota, USA - June2016WEW_4_10 | ecosystem: Environmental > Terrestrial > Soil > Wetlands...
CCACTAATTTCGCCGTTTACACGCTGCATCAACCGGTCCGCCGACTCCGTCAGAGAATAGAATGCCACCGCAGGGACAATTGCCAGTATGATCAACACAGAAGCGACCAGCCTAACCTTACGTTCCAGAAGAGGGCGCAGCACCAGGCAACTCACGAGTGTTATAAGAAAGTACGCTGCGGCCGATCGAAACAGGAATACGCCTGCATAAATGCCAACAGAAGCAACTGGCGCCAATACTTGAAGCACCTTCCATATCCCGCACCTGTTAGAAACCAAACCCCACACTCCCAGGAACAACCCTGAAGCAGTTAGAGGGCCAAGTAAGCTGGCTATGGTGCCAGAAAAGCGATCGGACACGTCAACGAACTCCGCACCTTTCACTTCAGGCAACGCTACATATAGATTGGGCGTAATCAATAGTACTACGCCCAACCAAAAGAGAATCGTCAGATGCTTGTCTACCGCATACCAGGCCCTATCGTCTGTTCCGAGAAATAACGTCACCCCCATAATCGAAAGCACGATGGCCTCATGACCGACCGAGTTCAATGGATTGCCACGGGCGAGACCGTAAAAGGCCAATCCACCAATTAGGTAGAGCCATAAGACTACTCTCGTATATTGCGATGCCGAGCTGGTAACGCGAGGAGGGTATCTCTTCAAGTAGACAGCTGTTCCGTGCATGAACAACAAGAACGCAATCGAGCTCCCGATCTCGGAAGTAAGGCGCAACGAGAGTGGGATTCCCCAGTGGTAAAGGGCATATCGGCAATTTTCAAACCCGAAGAGATAGAGGCTTAGAACAATCGCTTGCATACCCGGAAGACGGTCGGTCCGAGCATCAATCTTCTGTCTTCTCCATCTCCTAAGGCGAATCGCCGATGAGCTAAGCATAGCGGCCCAGTTTTGGTGCAACCGCCGTTCGCATGCGGGATAATTCTTTGTACGCGTTAAGCAATTCCGCCTCGACTCGCGCCGGATCGTGTCTTTCAATGGCCGTGCATCTCGCGTTCGAACCGAGGCGGGATGCGAGACTGTCATCCCGAAAAATCCGGCCAATCTGCCAAGCGAGCAGCGCAGCATCGCCTGCTGGGAACATCAGACCCGATTCCCCCGCTTCAACGATACTTGGTGTACCGCCAGCGTTCGCTGCAACGCAGGGAGCGCCAATAAGCATCGCCTCCTGCAACGCATTGCAGCTATTCTCTATGAACGAGGGCATCACATAACAGTTAGCCATTTGCACTTGGTTCACCATTTCGTAGGCATCCAGATGTCCAAGAAATGTGACAGTTTGCCCCAGACCCTTCTCACCAATTTGTCGCAGAACGAAGCGAGCATAGTCATCCTGTGGATGCGGCACAAAGCCTGAGCTTGCCACTTTGAGTCTAACGTCTGGGAATACATCGCGAAGTCTATAAACAGCGTCAACGAGAACGTGCAGTCCCTTCAGCGGCTGGCTTCCGCTGGTGCAAAATATCTGGTGCCGGTTGCACTTTTCAAGCGCCCAATTGGGCGCCTCGCTGAACTCTGGCCTCATCAACTCATCCACATGCCTATAACATACGTCAGGGCGATACGCACAAGCCCACGCATGGTCCCACTCAGTTCTTCCCAAAACCATTTCGCAGGACCGTATAATAGCCTCTTCATACGGAATTCTTTTCCGAAATCCCTTCCAGCTCTGAAAAGAGCGCGCTCTCAGCCCGATCATGCTGCGAACCACCCCATGTAGTTGATCCGGTAATAGATCCCCATAAGTCTTGGCTGCGCAAGGCGTCATCAAGCCCTGTATCGAAACGGCAACCGGTTTGTCCGTATACCCCCAAGCTTTAGTCAATCCAAATTCATACTCTGTTCCATGCACATGCACAACATCTGGGTTCCAATCATTCACAATGGAAGCATATTTTCTAACCTGGGACCTTATAGGAAGTGAATCTCGATAACTACCCAAACGGTTCCAGATCCCCCTACTTACCGGAGTCTTGACAACAAAATACTTGACTCCATCCACCTGAAACTGGCAGTCGCGTCGTCCAGCACTCGCCACGACTGCCAGTTTCAGATCACTCCGCTTCTTCAGCCGATCAAGCAGAACACTCATCCAGTAACCGCTTCCCTTTGGCTCAGGACGGCCGACGCATTTGCATGCGTCAGGCATAAGGATGTTTGTGAACCAAAGGACCTTGATCGGCATTGTCTCTTTCTTATCTAATTGTGTCACATGTAATGCGATGTTTTGGTCAAATACGTCATGTACTTTTGCGTATCGCCGACAATAATTCAATACCGTCTCAGAGAGGAGGACCGATTCCACGCATGAGCCGCCTAGCTCTGAGGACCCAGGCAACCGCGCTAAGACTACTCACACTGAGGGTCCCTTCTCGCCAAAAACCAAGGTCGTTTCTGCGCTTTAGCAAATCAGTTGCTCTAAGGGTTCTGGTAATTGGCCTCGTCTCAGTTCCAGTTTGACCACCGTGAAGCAAAAAGCCCTCGAAGGCCAGCCCGTCATTTCGGGTGGGATTACTAAGAAACCTTATGAGATTGCCGGCGACTATTGCAGCCGGACATAGAATCGGCCGGCCAACCGCGCGACCAATTGCAATCACGTTTTCAACAAACGCATCAATCGTGGCATGCTGGAGTGCAATCTTTTTTTGGACATCAGGCGAGTCCCGCACCCCAAAAAGCGGGTGCGCATCACCATTTGCAAATCCAAAGCCAACTGTGGTCGGATGGTCCGCGCTAAGTGCTGCCTCCAAGACGGGGCGGTACCCATCATAGAAGAATGCCTGCCTTGGACGCTCCGGATCGGCGACGAAACCTCGTAGGTCGTCCCCGGGCGCCTCACTAAGACGACGAGAGAGACAAAGATAAAGCCCCAAAATCCGAGCCGGTCGGTGCCCCGCTTTCTCCAGTAAACCTCCAAGGGATCGTTGCAAACGACCATGCCAGCCGATATCCACCAGCGCAACACTGTTTTGAGCTGCCAAGCCCTGCCTAAGATAGTAGGTCGCCGCTGGAGCAAATGCGCGGTCGACACTTGCCATAAGCGCGGCGACGAACGAAGGATCACGAATGACACAACTGAGAAGCCCGCGATCCCTCTGCGGAATGTTATCCTCTGGCCCAATCGCAAAATGAGGAGCCGCAGCAGCCACGACTACATCCAAAGGTACAGAGGCTCGCTCAGCAAGGATTCTCAATGTTAGGAGTGGGGTGTTATCGAGTAACCAGCTTTCAGCATCCTCAATTGTTTTACACCCGGGAAGGTGTAGAGCCTGACGAGACGCATAAATATAGTGACAGCGCACGCTCTGGCGGCTTTCAGCTATTAGCCTAGAACATATCCTATAAGGTAGTTGGCCGTCTCGAGCAAGAAAATAAACGTCCTCTATTCCCTCCTCGTCACACGTTCGCATGATCCACTGTGCAAAGGCCAGGAAGAGCGGGCCAAACACCGATGAAAATGCTTCAATACTGGCAGCTTCAGTTGGAGGAGTGTCTTCACGAATCAAGGACAGGCGAACCGCACGGCTCACGCCAGCGATGATTGAACCGTCGCCGCCTTGCTTCGCCATCGCCATCTCGTACCGACTTAGCTTTGCCCCTTCGAAATGAGTGGCGACCAACCCATTGCGGCGTGCTTGGTAGATGTCGGCGAACATATTGTCACCTATGTGCGACTGAAGCGTTGGATAGCCTGATGATACCTTCTTCCAAAGCCCTCCGGTTGCTTTACTCACGCCCGTCGTGCCTGAAATCAAGACGGCTTTTGGGACGACACCGGGCGCTAGCCGGTGCAACACGTCTCGATACAAACTCTCGTCATGGTACATGTCAGAAATAACCAAGTCTCCGTCCTGAAGTTGTGAAATTACGGCTGTCACGGGCGCGACCAAAGAGTGTTCAAACTCCAACTCGAGTAAGCGCGCTCTCTCCTTCAAATCCAGCGGGAGAGAGATATGGTTGTAAATCTGCTCATATGTAACCTCACCACCCATTGCGCTACGAGCGTTGACTTCAGCGGCAATTCTTATAGATCGAAATTCTGGAATATTCAGCCTCTCGCCGACCAGCGAGAATATGTCTGCAGGGTTCGCAACCAGGCGGACTGCGAGCGTGTCATAAAAGTCAAAGCTCCGCATCATCCGCCTTAACGCATTGAGCAAGCAGATTGAGAGACAAAGTCACTTTCCATCCCTTGGAACGCGCCTCATTCACCAATAGCCTGGCTTTCCTCAAACGAATTGTTCTTCAGATAACGGTTCACGTACCAGTAATACGGAATAAGTGCAATAAAGATCTGACTTATGATGGAACCGACCACAACACCAGGAATCCCAATTCGATGAGTGAAGTAGATGGAGAGGGCAATATTTGCGAAGGCCCCAAAAAAAGCAATGACTACCTGAAAACGCACCACAGAGAGGCCATTTAGGAAGATAGAGATTGAGGAGCCTACCGCCAACAACACGCCCCAGATTCCAAGACATGCCAGAAGCAAGGGCGACGGGTGTATGCTTGGACCAACCCACAGATGAATGATCCTGGCTCCAAACATTGCGAGGACCGCACACAACGGAACAGAAACCCCTATCGCAAGCAGAATGGAGCGATACAGCGTTCTCCTGATCCAGTGGTAGTCCCGCCTTTCGAGCGCCTCTCCATACGCTGGCCACAGAGGCATAATTAGAAATGAGCTAGCCATAGATACCAAACTGAACAGCCTGCACGGCACCGCATATTGTGCCACTGCTTCCGGCCCCATGATCCTGGCCAATACAATATTGTCCGAGGAGAAGGCGATCGCTCCGCCGAGCTGTAGAACAAAGAATAAGAATCCCAGATGCAGAAGATTTTTTGAAACCCCAAACTTGACGTACTGCCAGGAAGGCCTCAGCCACGGGCGTTGAACTCCAAACTGTATCGCGCCATTCAGCGTGAGGGCCAGAATGGGCGCTCCAGCCATGGCGAAAACGAGGAGCGCAAGAGACCCATGGAAATGAATCACGAGCAGCAAGGAGAGCAGGCAGAAAATGCTTCCCATCGAGGCCCAGACGTTTGCTACGAAGCCCTCCTGGTAACCCGACTGAACTCGACTCACAATGCCCGCTGGAATGTTAAGCAGAAAGCATCCGGCAAAGACAGCCACCGCAGGCCCAGCTTCAGACATTGCTTCCGCGGAATGGACCCGGAAAAAGGAGGCCCAGGGAATCCACGGGTATGCGATTGCAAAGACCACCGCAAGAACAAGTGCGACCGCAGCCAAGAGGAAGAACGCGCTTGAAACATATTGCCTTGCCAACTGCCGATCGCCCCTACCATGCGCCTTGGCAATCCCATTCAGCAGGCCGTTGTTGATCCCCAAGTCCGAAAACCCGAGAACTGCAATGACCGCACTAATCGTCATCCAAAGGCCGTAACGCTCTGTGCCTAAATATCGGAGCGTTAGTGGTATGGAGATAAGTCCGGTGGAGATGCTAATTACCTTAGAAAGTCCAGAGGCCAGCGCAGTCAGAGCAACCCGCCTATACCGCTCTTTGGAACGCCCTTCCGGCGTTGAGGTATCAAAAGCTGCGAGACGAATATTCGACGCGAATCTGTGCATGCATCTCAGTGCTGTTCCCATACCTCCCCGCTGGAGTCAATCATACCGCAGTGACCAGCGACATACTCTCGCTCTGCTATTCAACGACCCATTCGTAATTCTTGTACACGAACTGGCCCTTCGGTCTCAGCGGACGCGCGCATATTTGTACAGAAGTGACCTAGAATTATGCTTTCATGCTTTTGCGGCTACTTGTAGTAAGGGTGCATTTCAGATTCTGAAGCGCTCTGGCGAAGTCTAAATCGGATTGCTTAAACTCTATCCACCACAGAAGCCTCGCCATGAGACATCCGGCGAAGAGCCCCACAAAAGTGAAGAGCACGACAATCAGGGCGCGCTTCGGAGATGACTTGTGGTCCGGCTCGATAGCCGGTTCCACAACCTGAATGATAGCCGCCTCCTTAGCCTCGTCCAGTCTGGCAGCGTCGTATTGCTTCATCAGCATATCGAACAGGGCCTGCCGGTAGGCGAGTTCATGTGCTGCGCGAAGATATTCCAGCCCCGCGGCAGGAACATTCCCAAGCCCAAGCCCGGCAATTCCCGACGAGTGATTGCTCTGCTCCAGGCGCGTTTCCTCGGCCTGTAGAGAGGTCAGCTCCCTCTCCGCCAATTGCACCTCGGGGTTTTGCTCCGTCGAATAGGAGCGCAGCGCCTGAACCTCTACCTGCTTGGCTGTGACCTGCGCGCGAAGGGCGGCAATGCCTTCGATCATCGCCTTCGCCTGCGCGTCCAACTGGACCAGGCCCTTCTGCTGCTGAACCTGTTGGAAGGCAAGTTCGGCCGCGACCAGCGCCTCCTTAGCCTGCTTCAACTGCTCTTCATAGAAAAGTCGTCGCTGCGAGGCTTCCGTTACCGCAAGGGCTTTGGTCAGAATGCGGAGTTCGTCGGTGTAGGCGTTGGCCATCTCGGCGACGCGCTTCTTGTCTGTATCCGTGACAGACACGACGATGAATCCGTTCTTTTCAGAGGTTATCTGGGTGAACTTCGCAAGTTTCTCGCGGGCTTTCGTCATATCTTTGGCACGATAGACCTTTGCCAAACTGAACTTCTGGATAATCGCGTCGGCTATGGGCCGGGAATTCAGTAGGCCAATGTAAATGTCGTTGGGATTCTTCAGACCCAGTCCCCCGCCGGCGAGTGCGGCAAGGGAGCCTCCACCCACACTTGTCAGTTGGCCTATCATCATTGAGGCTGCGGACTGGGTCTGTTGCGGCGGCATGATTTTGGTGGTTGCCGTATACCGGACGGGTTGTACTAAGGCGAGAACCACGCCGGCAAGCACGGCAATGCCCGTCACCTTCGCGATCAGCCATTTCCGATAGGCAAGCTGCGTAAGAACGTCGATCAGGCTGACTTCATAGCCATCGCTGGGCGCGTCCGATAAGGAGGCACTGTCCAGGGCCTCTGCCGTTTCTTCGATGGAAAAGTCCTGCTCTGTCATCGGTAGAGCCTTTACTTAACTACGCTGAGCGCGGCTGCGGTCAGGGCGAGTTGAGAAGCAAACTGGGTTGCTTGCAGGAAATTATTCATCGGAGACGAGACCCGGAGCTTCTCCGGGACAACAATGGCGTCTCCAGGGAGCAATCTGAGGTTGTCAAAGCTGCCGTGAGAGTGATTATTGCGAGATTGGCGGCTAACGACCGTTCCGTCTGCGCGTATCACGAAGATGCGCTTTTGATCCGCATCACGAGTGGCACCGCCGGCATTGTTCAGATAGGCTATGAGCCGCTTTCCGGGCTCATAGCGCAAGGCATTAGCATTGTACACAGCGCCAGCCACCTCGATCGTGCTCAGCCGCGGCGGGACATAGAAGGTATCGCCATCTTCGAGAGGAAAACCCGGAACGTCCGCAACGGTTGCGGCTTCAGGCTTCATCTCCAGAACCACCCGGCCCGTGGGCCTGATCGAAGTGAGCCTGGCCAATGCGGCTTGCTGGAAGGCGAGCTGTGCCTGTTGGTCCGCTCCGGATTGACCGGCTTGCGGTGTCGCATTCGCATATTTGGTGACCAGTTCTCTTTGCATTTGTTCGGAAGACTGGCGTAGCTGAGCTTCCTGGGCAATGCGGGTGGAGACACGGGTGAATACCGAAGCGTAGAGGTATGAATGTTGCGTGAGACCGCCGGCCCTTTCGACAACGTCTCTCAAGGTATCGCCGGGATTGACGCGGTAAATACCCGGCGCGTTAACCTCTCCTCCCACCCGGACAAAAATTGCGTGCTTTTCCATCGGCAATTCCAGATCAGCACGCGAGAAAATGGTAATCACGTCACCAGGTTGCAATGCTTGGTTGTCGGCGGATGCGGGGCGATCAAGCGCATTGCCGAGGTTAAATGGGATTAGATGGGTACTCAGATCGCGGTCGTCGAGTCGCTCGATCAGAGCATATTCCCAGTTGATCTCCGCGCTGTTCTTACCGATAGCGTCGACTGTCCTGGAGCCTGCGTTTTGTGACTGACCGGTGCTCGGGTTGCCCAGTGCATCCGTTCGCGGGTTGCCCAGTGCATCCGTTCGCGGGTTGCCCAGTGCATCCGAGAGTCGGCTGGCGAAAGGATTATCGGGTCCGGGCTGATTTAGGTGGTTCTGCTCGTTCCAATATTCGCGAGTAATCAGAAAGGCGCGGGAGGGAATCAGGTCCGACACGCGCATCCCATTCTTCCAGAAATAGAGGCCGGGCTCGGAAACACTGCCTCGCAGGGTCACTGCATTTGTAAACTTCGGCGAAAGCGGAAATACCCGCAGCAGGTCTCCGTCCTTGAGCAACCGGGCCTGTCCCTGTGCGTCGAGAGCAAATTCTTCAACCTCGCGGCTGCTGTGGTTTTCGATCCGCTCCAGCACCGCCCGCTCGGCGTCGGCCAGGCTGGTCATTCCTCCCGCGTCCTCAAGAGCGGCTCCTACCGTGGTTTCCCCATTCAGCTCGTAGATGCCGGGCTGGTTCACATCGCCGCTGATGGCGATCTGCGGTCCAATCGGAGGGATGAAGATTACATCGCCCGGCAGTAGCCGGACGTCGCGGGATTTGTCACCCTTTTCGATCAGATCGTAGATATCGAATTCGGTTGTGGTCCGGCCTTCGCGCCGCAGTTGAATGTGGCGCATGGTTCCGGTTGCCGATGGTCCTCCCGAGGTGAAGAGTGCATCTACCAGGGTGCTCAGCGAACTGACCGTGTAAGCGCCCGGCTGCCGAGCGTCCCCCAAGACAAAGATCTGGATGGAGCGAAGCTGGCCCAAAGCAACATTCAGTTCAAAGTCCTTGAATAGATCGCTAATGGCCGAACGCAGATACCCTTCGACTTGCGCATAGCGCAGGCCGGCCACGGTCAAGGTTCCCACCTTGGGCAGATTTATCTGCCCGTTTCTGTCCACCGTTACGCGGGAATCGAGATCGATCTTCCCCCAGGCCCGGATCAGCAATTGATCTCCCGGCCCCAATACATAATCGGCCGGCACCGGCACATTCTCCACCGGAGCAAAGGTCGTTGGAGCTTCGTCGAACAGTTGACGGCCGTACACCGGAAGCGGATGTCCGGTCGCATCCTCGGCGAACTCCTCAAACTCGGACTTTGTGGTGAGCGGCCCGACGACCCACAATGGAGCTTGTATCTGCGCTGGCGTGGGCACCGTAGGAGTACCTGAACCAGGGGCAAACGTATCTATGTAGGTCTTCTCGCCAACTTGGCGGCGCGCTTGGCTTGAAGGCTGTGTGGCGCCTGCCGAGGATTCCTGCCCCGCCGAGGAACCTGAGATGGACTGGGTCGATTCAGTCGGTGTGGTGAGCACGGATTGGCCGGCACAAAGCGTGCAGGAAAGCAAGAAGAGCAGCGATGTCTTTGATTTCATAAGAAGGATCTCGTCCGATTCATGTGTTTACTGCGTGTGCACTCTGTACTGCGCAAGCAAGAAGACTTTCCACTCCAGCATGTCTTCTCCAGCCTCGGATGAAGCGAATCGACGCCAGATTAGGTTCCGCTTCATGCCGTCGGGCAAGCTTTGATACCAGAGACATTCCTCCCACACGGATTCCCGACGCCTTGTCTCGCTTGCAGCTTCCGAACCTTGGCAAACAGCTGATGGAGTCATGCAGCAGACGCTCCCGCACAGCCAGTGGCTGGCAGACCGCTCATTGTTAGCAGGCAAGGCCTTAAGCGCTTTCCGGAAGGTGAGATAACATCTGGCCCACGCCAATCGGTCGAAAACTTGCCCCAAAGGGAGATTATCGAACGAGCGAATTCCGGCCGACCTTGCGAAGGGTGAGGACGATGCTCTCTCTCAATTTCGCCAAATGCAGTTCAGCCTGAAAGCTCCCCTTTGATTTCGGTAATAGGCGATGGATAGGCCGGCATCCTTGGAACAATCAAATCCAGCCAGAACCTGGTGTATGCGCGGTGTGCTTCCAGGCTGTTCGAATATGCGGGCTTGATGCCATCGATCAGGTTGCAAATCCCGGGATGAGTCAACACTGTCATTATCAATGCCGATGTCAGCATGGTGGAATCCAGATCGCGAATTCTCCCACTCCGAATGTTCAGATCCAAATAGCGATTGATTGCAGAGAAGGCAGGCGAAAGGCACTCCAGGCAGAATCCGTCCGCCTTCGCGTGCAATTCGATGAATGCTACCGCAACCAGACGAAGCAGCTCCGGCCGGTAGTTCACGGTATCTGCGAGCATTTCGAGAATCTTTGGCAAGACCACCTCTGGAGGGCCGCATTTCGTCAGCCCCTCCAGCACGTCCCGGCGAAACTTCAACCCCGCGGAACAAGAGCGGAGGGACGACCAGAAAAGTTCTTCCTTATTGTCGAAATGCCGAAAAGGCGTGTTCTCACTCACGTCGGCAAGGCGGGCTATCTCCCGAGTGCTCGTTGCGTGATATCCCTGGCTCGCAAACAGCTTGCCAGCCGCCTGCACAATCTGGTCCGTCCTCACTGCGCCTTTGGATACAACGGGCATCTTACCCCCTTCGACGCGGCAATTGCAGAGCGCCGGCAGCCTGCTCGCAACACCGTTCACTTGCCGTAAAATCGCTGCGACGTTATGCCGCACCAAGGGGCCGCGAATTGACGTCACAACCGGCGCGGGCAGGTCGGTCCTACGCGCCGGACTCCTTTCGGCTCATTTCCTTGCGCACATGGAATCTGGATGGGCGCAGTCAGAAACGATGGAGGAGGCGCACTCCTGAAACAAACTAGGTTATACAATCTCTTGGATCAATTGAGACGCTGCCAGAGGCGCCTGCTCGGATGCGCCTGGCCCGTCCAGGGCTTGGCGTCAAATACAACTTGCAATCAGTCGACTATCGGCTCCAGATCTTCAGCGTCCACCGGGACTGCCGTGACCTTGCGCGGAACCTCCGGTTTGACCGGCGCGCCGCACAATCGACATGGAGCAGCGATCCGGGTGTGCGCAAAGGGCGAAGCGCGAGATACATTCTTCCTTGCGATGCAAGAAGATGCGCATAGCTCCGCTATTCTGACTTAGCAAATGAACTTTTATGCTAAGCCCTTCATCCAATCATCGCCAGACCATCCGCCCTCCCAACAAGGGCAACCGATGCTCGTTGCGGAACCATCCACCTTTGAAGAACATTCTTGCCTGAACCCGTCAGCAACACCACCATACAAACTGGGCCATCTTCATGCGGGGTTGGCAAATCTTGGTTTCTAGTTGATTTGATCGTAAGCCAATGCCGTCGATTGTGCAAGCGATGAACTGTGAAACTTTGGCGTCAACGATGGTTGGCAAATGATCGTCCGCAACCTTTGGATATTTAGCACTTAATAAACATTGCTCTATAAGCACTGTGCAATCAATTGGTTACACGCACGCCTCTCGGGAGGCGAACCGCATCCGCGAGAAGTCCTGCAAGGAATAGATTTGGCCTAGCGCTCTCGACAATTAAGATCAGAAGCTGAGTGGTGACATTGAGGGAGTACATGCTGCCATTGGTCGGTTCAGAACAGCAATCCGTCGGCGTTTCGCAACCATTGAGTTGCGCCTAAGCGCTGGCTTAAACGGGCTTCTGCGGATGGCAGGGACTACCTCTCTGCCCGCTGGGGCAGCGAGATTGCGGACGATTATCCGGCCTCTTGAAATTCAACGCTGGATGAAGTCGCTGCACACCTACAACGGACTTGCATGGACGACGGTTGCCAAGATCCGGGGCATTATGCACCGGGTTTATAAAGTCTGCCTGCTGCACGAACTGGTCTCAAAGAACCCGGTGGCATTGGTTGAGCCCCGCTCGAAGTCCAATTAACGCGCCATCGTCATAACCCCTGCCCAGACCTTCGCGATCCTTGGGAAACTTGTCGACGCTCTGCATTACGCGCTGACTCTCACATGCGCAGCAACGGCACTCCATAATCAGCGTCACAGCCTGAGCAATTGGCTGGTGAACAACGGCAAGGTGGAACCCAAGAACCGTGCAGGGTCTCTTGCGCCACTCGAAGATTCAGACGACGCTCGATCTCTACAC
>Ga0187847_10003441_pt1 | contig 12083 bp, 8 predicted proteins | sample June2016WEW_4_10_FD_132458 | JGI IMG/M metagenome (GOLD analysis project Ga0187847, IMG submission 132458) | Peatland microbial communities from SPRUCE experiment site at the Marcell Experimental Forest, Minnesota, USA - June2016WEW_4_10 | ecosystem: Environmental > Terrestrial > Soil > Wetlands...
CGGAATGCAGACCTTTGACCAGTCGCTCTACGACCTGCTCCAGAAGGGGCTAATCTCCTACGACACCGCGATTGAGAACGCCAGCAACCCCGACGATTTCAAACTCCGCGTCCAGGGGATTTCCGGCACTGCCGAGTCCACTCGCGATCAGCTCTCCCAGCAGTTGGGCCGCTTCTAATCACGCGAGTTAAGGTGCAAGCCAGCTTGCTTAAATCCTCCATCGGTCTGAAACTGTTCTAGCGATGGCCTGGAAAAAAAGCGCGGCAAAAAAAATCTACACGGAAGCTGCTTTGTACCAGTATGCGGTCGGTGCCCTGGGCCGCCGGATGCGGACGGTTGCTGAGTTGAAGCGCCTGATGCGAACTCGCGCCTCGCACCAGCCCGACTGTGAAGCCCTTGTCGAGGCTGTCACTGCACGCCTCAAAGAGCAGCGCTATCTCAATGACACCAACTACGCATCCTCCTACTCGGTGTACCGCCGCGACACCGAAAAGTTCGGCCGTCTGCGTGTCGTGCAGGACTTAAGAACTAAGGGTGTACACCCGGATGTCATCGCCAAATCAGTGGGCGAAACCTACAGCGAGGTGGACGAGCGCAAGCTTGCGCGCGAGTTTGCCGACCGTAAGCGTCTCAAGCCGCCAAAAGACCAGAAGGAAGCGGCCCGCATCTTTCGCCGGATGGTGCGCGCCGGATTTTCCTCCCGAGTCATAGTCAGTCTCTTGCGCGATTGGCATGTTGAAGATGAGACCCTCCTCGCCCTCGAACAGGAGCGCGAGATGGCCGACCAGGCACCCGCCCCCGAGGACGAATCGTGAACTCACAGCCGCAGCCAGAGTGGACTCAGGCCATCGAACACCTCGCCGCCTCCGATCCCAAACTCGCCGCGCTCATGGCTCAGGTCGGCCCCTGCACCATGCAGATTCCGCATCATTTCAGCATCTTCTACGCGCTGTCTCGCTCCATCGTCTATCAGCAGCTAGCGGGCTCCGCCGCCTCGGCCATCTTGGGACGCGTCGAGGCGCTCTTTCCCAAAGGGCGCATGACGCCGAAGAACCTGCTGCAAATGGACGACGTTTCACTCCGTTCCGCCGGACTTTCCCGAAACAAGCTTTTGGCCCTGCGCGATCTTGCCGCCAAGTGTCTGGATCGTACCGTCCCCGATAAGCGCGCCCTGGCCCGCATGGCCGACGAAGAGATCATCGAGCGCATCTCCCAGGTGCGCGGCATCGGCCGCTGGACCGTCGAGATGATGCTGATCTTCCGCCTCGGGCGTCCCAACGTTCTACCCGTGGACGATTACGGCGTGCGCAAAGGCATGCAGCGCCTCTACAAACTCCGGGAGCTCCCCAACAAGGCTGCCATGCGCCGCCGTGCCCGCAAGTGGGAGCCATGGTGTTCCGTCGCGAGCTGGTACATGTGGCGATGCGCCGAACTTCCAGGTCCCAGCCCGAAGCCGCGCACCAAAGCCGCAGCCAGGAAACCGGCAGCCCGGAAAGCTCCCGCGAAAATGGCAATGAAAAAGGCCGCGAGATAAGCGGCCTTACTATCCGTTCGATCCAATCCGGTACTGCTTTCGAACGCTACTTCAACTGCACGTCCAGCGTCGCCTTGCAATGCACGTCCGGCTTGAATTCCACCGTCTCCACCATCTCGTCTTTGGAGACGTAGATATACACCGGCTTCTTCGGAATCTCCGGCAGACCCACGATCTTCACTTGTCCTCCAACGCTGGTGTAGGTTTCCAGATCGAGCTTCTTTGCGCCCATGAAGCCGTACCGGATCCGCGTCGTTACTTTTGCGTTGTAAATCGGCTTTGAATCCGCTCCGGTCACGGTGATTAATGCCGAGCAGGAACCCAGCCCCGCCGATATCTCCGTAGGCGGCACTGGCGCAGCGGCGCTCTGGGCGCTTCCCGGTTGCGGATAGAAGAAAACGAGACTCAGCAGGAGCAGGGCGGGCGAGAGTAGTTTACGCATATCCTAAGGGTATAGCAGAGCGCTTAAGGTTGCACGCTCTTCAGCGCAGCCGTCAGCTTCTCCTGAGCATCGCTCAGCCGCCCCAGCAACTGAACGTCCGCCAGCGAGTGGTTGCTTTCCAGCCGTTCGCGCAGTGCCGCAACCAACTGATGCAGCCTTTCCAGTTGTCCCAGTGCCTTTTGCTTGCTGGAATTTGATTCCGTGCTGTTCAGCGATAGCGATTTCAAGACATTGTTCAGCTTTTCCTGTCCATCCCAGCCGAGGTCGCACCACTGCAATCCCATACCCACGGTGGTGCGCGACGAGCGCACCTCTGCCACGCCGTTAATCTGCACTCCGCTCAGGATGAACTGTCCGCTCACGATCTCGCCCGGATCGGCTACGTTGACCGATTGCACATAGCAGCCGCCTGCACTGATGTCGCGCAGCGTGCCCCAGATAGGTGTCGGAAATGTCGTCGAACGCAATGAAACCGAGCCGTTGCACGGATACCGTTCATTGCCGCGGCGGTCGCCGGTTGTGGCCTGCTGCATCTTGTCGCGCCACGGGCTCGCGCCACGTTCCAGGCAATTGAGTCCAATTGAAAACGTGCCGTCCCCGTTCTTTAATATCCAAGAAACCTTGAACCGGCACTTTTCTCCGCTGCTCTGCAGCCCCACTATGTCCCCGGGGTTAAGCTGCGCCGTCAACCCAGTGATCCTTGCACCGGAGAGGCTGATGTCGACCGTCACCGCTGCCTGATGGAAGGCTTTGCCAGTGGCGTCAATGCCCAGTATCCGAACGTTCAGCGCAGCGGGCAGCCGCGCTTCCCGGCGCTTCGGCAGTACTGGAACCTTGTTCTCGGGTTTAACCGCATAGTCCATCGTTTACCTGACTGTCCGGTGGATATTATCTCCCTATCGCCGAATTGTCGCAGTATCTTGACAATTTAAATATCTATCTTTCAGCTAGTCAGGTTACTAACGATGCACCTGTCCCTCGTCCCAAACTCGCGCCAGGCCCGATTTCGGGAGTGTTAGAATCGTCTTTTCGTCTCCTTCCGGCATCTGCCTCCGCGTCATCGGCGCGGCCTTCCGGCTGTCAGGGGGATACCTCGAAAGCGAATCATATGCCTACCGGAAACGACGTTCGACGCATGTTCCTGGACTTCTTCGTCCAAAAGGGGCACCGCCAGGTGCATAGCTCCTCGCTCGTCCCCGCCAACGATCCCACCCTGCTCTTCACCAACGCGGGTATGAACCAGTTCAAGGACGTTTTCCTCGGCGCCGAGAAGCGCGACTACTCCCGCGCCACCACTTCGCAGAAGTGTGTCCGCGCCGGAGGCAAGCACAACGACCTTGAGAATGTTGGTTTTACCAATCGCCACCATACCTTCTTTGAGATGCTCGGCAACTTCAGCTTTGGCGACTATTTTAAGCAAGACGCCATCGCCTACGCCTGGGAACTCATTACCTCGCCCCAGTGGTTCGGCATGTCCGCCGACAAACTCTACGTCACCATTTTCATGGGCGAAAACGGCGTCCCACGCGACCACGAAGCCTACGATTTCTGGGTTAAGGTGGGCGTCCAACCAGAGCGAATCTTCGAACTCGGCATGAAAGAGAACTTCTGGCAGATGGGCGATACCGGCCCCTGCGGTCCCTGCTCAGAGATGCACTACGACATGGGCATCGCCTCCAGCGACAAGAAACTCCCCGAGTGCGCTGCCGGAGAGTGCAAATTCCCCTGCGAGTGCGGACGTTACGTCGAAATCTGGAACCTCGTCTTCATGCAGTTCGACCGCAGCTCAGACGGTGTCCTTAACCCGCTCCCCAAACCCTCCATCGACACCGGGGCTGGCCTCGAACGTGTCACGGCTGTCCTCCAGGGCGTCGTCAGCAACTACGACACCGACCTCTTCGTCCCTCTCATCCACCGCGCCGCCGAATTGGTCGGCACCGATAAGAAAAAGACTGGCGAAGAGAAATCCCACAGCGCCGCCTCGCTACGCGTCATCGCTGACCATAGCCGTGCCGCCACATTCCTCATCAGCGACGGCATCCTGCCCGCCAACGAGGGCCGCGGCTACGTGCTGCGCAAAATTATTCGCCGTGCCATCCGCCACGGACGCCTTCTTGGCCAAACCCAGCCCTTCCTCTACAAAATGGTCGAAGCCGTCGTGAAGGAAATGATCGGTGCTTATCCCGAACTCGGCGAGTCCGCCGCGCGCGTAGCCAAGGTCATCGAGGCCGAAGAGACCCGTTTTGCCAACACCGTCGCCGTTGGCCTCTCCAAGCTTCAGGAGTTGCTTGACCGTGCAGAGAACAATACGCTGCCGGGAAAAGAAGCCTTCAAGCTCTACGACACCTTCGGCCTTCCCCTCGATTTCATGGTCGATGCCGCCCGCGATCAGGGCATTCACTTCGATCAGGCTGGTTTCAACGCCGCCATGGATGAGCAGCGCACCACCGCCCGCGCCTCCTGGAAAGGTGGCTCGCAGAAGTCCGCATCCCCGGTATTCGCCGCCCTCCCACACACAATCTTCGAAGGCTACATGCAGGAGCAATCCTCCGACTGCGAAGTCCTCGCCATCGTCCTCAACGGTCAGGGTGTTCAGCAACTCAGCCCCGGCCAGCAAGCCGAACTCGTCCTCGACCACACTCCCTTTTACGCCGAGAGCGGCGGTCAGGTCGGCGACAAGGGTCTGCTCTACTCCTCGGATCGCACCGTGGTCGTCGCCGAAGTCGAAGGCGTTTACTCCCCCGTGCAGGGCGTCCGCGCCCACAAGATCATCACGCGCCAACCCATCGCCGTAGGCGAAAAGCTCATCGCCGTAGTCGATTCCGGTCTGCGCAGCGCCACGCGCCGCCATCACACGGCAACCCACCTCCTCCACGCCGCCCTGCGTCAGGTTCTCGGAACCCACGTCAAACAGGCTGGCTCTCTCGTCGCCCCCAACTATCTCCGCTTCGACTTCTCGCACTTCTCCTCGGTCGCCGACGAAGAGTTGCAGGAGATCGAAGACATCGCCAATCGCGAAGTCCTCCGCAACCAGCGTGTCGAAACCGTCGAAGACGTGCCCATCGATGTCGCCGTAAACGAGTACCACGCCATGGCACTCTTCGGCGAAAAGTACGGCGAAAAGGTCCGCGTCCTCAAAATCGCCGACTTCTCCACCGAACTCTGCGGGGGCACTCACGTCTCGGCCACCGGAGAGATCGGCCTCATCAAGATTCTCAAAGAGGGAAGCGTTTCCAGCGGCGTCCGCCGCATTGAAGCTGTCGCCGGGGAACAGTCCCTCCGCCACTTCCGCCAGGACCACGAACTCGAGGGCCTCGTCTCGACCCTCGTCGGACGCAGCGACCTCAGTCCCGCCGAAGCCCTCAAGCAGGAACTCGACCGCCGCGACGACGAACTCAAGAAACTCCGCAAGGAACTCGATCAGGTGCGCATGAAGTCCGCCGCCTCGGCCGTCGCCAGCGCCGATGACAACGTGAAGGAAATCAAGGGCGTCAAAGTACTCGCTCATCGCGCCGACAACCTTGATCGTTCGCAACTCCGCATCCTCGTCGATAACTTCCGCAACAAGATCGGCTCTGGAGTCGTCGTCATCGGCTCAGTCACCGATGGCAAAGTGGCCGTCATCGTAGGTGTCACCAAGGACCTCACTGCCAAGCTCCCGGCCGGCAAAATCGTCGGCCAGGTCGCGCAAAAGGTCGGAGGCTCCGGCGGCGGTCGTCCCGATATGGCTGAGGCCGGCGGCAAGAATCCGGAATCGCTCGACCAGGCCCTGCGCGAAAGCTACGCCGTCGTCGAAGCCATGCTCGGCTAGCCCAGCTACCTCAACTGGAGCTGGAAATAGGAGCCGGACGCCCCATGTGTCCGGCTCTTTCTTCGCCAGTTACCCCTAGCCATGTACTCCCGTAACCGCGCATTCAGGCAATCCCGTCCTTTTCAGGCGTTTGTACGTGTTTTACCCCGTTCACTTATTGGATTCCCCGTGTCTCAATGATTGTGTGCTGGTTTGCGTGGCCTTATAATCCAGTCACTCTGGAATAGGGATCGCACCTGCGCCGGGCTAATTGGCCCTCCTTTGAGGTCTATGAATATCGACGTGTGGACATTCCGAACCTCGGCACGCCCCCCCCTTCGATCACTGGGGCTAGCTCTGGTGCTATCTTTGGCGATCCTTGCGCTTTCGGCTCTCCTCGCGGCGCAGACGCTTCAGCCCACCTCGACCAACGGACGCATCGTCTGGACCAATGACGGCCCACCGGCCCAGGCCGCTTCTTCGCCCGTTCATAGCGCGGCTGCCACCGAGCAGTCTCCGCATCTGTTCTACTGGAGCAATCGTGATCGGCGCTGGAAGCCGGTTCGCCCTGCAACCCCTCGCGCCCTGCGCTCGGCCGAGGTCGTCGCCGGAGAGGTATCCAACTTTATTGAGTCACGCCCGCGCCTCGATTCCAATGCTTCCCACATCAAAGGGAAACTCGCCGCGCAGGATCCGAATTACTCAACCGCCGCCGGAGATCGTTCCGTCACCGCCGCCCAGATCGACCGTTACATAAACGATGCGGCCGCGCGCCATCATGTCGATCCCAATCTCGTCCGCGCTCTCGTCAAGGTTGAGTCCAACTTCAATCCCCACGCTGTCTCCAGTAAGGGTGCGATGGGCCTCATGCAGTTGATGCCCGCCACCGCCCGCCTCTACGACCTCCGCAATCCTTTCGACGCCGCCCAGAACGTCGAAGCCGGGGTTCGCCACCTCAAGGGGTTACTAGAAAACTTCCGAGGGGATGTATCTCTCTCGTTAGCCGCCTACAATGCAGGACAGGGAGCTGTCGAGCGGAGTAGGGGTATCCCGCCATACACGGAAACGCGAAACTATGTAAGGCGCATCACTAGTCTCATGAGTAGCGGCAGCCCTGTTACAGGTAGCGACAGCTCTGAGTTGCGTTTCAGCAGCGTGTCCATACCCATTCAGGTTCGCCGCGATGAACGTGGCCAACTGGTAATCAGTAACATGGAGTAGCTTTTCTGCCAGCTTTGAGCACGATTCTGAGAACGCTTTGAGTACGATCTTGAGGATGCCGCAGTCGATGACGGGACAACTTTATAGGCGCGCATGGAAATCTTGGCTGACTGTGGTTTCCCTGTTGTGCCTGCTCGCCCCGGTCGCCTTCGCCCAAAGCCAGCAACTCAGCAAGAAACAGCAGGCGCGCTCGCAATTTGAAAATGCCGAGCGCATGCGCGAAGAACTCAACGGCCTGCCTCAGCATCAACGCACCCGCCGCGAATACCAGCGCGTTATGGATGCCTACCGCCGCGTTTACTATTCCGCACCCACCAGCAGCAAAGCCGATTCCAGCGTCCTTGCCGTAGCCGAGCTGCTCGCCGAGAGCGGCCGCTCATTCAACGATGACAAGGCCCTCCGTGGCGCCATCGCGCAATACGAGTTCCTGCGCCGTGAATATCCCGGCAGCAAATATCGCTTTGACGCCCTGTTCACCATCGGCCAGATTTATAAGGACGATCTGGAAGAAAACGATAAAGCGCGCGAGGCTTTCCAGGAAGTCATTCGTCGCTACCCGCATCTGCAACTCTCCGCCGACGCCCGCGAGGCCATCGCCGAGATGGAGCAACAGGCCCACAGTAAACAGAAGTCGCACCAGTCCCGCGCTCAGGAATCCCACACCCAGGAATCTCGCGCTCCGGAATCTCACAGCACGGAAGCCCGCAACCAGCAACCAAAGCCGCAGGAATCCCGTACTCAGGATGCCCGGCCCCAGGAGTCAAAACCGGAGCTGACGCCGCAGGAAGTCTCCAGCGAAGCGCCGCGCAGCACTCTCCCGCTCGTCACCGGAATCCGCCACTGGTCCACGCCTGACTACACCCGCGTCGCCATCGATCTCGAGCAGGAAGTCAAGTACGAGGCCGGGCGCATCCCCAATCCCGACCGGATTTTCTTCGACCTCCACGACACCAAGCTCGCTTCCACTCTGGTCGGCAAGACCTTCGAGGTCTCCGACGGCTTTCTCCGCCGCGTGCGCATCGCTCAATTTCAAAAGGGAATGGTACGGGTCGTACTTGAGGTCGACGACGTCTCCGACTACTCTGCTTTTCTCCTGCCCAATCCCTACCGCCTGATCGTCGATATCCACGGACGCAAGCCCAACGTTCCGCAGACCCTGGTTGCCCGCGCTCAGGAAGCCCAGCAGGAAGCTCAGCAGCAAGGAGCTCAGCAGGACAAGCATTCGCCCACGCCGCAGGAGACAAAACCCGAAACGCCCGCTCCCATAAAGCCGGCTTCCACCCGCGTTCCTCCGGTCGCACCAGAAGCTGCGCGCGCAACCGCCCCTGCCGGATCAAAGAGTTCCACGAGCCAGCCTCTTGCAGCCGAGTTCGGCCCCAGAATGGCCGACGGCCGCTTCATCTCGCATCCGCCTCAAGTCGCAGCCGTAACGGACTCGTCTACCGCTGCCCCTGCCAACACCGCCAGCGCGGCTTCCGTCAGTCCCGTCTCAAAAGCAGCCGGTGATACGCCTACTTCCAAGCCCGAAGTTTCGCAGCAGTCCACAAATTCCGAAGTCGCCAATCTCAAAGGCCAGGAACTCAAGGCCACCGACAAGCCCACCTCCGCGCCGACCGTGCAGGTCGTAGCCCCGCGCGGTTCTGACAAACCCACCCTTGCCGCCAACAAGAAGAGTCTCGGCTATCCCGAGACTCGCCAGGCTCAGCCCACCGCCGATGGACAGCGCTCGCTCATTCGCGCCCTCGGTCTTAAAGTTGGACGCATCGTAATCGATGCCGGACACGGCGGCCATGATACCGGAACCATCGGCCCCAATGGCCTGCTTGAAAAGGACCTCGTTCTCGATGTCTCGCTGCGCCTCGGTCGCCTCCTTCAGGGCAAAATGGGAGCTGACGTGGTCTACACCCGCGACGACGACACCTTCATTCCCCTTGAAACCCGCACTGCCATCGCCAACCAGCAGCAGGCGGACCTCTTCATCTCCATCCACGCCAACTCCAGCCAGGACCCAGCGGCGCGCGGCGTCGAAACCTACTATCTCAATTTCAATCCTTCGCCGGATGCTCTCGAAGTTGCCGCCCGTGAAAACGCAGTCAGCGAAAGTTCCGTTCACGAACTCGGCGACCTCGTGAAAAAGATTGCATTGAAAGAAAAGGTTGAGGAATCGCGAGAGTTCGCCGCCGACGTGCAGCATTCCCTCTACCAGGGACTTGCAGGCAAGGAAAAGACCACCTTGCGCGATCGCGGCGTCAAGAAGGCTCCGTTCATCGTGCTCATCGGCGCCAACATGCCCTCGATCCTCGCCGAGATATCCTTCGTCTCCAACCCCGCGGACGCCCGCAAATTGGAGACTCCTGAGTACCGCCAGAAAATTGCCGAGTCTCTCTACAAGGGAGTAGCCCGCTACATCAACGGCCTCAGCGGAGTGAAGGTCGCCAGCCGCGTCGGAGCAGGCGAAGGTCAGCAGTAGCCCTACACCAGCACCGACTGATATTCCTCGTACGTGCCCTTGAAGTCCGTGATCTTGTGGTCTGCTTCAAAGTGCCAGATTCTCGTTGCAACCTCATCGATCAAATCGTGATCGTGCGTCGCGATCAGCACCGTCCCGTGGTAGCGCTGCAGTGAAATATTCAGCGCGTTAATCGATTCCAGATCCAGATGATTCGTCGGCTCATCCAGCACCAGTACGTTGGGTTTCTGCAGCATCAGCTTGCAAAAGAGCAACCGCGCCGTCTCTCCACCGGAGAGCACGTCCGTTCGTTTATTCGCCTCGTCGCGGGCAAACATCATCTGCCCCAGCAATCCGCGAATCTCTTCATCGGCCGCCCCCGGAGCCCACAAATGCAGCCACTCAAAGGCCGACATTCCCGGAGTAATCAATGCACGATGGTCCTGTGCAAAATATCCAATCGAGGCTTCGTGCCCCCAGATGACTTTGCCCTCGCTCAGGAACTCGCCATCGTACCCGCTCGTCGCGCGCAGATCGCTCATCGGAGTGGTCGGAGAGTTGGCCAGCACTGCGTTGAGCAGCGTTGTCTTTCCCGCGCCGTTGCGTCCCATCAGCGCGATCTTCTCGCCCCTCGTCACGCTTGAGGTAAATCCGCGCAGCACCTCCACATCCTCGTACCACTTACTCACGCCTTCCAACTCCAGGATGTGTTTTCCTGACGCCCGCTTCTGCTCGAACTTCAGATACGGCCGCTGAATGTTCGACTTCGCAAGCTCCGTCACCTGAAGCCGTTCCACCTCTTTGCGCCGGGATTGCACCTGGCTCGAACGCGTGCCTGCCGAGAAGCGCGCAATGAAGTCGTTGAGCTGTGAAATCTTCTTCTCACGCTGAAAGTTCTGCGCCTCGATCTGCGATCGTACCTGCGTCTTCGCCAGCACCATCTCGTCATACGTTCCCGTATAGGTGATGATCGTCTCGTAATCGATGTCGGCGATATGCGTGCAAATGCTATTCAGAAAATGCCGGTCGTGTGAGATCGCGATCAGCGTGCCGTCATAATTATTCAAGAAGCCCTGCAACCAGTGGATCGAATCCAGATCAAGGTGGTTCGTCGGTTCGTCCAGCAGCAATGCCATCGGATGCCCGAACAACGCCTGTGCCAGCAGCACTCGAACCTTCTGCCCGCCCTGCAACTCGCCCATCTTGCGCTCGTGCAGTTCATCCGGCAGGTCGAGTCCTTGCAGCAACAGCGCAGCATCGGTGTCCGCCGAGTATCCGTCCTCGTCTCCAACCGTGCCTTCCAACTCGCCCAGTCTCATGCCGTCGGCGTTGGTCAGCTCTGCCTTGGCGTAGATGATCTCGCGTTCTTCCATCGCCGCCCACAGGCGCTTGTTGCCCATGATTACCGTATCGATCACGCGATAGCCGTCGAAGGCAAACTGGTCCTGGCTCAGCACTCCAAACTTGCGAGGGCGCACCACCGTGCCCTTCTGCGGCTCCAGTTCGCCGGTTAACAGCTTCATGAAGGTCGATTTACCGGCCCCGTTCGGACCCGTCAGACCATAGCGTTTCCCCGGCGTAAAAGCCGTGGAAACTTCGTCAAACAGAACTTTAGCGCCGTAGCGCATGGAAACATTGGAAACTGAAATCATAATTTTAGGGTAGTGCTGGAACTGCCGGGAGGCGGGACGCACTTCGTGTATTAAGAATATCACGCCGTCCTCTCCGCTCCATGTACACCGGATGAATCAGCCTGCTCTGCTCCGAAACTTCTGCGCCCTCCCTGTTGTCTAATAAATTGTCTATGAACTGTCTAAAAGAGCTGTCCAGTGACGTCATCCAATAACGATGTCGGATAAGGTCGTCCCGTAACGTCTGTCGAAGAACGTGGTCTAATCAGTAGAGGAACCGTTCCCAAGCCCATGAAACCCTCGTACCGCTCTCTGTACCGCGTTCTGTGCCTCGCGCTCCTTGCGCTGTTCTTCACCGCGCCCGCCCTGCATTCTCAGGCGAAGACAGCACCGTCCGCGATTCTTCCCGAAGCCTTTGCCGGATGGGAACTCCGAGGAGCGCCCCAGTTCGGAGTCGATCCCCGCAAAATTGATAGCGCCTCTTCCAGCGTGCTCGCAGAGGATCGCTTTACCGACTTCGAACTAGCCACCTACCAGCGTGACGATCGCACTCTCACCGTCAAAGCCGCGCGATTTCAAGATGCCGCCGGCGCATACTCCGCCTTCACCTTCTACCGCCAACCGCTCATGCGCGTCGAAGACATAGGCACCTTGGCTGCATCGCTCAATGAGCGCGTGCTCTTCTTCTCCGGCAACATTCTCGTTGACGTGCAGTTCGATCATGTCACCGGAATGAGCGGTACTCAGCTCCGCGAACTTGCCGCCCACCTGCCGCAAGCCAAGGGCCCAGCCGCCGTCCTGCCCACTCTCCCTACCCATCTTCCGCGTAAACAACTTGCGCCACAGACCGCGCGCTATCTCTTTGGCCCTGCCGCCTATTCCGCGCTCAGCATCAATCTCAGCCCCGAACTCATCGACTTCAGCAAGAGCCCTGAACTTCTCTGGGCTCGCGTCAACGGAGAAGCTCCAGGCTCGGCCGAACTTCTTCTGATTGCCTATCCCACGCCTCACATTGC